>Ga0316628_100002861_pt1 | contig 13030 bp, 8 predicted proteins | sample OWC_Aug_M2_C1_D5_FD_207648 | JGI IMG/M metagenome (GOLD analysis project Ga0316628, IMG submission 207648) | Wetland soil microbial communities from Old Woman Creek delta, Ohio, United States - OWC_Aug_M2_C1_D5_C | ecosystem: Environmental > Terrestrial > Soil > Wetlands | place: USA: Ohio... | reverse complement strand
ATGACTCTGGACTCTGAAGACTCTGGCCTCTGGCACTCTGAAGGCTGAAGGGGGAGTCCAGAGGGGGCGTGCCCCCTCTGGAGGTTAAACGCGGATTTTGAATTTGCACATCCAAGCAGGAAGACAGCATGGCACAACAAGAAATGGGCATCTATGTTCTGCAACAGGTGTTGGCGTAGGCCGAAGCACCGTACGAGAACTGGCCGTTGGCAGTGCGAGGAGCTGTGTTATGAAGAGACAAAACGCCAATCTAGCTGGCTCTGGCTCAATCGCACAAGATCATAGTGTGGCTGCAGGCGAGAGCGGCGTGGCGGTTGGGCGCGATGTCATTGGCAGCATCATCAACACTGGCGATCACAATCAATTCTTCATCGGCGACTATGAGCGCTTGCGAGATGCCTACATTGAGCCGTGGCCTGTCTTTGAGCGAGTCGACCTCACCCATTTTGTTGGTCGGGACTGGCTGTTGGCGGAGGTGGATGCATTCCTGCGTAACCACAGACGCGGCTACTTTATCCTGGAAGCGGATGCAGGACTGGGCAAGACCACCTTCCTAGCCTGGCTCGTGAAAGAGCGCAGTTATATCCACCACTTTGTCGAGCTCGCGCCGGGGCTAGAAGGTGTCGGGCGCGGGCTCAAGAATTTGGCATCTCAGGTGGTGCTGGCCTATCACCTTAATGCCCATGCGGTCGAAGGTGTGTTGCCTGGTACAGCGGCTCGACCTGATTACCTGCTGATGCTCCTCAGGGAAGCCGCCGCCACACGCCGCGAGAACGAAAGAATCGTTCTGGTGGTGGATGGTCTGGATGAGGCTGGCGCACCTGGCGGCCAGAATGCTCTGGGATTGCCTCCGGTGTTGCCTGAAGGCGTCTTTTTCATTGTCTCACAGCGTCCCGTGCCAGTGACATTGCAGGTGGACGCGGCCACGACGCCACGCTGTCTTTTCCACCTGAGCCCCGACCGCCCCGAAAACATAGGCGACATGAGCTCCTTCTTGGAAAGAGCAACGACTTGGCCGGGCATCTCGCGGGCATTGCAAATAAGTGGCCATGCCCCGGAGCAGTTTGTAGACATTCTGATGGACAAGTGCAAGGGAGTGTGGATCTATTTGCACTATGTCGTTCGCGAGATCGAACAAGGTGAGCGCCTGCCGCTGAATCTGCATGACCTACCCGACGGGATGTTCCAGTACTATGCCCAGTATTGGAACCGCTGGCGCGACGCAGACGAGGCTCAATGGTACGAGATCTATCTGCCAACGCTCGCCACACTGGCAGCAGCACAGGAGGCTATCCCCATTGATCGCCTGGCCGAGTGGGTCGGCCCAAAGGCGTCGACAACCAGACTCCGGCGGCTGTTGAACGAGCAATGGCGTCCATTCCTGGCGCTGGCCGGGCGAGAAGAGCATACTCGCTATCGCTTCTACCATGCGACACTCCGAGAGTTCTTTGAGGGGCAAGTCGCACGCGGCGAACTGAGATCGGCCGCAGAGGCGGCATTTGTCCAGGAACTTGCTGCCGCCACTCGCAGAGCACACGGTGATTTGGCTGAACGGTACCTCACGGCGTGGGGCAGCCTGGACAATGGCCTCTCTGGTTTGCGAGAGGGAGCGAAACGAGACCTGGATGAAGGTTATGGTCTGCGCTGGCTGGCCGCTCACCTGGAGGGAGCAGATCGGGTCAATGACTTGCACCGTCTGCTGCGCCTGGAGTGGACACACGCCGAAGATGGCGCTCCATATTCCAAGCCCATGCGATCTTGGTGGCGGCGCTTGGGATGGAAACCAAGTCGCCGGATACGACATTACAACGCTTGGCATCAAACGCACGAACAGGCCGGCCAAGTTGAGGCCTACCTGGCCGATGTGGCGCGCGCCTGGAGGTTGGCCGAGCAGAATGCGCACGAGGGACTAGGCCTCCAAGTTCGTTACGCCCTGATCACTGCCTCGCTCAATTCGCTGGCCAGGAACCTTCCACCTTCATTGTTGGTTGCTCTGATACAGAACGGAGTATGGTCCGCGGCGAGGGGGTTGGCCTATGCCCGGCAAGTCCCACATCCACTTCAGCAGTCGGTGGCGCTGGCCGAATTGGGGCCCTACCTTCCGGAACCATTGATGAAGGAGGCGATTGAGACGGCGCAAGGAATCCAGGACGAGTTTAACAGAGCCAGGGCGCTCGCTGCGCTGGCGCCGTACGTGCCGGAACTGCACAGGAGCGAAGCCTTGCAGGAAGCGCGGGCTGCAATTCAGGCGATTCGCAATGTGGCGGACCGAGCGCAACTGTTGGCCATGCCTGCCCTTTCTCCAGAGCTGTTGGATGACGCGGTGCTGTCGGAGGTGAAGACTGCAGCACAGCAGATCTCGGATCCGATTGAACGCGCGTGGGCGCTCGCTGGGATCGCCTCGCGGCTTCCCGAGAGAGAACGTGTCGAGGCATTTCGGCTGGCCCTGAACGCGACCCGCAGTATAGGAGCGCCATATGTCGAGACGAGGATACGGATCCTCGCTGGTATGGCTCCCAACCTGCCGAAATCACTTTGGGCGGACCTGTGGGAGGCGGTGCAGAGTATAGATGACCCGCATCACCGACTGGAGGCGCTGGCTGCGGTGGCTCCCTATCTGCAAGAATCGGTCTTGAGAGAAGCGCTGGACTCGGCCTGGCAGATCTTTGATTCAGGTGACCGTGTGGCCACTGTGGTAGCGATCGCTACGCACTTGCCAGAGCCTCTCAAACAGGAAACACTACAGCGGGCATTAGGTTTTGCCGAAAAGCCTTGGAACTTTATCTTTGACGCCGGGGGCCGGACGCGCGCGCTGCTGGCGCTTATCCCGCACATCCCAGAGCGGAACGGTAATCAGCTCCTGCGAAAGGCGCTAACGTTAGCACCGAAAATTGACATTGAGTATCAACGTGCAAAGGCGTTAAGCGAGATCTGCACCTGGCTGGCGAGGAGGGGCGCGCCGGAGGAAGCGCTGAATGTGGTACGGAGAATTGAGCACGATGATTGGCGTCTGGAGGCATTGGCGCAACTGACTCCATACCTGCCTGCGTCCTTGCTTGGGGAGGCGCTTGCAGTGGCATGGGTGATCGGGGATGGAGACGCCCGAGCCTCGGCGCGCGCCAGATTGGCCTGCCAGTCGCCTGAACGGCTGCTGACCAGAGCATTGGAGGAAGTGCGAGTGATGAGCGATGTCCATGCTCAGGCCATGGTGCTGGTCGAGCTGGCCGATCACCTGCCAGAGCCATGGAAGCCGCGAGTGCTGCAGGAGGCGATGGCAAGCGCTTGGAAACTCGCAAGATCCGATTCCGGGGGCGTGGCGCTAGAGAAGCTGGTGCCGCACCTGCCGGAGCGCCTGTTGCATCAGGCACTAGAGGAGGCACAGAGAATCCGCGATGCCTATGAGCGGGCAACGGTGCTGGCGAAACTGGCTTCACGCCTGCCCGAGCCATTGTTGCGCGAGGCATTGGTAGCAGCACAGAACCGGGAAAACCAGCAGGAGGTCGTGAGCGAGGAGGGGCAAGCACCACGATACTTTTATTCCGTTGCGGAGGCACTACCGCTGCTGTTGCCTCGACTGGCCGAGTTGGGTTACTCGCCGGAGGCACTGGTGGCAGCCCGCAAGATCGGAGACCCGCACGGCCGGGCGTTGACCCTGGCGCGGCTGATCCCTTATCTGGCACCGTCGGCCAAGGAAGAGATTCTGCGGGAAGCCTTGGCGGAAGCTTGGACATTTTCGTATGGTTGGAGACAGACAGTGTTTTCGATGTTGGCTCCCCACATGTCCGAGACATTGCTGCGCGAAGCGTTGGCCAGATCGCAGGCGATAGAGGATCGGTATTCGCGCGAAGAAGCTCTGGCATCCTTCCTTCCACAACTGGCGAGACTCGGTCACTTGGATGAGGCTCTGAACGCGACACAGAAGATCAAGCAGCAACATGAAAGGGAATCTGTCGTGGCGCAGCTGGTATCTCAGATGATAGACCTGGGCATGCTTGAAGAAGCCTTGAAAGAGGCGCAGAAGATAGACTACGACGCTCCACGGCGGATGGCGTTGTCCCGGGTGGTGTCACACCTGTCGGAACTCTCACCAGAAATCCTCCATCCGCTCTGGCTCAAAATGCTGCACAGCCTAGCTGGTCGCACTCGCCAGGATCTTGTCTCCGACTTGGGTGCTCTTGCCCCTGTCCTCACTCTCTTGGCCACGCAAGAGGCCGTGGCGGAAGCCTTTCACGCCATCGAGGACGTGGCCTGCTGGTGGCCATAAGAGCATGACGGGGCAGCGGCGGTTATGGCGTATACTGGACGCAAGATTTCGAGCGGCGTAGCAGCGTGTATCTCCGGATCGTCAACCGCGATGCTGCCACAACCGACTCGCGCGACGTGTCAATCCACATCTATGGCAATTGGTCAAGCTGGCAGCCGGTCCAATCGGATTTCACCTGGACGCTGCCGTGCGGCGGCACCACGGACACCTGACGATTGTCCAGAGTGTTGAAGGCTGGGTGCAAGCCCGCCAGGGGCGAAATCCAGTGGAGTGATCGTGTGGCCATGGAGCGAAGTAAGAAGTCGGCGCGGGCGGAAGAGTTGTGGCACGCACAACGCACGGGCCTCTCGAAATCGGGGAACGCGCCGCTCCGCAACACCCGGAAGATGCTATCGGGCGCGAGCGTTCAAGCGGCCGGTGAAACGCAGACCTGACACAGCGAGACGTGTCTTGAGACCGCCAACCAAGCCTCCGACGTGTCGCTGCACCCCGCTCTCCAGCCGCTCCCCCCGTTCTGGGCAATCGCGCCCGAACCGGTTTGACTCACCTGGGGTTTGTTTTCCATGGAGCCCCTCCTCGTTGTTCACGGCCACCAACGGCCTACATCCTGGAGTGCCTGTGCCGTCTCCAAGATTGCCTCACGCCCACCTAACAATGCCAAAGCTGGCGAGAGGAGTTTCAGATCTTTCAATAGATCCGGGCGAGTGTGCTGAGCGCACCGATGAAGTGTGTCACACCATAGTGGAAAGAGTCCGGGGAACTCGGGCGGGATCAGAGCTGATGCCAGGCCGCCTAGCAGCTTGACCCGATTCTCCTCACCTCTGATTGCCACGCTGGCCTCCACTACTTTCAACACTAATTCCTTGGACATGTAGGGAGCAAGTGCGACGAGTGCTTCAGTCCGGCGCCATTCGTCTCGAATGGCCAGCGCGATGTCAAATGCTTCCGAGATAGTCTCCCCCTGCAAGTAGGGTGCCAGGTTTCTCAGAGCCACCGCGATGTCGTTCTCGTGCAGAATCCGCCGCATCCCACGCAAGGCTTCCGGCAGCATCGTCTGTCTTGGCTCGTCAGGCAGCTGCGATGCCAGCGCGGCCAAGGCGTTCGCTCGTTCATCTTCGTTCGTGATCGACCGCACCAGTTGCAAGGCTTCATGCAGCACTCTTTCCTTCCTGTCCTCGGGTAAATGCCGTGCGAGGGCAAGTAGAGCCTCGGCCTGGCACCACTCGTTTGTAGAGTCCCAGAGCGATGGATATACCTCCAACTGTTCATAGTCGCCTGCGTACAGCCCCCTCGGACCTTCATGCCGAATCATGCGTGCTGCAGCAAGTGCCTTCTGAAGATCCTGGCCTTTCCACTTCTCAGCAAATTGGAGAGAGGTCGTCGTCAAAGACATCTCCGGTGCTCGCCGCGCCATTGTGTTGCCTGCCTCGTCACGCGCATGAGCGGTGAGGGTCGTGACGGCTTTCGAGCACTCTGCCTCGTCTCCGATTCGCTGGGCAGACTTCCGCGCCGCCTGTAACGCTTCGCGCCTAAATCGATCGGGCAGGTACTGTGACAGCTCCAGATACGCCGTCGTCCGGTGCCCGAAGTCGCTAATTGCCTGCGCGGCCTCCAATGCTGCCTGGCATGCTTCAGTCGTCAAGTTGTGGGGTAAGCATAATGCCAAGCGTTGCAAGACACCCGGGCGTGCCCATTCATTCTGGATTGTCTTTCCCGCTTCAAGAGCTTCGCGCCCCGCTCGATTCCTTAATCCTTCTGGTAAGCGCGGAATGAGACTTGCGAGTACCTGTGCTCGTTCTGATGAACTCCTTATCTCCCGAGCCAGTTTCAGTACGTCAACTAACAGCTTCTCTGGCAAATAAGGGACCAACGTGGCTAGCGCTTCTGCACGTTGCATTTCAGAGTGAATTGCCCTCGCGGCTCTCAGTGCCTCTGTCACGGCACTCGATTGAGCCAACACTGGGATCAAAGCCTTCAGTGCTCTGTCGCGCTCAAAATACTCCTTTATCTTGTATGCAATCCCTACTGCTTCTCGCGCCAGCGCAACTGGCAGATAGGGGGACAAATCCACCAGCACATCGGCGCATTTTCTTCCTTCTCTGATCCCTTGAGTCATTCTCAATGCGTCTTCTATCAGTCGCCGGGGCAGATTCGGCGCGATCTTGATTAGAGCATCCGCCCGGAGATACTCATTCGAGATGGCCGCAACCGCCCTGAGAGCCTCTGCCCCATAACCCAGCTGAGCCAGGTGTGGGGCAAGTTCCGCCAAGGCATGCGAGCGAGAATCGTATCGGTCCTGCACTGCACAAGCCGCAGCAAGCGCCTCTTGTACAACGTAGCCTCTCAATTCGTCAGGCATATGTGCCGCGATACCAGCCAAAGCACGTGAGCGGTGTTTCATGTGTTGGATAGCAAGTGCAAGATCTGTCACTTCAAGCCAGAAACCTTTCGGCAGGTGTGGCACGAGATTGATCAGGGCTTCCGATCGAAAGTGTTCATTGTCGATCGCTTGTATCACATCCAGTGCTCCACGCCCATAGCCTAACCGGGCTATCTGCGAGGCTAGATCAGCCAAGGTCTCCACTCCCCACCAGCCGTGCCTACCGTTCTCTTCAAGCATGTCACAGACAGTCTTGTCTCTCATCGGCTCAGGCAGACACCCTGCGATGGTCGCCAGCGTTCTCATTCGGTAACTTTCAAGTTGGATGGCCTGGGCTGTCTCGACGGCATCGCGTTTGTATCCTGACTCCGCTAACTGGGGCGCCAGCAGTGCCAACAACCTAGCTCTAGTCTTGTCGTCCTCAACTGCCTGCGAAACAGGTAATGCTTCAAGCAGGATCTGTCGCTTCAGTTCTGCCGAGAGGCACGGGGCTAGTTGGATAAGCACCCCCGCTCTTTCGGCCGTGCTTGGCTTTGTCCAGGCCAACTGCACTGCTTGCCGCTCTGCTCTAGTCTTCAACTCATCAGGCAAATTTGAAGCAAGTTCCGAAAGCGCGATCGCCAAACCGTCTTCTGGATCGGGGATTGGCCCGCGAGTTGTAATGTCCTGTCTTCGCTTCAGCCAATCTGCGACCAGATAAGTCTCTTTCGCTTCAAGTGCTGCCCGCAGTGCTTCGTCCTGCAGATACGCGGGCAGGTGTGGCACTAGACGGATCAAGACCTCGGCCCTCTCGAACTCATTTTGAATCGTCTCCGCTGTTTCCAATGCTTCCCGTAGCACCTCTAGCTGGCTTAAACCTGACAGCCTGTCAGCAAGTCCTGTTAGGCTCTTGACCTGTTGCCTAGCGTCTGGCATCTGGCGGGTATAGGCCAGCGCATAGTCCAGAGTCCACTCCTGTTCCGTTACCAACGCGAATAGCAGGTCGGGAGAAACGCCCTTAGCAATGCTGTGCAGCGAAGCCAAGATAAAGGCGTAGCGCATTTCCAATCCCACGCTCTCAGCTGCTTCTCGTCTTTCGATCTTGTGCGCGGACTCCCGCTCGGTTAGCTGCCAAGCGCGGACAATGTCAGTCTCGTAGATGTCAAGGCTACCCTTGGCGTTCTGGGCTTCGTACCATGCGTTCGCGCCGTCGACGGCGCTGAGGGACAGAAGCCGATGCAGCTCCGCAACGCATCCTGATTGTGCCAAGTGTGCACCCAAATGGCGCAATTCGTATACGGTTAGCTTTGCAACCGGATTGCCTTCGAGGTTTGTCATTGGCCTAGTCCATGGCTGTCTTGACGGGCTGGCGCGCTCAGATAGATGCACCGCAGCTGCACCTTATGTTTTGGCTGCGGGCCGGTGTAGATGTTGATATCTCGGTTCCACCTCAGCGTAATCATGTCAACATTGATTACGCGCCTGCCAAAACCCGTCAGGGTTTCCTACTTGAGATAGCACTAGCGTTGAGCGACGCCCTTCCAGCCCCCTGAGGAGAGAAAACCATGACGGGCCAACCTATTGTATCCTGGTTTCCCGATTTCACACAAATTGGCAGACCGCTGTCTCAACTTCTCGGCAGCCGGGTTACTGGTCCACGGCACACGCTGCACTACTGGCGGCAACATCAGGCAGCCTTGCCGGCGTTTGTGCGTCAGTCGTCGGTGGCCATGCGCTGCGTGCAACTACTCGGGCCGCTGGCCTGGGACCAATTCTCCGAGCGGATCTTGCAACCGCACTGGCATCAAGCTCGTGTGCCGCATGGGCTCTTCGGCGCTGTCCGAAAACGCCAGGATAACTCGAACGGGGAGGGTTTGAGGCCTGGCCGTCGCAGGACGACGTGCCTTTCGGGGATCTGAGGGTGGCCACGGCAGGCGGCTGCCTGACAGAGCCATCCCCCAACCCTTCACGTATTCTCGCCCCCGATGTTTTGCATCGGCCTCCCAGGCTGGACTGCGGTCAGTCTTCTCTGACAAGACTGACATAGTGCCTTCAGTCCGCCATTGCCGTGTGATGCTCCCGGGCCGAGGCAGAAAGTCAACTCGTGATTATCGGGCATCCTGGTAGGCTCGCTTGCCCTCGGCGTTTCGATAGTCGTGCGCCGTGTTGATAACCACTTTCCCCAGCTCGGTATCGCTCAAGCGTGACCGGATGCGCATCGGTCTCTTTGTCCACTGCACGTTACTGGTGACGACCAGAGGCAACTGGTAGCTGTACCTATGTTCGAACACCTGGTACAACTTGTCCTGCGCCCACAGGGTCGCCTCTTCCGCGCCCAAATCGTCCAACACCAATACCTCGACTTGCTTGATCGCCTCAAACCGATCATCGAAGCTGGCGTCGCTACCCGGCGCGAACGTGGAGCGCCATTCGTCGAGCAGAGCCGGGACCGCGAACAACATCACTGGCACGCCTCTATCCAGCAGCGCGTTTGCGATGGCGGCGGCCAGGTGCGTCTTGCCATTGCCTACCCCGCCCGTGATGGTCAACCAACCCCTGGGCGGGTCGACCCGCGCATACGTCACTGCGGCATCAAAAGCAATCCTGTTTTCGTTGAGCACGACAAAGCAGTCGAAACGCTTGGTCGCTATCTTGGGCGGCAGTTGCCACTTCAGCCGCTCGGCCTTTCTTCGGCTGGCGCATTCGCACAAGAACGACCTGCCGAAATCAGGATGGCCGAATGGGACGTTCAACACATACCAGCCCGGACAATTCGGGCCACCATGCGGGCAAACGTAGGATTGGCTCATTTCGCTCTCTTCGCTCCTTGCAGCAGTGCGCCGTAATCTCGCTCCGCTTGCTCGGGCGTGATCGCGCCGCTGCCCAAAAAATCAGTCAAATAGTCCTGGCCGGTCAGCCCATCCAGATCGGCGCATGGACCGTAACCACCTTTCGCGGCAGTTCCTTTGCGGTCATTGCTGTTACGCGTACGCTCGCGTGTGCGCGACAGCGCAGCGCGTAGGTAATCCAACGGGTCGCCCTCAATCGCGGCTCCTGCAATCTCGCACGCCGTGACCCACACGTTTTCCGCGCCATACTCGCCAGCCAACCCACCGATGGCGGCGTAATCGGCCTTGACCGGCGCGATCCGCAAACAGCCATTCGGCTCCAACCCCAGCCCGAGCGTGACGCCGATATTTTGAGCCAGGATCGCATATACCTTGCTCTTGCGCTGAGAGGGCGTGAGATCGCCGCGCGCCTGCATCCGGCGCAGGTCGTCTAGCACACGCCGCCGGCGTTCCGGCAGCGGCATCAAACCGAGAGACGCTGCGCTGAATCCAACTGCCGTCAGTCCAACGCGCGTTTCGACATTCTCTACCAACACCTCGAACGAGGTGAGCGTTTGAGGATTATCCAAAGCCGCGTTCAACCTGTCCAGTTGCCCCTGGAAGCTATTGCTGTCCGGGGCCGCTTCTGCTGTGGTCTCGGCGCGACTGTCGCGTTGACCGTTCCCGGATGCTGCGGGCGTGAGCTGATGAGTTCTGTTTCCGGCATTCAGAGCAGAAGGGGACGCAGCGGCAGGGCCGCCCTGCGGCCCACCCGCGTCAGCGGGTGTAAAAGCCGAAGGTAATATCTTTGTAGGGCAAAACGCCCCACGGTCAGGGCCATTTCGAGGTGTTACCGTGGGGTAAATTGCCCCACGGTCACCTGGTACCGTAGGGTGAATTACCCCACGGCGATTTCCGCTGGCAGACAACAGGTTCAAAACCCCGCCATCGAGCAAATAGGCGCGATTGCCAGCAAATCGCCCACGACTGTCACAGAAATTCTTGGGCAATTGCAGAATATGAATCAACCCACTTCCCGCCAGTCGGTCGGCCGCGTCACTAATGTTCTTGTGGTCGGCCTTCAAGATGTCTGCCAGGGCAACGTCCGTGACCCTGGCATAGAGCCGTCCCCGATCTGCTTCGGTGACAAGTCCCAACCCTTTCAGCAGATCGAGATCAGCGCCCTCCAAGGGGCGAGCGTGCAAGCCAATCGTGACCAAAACAATAAAGTCTCCCCGACGGCTGCGAAAATTGTCGCCTAGCCAGCCCGTTGTGATGGCGGACTTGTCAATCTGAAAGCTGACGGTTGGCGCTTGCTCAACCAGGCTGTTGTCGGATCTGCCCGTTATTTGATGCGTGTAGACGATGCTGAAAACGCTGGGATGAGTCATTGCGTTGACCTTTGTTGTTGTTCTATGAATGCCAATTCGATTGACTTATAGCGGATGATGGCACAAGTTGGATGGTGACTTTATGAAGTCACATTCCTCTTGATCGCATTCGCAAACTGCGCCAGGTCCTTGCGGAAAAACAACTCAACCTTGCCCGTCGGCCCGGTGCGGTGCTTGGCGACGATGATCTCGGCCATGTGTTGGAACTCGGTCTGCTCGTTGTACATCTCGTCGCGGTAGATGAACAGGACCACGTCCGCATCGTTCTCAATCGAGCCGCTTTCCCGCAGATCGGAGAGCAGCGGCCTCTTGTCCTGCCGCTGCTCGACCGCCCGGCTGAGCTGCGCCGCCGCCACCACCGGCACATGCAACTCGCGCGCCAGGTCTTTGAGTGAGCGCGAGATGGCCCCCACTTCCTGCGTGCGGTTTTCGTGCCGGCCCGGCGCCGTCATCAGTTGCAGATAGTCCACGAACACCACGTCGAGGCCGTGTTCGGCTCGTATCCGGCTGGCCCTTGCGCGCATAGCGGATGTGGAGATGCCAGGTGTGTCATCTATCCACAGCGTATACTCGGACAGGTTGCTGGTCGCTTGAATGAGCAAGGGCCACTCGTCATCCTGCAACTGCCCCAGGCGAAGCCGCTGGCTGTCAATGCCGGTCTCCTGGCTGATCAACCGTTGGGTCAATTGCTCTTGCGACATCTCTAGCGAAAAGATCAGGGCGCGCTGGTGAAATCGCTTGACGGTGTTCAGCGCGATGGAGGTCAATAGCGATGTCTTGCCCATGCCCGGGCGCGCAGCTACCACCACCAGGTCGCCGCGCTGCAAGCCGCCCAGGAGCTGGTCCAGGTCTGTGAAACCCGTGTGGATGCCCAGCGGCTCGCCGGCGTGCTCGTGCAGGTAGCACAGACGATCATAGTAGGCGCTGACCGTCGCCTTGAGCGGCGCCACGGTTTGTCTTGATGCGCCATTGCGCGTCTTGAACACGATCTGCTCGGCCTGGGCAACCATGTCGTCTGGGTCATGGGCGGCATTCGCCTCATCGTATGCGAACTGCGCGACGTCAGAAGCCGCGCCAAGCAGCTTGCGGCGCATGCTGGCGCGCTCCACGATGCGGCCATAGCCTTCGGCATGGATGGCAGTGGGAACGGCGCTGATCAGGTGACTGATGTAGGCTGGCCCGCCCGCCTCGACCAGTTGTCCGCGCACTTCCAACTCGTCGCATACCGTCACAAAGTCAATCGGCTCACGACGCTCGTGCAGCGCGATGAGCGCGCCCCACACCCAGCCGTTCTTGATAACGAAAAAGTCCTCGGCGTGCAGGAATGGCAGGACGCGCAGAATGGCATCCGGGTCGATCAGCACCGAGCCAAGCACGGCCTCTTCGGCCTCGACGTTGTGCGGGGCCATACGAACGGTCTCAACTTGAGTTGTCATGTACCCCTCCTGCGGCACGCGACCATTTTCAGCGCCAGCTGCACTCTCTCGATGGCCTCAGAGCACATCAAGTAGCGGCGTTGATAGATTTTGCCGCCGTGCCCGCGCCGGAACGCCACCACGCGGAGCAGCCTCCAGCCTGCTCGACCCAATTCGTGCAAATAGGGCACTTTGCTCTCTTCGGGTGGATGGACTTCAAACCACTCGCGCCCATCCTGTGGACACTGGAGCGCGAGTGGGTTGTCGGCCTCGATCGGAACAAGCTCCCCTTCGACGATGGCGCGCAGGATGCAAAGAGAGCGCGGGGGCAAATCGGCAATCCAACTTGGTAGCATCAGCGGCTCGGTCATGGCATCTCCCTAACGGTTTCGTTCATTGCGTTTGTGATGGCGCCAGTTGCATTGTCATCTGCGTGCGAATCAAGGTCTTTGAGGAAGAACTTGAGATCTGTCGCAAGTCTTATCCTGAGATCAAGCCAAATAAGTCAGCCAAACAAATGAGGTTGCGTTTGTTTGTTACTGAGTTTTCAATAATTAATGTCCGCATGTTTAGCGTTTCCAAGGCAAACCCGAGGCGAAGATGCACGCCCAGAGACGAGCGGGTAAAGAGCGTGTTCGAGCTACACCCGACATGACATTGGCTTGTAGTTCCAAGCCGTTATGGGGGGCGGTACTGGCAGTGTATTCAGTTACTTGCGTCCAGATGCCTTCGGCCGGATTGAGTTCAGGCGCACCCGTGGGAAACTCATACAC
>Ga0316628_100002860_pt1 | contig 13032 bp, 8 predicted proteins | sample OWC_Aug_M2_C1_D5_FD_207648 | JGI IMG/M metagenome (GOLD analysis project Ga0316628, IMG submission 207648) | Wetland soil microbial communities from Old Woman Creek delta, Ohio, United States - OWC_Aug_M2_C1_D5_C | ecosystem: Environmental > Terrestrial > Soil > Wetlands | place: USA: Ohio... | reverse complement strand
CGCCGAGGCCTCCTCCATCGCCGGATCGATCTGCGTGAGCGCCGCGCTGGCCGAGCGAAAGATGTAGGGTATCCGGCGGATGACGTAGGCGACGGCCAGGATCAGCCACGTCCCGCTCAGAATGAGCAGCCCCGAGGAGAAGCCGCTCAGGATCGCCACCCCCACGGCAATCCCGGGGAAGATGAACGGGAGGGTGATCGTGAGGTCCAGGACCCAGCGGCAGCGCACCGCCTTCCGGACCGCCACGTAGGCCATCAGCGTCCCGAGCACCGCCGCCGCCAGCGTGGCCACCGTGGCGAGGAACAAGCTGTTCTGCATCGGCCCCCAGGCAGCCGTGAAGACCCGCCGGTAGTTCCCCAGCGAGAACGAGGTCGGCAGCGCGCCCGCCCCCCAGCGGTCCGCAAAAGACGTCATCAGGATCAAAGCCTGCGGGATCAGCGCCACGGCGAGGACCAGGACGCAGTACGCCATGGCCAGCACGCGGATGCCGCGGCCGTCAAGCCGCCGAGCCGCGTGCGTCCGCGCCGTCACGGTGACGTAGCCACGTCGTTCGGTGAGGCGGTGCAAGAGGTACAGCGAGACCGCGGTGAACGCCACGCTCACCAAGGCGATGGCGCCCCCGGCGTTCAGGTCGAAGTGGCCCACGATCTGGAAGTAGATCAGCGTGGTCAGGACATAGTATTCCCCGCCCAGGACCGCCGGCACGCCGAAGCTCCCCAGCGACTGCATGAAAATGATGACCATGCCCGCGGCAATTGCCGGCGTCACCAGGGGCACCGTGACGGTCCGCGTGATCCGCCAGCGGCTGCCCCCCATGATCTCCGCGCTTTCCTCCAGACTCGGGTCGGCCGAGGAGAGCGCCCCGTATGCCAGCAGGAACACGTAAGGGAAGTAGCCCAGCGTAAAGGCCAGGATGATCCCCGGCGCCCCGTACACCGACGGGAGCTGCAGCCCGAGGGTATGCTTGATGAAGTTCGTGAGCACCCCATTCCGCCCGAGCAAGAGAATCCAAGAATAGGCTCCCAGGAACGGTGGCACCACCAGCGGCAACGTTCCCAGGGACAGCAGGATGGTCGTTCCGGGCATCTTCACCCGGGCCACGAAGAACGCCATGGGCAGGCCGATCAGCAGCGCCAGGACGCTCGCGGCCAGGCTCACCGTCAGGGAGTGGACGAGCGCCTTGCGGTAGAGCGAGGACGAGGCGAACCGGGCGAAGTGTTCCAGCGTCAGGCTGGCCCATCCGAACGGGGCATCCGTCGGCAGAAAGCTGTTGAGGACGATGCGCGAGATCGGGTAGACGAGGAACAGGAGCAGGATCAGGGCGGCCAGCGAGAGGACCACGACGGCCATCGGGTCCAGGCGCCGCCACCATGTGGTGCGGGGACGCCTCACGCCGTCTCTCCCCAGGGGCGCTGCGCGCCGGGATAGGCCCGGAGGTCCGCCAGGTCGAGTTGCAGCCGTGTCGGTCTCCCCACGCTGATCCCGGGCAGGAGCCGCTGCGCGTCGGCCAGGACCGGTCGCCCGCCGCCGACATCCAACGCATACCGCACGATGCCGCCCAGGAAGGTATACCGTTGGACGGTGCACGGGAGCTCCACAACGCTCCCATCTCCGCCTCCGCCCAGACGCACCCGTTCCGGCCGGACGAAGAGCGTGGCCGTCTCGTCGGCTGCCGGCTGCCACGCGGAGTCGCCGCGACCCACCTCCAGGGCTGCGCCGGACGGGAGGCGCACACGAACGCGGTCCCCGTGTGCGCCGACCACCCGGGCATCCAAGAAGTTCGCTCGCCCGAGGAAGTCGGCCACGCCGACCGTCGCGGGCAACTCGTAGACCTCGGCCGGTGTGCCGACCTGCACGACCTGCCCCTGATACATCACGGCCAGCCGGTCGGAAATGGACAACGCCTCTTCTTGGTCGTGGGTGACGTAGAGCGTGGTGATTCCCGCCCGCTGCTGGATCTTCCGGATCTCCTCGCGCATGTAGACGCGGAGCTTGGCATCCAAGTTGGACAGCGGCTCGTCCAGCAGAAGCAGCCGCGGCCCATACACCAACGCCCGGGCCAGAGCGATGCGCTGCTGCTGCCCGCCGGACAGCTGCCCCGGACGGCGCTCCTCCAAGCCCGAAAGCCCGACCAACTCCAGGACCTCGGCCACACGCCGCCGGACCTCCGCCTCGGGTGCGCCGCGCGCACGCAGGCCGTAGGCCACGTTCTCGAAGATGCGCATGTGAGGGTAGAGGGCGTAGCTCTGGAAGACCATCCCCAGGTTACGCCGGAAGGGGGGGAGCCTGGTGAAGTCCTGGCCGTCGAAGACGATCCGGCCTGATGTGGCCGTCTCCAGGCCGGCGATCAGGCGCAGCGTCGTGGTCTTGCCGCAGCCGCTCGGGCCGAGAAGCGTGAACAGCTCCCCCGCCTGCACCGCGAGGGAGACGTCGCACACCGCCGCAACCCGCTCGGCGCCCCCGCCGAATTCCTTGCGGAGCCCATCAACGATGAGGGCCGCCGTCATGGGCCCAAGGCCTCATCGCAGACCGAACCGCGGGCCGCGGCCCTCATTTCGCGCCCATGATCTCGTCGAACTTCTTGAGGTTCGCCGCCTTCTCCTTGGCGGCCTTCTCGACGTCGTAGTCGAAGAACCTGATCTCCGCCGTCGGCTTGAGGCCCGGTGGCGGGGCCACGTCCGTCCTGACCGACCGCCGGAAGAAGGGCTTCCCGGCAGCGAGGCTGTGGGCCTCCTTGGAAGTAATGAAGTCCAAGAAGAGCTTCCCGTTGTCCGGGTTCGGGCCGCCCTTGATGATGCCGACGGCGTCGAAGCGCAGGCCCGTTCCCTCGGCCGGGTGGACCGCATCCACCGGGCGTCCCTCTTCCTTCAGCTTGAAGACATTCTCCTCTCCCGTGAGGCCGATCGCGAACTCACCCGTTCCGACGCCTTGGTAGGCCAGCTTGGACGAGGAGGTGATGGTGGCGTTCTTCACGACCTGCTGGATGAGGGGCCAGCCGTGGAGTTGGAGCATCTGGGCGAGCTGCGCGTAGGCCGACCCCGAGAGGGCGGGGTTGGCCATGATGATCTTGCCCTTCCACTTGGCATCGCCCAGGTCCTTCCAGGCTTTGGGGGCCTCGGCAGCCGGCACCAGGGACGTATTGAGGATCAGCACCTGGAGCGGCATGCTGAAGCCGTAAAAGCGGCGCTGCGCATCCTTCAGGTTGCTCGCAAAGTCCGCATCGAACTTGGCGGTGTAGGGTTGGAAGAGGTCGGCCATTTGCAGGAAGGATTCGTGGCTGGCGGCCAGGATGATGTCGCCTTGGGGCCGGGCGGCCTCGGCCTTGACCCGGGTGAAGAGTTGCCCCACCCCCGCCGAAATGATTTCCACACTCACGTTCGGCTGCTGCTTGTTGAAGGCTTGGGCGAAGGCCTCGCCGAATTCCGCGGTGTCGGCATTGTAGATCACGACTTTGCCGGCCGCCAGCGCATTGGGGAGCCAAAACCCACAGATCATCAGTCCGAATCCGAGAACGGCCACGAGAAGATATCGCGATTTCATGGCTGGACCTCCTTTCTCGTCGGATGGTTTCATCGCGCGAAGCGGAATGGTTCGGGACGCCGTACACACCCAGCACCTGGCGCTTCGACACTGGGTGCCCGCGCGAACGCGACGGGGTGTGTCACACAATGATTCCGCAAGCGGGAGACTCCTGTCAAGGACTACGGGAACGCCGCGTCACACTCGCTTCTACGGTCTTCGTGCGGCAGACGGTGAGGACACCACAACCGCCCGCATGTCGTCCGCGCGGAATTTATGGACCGGTCGGCTGCGGCCTGGTGGGGCCGATCGTCTGCTGCAGCCGGATCTGATTTTGGCGCTCGCGGCGCTTGGCGTCCAGGTATTCGGCCCGTTCCATCTCGTGGAGCTGGGAGGGGTAGCGTTCCATTAGGTCGTAGAACGTGCTGATGCGCGCCTCGAACCGGCGACTGTCCGGCAGCGCCTGGGTGTCCAAGAAGGCCTTCAAGACGAGGTAGTAGCGCATAAGGTTGCGCTCGATGATACCCTGGGCGCCCCTCACAAAGCTCGCCTGGCCGTCGGGGCCTAGACGTTCGCGACTGAAACCGACCTTGTCCCGCCCCACGGTGGCCAGATAGATCGCGGTGGCCAGCTTGCTCGCGGCGCTCTGCTCATAGGAAGAGCGCAGCGCTACCACCGTCCTGCCGTCGATGCTGGCCGCTTCGAACTCGAGGTGGTGCGCCTTCGTCCCCATCAGCCCCTGCAGCGCGCTGAGCTCGACGGCCACGTACTCGCGCTGACGCGCTCGCAGGAGGAAGCGGTACGGCTGCTGGGAAGCCCACTCGGGCGATAGATAGCCCTTCCCGCCGATGTACAGTGTGATGAGCGGCTCCCTCGCATCCCCCTGGATGGTGCACGCCTTGATGTTCAAGTTCAGGGGAATGAATTCGCACCAGGAGGCGGCCTCGGTCACGGCCGCCCCGAAGGCCTGGAGCGGGTGGTCCATGATGCCGAGGGCCTCGGCACTCACCAGGTCCCGGCGCTCCTCGGAGCGAACCTGGAGAGGGAACCCGAAGGGGCCGCGCCGTATTGCCTCCTGCAGTTCCTGGTAGTAGCCGAAGAAGCGTTGAGGCACCGCCTCACCGCCCCACGACGCACGCGGAGGCAGGGCGAGGAACAACGACAGTAGAGCAAGGCCCAGTCGAGATATGCGCAAGGGAGAGAACATACCGATTCCCCGATTCTCGATGACGACACACGTTTTCGGGGGAGTCGGCGGCGCAACTGGCTGGCCGGCATCCGCCCGCGTTGAGATTTTGGGACGGATGCCTGGTGGTGTCAAGCGATGCTTATCGATGTGTCTCCTTGCAATGGGCGGCTCGCACTCTCAGCCTCCGAGTAGCCTGCCCGGCTTTTCGGCACGCGACCCGCAAGAAGCAGAGACAGGTCCGGCGCGTCAGGACAGGGAACGAGGAGACGACGCGGGCTATGTACGGTAAGGCGGTCGGGAGCGAGGACGCGGCCTCGACCCTTCGTTCCAACGTCGGTCACGCGTAGGCGTGCCCCACCAGCGCACCCAGGACCCACTCCATCTCCCGCGCTACGCCCTCGATCAGGTCCATGTCCTTGTATGTCGGAGGCAGCACGTCCCAGGTGTACGTCTCGATTTCGAGATGCTGAATCGAATCGCCGTCTTCGATATGCGCGAAGACCTCTTCGATGTGATCCCGCGTCGTGCCGATGAGGCCCGCTCGCGGCAGGAACAGTGGAAGGTGAAAATGCACGCGCCACTCGCGGGCCGCGCGCACGCCCTGCGCCAGCTCGGAGCGAATGGCGGTCAGGGCGCGGTCCAGGTCCTTGTGGCGCCGGATCCCGCCAGGGCGCCGCTCGACCACTTGATGGAGATAGGTCGGCTCGACGAACCGATCCAACTGCGTGAGTACCGTTTCACACCCGTCGGCAGTGGGGAGACCGTCGGCCAACTCCAGCTTCATGGCCGAGCTCACCTGCAGTTTGCTGATCCGGATGCCCGCACGCGCGAGTTTGTGAAAGATCTCCCACGGTTCCTCGTATTGAATCGCCTGGTGGCAGGTGTCATAACACATCCCGAGATGCGTCCGTAGGCAGTCGAGTGCCCTGTGTTCGGCCCAGCCTGTCTGCTGCGCCAAGAAACGCAGGCCATGCGTGAAGACGTGCTGATGGAAAAAGGCGATCAATTCGTCGCACGTCTCCACGAATGCGAGCGGCTCCGGCTCCAGGCCCAAATGGATGAGCTTGCCCGTCGTGTCCCGGATACGCGCGAGATGCAGAGCGTGCAGGGCCAGGTTCTCCACCATGCGCCCGATCTCGCCGTCGTCGCTGATGAACTCCTTGAAGGAGCCAGGAACCGTGCTGATGCTGCCCTCCATGCCGGCGGGGAGCAGCGCGCTCAGGATATCGGCGAGACGATTCGTGTAATGGAGCCTGGCCGCCTGGCGCCAGTCGGGGCGATACACGTCCTCCTTGACCACCCGGCTGTGGAAGTTCCCGAAGGGAAACCCGTTGAGCGTGAAGACGTAGAGTCCGCGATCCTCGCAGAACGCACGGAACTCGCGTAGCTGTCGTCCGTCGTAAAGCTCGCGGGAGGCCCGATCCGACAGCCACAAGCCCACGCCGAAGCTCTCGTCGGGACAGACGCGGGCGCGAATCGGGAGCGTGAATCCTCGGATCCCGCGAAACATCTGCTCCCAGGTTTCGCCGGCATGCATGTTGGTGCAGTACGTCAGGTGCGAAGCGGCACGTCCTGGTATCTTCATGGCTCGGCGTCCTCAGGCGCTCTCCGGCGCGCGGAACTTCGGGTTCTGGCTGAGAAACCGGATCGGATTCTCCAGCACGATCTTTCGGATGGCGGCCTCGGAGTGGCCCCGTTTCCGCATCTCGATCTGCGCCTTGGCGATGGCGAGCGGATCGCTCACGCCCCAGTCCGCCGCAGAGTTCAGCCACACGTTCTCGGTCCCGAACATTTCGAGGATGTCCACGGCGCGGGCGGGCGTGCACTTGGTCTGTGGGTACAGGGTCATCCCGGCCCAGAAGCCGTGATCGAGCACCAGCGGCGCCGTGTGCTCCTCCATGTGGTCAATGATGACCCGCGACGGCTCGATGGCGCTGTGCCTGCGCAGCACGTCCACGATCAGCCGGGTGCCCTTGTACTTGTCCTCCAGGTGCGGGGTGTGGATGAGGATCAACTGGTTGAGATCGGCCGCCAACTGGACGTGGTCCTCGAAAACCTTCAACTCGTTGCGACTGTTCTTGTTCAGGCCGATCTCCCCGATACCCAGGCAGTTGTCCGCCCGCAGGAACTCGGGAAGGAGCGACAGCACCTCCTTGGCCAGAACCAGGTCCTCCGCCTCTTTCGGATTGAGGCAGACCCACGAGTAATGCTCGATGCCGAACAGCGCGGCCCGCCGGGGCTCGAAGATCGTGAGATGTCGGAAGTAATCGGAGAACCCCTGCGCGGAACATCGGTCGAAGCCAGCCCAGAATGCCGGCTCCGTCACGGCCACGACCCCGGCCTCGGCCATCTGCTGGTAATCGTCGGTGGTTCGCGTCACCATGTGGATGTGAGGCTCGATGTACTTCATCGTCCTGCCTCCCGCCTGGGCGTGTAGCATTCCGGAGCGTAGGCGCCGGTCGCCCCCTTGAGGCCCATGGCATCGGGAATGGGATCGGTCGTGGGATCGCTCAGACGCATCTGGATGCGTGCGGTGCGACCCGGATTGTCGGACACGAGCTCCTGAAATGCCTGTCGCATGGCGTCCACGCGAAAATCTCTTGCCGCCGTCTGGGCGTCGTGCGCCCGGTCGAGCCGATCCAGGAATGCTGAGATATCCAGCAGCTTGGCGCGCATCTCCAAAAAGTACAGGTCCACGAGTTTCTTTCTGGTTAACGGCGAACACGTTGGCGTTGTCATGCTCATCCTCCTTTGCCCCGGTCGAACATCCCCAGGCTTTCCAGACGATGACCCGGTCCTCGTCCCCTCAGCCCACCGGCAGCTGTCTGTCCCCAATCTCCCTTGCCCCCCGCTCCCCTGCGCTTTTTGCCTCCTGCCCGTTGCCAGCTCCCCGCTGTTCTTACCACCCGCGCACGGCGCATGGCCTCCGACCCTTTACCCTTTGCGCTCTGCTCTCTGCCCCCCGCCCGTTGTTCTCCCAGTGCGCTGCCAGCTGCTCCTCGCCCGTCTCTCCCTAAATCGACCAATTGACAAGTCGACCAAACGCCTCAGTTCGCTGCCCGCTCCGGCGTCAGGTGACGTAGATCCATCGCCCAATCCGCCACGAAGGGATGAGTAACCCGAGGACGAGACACCCTGCCACGGGTCCGGCGGCGCCGGCGGCCACTACGGCATCGAGGGGGATGATCCCCAGGACGAGGCGCTTCACTCCCCCTTGTATAGCCGCCGGGCTGGGTGTCCGCCAGGCTCGCGCCAGCGCCGGCCCGGTGAATGCCAGAAACACCAGCAGGAACATCCATCCCCACGCATCCCGGCCGCCGGCGCGCAGCCAGACGGCCGCCAGCGTGGCGATGAGGCCCAACACCAGGGAGGCCTCTAGGACGCCGCGGCGCAGCCCGCCCACGACCTCGTCTCGACTGAGCATCGTCGCGGCGACGACGAGGCCCGCGATCAGGAACGCAGGGATCCACGGGAACGATTGCCCGGCCGAGGCCGCCGTGGCGCCGAGCAGCACGTTGGCGAACCGGCAGGAGCCCATGCTGAGCGGCCCGACCAGCGGGACGTGCTTTGCCCAAGCGTCGTAGAGCACGATAAGGCCTACCAGGAGGGCGGCCACGGTCCCGCTGGCAACGGTGGCCAGGGCGCCGGCGGTAAGGCCGGCGGCAAGCAAGCCGATGGCCATGACGCGCGCCCTGGCCAACGCGACGCGACCCGAGGGCAGCGGTCGGGACGGTCGCTCCCGCCGGTCCACGTCGATGTCGCACACGTCGTTGAGCACGATCCCCCCGGTGTAGAGGCAGACCGAAGCCATTGCCACAAAGAGCGCCTGGCGCAATTCTCCCGGACCCCCACCGCATGCCAGGAAGCCCGCTGCGACGTCCGCCAGCGCCGTGAAGGCGTTGGGGAGGCGGATGAGTTGGAGATAGGCTCTCAATTTCGATGGCATGCTTGCGCTTCCCTTCGTACTCGTACGGCTCGGGCTCAGTTGGCAGACCGCACCAAAACAGGCGCGTCGTTCTCGGCGCGGCGCCGTGTACGCCCTGACGCTTGCGTCAGCGTCACATCCAAGAGGAAGAGTCCCAGGCCGATCCAGGTCAGTGCCTGCCACAACCGGATGCTCGTCGGCACCTTGTTTCGCAACTCCAGGACCTTCCCACGCTCCTCGAGCAACCGGCCGCCCGAGGCTCGCCGGATGTCCTCGAGGACCGCCTGATGCGGCCCGCGAATCCGGTACTCGTCCGGGTAGGTCGACCCGACACGAGTCCGTGCCAGGATGCGGCCCTGGCCATCCGAGCGGTCCTCCAGCACCACGAGGGTCGACTGCATCAGGCGGAAAGGTAGTCTCCCTTCATACGTGCCGGGACCCCGCTGCTCCAGGGGAATCGCCGCCTCTGGATGCCCCTCTCCCTGGAGGTGTGCCCGGAGTGCGCGCCCGTCGAGGTAGTCCCCGTCCGGGCTCGTGGCGCGAACCGCGAGGCTCCATCCCGCCCCGGCCGGCTCTTGTCGCACGACGATCTGTTCCGCCTCCGGCGCACGCAGCAGCCAGTGCAGGACATTCGCCATGAGGCGGGGCGCGCCGTTCCACCGCTGCCACTCCGCGCCCCATGGCCCGCCAAGGTCCGTCATGACGGCCGCCGCCCGCCCGAGGCCGACGGCACCGAGCGCCAGAAGCGGCTCGCCCGTTTCGGCGCGGAGAGGGACGGCCGCGAATGCCCTGGGAGCGGTCACCACGTAACCGAACAGGGGCGGGAACGGCGAGGCCGCCGCCGCGCCGAGAACCGGGTGGGCGCTCGCGATCACCGCCGTGCGCCCCTCATGAATCAGCGGTCCCCGGGCCATGACGATTTCGCGACGGAGGGCGTTGGCAAGCCTACCGGCGTCGCGGGCGATCTCCATCCGTCCGCCGCCGACCGAGGCCAGCTCGCGGAGCAAAGGCAGGTCGGCATCCTCGCCGACCGCGATGGAGGAGAGGGTGATCCTGTCCGCCTTGAGCCGGCCCGCGGCGCCCGCGAAGTCACCCCCCTCGCCCCGCCCATCCGTCACCAGGATGACGTGGCGCCGCCCCTCGTGGAACCCCTGAAGCATGGCGGCAGCCTCCGCAAGCGCGGGGAGGATTCGGGTGCCTCCGCCAGGCCGCACCTCCGCGAGGACCGCCTGGAGTTGTCCCCGAGCCGGCACCTCGTGCAGGGGTATGACCCGTGTGGGCACACCGTCAAACGCGAGGAGACCGAGCCGGTCGCCCGGCTCAAGCAGCGCAGCGGCGGCGAGCACCGCGTCGCGGGCGGCTTCAATCTTCGGCACATCCCCCATGGCCTCTGCCATGCTCCCCGACTTGTCGATCACGACGACCAAACCGAGCCCTGGCCGTTTGCGCCGATCACCGGGATCGAGCATCACCGGCAGAACGCTTTCGATCGGCGTTCCCCGGTAACCCCCGGGCCCGAAACTGTGGACGCCGCCGAGCATGAGAAACCCGCCGCCCAGGCGGACGACGTAGTGGCGGATCTGCTCTGCAAAGTTCGCCGGAAGTTCGTCCGCTCGAACGTCGGCCAGGACGACCGCGTCGAATTCCGCCAGGCGGCGACCGAAATCGGACCCCGCCTCCGGCGCCGCCCGTGTCACATGGAAGTCGCTCCCGCTCGGCGCGCCGTGAGTCGTTCCAAGCCAGAGGATGCGCGGCCGCCCCGCCACCACGACCGAGGTCTCGGCCAGGTCGTTCCGGGGCTCCTCGTCGGCCAGCATCATCACTCGGACGCCGTAACGGTGCTCTCCGAGGCTTTCGGCCGTGACTGGGAACGCCACCTCGGTGTCGCCGCGATTCAGCCGCGTCTCCTGGCGGGCAACCGCGACACGGTCCGCGACCAGCGACACGACCGCCGAGCCCGGCTGGGTGGCGCGCAGCGTCGCCCGGACCTCGAACGGAATCCCCTGGGGCACGCGCGCGGGAGCCTCGATAGCCTCTACTGCGGCGTCGATGACGCCAGGTGGGGTGGGGGAAAGCGGCACCGTGTCCACGGCGATATTTCGGCGAGCCAGGTCCCGGACGACGCCCCGCACGTCGCCCTCTGTCTCCCAGCCGTCGCTGACGAGAAGTAGGCGACCACCCCGGTCCGGCGGGATCGCCCACGCCGCCAGATCCAGGCCGGCGGAGATGTTCGTCTCCTCCCGCTCTTCTGCCGGCATGGCTCGTTCCGGCTCCGCAGCCAGCCGATCCAAGAGGTCGCTCACATCGGCCGCTGTTCCGTTGTTCAACGGTGCCGCCAGGTGGGGGGTCGCCGCAAAACCGACGACGCCGAGGGGCGTGTCGCCTGACACCGACTGCAGCAACTCGTGGACTCGTCCCATCCCCTCCCGGAGCGAGCGCGACGCGCTGGCCGAGACGTCCACGACGAGCATGACCGCTTCGGGGCCGCTCCCCCATCGGATCTCGGGCCCGACGAGGGCAAACGCCAGGCACAACCAGGCGGCGCCCCGGCGTACAGCGGAGCTCCACGCAAAGCTGCGCAGGCGCAGGAGCACGAGGGGCAGCAACAAGAGGAGCAGCAGCCTCCACGGCTCATGCAGATGGATCATCGCCGCGCCCCTCGCATGCGTCGCTGCAGGAGCCAGGTCTCCAGCGAGAGCAATATCAAACCCGCCGCCAGAACGGGGCGACTCACATCAGCGCGATTGGCAGCCGCCGCGTTCAGACTCAGAGACGCTTCGGGCGGCGATGCGGGACGATCGAGGTTCGACTCGTCCGGGTCTACGAGCCTCACCGCAACCGGCAAGGTCACGCCGGGACCCTCCACAATATACAGGCCGGCCATGTCCGTTGCGGGAAAGTCGAGGAACCCATTCTCCGCCGCCACGCGGACGATGGAGCCATCCGGACGGGTTACCGTCAGGTCTCCTCGCCATGCAGGCGGCACGGACACCCGCAGGGGCTGTCCGACGGTCAGGTTGAGCGCGGAGGCGTTCCGGTCCGCCAGCCACTCCAGGGCGCGGGCCACCAGGACCGGGAAGACCGGCGTCTGTCCGATATTCGAGCGGTCGGCGGGGAACGCAAGTTCCACCCGGCGTACCCCCTCCACCAGCGCAGCCCGAGCGACGGGCCCGTCGGCCGAACGGATGAGGGCGCCTCCGCCCGCCGACAGCACCGCGTCCGCGGGGACCAGCACCTCGCCCAGGTCCAGCTCGCGCAGGAGCGGATGGCCTCGCTGCCACTCCACGATGGGGACCGCGTGGGCGCTCCCGCCCGGCCGCGCCGCGGCGAACGCCAGCACAGGCACGCGGCAGCCCGGCGGCGGGGGCGTCCCGTCCACGACGGCGACGTCGGCGCCGACCGATGCGCAGTGCTCCTGCGACAGCCGCTCAGGGGGAATCCGCTGAATCTCGACGCGCGGATGCGCCCGGATGGCGGCGTCCAAGAAGCGGTCGCTCCGGGAGGCGTAGAGGACTCGCAGAGGCGCGATGGGAAGCACTAGACTTGCTCGGTCGTCGAGCGGAAGGGCGTCCGCGTTGTCCTCCAAGCGGACCTCCACCCAAGGAACCGCCGGGACGGTGAACGGCACCGGCTTCCGTTCGCCGGGCGCCAGCGAGATACGCCGACGCTCCTGGACGCCCCGCGGCAGGTTGAGACTCACCGCCGCCGTGCGGGTCTCCCGCGTGTAGTTCCCGACTACGGCCACGACGGCATAATCGAGAGGGCTTTGGGATAGCGGCGCGGCCTCCAGTCGCACGATCCCAAGATTCTCCGCCGGGCCACCTACCAGATGGACACTGAGGTTGCCTTCGGACACGCCCAGGCGCTCCGCCTGGCGGGCGACGGCCTTCGGATCGGGCACATCCGAAAAGACGTGGATGAGTCCTCGGACGCCATCCGCATCCCGCCGGGCCAACAGGAGACCGGCCGAGAGATTCTTCGGCGCTTCCCCCGCTCGCATGGCGCCCAAGGCCGCCCGGAGAGCGGACCGGTCGCGGGAGAATCCATGGACGACGGTGGGCGGCATTCCGCCCCGGATGATCATCACCTCCGCGCGAGCGGGGAGATGGTCCAGGACGTCTTGGGCGGCCTCGATCGCCCGCGCGAAGCGCAGGCCGCCCGCCTCGCGAGCCCCCATGCTGGCGGAAGCATCCACGAGGAACACATGTTGGACATTCGCCGGCACGGGCCAACTGGGTTGCGCCAGGGCCAGTGCCACGGCGGCCACCATCGCGAGGCGCAACAGGAGGATGGCGTCGATGCGTCGCCGCCGTGCCCCGCTCGGCGCCTGTGCCGCCCCGGGGCGCCACAGCGCGATGAGCGGCACCAGGCGCCGATCGCTCGCCGTTCGGCGATGCCA
>Ga0316628_100002859_pt1 | contig 13034 bp, 8 predicted proteins | sample OWC_Aug_M2_C1_D5_FD_207648 | JGI IMG/M metagenome (GOLD analysis project Ga0316628, IMG submission 207648) | Wetland soil microbial communities from Old Woman Creek delta, Ohio, United States - OWC_Aug_M2_C1_D5_C | ecosystem: Environmental > Terrestrial > Soil > Wetlands | place: USA: Ohio... | reverse complement strand
AGGAAGAAGAGGAAGAGGAGGAGGAGGAGGAGGAGGAGGAAGGGGACGAAGAGGAAGAAGAAGAGGACGAGGAGGACGAGGAAGAAGAGGAAGGGGACGAAGAGGAAGAAGAAGACGAAGAAGAAGACGAAGAGGAAGAAGGGGACGAAGAGGAAGAAGAGGAGGAGATCCGCCCGGCGGACATCATCGACGAGCGCAAGCGCACGACGATGCCCGTGCAGCGCCTCCCGAAGCCGCCGCCCGCGCACGACATCTCGCGCAGCGCTCCCACCGAGCCGCGCCGCATCGCGCAGAGCGGGCCGGAAGAAGAGGAGGAGCCCTTCATCCCCACCTCGCCGCTCGGCCGTCGCATGGCCGCCGGCGTCGTCGCTTTCGTGCTCGTCACCGGCTTGGGCATCGCCGGCGTGAGCTGGTACTACCGCACCCGCACGCCGACGCCGGTCCCGAGCGCGACGCAGGCTGCGACGCGTGAGCCCGACATCCCCCCGCCGCCGCCGACCGTGACGGCTCCGCCGAGCGCCACCGTGGCGCCGGCCGACAGCAGCGGCATCGAGATCCTGGACGCGTCTTCGGCCGTCGAGGTCCCCCCTCCGGCCACGGCGACCGCGACCGAGACGGCCGCGGTTCCGACCGCGACGGTGACGGCCCCGCCCGCGACGGCGACGGCCACCGCCACCGCGCCGGCTACGGCGACTGCGGCGCCTCCGACGGGAGGGGGCTCGCTCGTGGCTCGGGCGCAGCGCGCGCTCGATCGCGGCCAGGCCGGTCTGGCGATCAGCCTCGCGCAGCAAGCCACGGCCGCCAACCCGGCCGATGCCGAGGCTTGGCTCACGCTCGGCGGCGCCTACGAGATGGCCGGCAACAGGGGCGCGGCGCGCAACGCGTTTCGCGAGTGCGCGGCCAAGGCCCAGGGCCAGCGCGTCGCCGAGTGCAAGGCCCTCATCGGCCAGTAGGGGCGGCCTCTCCTACCTGCGCACGCGCGGGTCCAGGAGGGCGTACGAGGCGTCGACGAGCAGGTTGGCGAGCACGATGCCCGCGCTCGAGACGATCACCGTGCCGAGGATGACCGGCCCGTCGCGGTCGAGCAGCGCCGTGACGCTGAGCGCGCCCAGGCCAGGCCACCGGAAGAGGGTCTCGGTCACGATCGCGCCGCCCACCAGCGCGCCGAGATCGAGGCCGACGAGCGTGACCAGCGGCACGAGCGCGTTGCGCAGGGCGTGCCGCAGCCACACTCGCACGACGCCGAGACCCTTCGCCCGCGCCGTGCGGACGTGGTCTTGCTTGACCGCGGTGATGAGCTCGTCGCGTACGACGCGCGTGTAGTACGCGGCGCCGTAGATCCCCAGCGTGAGGGCAGGGAGCACGAGCGACATCGCGTGCTCGGCCAGATCGTCGCCGTAGCCGTCGAGGGGGAGCAGGCGCAGCTTGTAGGCGAGCACGAACTGGAGAAGAAGGCCGATGATGAACGTGGGAGCCGAGATGCCCACGAGGCTGGCCCCGACCGTGAAGTGATCGAGGGCGGTGTTGCGCTTCGCGGCTGCGATCAGGCCCGTGAGGACGCCCAGCAGCGTCTGGATGAGGACGGCCGCGACCGCGAGCAGCAAGGTCCGCGGAAGGCGCTCGGCGAGGATGGTGACGACGGGCCGGCGCTGCTGGTAGCTCTTGCCGAGGTCCACGTGCAGGGGCCCGAGGTTCGCGCACGATCCGTGCTCTGGGTCCCTCGGATCGACGTGGCTCGGCCCGACGTGCATCAGCCGGCGCATGAAGCGCCCGTACTGCACGAGCACGGGGCGATCGAGGCCGAGCTGCGCGCGGATGCGCTCGACGTCCTTGGGCCGGGCCTGCGGGCCGGCGACCATGCGCGCCGGATCGCTCGGCAGCACGTTGTTGATGAAGAACGTCACCGTGGTCGTCGCCCAAACGACGAAGACCGCCCACGCGATCCGCTTCAGCACGCGCTCGATCATCGCGTCACTCCAGCACCGCGAGGATGGACCCGAGGAGGCTGCGCGGCGCGAGACGCACGCTCGCCCTCGCCGAGGACGTGCGTGCGGGCGGCTTGTCGAGCCACGCGTCGCGCACGTAGTTCGACCAGACGTTGTGCTGCGCCAGATCGCGCACGTACGGCTGGTGCACGCCGTAGTAGCGGTACAGGTACTCCATCGCCCAGGGCGCGTCGTCGCAGACGATCGCGTCGGCGTCGTCGTACAGCCGCTTGCGCACGGCGGGGTCGAGCTCCTTGCGAGCACGTACGAGGATGTCGTCGAGCTTCGGGTTCGAGTAGAACGAGCCGTTGTTCGAGTCTTCGTCGTTGATGGCGGCGGTGGCGAAGATCGGCTCGAAGAAGTCGCTCGCGTCGGGGAAGTCCTGGCTCCAGCCGCTGTTCGTGATCGCCACCGTCCCGCGGCGCTTGCTCATGGCGAGGTACGTCGGATAGCTCACCATCCGGATCTCGAGGCGCAGCCCGATGCGCGCGAGCTGCTGCTGGATCACCTGCGCCGTGTACTCGACCAGCCCCTGCTTGTAGGTGACGTAGACGATCGGCTTGGGCCATCCACCCTTTCCCGTGGCCGGATCGTACGGGTAGCCCGCGCGGCGCATGTGCTCGAGCGCGGCCGCGTAGTCGTACTTCTGCCCGGGGAACGACGGGTCGTCGCCCGAGAGCGTCGGCGGCAGGACGCGGTAGAGCGGCGTCAGCGCCGGCGGCTTCACCATGCGGATCTGCTCGCGGTCGATCGCGCACGCGACCGCGCGGCGTACCTCGACGTTGTCGAACGGAGCGATCTCCACGTTCATCTCCTCGCCGCCGATGGAAGGCGCCGCGTCGTAGGCGCCCAGCGGCTTCCAGCGCGGGTCGCCCTGGTAGCGGAAGATGTCCGCCAGGAGCAGCTCGCGGTCGACGTCGAGGTCGCCTCGCTCGAACTTGAACCGCTCGGTGCTCATGTTCATCCCGTACGTGTACGTGAGCGCGTCGAAGTAGGGCTTGCCCGGCTGCCACCACCCATCGAAGCGCACGAGCCGCACGCTGCGGCCGCGGTCCCACGCCTCCAGCTTGAACGGGCCCGCGCCGCACGGCTGCCAGGTGTCGTCGTAGCGGTCGCCCGCGGAGGGGCACACCGGCCGGAGGTTCTGCATCGCGAACGCGGCGAGGAAGCTCGCGTCCGGCTCGCGCAGGTGGATGGCGACGACGCGCTCGCCCTCGACGACCACGCCCGCGAGGTGATCGGCGCGGCGCCCCTGGTAGTCGTCGAAGCCGACGATGCGATCGTAGAAGGCCGAGAACGTCGGCGGCGTGTCCGGGTGCAGCGTGCGCTCGATCGAGCGCTTCACGTCCCGCGCCGTGACCGGGCTGCCGTCGTGGAAGCGGATGCCCTCGCGCAGGAAGAAGCGGTAGACGAGCCCGTCGTCGCTGCGCTCGAAGCGCTCGGCGAGGTCCGGCACGACGTGGCCTTGCGCGTCGAAGTCGACGAGCCCGGCGTACATGAGCTCGATCACCTCGCCCGTGAGCGTGTCTCCCGCGACGGCCGGATCGAGCGATTTGATATCGCCGAACGAGGCGAGGTGCATCTCGCCGCCGCGCACCGGCGCCGGCGACGAGCCGTGCGGCAGCGGAGCGGGCGGCGGCTCGCGACACCCGAACGCCCCGGCGGCCAGGAGCGCGCCGAAGGCAGCCTCAGTCTTCCTTCGGATCGAGCGCATCGCGCAGCCCCTCCCCGAGCAGGTTGAATCCGAGGACCGAGAGGAGGATCGCCGCCGCCGGCGCCGCCAGCAGCCACGGCGCGCCGAGGTAGACCTCCTGGCCCTCGTAGAGCATGTGGCCCCAGGTCGGCGTGGGCGGCGCGATCCCGACGCCGAGGTAGCTCAGGACGCTCTCGGCCACGATCATGGAGGCCACCTGCGCCGTCGAGAGCACGATCACCGGGCCCGCCACGTTGGGCAGCACGTGCCTGAGCAGGATGCGAGGCACCGGCTGCCCGAGCGCGCGCGCCGCGCCGATGAAGTCCAGGCTCCGCACCTGCATGGTCTTGGCGCGCACCACGCGCGCGGTGCCGAGCCAGCTCGTGAGGCCGAGCGTCCAGAGGATCGTGCTCACGGTCGTGCGGTCGAAGGCGGCGGCGAGCGCCATCACCAGCAGCAAGAACGGGAACGACAGGCCGACGTCCACCAGCCGCATCAGCGCCGAGTCGGCGTCGAGCCCCGGGCCGCTCGCGATCGCGCCGGGCTTGACGATCCACGCGAGCACCGCGGCGAGGGCGGCCAGGGCCAGCGCCGTCCCGCCCGCGCGCGTGTGGCCGGCGACGACGAGCACGAACCCGACCAGCGCCCCGGCGATGCTCAGATACGGGACCCGCACGCCCTCGGTGCCCTCGTAGTAGCCGGCCACGAGCCCCACCGCCGCGCCGATGACCGTCGAGATCAACGTCGAGCTGATCGCGATGACGAGCGAAAGCCGCGCGCCGTAGGCGAGCCGCACGTAGACGTCGCGGAAGATGCGGTCGGTCCCGAGCCAGTAGGTGGCGCTCGGGCCGACGGGCTCGCCGAGCGCCGTGGCGCCGCCGCGAAAGTCGCTCGCGTACGGATCGTGGTGCGACACCAGCGGCCCGACGAGCGCGAACACGACGAGCAGCCCCACGAGCAGGACGCCGATGCGCGCGCCGCGGTTCTTCCAGAAGCGCCGCCGGGCGCGCGGGTCCATCCACGCGGTCACGCGAAGAACTCCAGCGCGACGTCCGCGAAGCGCCCGGGCATCTCCTCGGCCGGGGAGTGGCCGCAGTCGAGCAGCGTGAGGCGCGCGCTCGGCATCGCGCGCGCGAGCTTGCGGCCGATCGCGGCCGGCGCGAGCGCGTCCTTGTGACCCCACACGACCAGCGACGGCGCCGAGACGCGCGACAGGCGCGCCTCGAGCGTGCGCGTGTCGAGCGTCGCCTCGAGGATGGCGAACGCGGCCTCGCGCGCCGCGGGCGAGCTGAAGTGATCGAAGAGCCGCTCCATCCGGTCCGTCGAAGGACTGGCCGCGGCGAAGACGTGTTTGTCGAAGTGGCGCTGGAAGAATCGGCGCCCGTACAGCTGCTTGAAGGTCAGCGCGCCGAGCACCGGCAAGCCCATCGCCCGTGCGCCTGCCATCGCGCGGCCGCCGAAGAGCGGCGGGCTGACGAGCAGCAGCCGCTGCACCATCGCCGGGTGCCGCTCGGCCAGCGCGAGGGCCACCGCCGCCCCGACGCCGTGCCCGCACACCGAGAGCGGCGCCGCGTCGAGCGCGCCCGCGACGTCCACCATCGCGTCGGCCAGCCGATCGAACGTGTAGTCGAAGCGGTCCGGCCGCGGCTTCTCGCTCTCGCCGAAGCCCGGCAGGTCCACGGAGAGCACGCGCAGCCGCTCGGACAGGAGCCCCGCGACGTCCGTCCACTCGTCGTAGTCCGACAGAAAATCGTGGATCAGCAGGACGGGCGGCCCGGCGCCTCGCTCGTGCACCCGCACGCGGACGTTGCGGCACGTCACATCGCGCGCCCGGGGGGCGCCGTCGAGCTGCGGGGCGCCGTCTTGCGGCGCGACGCCTTCCATGGGGCGGGGAGGGTAGCGAAGGCGGGCCGCGATGCCGAGCACTTCGTCTGAATCGAACGGTCTCGCATCGCGTGCAGTCTGCAAGCACGCCCTTTCGCCCGGACCGCCGATTGTTTGCGCAATACACACATCCCGCGCACAATGGAATACACACGCGCCTGTTCCATCGGAAAAACAGCGGAGATCGGGCATTCAGGCCCGAAACGGCGGGAATGGTGTGACATTGATTGTCACACCATGGAGCCAACCGTGCAGAACCACTTCCATCGATGGACGAGGCAAAATAAACGGCGTCCATGGATTGACTCGAATCTTTTGAGTAGAATAGAGTCGCGAGCGTCTTGAGAAGCTGGCCGAAGCGCCGCCCGAAGTCCGGGCGGGTAGCCAGCCGATCGAGAGTCCGGCTCGCCGAGGGCAGCATGCACAGCGACCGGAAGGCCCGGAAGTCGAGGGCCCAGCAAGTGAACGACGAGGCCGAAGGCTCCACCGAGCCGGAAGGCCATCATGGGCGGCCAAACCCCCCGGTCACACGGGGCGAGCGGCCGACGCGGTCCGTCATGGCCGATGTGTTCACTGACGACGAGCTGAGTCGCTTGGAGCGAGAGCACGCCGATGGTCTCACGTCGGAACAAATCGTCGACCTTTTCACGCGAAGGAACGTCAAGTTCACCGAGGCGACCCTTCGCAAGTACGTGCAGCTCGGCCTGCTCCCGAGGAGCCGTAGGGTCGCGATTGGCGGAGGGCAGCGAGGGTCGCAGGGGATGTATCCCGCGTCCGTCGTGCGGCGAATCCAGCGCCTCAAGGCGATGCTCGCCCATCACTCGATCGAAGAGATTCAGCGTGAATTCTTGTTCGTCCGTGGGGACCTCGAGGAGCTCGAAGGAGCGCTCGAGCGTGTTTTCTCCGCCCTCGCCGCAGCGGCTGGTCCGCCCGGCGAGACGCAGGAGGCCCTCTCCCGCGCCGTACTCAAAGAGCTTGGTGAAGCACGATCGCTCGCGGCGGACCTCATGGGGAAGCTGTCGAGCGTGGAGACGAGGCTGACGATGCGCGCGAGGCTGGCGAAGCAGACGCGCAAAGAAGCCGTGTAGCAGCGACCGTCGAGAGACGTCGCATCGGTCCGGTCGGACCGAGAATGTAATCGCGTGTGGGAGTGAGGCGACTCCCGACGCGACGCGGGAGACGTCCATTCGGGACAATCCCAATACGCGCCAAAGAAATGCGAAGCGGGAGGCAGCGATGGCGATCAACGAGGCGGTCTCAACGAGCGGCGTGGTGGATGACGCGGTCAGCGAGCCGCAGGCGGAGCCGCAGGTCGACGGCGCGCTGGCGCTCGCTCCTCAGGAGGATGAAGGCGCGGAGGAGACCGTCACGCGGGAGCAGCGCCGTTCGCGCCGCAAGCGCGACGTGCGCGCGCGCACCATCAGCGTCAAGCGCATGACCAAGCGCGAGCTCGAGGTCGGGCGGCTGCTCTACCCGGACGTCGAGGGTGTCGAGCGCCCCGTGATGCGCGCGGACTGCCAGGGCGGCGAGAGGCCGTGCCCGTTCGTCTCGTGCAAGCACCACCTGTATCTCGACGTCTCGGCCCGCACCGGCGCCATCAAGCTCAACTTCCCGGACCTCGAGGTCTGGGAGATGAACGAGACGTGCGCGCTCGACGTGGCGGACCGCGGCGGCGCGACGCTCGAAGAGGTCGGCGCCATCATGAACCTCACGCGGGAGCGCATCCGCCAGGTCGAAGTGAAGGGCCTCGCGAAGCTCCAGGCCCTGCGCGACATGGCCGCGCTTCGCGACTACGTGGACGAAGGGCCCGTCGGCAAACGCCGCCTGCCGGTCCTCTCCGCGGACGACGCCGAGGAGACCGCGGCGAAGCCCGAAGACGACGAGGACGAGGACGACTTCGACGTCGACGCGTTCGCCGACGCCGAGATCGCGGATTGATCGCTTCGAACGACTAGCTTTTCTTCTTCGAAATACGAACGCGGGTGCCCGGCCGGTGCCCGCGTTTTCTTTTTTCGGCGCGGGTGTACCCTCTCGCCATGCGCCCCGCTCGTCACGGCTGCTTCGGTCGGCGTGCAGATGGCACGCCGACATTCGCCTGCGCTTTGCCTGGCATCGCCGTGGCAGCCCTGCTCGCGCTGGGGGCTTGCCACGATCGTTACCAGCAGATGCAGGAGCAGGCCGCGGCCTCCGCGTCCGCCGCAGCGGCCGCGTCGGCGTCCGCGCTCGCTGCGGCGCTCGCCTCCGCGGCGGCCGCCCCGAAGCCCCCCAAGAAACCGCCGGAATCGATCAGGGCGCAGCAGATCCTCATCGCGTACAAGGGCGCGCACAAGGCGCCGAAGAAGGTCACGCGCACCAAGGAGGAGGCCCGAAAACGCGCGGAGGAGGTGCGCGTGAAGGCGACCGACGCGGAGTTCGACTTCACCGAGCTGGCGCGCCAGTACTCCGACGACCCTTCCGGCCAGGACCGCGAAGGGACGATGGGCACCATCACGCGCAACGACGTGATGAAGGAGATCGCCGATGCGGCGTTCGCCCTCGAGATCGACCAGGTGAGCGGGGTCGTGGAGACGCCGTTCGGCTTCCACGTCATCAAGCGCAACCAGTGAGAGCCGCGCATTATCGCGCCCGCCGCCGTGGGCCGCGGTGACCGTTGACGCCCTGCGGCGGAGCCGGTACCCGTCCCCGCAAATGCCCGTCAAGACCGCGCTGCTGTCCGTCTCCGACAAGACCAACCTCGTCGCCTTCGCCCGTGCGCTCGCCGAGAGGAAGATCACGATCCTCTCGAGCGGAGGCACCGCCAAGGCCCTCGCCGCCGAGGGCATCCCCGTCGAGACCGTGGAGAGCTACACCGGCTCGCCCGAGGTCATGGACGGGCGCGTCAAGACGCTCCACCCGCGCGTCCATGGCGGCATCCTCTCGCGAGGCGAGCGCGATCGCGGCGATCTCGAGCGGCTCGGCGCCCGCGAGATCGATCTCGTCGTCGTCAACCTCTACCCCTTCGAGAAGGTCGCGGCGAACCCGGGCTCGTCCCACGAGGACATCGTCGAGAACATCGACATCGGCGGGCCCTCGATGGTCCGCTCGGCGGCCAAGAACCACGCGCGCGTCACGGTGGTGTGCGACCCCGCCGACTACGACCGCGTGCTCGCCGAGATCCGGTCGAGCGGCGAGGTGAGCCAGGCGACGCGCGCCGAGCTCGCCGCCAAAGCGTTCGCCCACACCGCGGCGTACGACGCGGCCATCAGCGGCTACCTTTCGTCGCGCGCCGCCGACGGTTCGCGCGAAGAGTTCCCGAAGTACCTCACCCTGCCGTTCGAGAAGGCGTACGGCCTGCGCTACGGCGAGAACCCGCACCAGCGCGGCGCCTTCTACGTCGAGCGCAGCGCGCGGCCCGGATCACTCGCGCGGGCGGAGAGCCTCGGGGCGGGTGGCAAGGAGCTTTCTTTCAACAATCTCGTGGATGTGGAAGCGGCCCTTGATGCAGTGCGCGAGTTCGAGAAGCCGGCCGCGGTCGTGGTGAAGCACACCAATCCGTGCGGCGTGGCGGCGGGGCCGGAGCTGGTGGGCGCGTACCGAACGGCGCGCGAGGCGGACGCGCTGTCGGCGTTCGGCGGCATCGTGGCGCTCAACCGCGAAGTCGACGAGGCGACGGCGAAGGCGCTCGCCGAGACGTTCCTCGAGTGCGTCGTGGCGCCCGCATTCTCGGCCACCGCGCTCGAGATCCTGCGGCAGAAGAAGAACCTTCGCCTGCTCGCGACCGGCGCGTGGCTGCCCGCCAATCACGAAGCACTTCAATACAAGCGCGTGGGCGGCGGGCTCGTCGTGCAGACGCGCGACGCGAGCGGGGCAGGCGAGGTGACGGGCGGCAAGGTGGTGACCAAGCGCGCGCCGACGGCCGAGGAGCTTGCGAGCCTCGAGTTCGCATGGCGCGTCTGCAAGCACGTCAAGTCGAACGCCATCGTCCTCGCCAAGGGCGAAAAGACCGTGGGGGTCGGCGCAGGCCAGATGTCTCGCGTGGTTTCCGTGCAGATTGCATGTGAAAAAGCAGGCGACGCCGCGCGCGGCAGCGTCCTGGCCTCCGACGCGTTCTTTCCTTTCCCCGACGGCATCGAGGCCGCAGCGAAGAACGGCGTCGTGGCGGTGGCGCAGCCGGGCGGCAGCGTGAAGGACGCCGACGTCATCGCGGCCGCCGACGCGCTCGGCATCGCGATGGTGACGACCGGCGTCCGACACTTCCGACACTGAAAAGCGGGGCGCTCACGCCCCCCACCGCTTCGCGAGCTCGAGCGTCCGAGCGTTCTCGGGCACGCGCTCGAGGAACGCCCGGCGCAGCGCCGGGTCGCGGATGCTTCCCGCGCGCTCGGCGATCTTCGCGGCCTCGCCGGCGACGACCGCCCGCGCCTGGGCCTGCTCGCCGCCGGCTTCGAGCGCCTCGGCCCAGGCCAGGCGCACGAGCCCTTCGCCCTCTTCCAGCTTGCCTCCGCGCTCCAGGAACTCGAAGGCCTCCGTCGCCGCGACGCGCGCCTCCGCCGTGCGGCCCTCGGCGAGCAGGGTGCGGGAGAGCACGGCGAGGCTCAGCGCGTGCAGCGAGGGGATGGCCGCGAGCTTGCGGAGGGCGTCGCGGACCTCGGCCTCCGCCGCCGGGAGATCGCCCGCTTCGGCGAGCAAGCGTGAGGCGTAGACGCGCGAGATGGCCTCCATGGACCGATCGCCGAGCTTGCCGAACGCCTCCGCGGCCTCGCGGGTCAGCGCGATGCCCTCGGCGAGCGCGCCCTGGCGGCCGCGGGCGACGCCGAGGTTCTGCCGCGCCATCTCCATGCCGCGCAAGAAGCCGAGGCGCTTGGCCGCGGAGAGCGCCCCCGCGAGCTCGAGCGCCGCGGCGTCGTAGTCGCCCAGCTCGCTCAGCGCGTAGCCGGCGTTCGTCTGCGCGTTGAGCCGGAGCCGAAGATCGCCTGCCTCCTCGCACGCGCGACCCGACGCCAGGAAAGCGCGCAGCGCGCCCTCCGTGTCGCCCCGCAGCAGGTCGTGGTAGCCGACGTAGGCCTGCTGCCACATGCGGACGGCGGGGTCGTCGAACGGGGCGACGGAGCCGGCGAGGGCCGCGGCGAGCTCGTGCTGGCCGGCCTGCGTGAGGTTCGTGGCGGCGCGGAGCTGCGCCGACGCCGCGCGCGGCGAGTCGGCTGGCGACTCCAGCATGGCGCGGCCGACCTGCCCGGCGCGCTGGATGTCCCCCGCGCGCACCTCGGTCGCGACGAGCTCCGCCGCCGCCTCCCGCCACGGCGCCGAGCCGAAGGGCAGGTCTTCGAGGGCGAGCTCGCCCAGCTCCCGTGCGCGGGACACGGTCCCGCGAGAGAGCTCGCACTCGGCCTGGAGGCTGCGGAGCTCGCCCCGCAGCTCGCTCGAGGCCCCGCAGGCCACGCCTCGCGCGGCGCGCGCGGCGGCCGAGTCGAGGTCGCTCGCGCCCAGGGCCTGGCGCGCCGCACGCAGGAAATGGGCAGCCGCGCGCGCCTTGTCGTCGCCCTTCTCGTAGTGCTCGGCGAGGACGAAGCTGTCCTTTTCGCCCGCGCCCTCGAGGAACTCGGCGGCGAGGCGATGCCCGAGGACGCGGTCGGCGTCGGTGAGCATGGCGTAGGCGGCCTCGCGGACGAGCTCGTGGCGAAAGACGAGCTCGCGCTCTCCGGGGAAGCGCGGGTCCGGCGAGGCATCGACCAGCTCGTGCTCCGACAGCCGCTCGAGCGCGGCGTCGAGCTCGGGGGCCGCGAGCCGCGTCAGGGACGCCAGCCCCCCGCGCCAGAACGCGCGGCCGAAGATGCTCGCGGCGCGGAGCACGAGGCGCTGCTCGGCGTCGACCTGCTCGAGCCTCGCCTGCATCATCGCCAGGAGGCTCGGGGGCAGCTCGCCCGCGCGGCCCTCGGCCTCGGCGCGGATGAGCTCCTCGAGGAAGAGCGCGTTTCCCTCCGCGCGGTCGACGAGCTCCTTCGCGCGCTCCGGGCTCGCGGCGGGCAGCAGCCTTCGCACGAGCTCGAGGGCGGGCTTTCGCCCGAGCGAGCGCAGCGGCAACACGACGCGCGCCCGCTCTTCCCAGAGCTGCGGGAAGATCTCGTCGATCTCCGGGCGCGCGGTCGCGATGACCAGCAGCGGCGCGTCGGCGAGGTCTCGCAGCAAGCCGCCGACGAGCTTGACCGTCGGGATGTCGGCCCACTGCAGGTCCTCGAGCACGAGGACGACCGGCGCGCGGCGCGCCTCGGCCGCGACGAAGTCCTCGATGGCGCGGCGGATCTGATCGCCCATCAGCTGCGCGTCGCGGCGCGCCGCGCGGATTTGCGCGCTCTGGGCCTCGTCGAAGGGCGCGCCGAGCATCTCGCCGAGGAACCACGCCACGCGCTCGGCCTCGGTCCCGACGACGGCCGTTCGCGCGCGGATCGCCGCGCGCCGGGCCTCGAGCGAATCGCCCGCGCGCAGCGCGAAGATGCGCCTCATGGCCTCGCTGAGGATCCAGAGCGGCGCCCCGGCGCTCATCGCGTCCGCCCGGCCCGCCCACCATTCGCACGGCGCGCCGCGAGCGGCCAGGCGAGCGCCGAGCTCGTGGACCAGGCGCGACTTGCCGGCGCCGGCCGGGGCGGTGACGACGACGACGCGCGCCCCGGGCTCGCCCGCGCACTCCTCGAAGATGCCCTCGAGGGTGGCCAGCTCGCGGTCGCGCCCGACGCAGGGGACCGCCTGACCGAGCAGCGTCGGAACGGTTCCGGCGTCGGTTCGTTCGCCCCTGAGCACGCTGCCCTCGATGTCGAAGTGCGCGCCCAGCAGGCCTGCCGTCGCGTGATCGATGCGCAGCCCCTCGTCCGTCTGCGTCATCCGCAAGAGGCGCGTCGCGCGATCGATCGCCTCGCCGAGCGGCAGCTTCCCGCTCACGGCCGCGCGGCCCGTCGCGAGCGCGCACGGCCTGCCGGGCAACGCCTCGCGCAAGGCCAGGGCGCAGCGCGCGGCCTGAGCGGCCTGGTCCTTCGCGGGACCACGCTTCGCCAGCAACGCGAGGATCGAGCCGTCCACCAGGCGCTCGATGGTGGCGCCGAAGCGACCGCCGATCGCGCGCAGGCGCTCGAGCTCGTCGTGCGCATCGCCTGCGGCGAGCGTCCGGTCGGCGACGCTCTCCCAGCTCTCGCCCACCAGCACGACGCTGCTCAGTGACAGCTCGTGCCCGCTCAGCGCGGACGAGGGCGGGGCGATGGCCATGCGAGAGGAAGACGACTCCGGGCCCGCGCCCGCGGCGCCGCGCGCGATCAGCTCGCCGAGGACCGAGGCGACCGCGGCGCCGTCCGGCGGCCTTCCGTCCGGCTCCTTGGACAGCATGCGGCCCACGAGCTCCTCCACCTCGCGCGGCACCGCCGCGACCTCGCCGAGCCGCGGGGCCTCCTGCATGAGCACCTTCGCCAGCACCGCGATCATGTGCTCGCCCGAAAAGGCTGGAACGC
>Ga0316628_100002858_pt1 | contig 13036 bp, 16 predicted proteins | sample OWC_Aug_M2_C1_D5_FD_207648 | JGI IMG/M metagenome (GOLD analysis project Ga0316628, IMG submission 207648) | Wetland soil microbial communities from Old Woman Creek delta, Ohio, United States - OWC_Aug_M2_C1_D5_C | ecosystem: Environmental > Terrestrial > Soil > Wetlands | place: USA: Ohio... | reverse complement strand
CGCGACGAGGCGTCGCACCAGCTGGGGGGAGCGCGCCGCGATGCGCAGCGCGATCGAGCCCCCGAGCGAGTGGCCCATCAGGTCGCACCGCCGGTGCCCCTCCGCGCCGAGGAGGGCGCCGAGCCAACCGGCGAGGCCCCCCGGCGAGCAGTCCGCGTCGGCCGCGGGCTCGGAGGCGCCGCTGCCAGGCAGGTCGAGGGCGTAGACGCGCCGACGGATGGCGAGCTCCTCGATGTAGGGGTCCCACATGCCCGCGTCGGCCTCGGCCCCGTGCAGGAGCACGAGCGGTGGTACGCCCTCGCCCGCGGCCCTGGCGTGGGTCAGGACCTTGGCGGCCTGGACGGTCAGGTCGGAGATCGCCATCGGAAGGCGGCACCGCCTCGCCGGGTTATAGCCCTTCGCGATGTTGCGGTCAGAGCTTCACGCTCGTGAACGTCTTCGTCTCGAGCACGCCCGGGACGGTCCTGATGGTGTCCACGATGATCTCGCCCAGCTGCTGGAAGTCCTCAGCGCTGATCTTGGCGAGGAGGTCGTACTCCCCGAACAGGGGGTGCATCTCCACGATGGACTTGATCTTCATGAGACTCTCGTATACGTCTCGCTCCTTCCCTGGAGCGGTCCTGATGAGCACGAAGCCGATTGCCATGTCGACACACCTCTCCTTGCGGGGTTCGTATGAGGCCTTTCGGGTAGATTAACGTTGCGACACAGTAGCACGGGTTGCGGCCTGGCACCCCCGGGGGATTCCCCGGCCAGCGTCAGGGCCTGTACGTCAGCAGCGTCGTCGTGAGCTCGATGCCAGGCCTGGACCTGATGACGTCGAGCACAACGTCGTTGATGGCGTCCTCGTCCGCCGCGTCGACCTTGGCGATGATGTCGTACTCCCCGAAGATGAGCGTGACGTCCTTGAGGGCGCCGCACTGCTCGAGCTCGTGGAAGAGGTCTATCTCCAGCGACGGCGCCGTCCTGATGAGCACGAACCCGATGGCCATCAGCGATTGGCCTCCCAAGCTCGCACCGATATCACCCGATATCTGGCGGTCGTGGGCCATAAACCTTGCTGTCCGGCTCCCCCCGATGGGACTCGGGGTAATCTCTATCTAGGGCCACGGACATCCCCTGGGCGCGATGGGGGCCCCTTGGAGGGGCATTTAAAGGATGGCGTTCCCATGGTCGACAGGAGAGGAGCTAGGAGGGCCCGCCGACGCGCCGCCGCGGTGGCCAGGCCCGTCGTGCGTGCTATAGCCGACACCGCCAGGGATACGATGATGGACCCGTTCTGGGCCCAGCTGGCCCAGCTTGAGGACGACGAGCGGGCACCGCTCGTCGACATCCAGGACCGGGGCGGCCACCTCGTGGTCGTCGCGGAGATGCCCGGCATACCCAAGGACAGGGTCAAGGTCGAGGCCACCGAGGACCGGCTCGACATCAGGGGCGAGAACGTGCTCGCCTGCGAGCTGGACACGGCCGAGTACTCGTACCTGTGCAACGAGCGCACCCAGACCAACTTCCACAGGGTCGTCCCGCTGCCCGAGAAGGTAGTCCCGGATGGCGTGACCGCGCGGATCGCGGACGGCGTCCTTGTCGTCAACCTGCCGAAGCAGAAGCCCAAGGGCAAGGAGAGGTCGGTCCCGGTCAAGGTCGCGTGAGGCCCCTCTCAGGCCTTCCTGACCTTGGTACCGCGAGCGGCCCTCCCAGGGCCCTTCGTGGGCCTGGCGCCCTTGGTAGCCTTGGTGCCACTGGCAACCTTGGAGCCCCTGGCAACCTTGGAGCCCTTGGCAACCTTGGAGCCCTTGGCAACCTTGGAGCCCCTGGCAACCTTGGAGCCCTTGGAGCCCTTGGCGCCCCTAGCGCCCTTGGCGCCCTCTACAGCCTTGCCAGCCCTCTTGGCGCCACTGCGGCCGCTGGCCGACTCGCCCCCCTGCACGGGGGTCGGTGCTGAGCCCCTCACGACCGAGGCCGGCACCCTGCCGGTGCCGCCGCAGTGGGCGCACCTCCTCGTGTAGCCACAGAACTCGCAGCCCTTGCCCAGGTCGCCGAGGCCGCCGCAGACATGGCACTCCTCCATCGAGCCCACCTGCTCGCGGCCCGAGCCGGAGCAGTGATAGCACGGGCCCAAGGGCGAGCAGTAGAAGCACCTGCCGGAGCCCCCGCAGAGGGGGCAGATGGCCCACTCCACGGCTTCGCCCGGCCCGCACGCGCTGGTGACGTCCTTGGACGCGCACTCGTCGCACAGCGCCGCATGCCCGTCGTGCTCCTGGCCGCACTCGCAGCATCTCGTCATCTTCCGCACCGGGGCCTAGATGGCCCCCTTCCCCTTAAAAGGGTTCCCTGCTCGCGTGCGCACGGGCGCGCGCGCGACCCGGTCCGGACGCCAGCCTCCCGGGCCTCGTCCGAGGTGGCTCCCCGGCCCCATTCGTGGCGCGGGGCAGTCACGGGGCGCTGCCAGAGCGCCCGAGGGGCGTGCTACCCAATGGCATCGGCAAGGCTTATCTCCACCTTTTGTCATTCGCCGCCACGCCCAGACAGGTTGGCCTCCCCCACACTATTGGTAGGGGGAGGTAGGCGGCCGGTGGCCCCGCGGATTCTCCCGGAAGCGGCCGCGAACCGTCGCGGGCCAAGACTGGGGGACATCCAAGATGCAGCTCATCGAGACCCTCGCTCTGCTGACGATCCTGCTGCCGACGCTCGGCGCCCTGCTGGCCTACCCGGCGGGCGACAAGGCGCGCAAGTGGGTGGTGCTCGCGTTCGCCGCCGCGATCATCCTCGTGGGCGGCGTGATGACCCTGATGTTCCTCTACGAGGGCGAGGGCGCTGTCGACATCGGCAATGACTCCCTGGGCGTCGACGTCGCCGCGTGGGTCTGGGGCATCACCGCGCTGGACATCGTGCTCATGATAGTCCTGCTCTACCTTGGCGCGCGGTCCCGCAGCCTCATCGCGGTGGTCGCGGCCATCCTCCAGATGGTCATCGTCGTGGGCTTCGAGGCCTGGCACGGGTTCGGAAAGGCGCCCGAGCTCCCCTTCGTCCTCGACAGGCTCGCCCTCGTCCTCGTCGCCGTCTGCTGCATCATCGGCTCGCTCATAGCGGTGTTCGCGGTCCACTACATGGAGGGCCGCCAGAAGAAGGGCCGGTTCTTCGCCTTCGTCTTCCTCTTCCTCGGCGCCATGAACGGCGCCGTGCTCTCGAACGAGCTGCTGTGGCTCTTCTTCTTCTGGGAGGTCACGACGCTCTGCTCGTACTACTTGATCTTCCACGACGAGACCGACGAGGCCAAGGCCTCGGCCCGCCTCGCGCTGGAGATAACCCTGTGGGGCGGCGTCGCGCTAGCGGCCGGCATCGCCTACGCGGGCTGGAAGTTCGGCACGCTCGAGATGGACGTGCTCATGGGCATGGGCTCGGACAAGCTCTTGGGCCTCGGGCTCGTCATCCCGGCCCTGCTGGTCGTCGGCGGCATGACCAAGGCCGCCCAGGTCCCGTTCCAGTCGTGGCTGCTGGGCGCCATGGTCGCGCCCACCCCGGTGAGCGCGCTGCTGCACTCGTCGACGATGGTCAATCTGGGGGTCTACGCCATCATCCGCATGGCCCCGCTCCTAAAGCTCTACCTCCCGCTGTCCTACACGGTCGCCCTCGCGGGCGGCATCACGTTCGCCGCCACGGCGGGGCTCGCGCTCACCCAGAACAACGTCAAGCGCGTGCTCGCATACTCCACCATCGGCAACCTCGGCCTGGTCGTGATGTGCGTGGGCATCAACACCCCGGCCTCGCTCGTCGCGGCAGTGTTCATCCTCCTGTTCCATGCCGTGTCCAAGGGCATGCTGTTCCTCAGCGTTGGCGTCATCGACCACGAGCTCAAGACGAAGGACATCGAGGAGATGGGCGGCCTCTCGGAGAAGATGCCCTTCGTCACCATGATAATCGTCCTCGGCTCGGTGTCGATGATGCTGCCCCCCTTCGGCCTGTTCGCGGGCAAGTGGCTCTCGGTCGAGGCCGCGACCCAGATGCCCATGCTGCTGCTGCTGCTCGGCGTCGGCTCGGCGGCGACGGTCCTCTACTACACGAAGTGGGTCGGGCGCATCATCTCGCGCACCCAGGCCACCCCCAAGCCCGCGGGGCCCCTGTCGCCCTATTACAAGGTCCCTCTGGGCGCCATCGCCGCGGGCATCATCATGCTCAGCATCCTCACCCCCTTCTTCGCCCACAGCTTCGCGTTCCCAATGCTGGAGGGCATGGGCTACGGGAGCCCGCACGGTTCTGCGGCCGCCGACCTGCTGGCCACCAACAGCTACATCTGGATCGGTGCGGTGTTCCTGTTCATGGCCGCGGGGCTGGCCCTCCCCATCGCGCTCGTGGCCGTGAAGGAAAAAGACAAGGCCAAGGTCTACACCTGCGGCGAGGACATGGAGCCGCAGGTCGCCGGCCACTACTTCGGTGGCGAGCGGACCGAGATGACCGTCACCGACCTGGCCGTCTCGGTCTGCGCGGGGCTGGCCATCGCCATCATGTTGCTCCCGTACATCGCGGAGGTGTTCTAGATGGACTACCTCTGGCTCGTCATCGCCACGATCATCACTGTCATCGCGCCGTTCGCCGTCGCGGTGCTCGCGGGCATCGACCGGAGGATCACCGCGCGCATGCAGAACCGCGTGGGCCCGCCGATCCTTCAGCCCATCTACGACCTGATGAAGCTGCTATCCAAGACGAAGATGCTCATCAACAAGGGCCAGATCATCCTGGCCACGCTCTACGTGACCATGTCGATCCTGGCGCTATGGATGTTCATCGCGGGGGCCGACCTGCTCATCATCTTCTTCGTCCTTAGCGCCGCAGCAGCGTTCTACACCCTGGCCGCCTACGCCGTCCTCTCGCCCTTCAGCCAGATCGGCGCGACCCGCGAGCTCATCCAGGTCATCGCCTACGAGCCCGTCGTGCTCATGGTGTTCTTCGGCGTCTACCTGGTCAATGGCAGCTTCTCCAGCGCCGCGACCGACGACATGCTCATCCTGTGGCTGCCCCTGATGTTCGCCGCGATGATCCTCGTGCTCCTCGTGAAGCTCCAGAAGTCCCCCTACGACGTCGCCGAGGCGCACACCGAGATCGTCGGCGGGCCCGAGGTCGAGTACTCGGGCAAGTTCCTGGGCCTCGTGAAGGTCGGCCACTGGTACGAGGCCGCCCTCGCGTTCGCGGTCATCAGCCTCTTCTTCGGGAGCCCCAACATCTACGTGGCCTTCGCGGGCAAGCTCCTTCTGGTGTTCCTGGCCCTGTTCATTGTCATCCTCGTGGACAACTCCACAGCGCGGCTGCGGTACGGCCAGATGGCCCGCGTCGTGCTCACCTACGGGCTGGCGCTGACCGTGGTCAATGCGCTTGTCGTGTGGGCGGTCCAGGAGGGGGTGATCCCCTGGCCCTGAAGTCCCTGATCAAGTCCCCGTGGATCCTTCACTTCGACACGGGCAGCTGCAACGGGTGCGACATAGAGATCTTCGCGACGCTCACGCCCCTGTACGACGTCGAGAGGTTCGGCATCCTCAACGCGGGCAATCCCAAGCACGCGGACGTCCTCGTGCTCACTGGCCCCGTGACGCAGAAGACCCGCTCCCGGCTCCTGAACCTCTACGAGATGATGCCCGAGCCCAAGCTCGTCATGGCCGTGGGCGACTGCGCCTGCTCGGGCGCGCCCTTCGTCAACGCCTACAACACCATGGGCGGCGTCGACACGGTCATCCCGGTGGACATCTACGTCCCCGGCTGCGCCTGTCGGCCCGAGGCCGTCATCGACGGCGTGGTCAAGGCGCTGGAGAAGCTCGGCAAGCTCGCCGCCGGCGAGCCCGCCCCACCCGCGCACAAGCGCGAGGTGAGCGACATCCCGCTCGAGGTCTACGACCCGGAGGCCGCCGCCGCGAAGGCGAAGGCCGCCACGGCCGCCGCGAAGTCGGCGGCCACGAAGGGGGCCAAGGACGCCCCCAAGGAGGAGGTGTGAGCCATGGCGGACGAGGCGACCGAGAACGCGATGAAGGCCTGGAGGGCCGAGATCGAGGCGATGCACACGGCCGGCGCGAGGTTCGTCGTGCTGGCGGGGCTCGACCTCATCGGCAAGCTCGAGGTAATCTACCTGTTCCACCACGAGGGCCAGCTCAAGGAGGTCAAGCTCCAGGTCCCCTACGACGTCGAGTTCCCGTCGATCACGGACCTGTTCCCGTCCGCCAACTTCGTGGAGCGCGAGATGGTGGACCTGCTGGGCGCGAAGGTCAAGGGCGCGGCGCCGTTCCTCGAGCTTACCGAGGGCGCCGGCATCGTTGCCCCCCTGCGCAAGAACGCCGTGAACCCCAGGCCCAGCGGCAAGCCCGCGACCCCCCCGACAACTCCCCCGGCAACACCCCCAGCGGCCCCCAAGGAGGCGAAGTGAGATGGCGCGCACAACCGTGGTCCCGATAGGCCCGCAGCACCCCGTGCTCGTGGAGCCCATCCACCTGAGGTTCGAGGTCGAGGAGGAGGTCGTGAAGGGCGTCACGCCCGTCATCGGCTACAACCACCGCGGCATCGAGAAGCTCATGGAGAACGACTTCAAGAAGAACGTGTTCATCTCCGAGCGCGTGTGCGGCATCTGCAGCCACCAGCACTCGACGGCCTACAGCCAGGCGGTCGAGCGCGTGATGGGCGTCACCCCGCCGGACCGGGCCCTCCTGATCCGCACCATCATGTTCGAGCTCAACCGCATCCACTCCCACCTGCTCATCATCGGGCTCGAGGCCGACGCCATCGGCTACGAGAACATGTTCATGCAGTGCTGGCGCGACCGCGAGATCGTGATGAGGCTCGTCGAGATGGTCTCGGGCAACCGCGTCCACTACAGCATGAACCAGCCCGGCGGCGTCCGCCGCGACATCAACGACGCGCAGCAGAAGGAGATCGAGGCGGGGCTCAAGCAGCTCGAGGAGCGGTTCGCCGACCTCGAGCAGATCATGCGCCACGACCAGACCTGGAACTCCCGCCTCAAGGGCATCGGCCTGCTGTCCAAGAAGCTGGCCATGGACCTGGGCGCCGTGGGCCCTGTGGCCAGGGCGTCCGGCGTGGACTACGACATCCGCTCCACGCGCGCGCACCCCTACGCCGCCTACCACATGCTGAAGAGCTTCAAGCCCATCGTGCACGAGGCGGGCGACACTTGGACGCGCATGATCGTGAGGATGGAGGAGCTCTACGTCTCCGCCGCGATCGTCCGGGAGTGCATCAGCCTCATGAAGCCCGGGCCCATCACCGCCGAGGTGAAGGGCAACCCCAACGGCCAGGCGTGGTCCCGCGTGGAGGCCTCCCGCGGCGAGCTGGTCTACTTCGTGAAGGGCGTCGGCAAGCCCGTCATGGACCGCGTGAAGATCCGCACGCCCACGTTCGCGAACATACCCTCGCTCGGGCCCATGCTCATGGGCTGCCAGGTGGCGGACATCCCGCCGATCGTGACCGCGATAGACCCATGCATATGCTGCACGGACAGGTGATGCCGAATGTCGATGCTCTCCAACAGCCTGAAGAACCTGTTCAGCAAGCCCGCGACGCGCCGCTACCCGGCCGTGCCCGCGAACATCCAGCCCAACTGCAGGGGCCGCATCGAGTACGACATGACCAAGTGCATCTGGTGCATGATGTGCTCCCGCAGGTGCCCCACGGTGGCCATCGAGTCGGACAAGGCGGCGCAGACGCACAAGGTCTACCGCATGAGGTGCATCGCCTGCGGCGCGTGCGTTGAGGCGTGCCCCACGGACGCCATCACGATGCTCGAGCACTACGCGGACGCGAGCTACGCACCGACCATAGACACCTACCACCAGGAGGGTCCCATCCCGAAGCCCGCGCCGAAGGAGAAGCCCCCGCCGTGCGAGCCCAGCGAGGCGCCCAAGAAGGCGTAGGCGCGACCGGTCGGTAGAGGCGCGGCGACGGGCCACCACGTAGATTCAGCTGGCCCGGCGACGCGCCTGAATCATGAGGAGCAATGGTTAAATCCCGCCCTCCCCTTCCAACTCGCAAGGGGAGTCATCCATGCCGATGAGCAACAACGTCCAGACCGCCGACTGGAAGGCGGAGAAGCACGTGCCAGTGATCGAGTGCCCCGACGCGGTCAAGCCGGGCGAGCTGTTCGAGGTCAAGGTGGCCGTGGGCAAGGCCGCGGACCACCCCAACACGACCGAGCACCACATCACCTCGATCCGGGTGTTCTTCCGTCCCGACGGCGACAAGTTCGCCTACGACGTCGGACACTTCATGTTCAACGCCCACGGCGCGTCCGTCGCGGGCGCCAACAAGGGCCCGGTGTACACGCACTACATGTCGGCCTTCATGATGAAGGTCGACCGGCCTGGCACCCTCCACGCGGTCGCGAGCTGCAACATCCACGGGCTGTGGGAGTCCGAGAAGCGGCTCGCCGTGAAGTAGGCCCGTCCGCTCCCGGACGGCTTCCCATCTCATCGGGTCAGCGCGAGCCAGGCCCCCGCACGGGCCTGGACGTCATCCCCCGGGGGGCCTCACTTCGCCTTGTTGGCCTGGACCGACACGGAGACTATCGAGCTCGCGGCGCGCTTGAGGTCCTCGGCGGAGAACCCGAGGTCCTCTATGAGCGACCCGAGGTCGTCCACGCCATCGATGAGGAGCTCGACCGGATAGACCTTCTGGGACGTGACCCTCACGCCCCCGAAGCCCGCCTCCCTCAGCATGGCAAGGTAATCGCTCTTCCTCGCGGCACCCGCGATGCACGCCGAGTAGGCGGCCGCGCTGTCGAGCAGCCCCTGGGGCAGCTTGCGCATCAGCACGATGTCCGAGACCATCAGCCGCCCGCCCGGCCGCAGCACCCGGAACGCCTCGGCGAACACGCGCGGCTTGTCGGGGGAGAGGTTGATGACGCAATTGGAGATGACGACGTCTACGGACGCGTCGGGGAGGGGCAGGTCCTCGATCTCGCCCTTCTTGAACTCGACGTTGCGGTAGCCGCCCTCCTTGGCGTTGGCCCTCGCGCGGCGCAGCATCTCGGGGGTCATGTCCACCCCGATGACCTTGCCCTTCGGGCCGACCCTCTCGGCGGCCAGGAAGCAGTCGATGCCCGCCCCAGAGCCGAGGTCGAGCACGGTCTCTCCCTCCTTGAGTGAGGCGATGGCCACGGGGTTGCCGCAGCCCAGGCCGAGGTTGGCGTCCTCGGGGATGGTCGCGAGCTCCCCCTCCGAGTAGCCGATGAGCTGGCCCATCGACTGGGGCCCTCCCGCGCACCCGCAGGTCGTCTGGGGGCCGCAGCAGCTCTGGCCGGCCCCCCTCGCTATCCTCGCGTAGTGCTCCCGCACCGACGCCTTCACTGCCTTCTTGCCCTTCGATGTCGACTTGCCCTTCGATGCCAGCTTGCCCTTCGATGTCGACTTGCCCTTGCTTGCCAGCTTGCCCTTCGATACGACCTTGACCTTCGATGCCTTGCGTGCCATTCAGAGCACCTCCTTCATCACAGGCTTGAGAACGCCCTTCACCATCGAGGAGAGTTCATCCGCCTTCATGAGGGCGATGCAGCACACGCCGCCGCCCTCGCCTTGGATGACCGTGACGGCCAGCTTGTCGCCGGGCTTGATGCCTGCACGAGCACGGACCTCCTTGGGCAGCACCATCTGCCCGCGGTCGTCCACCGCGACCATCGCCTCGACGCTGCAGCAGCCCAGGTACCCGCCTGCCGCGACCTCGTCGCGGCCCTGCCTCGCGCGCTTGCCGGCCATGTCGGTCATCTCCAGGGGGGGTACGCGCTCGCGGTATTTATACATTTCTGATTTGTCTGAAAAATCAGAACCAAATCCGAACGGGAACGGAGGAAGGGCAGAGGGGGAAGCCCATCGCGGCCATCGTTGATCTGGACAGGCCAAATCGGTCCCCACGAACAGCTGCGGGCCAGATACGATTCCGTACCAATCATTATATGGGGCCTCTACGTCGGAATACCGATACGGTCCCGTCGCGAGCCCGCCAACCCATCGACCATTAGGTGGCCCCCATGCTGATGCGCATCCTCAGGAAGTCGCTCGCCAGGCGCAAGTCGCGCATCGCCCTGGCGGCCGTCGCGGTGCTGATGGGCGCGGCCGTGGCGACCGCCCTCATGACGGTCTCCCTCGACGTCACCGAGAAGGTGTCCCTGGAGTTCCGCAAGTACGGCGCGAACCTCATGGTCGTGCCCAGGTCGGACACCATCGACGTGGGCTTCCCCGGCGTCCAGCTCGGCTCGGTCACCGAGCAGAGGTACATCAACGAGAGCGAGTTGTGGAAGATCAAGACCATCTACTGGCGTAACAACGTCCTCGGCTTCACCCCGTTCCTCTACCAGGTCGTGGAGGCCTCCGACGGCAACGACACGCAGGACGTGGTCCTCGCGGGCACCTACTTCAACAAGGAGGTCACGATTCTCGAGCCGTATGCGCCGCAGGACGCGACCCTCTTTCGGACCGGCATCCAGGAGATCAACCCCTGGTGGAAGGTCGACGGGCAGTGGATAGGGGACCCCAACGACACCCGGAGCGCCATGGTCGGGACTGCAGTGGCCGAGAAGCTCGGCGTCGGCATCGGCGACGAGCTCACCCTGACCTACAGGCCCCTCGTCGGGGCCGAGGGGAACACCACCACCCACGGCGCCACCGTCGTGGGCATCATCACGACCGATGGCGTGGAGGACAACCAGGTCTTCGTGAACCTGCAGGTCGCGCAGGGGCTGACCTCAAGGCCCGGCAAGGTCCACACTGTCCAGGTGTCGGCGCTTTGCACGAAGTGCCCGGTCGAGACGTTCGCGAGCGAGATCGAGGCGAAGATCCCCTCCGTCGAGGGCAAGACGGTGAAGCAGCTCGTGAACGCGGAGATGAGCACCCTCGACATGGTCACGGGCCTCATGCTCATGGTCACGCTCGTCGCGCTCTTCGCCTCCGCGCTGGGCGTGATGACCACCATGACCTCCTCGGTCATCGAGCGCCGCAAGGAGATCGGGCTCATGAAGGCCGTGGGGGCCGAGCGCCGGAAGATAGTCGCGCTGTTCCTCTCCGAGGCGGCCATCATCGGTGCCCTCGGGGGCGCGGCGGGGTTTGCGGGAGGCGTGGTCCTGGCCCAGGTCATCGGAATGAGCGTGTTCTCGACGAGCATAGGCCTCCACGCGCTCGTGCTGCCCGCCGTCTTGGGACTGTCGATAGCCGTCGCGCTGCTGGCGAGCCTCCTCCCGGTGAGGCGCGCCACTTCCATCGAGCCCGCCATCGTCCTCAGGGGGGAGTGAGCCCGTGGCCGGGGACATTATCGAGGTGGAGCGCCTGAGGAAGCTGTACGAGGGCGGCACGCGCGCCCTCGACGGCGTCGACCTCTCCATCGAGGAGGGCAGCTGGACGACGATCGTCGGCCCCTCCGGCTCGGGCAAGACGACGCTCCTGAACATCATCGGGTGCCTGGACTCCCCCTCCGAGGGGCGGGTCGTCATAGACGACACCGAGGTCGGAGGGCTGGGCCAGGACGAGCTGACGCGGTTCCGCAAGGACCACATAGGGCTGGTCTTCCAGCAGTACCACCTCGTGCCCTACCTCACCGCGCTCGAGAACGTGATGATGGCCCAGTACTTCCACAGCATCGTCGACGAGGAGGGGGCTGCCGCCGCCCTCGAGCGCGTGGGGCTGGGCCATCGGCTCGACCACCTGCCATCGCAGCTCAGCGGCGGCGAGCAGCAGCGCGTGTGCATCGCCCGCGCGCTCGTCAACGAGCCGCGCATCCTGCTCGCGGACGAGCCCACGGGCAACCTCGACCAGGCCAACGGCAGGAACGTGCTCGAGCTCATCGACGCCCTCCACAGGGAGGGCCACACGATCATCATGGTCACCCACAACCCCGAGATCGCTGTGATGGGGGACCGCACCATCGAGATCGTCGACGGGAAGGTATCCAACGACACCAGGAGGAGGGAGCATCCACATGCCCAAGAAGCAGAAGCAGCATAGGGAGACGAGGGCCGAGGCCCGCAAGCGCGAGATGGAGCGCCGGCACCTGAGGAACGTGAGGGCCGCGAAGGAGGCGCTCGCCCTCGTCGCGGTCGTCGTGATCGTCGCCATCATCGTTTCCGTCCTCATGAAGGGGGGCGGTGGCGGGCTACAGTCGTCCCAGGAAATTACGGCCACCGGCAGCGCGGTCAAGATACCGGTGAGCGACCTGGGCACCCAGGCCAAGTTCTACTCCTACGACTCGGGCGGGACCAAGGTCCGGTTCTTCGCCATCAGGGACGCGGACGGAAGCGTGCACGTCGCCACGGACGCGTGCGATGTGTGCTACGCCAGCAAGAAGGGCTACCACCAGGAGGGCGGGGACATGGTGTGCAACAACTGCGGGAAGCACTTCGCGGTCCAGAGCATCGGCACTGCGAACACGCAGGGCGGCTGCTGGCCGAGCTTCGTCAAGGTGCGCACGGACGGCGGCAACGTCGTCGTCGAGAACCAGGACCTCGCCGCGAAGGCGTTCATGTTCCAGTGATCCGCGGGGGCCAGCCCGTCGGGGCCGGGAGCTCCGCCAGCATGCGGTCGAGGATGCCCTCCACGCGGGCCCGCTCCTTGGGGTCCCCGCAGAACCCCGTCGTGAGCACGACGTCGCCCGCGAACCCCGACAGCCCCAGCATGAAGAAGGGCGGGTAGAAGACGGGGCTCGCGGTGTAGGCGTCCCGTGCCCTGACGCCCCCGAAGCCCAGCATGGCGCCGTCCATCGGCCCCGCGTTGGAGAACAGGGGAGGGCCCGAGCCCTCCCTCGACGCGCCCCTGAGGGGCCACTCGAGCATCGACCTCGTCGCCGCCTGTCCGGCCCCCGTAACGAGGCCTAGCAAGAGGGCGTTCCCTACGGCGAGGTCCCCGTCCCTCAAGGCCCTCATCTCGTCGCGGACCCTCAGCAGCGTCCCCTCGAAGGCCTCACCTGGCCTGCGGTCGAGCTCCGCGACCAGCACCGACACGAGCGGGCAGACGCCGCGGGCGGCGCGGGAGGGCATGTGCCTGCGGAGGTCGGCGGGCAGGAGCAC
>Ga0316628_100002857_pt1 | contig 13038 bp, 11 predicted proteins | sample OWC_Aug_M2_C1_D5_FD_207648 | JGI IMG/M metagenome (GOLD analysis project Ga0316628, IMG submission 207648) | Wetland soil microbial communities from Old Woman Creek delta, Ohio, United States - OWC_Aug_M2_C1_D5_C | ecosystem: Environmental > Terrestrial > Soil > Wetlands | place: USA: Ohio... | reverse complement strand
CGCCGTGCTGGGCCTCGTGGGCTTCATCATCTACTACGTGCTGAGGAACGAGCCCGAGCGGATTGACTACGCGCCTGGCTACTACTATCCACCGCCGCAGTACCAGTACCCGTACCAGCAGTACCCGCAGAACCCGTACCCGCAGAACCCGTACCCGCAGTACCCCCAGCAGCAGTACCCGCAGTACCAGGACCCCTCCCAGCAGCAGAGGCAGGCGCCGCCGCCGTCCTACTGACGCGCAGCCACCGTGGAACGTGATGAGCCTGGAAACGCTGCCCCTCGCCCTCCTCATCGGGACCCTGGCCTTCCAGTGCGCCCACGTGGCCATGCACGTCTGGGCCAGGCACGGGCCCCCGTACGGCGCATGGGCGAGGGACGATGCCGCGGTCGGGTACATGGGCGCGCTCCTTTGGTTCGCGCTCGTCGTCGCGACGCGCTCGACGATTGCCCTGGCCCCGTGGGCGGGGGCGGCCCTCGGATTGCCCCTGGTGGTGCTGGGCCTCTGTGTCCACGGGGCCGGCATCAGGGACCTGAGGAGGTACAGGGATGGGCCGTCGCTGGTCGTGCAGGGCATCTACCGGAGGCTCAGGCACCCCATCTACTACGGCTGGGCCCTGGTGAGCTTCGGGATGCCCCTGCCGCTCCTCTCGTGGACGGGGCTCGTGACAGCGCCTTTGTGGTCCATCCTCGTGCTCCTCATCGCACGGCTGGAGGAGGCAGGGTTGAGGCGGGGGCTTCCGCCGGGCGAGTACGATGCCTACGCCAGAACGACATGGCTGTGAGCGCTGGCCTCAACGATCCGCCCTCCCGGGGCCGCCAGCGCGAGGGCAACGTCGCATGGGGGGCCCGCCATGGCCCTATCGGCCCGTCACGGGGGTCTTGACGGGCGGCGTGTACCGCTTGAGCAGGAGCGACAGCGACACGACCGTCACCGAGCTCAGGGCCATCGCCAGCCCCGCGAGCTCGGGCCGGAACGTGAGCCCGAACAGGGGGTATAGCGCGCCCGCCGCCAGCGGGACGAGCGCGGTGTTGTAGGCGAACGCCCAGAAGAGGTTCTCCTTGATGCGCCGCATGACCTTGCGCGACAGCTGCACGGCCGCGACCGCGTCCAAGGGGTCGTCCTTCATCAGCACGATGTCCCCGCTCTCCACGGCGACGTCGGTCCCGCCGCCGATGGCGATGCCCACGTCGGACTGCGCGAGGGCGGGCGCGTCGTTGATGCCGTCGCCGACGAAGGCGACGACCCTGCCCTCGGACTGCAGCCGGCGCACCTCGGCCGCCTTGTCCTGGGGGAGCACCTGCGCGAGCACGCGCCCGATGCCGAGGCCGGAGGCGATGGCCTCCGCGGTCGCGCGGTTGTCGCCCGTCATCATGACGACCTCAATGCCCATGCGGCGCAGCTCCGCGACCGCGCGCGCCGACGTGGGCCGGACCTCGTCGGCGATGGCGATGGTGCCGACGGCCTTGCCGCGGGCGGCCACGAGCACGACGGTCTTGGCCTCGCGCTCGAGTGCGCCTGCCGCCCCGGCCAGGGGCGCGACGTCCACGCCCTCCTGGTGGAGCAGCGCGTGGCTGCCCACGAGCACCCGCGCGCCGTCGACCTCGGCCGACACGCCCTTGCCCTCGTGCGTCTCCAGGCCCTTGGCCTCCCTGCGACCGAGGGCGCGCCTGTCCGCCTCGGCCACGATGGCCTCTGCCAGCGGGTGGAGCGAGCCCCGCTCGACGGCCGCGGCCAGGGCGAGGAGCTCGGCCTCCTGGCCCGGCGCGACCGCGACAGCGTCGGTCACGGCGGGCCGGCCGCGCGTGAGCGTCCCCGTCTTGTCGAAGACCACGGTCGTGAGCCGTTCGGGCACCTCGAGGGCCTCGCCGTTCTTGATGAGGATGCCGAGCTCGGCGCCGCGCCCGACGCCCACCGTGATGGCAGTGGGCGTCGCGAGGCCGAGCGCGCACGGGCACGCGATGACGAGGATGGAGATGAGGACCTTGGTCGCGAACAGGGGCGTGGCCCCACCGAGCAGCAGCCATACCGCGAAGGCCCCGATGGCGATGGCGAGGATGACGGGTATGAACCACGCGACGGCGCGGTCCGCGATGCGCTGGATGGGTGGCTTGGAGCCCTGCGCCTCCTCCACGAGCTGGATTATCTGGGAGAGCACGGTGTCCTTGCCCACGCGCGTGGCCCTGACGCGCAGCACCGAGTTTCTGTTGAGCGTCCCGCCGACGACCGCGTCCCCCTTGGACCGCAGGGGCGGCACCGACTCGCCCGTTATCATGGACTCGTCGACGTAGCTTTGCCCATCGTCGACCTCGCCGTCGGTGGGCACGGCCTCACCGGGCCGGACAACCATCGAGTCGCCCACGCGCACGTCCTCGATGGGCACGTCGACCTCGGCGCCGTCGCGCACGACGCGCGCGGTTCTCGGACGCAGCCTCACTAGCTTCTTGATGGCCTCGGACGTGCGGCCCTTGGCCCTCGCCTCGAGGTAGCGGCCTATCATCAGAAATCCCGCGAGCATGAGCGCGGTCTCGTAGAACAGGAAGTCCTCCGAGAGCGCGCCCGCGGTCGCGGCCAGGCTCGCGACGAACGCGACCCCGATGCCCATGGCGTACATGACGTCCATGTTGAGCACCCGGAGGCGGAGCGCCGAGTAGGCCGCCGAGAAGATCGGGTGGCTCACGTAGACGAACGCGGGCGCGGCGATGGCGAGCATCGCCCAGGGCGCCCACATGGGCATGCCTGACCCGAGCATCATCCACTGCATCCACAGCATGAGCGCGACGCCCACGCCGATGCCCACGACCGCGCGGTCGCGCTTGGCCCTGAGGTCGCGCCCGAGCGCCTCGCGCTCCTGCTCCTCGGTGAGCTCCTCCTCGCCGCCCAGCCACTGGTAGCCCGCGCCCTCGACGGCCCGCCGCATGTCCTTGAGGGCGACGAGCGCTCCGTTGTACTCGACCGTGGCCTTCTCGGTCGCGAGGTTCACGGAGACCGAGGCCACGCCGTCGAGCGCGCTCAGCGCCTCCTCGATGGTGGTCACGCATGTAGCGCAGTGCATGCCGCCCACGCGGATGCGCGCGCGGTCCCGCACGACCCCGTAGCCGACGTCGACGACCGAGCGCTCCAGGTCGGCCAGGCTGACCCTGGCGGGGTCGTACTCGACCATGGCGCTCTCGGTGCCCAGGTTGACGGAGGCCGAGACCACCCCGTCGAGCTCCCTGAGCGAGCCCTCTATGGTCTGCACGCACATGGCGCAGGTCATGCCCGTGACCCGGAGGCTGACCCTCCTGCTAGGTGCGTCCGTCATGGTCTCCCCGGGCCGGCCCCGCCCCACGCCCCTGGGCGGGCTGGCTGGGGGGCGGAAGGCCTCCGGGTCCGAAGGACCCAGTTGGGGGTTGGGGGTGGTTGGGGGGTTGTGTGAAGAAGAGGATTTCCGCCCCGCAGCACGTTACAGTACGACCATACTATAAATCCATTGTGCGCCGAACTGCTACGGGACGCGACGGACGGCGGTCATGCCCTCCTGGACGAGAGGGGGCGCCCCCCTGGCGGCGCCTCGGCGCTCCTCAGCAGACCGTCGAGGAACCCGAGCAGGAGCGCGCGCGAGGCCGCCCGCTGCCCCGTCCGGAGCAGGTGCGCGAGGTGGACAGGCATCGCGCTCACGGCATTGTAGATGACCGCCGCCGCCGCGGCGACCGCGCCCGCGTGCGCGCGCAGGAAGAGCAGCCGGTTCCTGGTGTTGTAGTAAACCTGGAGCGGCGAGTCCTGCCCAGCGGTGCCCGATACGCCGTGCACGACGCGGCTGCGCGGGCAGAGCAGCACGCGCTCGCCCCTCGACCGCAGCCGCGCGCTGAGGTCCATGTCCTCCCAGTACATGAAGTAGCGCTCGTCGAACGCGCCCGCGGCGAGCACGCGCCCCACGTCCACCAGCAGCACGGCGCCGTCCAGCGCCTCCACCTCGTAGGGCGCGTCCCCGCGCACGAGCGTGTCGTGCCAGGTCTCGCCCCTGAGGACGGAGAGCCGCTTGCCGGCCGAGCGCACCTCGCGCCCGTCCGCCGAGACGTGGACGGGCGCCATGACCGCGAACCCCCCGCCCCCCGCGCACCCCAGCAGGGCCTCGACGGAGCCCGGCGGGAAGACCACGTCGGTCGACACCAGCAGGCACATCTCGCAGCCACGCTCCCTCGCGCGCCCGAGGGCCCAGTCCATGCCGCCCGCGTAGCCCAGGTTGGAGCCCGTCCTCAGGAGCTCGACGCCGAGCTCCCGCGCGAGGCGCTCGGAGCTGTCGTTCGTGGACCCGTTGTCGACCAGCGCGACGTGCACCGCGTCCGAGCGGAGGCTCGCGAGGCAGGCCCTCGTGTCGGCGTAGTTGTCGTAGTTGAGGACGAATGCGTGCAGGCGCGCGGGCGATGGCATCAGGCCCCGCCCCCCGCCGCTGGCGGTCGCGATGGGGTGGTGGCGGCGGCCCCGCCCGCCCCGGCCGCGACGGTCACCCCCCGGCACACGTCCAGCATCCGGACGCCCCCCTCCATGCCCGGGCCTGGCCCTCCGTCCATCGGGGGCTCACCCCCCGAGGCCCTTGTACGCGCCCTCGTAGTACGCCTTGAACTCGCCCGACTTGATGGGCCGCCACCACGCCTCGTTGCGCTCGTACCACTGGACAGTCTCGCGCATCGCCTCGTCGAACGAGAGCCGCGGGGCCCAGCCGAGCCTGGCTCGGAGCTTTCCCGAGTCCACCGCGTGGCGGACCACGTGGCCAGGCCGGTCCTCGACGAACCTCACGAGCTCCCGGCCGCGACCGAGCGCCTCGACGATGGCATCCGTGACCTGCAGCACGCTCAGCTCCTCCCCCGTGCCGATGTTGAAGGCCTCGCCCTCGACGCCCGTGGCCTCGATGAGCGCGAGCAGCGCGCGCGAGTGGTCGTCCACGTGTATCCATTCCCGCGTGTTGCCCCCGGAGCCGTAGACGGGCAGGGGCTTGCCCTCGAGTATGTTGGTGACGAACAGGGGTATGAGCTTCTCGGGGTACTGCCGCGGGCCGTAGTTGTTGACGCACCGCGTGATGACGACGGGCAGCCCGTAGGTCGCGTGGTACGAGAACGCGAGCCTGTCGGCCCCCGCCTTGGAGGCGGCGTAGGGGCTCTTGGGCATGAGCGCGTCGTCCTCGCGGCTGGGCCGCCCCGGCGCGTCGCCGTAGACCTCGTCGGTGGATATCTGGACGAACCTGCCGACGCCGTGCGCGCGCGCGGCCTCGAGCAGCACGAACGTGCCGTAGACGTCCGTGGTCACGAAGTCGCCTGCGTACACGATGCTGCGGTCCACGTGCGTCTCGGCCGCCATGTTCACCACGACGTCCGCGCCCTTGACCAGGGGCTCGACGGCGTGCCTGTCGCAGATGTCGCCCTTGAAGAAGGAGACCTCGCCGCGCTCGACCAGCTCGCGAAGGTTCTCGGGGTTGCCCGCGTAGGTCAGCTTGTCGAGGACCACGAGCTGCCAGTCGGGCCGCTCCCGGCGCAGCAGCCGCACGAAGGCCGAGCCGATGAAGCCCATGCCGCCCGTGACCAGCACCCTGCGCGAGGCCATCCAGTCACCCCGGTTACGGCCCTCAGCCGCTCCTGACGCCCCAGTCGTAGCCGATGCCGGGGTCGTCGAACGGCCGGCGCAGCTCGTCCGGGTGCTCGTGGTCGTAGGTGCGCGTGGGCAGATTGAGCACCATCGCGTCCCTCCCGCCGACCGCCTTGAACCCGTGCTGGACCCCTGCGGGTATCTTGAGCAGCATCGGGTTGCCAGGCCCCAGGAAGAACTCGTTGGTCACGCCCTTCGTGGGCGAGCCGTCGCGCGTGTCGTGGAGCACGACCTTGGCCTTGCCATGGAGGCAGCAGAAGTGGTCGGTCTGCCGCTCGTGGGCGTGCCACGCCTTGACGACGCCTGGGTGGCACACCGTCACGTAGGCCTGGCCGAAGGCCTCGAAGAACTCACCGTCGTCCGAGCGGAGGATCTCCATCAGCCAGCCCCGCTCGTCGTGGATGGGGCGCAGGGGCTTGACCTTCACGCCCTCGATGAGCCTCAATATGTCACCAGCATGGGATAGGGTTATAACTGGGGAAATATCTTTCGAGCGGTGGGAGGATGTCTTGTACAGGCTGATGGTCGTCGGCGCGTCCGGCCTCCTGGGCCACGACGTGTGCCACTTCCTGCGCCACGACTTCCAGGTCGTCGGCACCTACAGGGACAACCCCATCGCGATGGAGGGGGTCCAGCCGGTCAGGATGGACCTTCTGTCGCCCCAGAGCGTGTCCTCCGTGATAAAGTCGGCGCGACCCGACATCCTGCTGCTGTGCGCGGCCATGACCGGGGTGGACGCGTGCGAGGACCAGCCGACCCTCGCGGACGAGCTCAACAACCGGGCCGTCCTGCGCGTCGTCCAGGCGCTCGAGGGCATGCACACGAAGCTCGTGCACGTCTCGACCGACTACGTCTTCTCGGGGGCCCAGGGGCGGCCCTACCTCGAGACCGACCCCCCTACGCCGAGGTCGGTCTACGGGCGGACCAAGCTGCTCGGCGAGGGCGCGGCCCTGGCGCGCAAGGGCGCCCTCGTGGTCCGCGTCTCGTCCCTCTGGGGCCCCGCCCCGCGCGAGGGGCGCGAGAGCTTCGCCACGTGGGTCGTCGGCTCCCTCAAGGACGGGATGGAGGTCCACCTCTTCAGCGACCAGCGCGTGTCGCCCACCTACACGGGCTCGTTCGCGATGCTGTTCACGCGCATGATGGAGCTGGACCTCACGGGCCTGTACCACCTGGCGGCCAGGGACTGCCTGTCGCGCCTCGAGACGGGCCGCATCCTGGCCTCCACGTTCGGGCTGGACGGGTCGCTGCTGCTCCCCACCCGCATGGAGGACGCCGGGCTCAAGGCCCACAGGCCAATGATGAGCTGCCTGAGCACCGGGAAGCTCGAGCGCGCGCTCGATACCGAGATGAACATCTACGCTGACGACGTGGCCAACTTCTACGCACGCGAGTCCAAGGCCCTCATCGGAGTCAAGGAGGGCGCGACAAAGGGAGGTCTCATACGTGAAAGGCGTCATCCTCGCGGGCGGGACGGGTAGCCGTCTCAGCCCACTGACGAAGGTCACCAACAAGCACCTGCTGCCGGTGTACGACGAGCCCATGGTCTTCAAGGTCGTGCGGACGCTGCTCCGGTCGGGCATCAGGGACGTCATGGTCGTCCTGGGCGGCGAGTCCGTGGGCGACCTGGTCCGGCTGCTGGGCAGCGGCAAGGACTTCGGGGAGGACGTCCGGTTCACCTACGTCTACCAGGACCGCGCGGGCGGCATCGCGGAGGCGCTGTCGCTCACCGAGGGCTTCGTGGGCGACGACGACGTCGCGGTGCTGCTCGGCGACAACATCTTCGAGGACTCCTTCAGGACGCACGCGAGGGCGTTCGCGCGGGACAGGGGGAGCGAGTGCTACCTGTTCCTCAAGCGCGTGGACGACCCCGGGCGGTTCGGCGTGGCCGAGCTCGACCGCAGGGGGCGCATCGCGAGCATCGTGGAGAAGCCCGAGCGCCCGAGGTCGGACTGGGCCGTGACCGGCCTGTACATCTACCGCGCGAACGTCTTCGACGCCATCCGCGAGGTGGTCAAGCGCATCGGCTACAGCGCGCGCGGCGAGCTGGAGATAACGGACGTGAACAACGTCTATGTCAAGCGCGGCACGGCCAAGGGCATCAAGGTCAAGGGATTCTGGTCGGACGCGGGCAGGTTCGAGACGCTGCTGAGGTCGGCGACCTTCGTGGCGGGCAAGGGCAAGGCGCGGTGAGCCCTCGGGGGGCGACGGGTGTTGGGCGGGGACGGTTGCACTCTGGCGCTGCGGCTCATCGCCTTCGACAGGGCCCGCAACACGTTCCAGTACGTCGCCCGCAGGCTCTTCCCCTACCCGTGGATGACATCGATCGAGCGGTACATCCTGCTGGGCATCCACGCACGCCACAGGCCCGCGACGTGCCTGGAGTGGGGCTCCGGCTTCTCGACTCGGTACTTCCCGAGGTTCTCCCCAGGGCTCGAGCGCTGGGTGGCCGTCGAGCACCATGCCGAGTGGTACGAGCTGCTGAAGGGCTCCGTCCGCGATCCGCGGGTCGAGCTGGTCCACGTCCCCCCCGACAGGCAGCCTTTCTCCGGCCCCGAGCACGACGGGACCTACGATGAGCTGCGCCGGTACGTCGACTACCCTGCGTCCCTCGGGGCGAGGTTCGACTTCGTCATGGTCGATGGCCGCGCGAGGGCGGCGTGCCTGGACAAGGCCCATGGGCTCCTCTCGGGGAGGGGGCTCGTGGTGCTGCACGACGCCCAGCGGGAGTACTACCGCGCCGCGGTCGGCCGCTACGCGCACAGCTACACCTTCGTCGACCCGCGCAACGGCAAGGCCCTGTCCGTGATGGGCGACGCGGTGGACCCCACGGCCGTCGTCGACGTGCGCGCCCTCGAGGAGGTCGCGAGGTGCGCGATGCTGCTGCACACGAGGCTCGAGGTGCCGGTGCGGGACCGCCTCGTGCGGTGGCGGCCGTCGACGAGGCAGATATTCAGCGACTGAAGGCGCGCGCGACCAGGCCCCCTCCCGCCCCCCGCAGGCGGCGCGCGTGCCCTCCAAAGGCTTTTCTAATTCGGACCGGATACTCCGGCCAGGAGGGCCGGATGTCCAAGCAGAGCGCGGGCGGGCCGCCTGGGCCTGCGATGATTGTGAGCTACTACTTCCCCCCGCTCAACTTCCCGAGGTCCATCCGCGTCCACTACCTGCTGAGGGCCTTCGAGCGCATGGGGCGGCGCGTGGTGGGGCTCACGGCGCGCCTCGAGAACTGGGGCGTGGACGAATCGCTCGCGGACCTGCACGGGGCCGAGGTGGTGCGCGTGCACAGCCGCCTCTTCCGATTCTCCGTGAGGGTCCACCTGCTGCCCCATCTGTTCCTGGGATGGCTGGTGCTGCCCACGCTGCGGGGCATTGTGGAGGTCCACAGGAGGCGGCCGGCCTACCTCCTGGGCGTGGGACTGCCGTTCAACAGCCCCATCATCGCCTGCGTCCTGTCGAAGGTCTCGGGCGTGCCGCTGTTCCTCGAGCTTGGCGACCCGTGGTCGATGGTCCCTGACCCGACCCACCCCATCCGAGGCCTGAAGAAGGCGCTCGTGGACGCCATCGAGGCGCGCGTGTTCGCCCAGGCGAGGGCGGTGTTCGTCACCACCGAGAGGGTCAGGCAGGACTACGCGCGCGCCTACCCCGATTGCGCCGACCGCATCCATATAGCGCGCAACGGGTTCTCGGGGAGGGCCGTCGCGGAGGCCCCCGGGGTGCCCCTGCCGGGGGAGGGCGCGAGGGTCCTCCACATGGGCGCCTACTACCCCATCCGCGTGGGGCTCCGGCCCCTCATGGAGGCCGCGGGGGCGCTGCGCTCGGAGGGGACCGAGGTCACGTTCGTGTTCGTGGGGCCGTTCGTGGGCGAGAGGCCCGCCACGGGCCTCATCACCCTCCCGCAGCAGGACCTGAGGGACGCCATCGGCATGATGAAGTCGGCCGACCTGCTGCTGGCCTACGGGAACAGGGGCGGGGCGCTCATCCCCTCCAAGGTCTACTGGTACGTCGGCACGGGGCGGCCCACGCTCATCATCGTCGAGGGCAGGGACGTCATGGAGGGGGAGCTGGGGGGCCTGCCCCAGGTGCGCGTCGTCCAGAACGATGCCGCGGCCATCGGGGCCGCCATGCGGGAGCTTCTTGCGATGCGCGGGGGCGCGGCGGCCCCCGCGAGGTTCGACTGGGACCTGCTGGACGAGGACTACCTCAGGCTGCTCGACCGCCTCGCGGCGGAGGGATGAGCGCACGGGGCGGGGCGGGGGCGCCTTTCCTGGCGCGACGCGGCGCGCGCACCCCGCGGGGCAGGAGGGTCGGTGCCCTGAGAGACGCGATGGCGTTCGTACGGCTGGGGCCTGCGCCACCGGTCCGACAGGTCCCTGGCCGCTCTGCCCCTGCCGGCGGGGCACCGTCGCCGATCGGGAGATGCGCTCAAAGACACACTCTATTTTAGGTAATACCTAATAAATGGGTAATTTCGGCCCAAGTATTATCATCGACCCGGGCGTCAGAACCCACAGCGGGCGTAGGGGGGCCAGTCCAGGGACATCGGTGACGCACGGGCCCTGGGCGTGGCCCCGTCCCGTCGTGGCCATGGGGGCCGCGCCCAGGAGAGGTCACAAGTGGCAGGCGAGGACGCGCAGGATCTCATCTCATTCTTCAGGGACTCGGGATGCCTCCTCGACGAGGCGCCGGCGGCGAAGAGGCCCCTGCTCGAGGGCCGCAAGGCGCTCGTGACGGGCGCATCCAAGGGCATCGGCAGGGAGATAGCCCTCGCCCTCGGGCGCGAGGGCGCGGACGTGTTCGTGAACTACAGGTCGCACGACGACGAGGCCGAGTGCGTCGCGGTCAGGCTCGACGGGCTTGGCTCGAACTCGTGGATCTACCCCGCCGACGTCTCCGACCTGGAGCAGGTGCGCAACATGCGCTCGGCCGTCGAGCGCCACCTCGGCCGCATCGACGTGCTCGTCAACAATGCGGGCATCAACGTCGACCGGGCCTTCACCAAGATGGACCAGGATGCCTGGAACAGGGTCATCTCGGTCAACCTCACGGGCGTGTTCAACACCACGAGCACCTTCGTCGACGACATCATCGGCTCGGGCCGCGGGCGCATCATCAACATCACCTCCATCGTGGGGCAGATGGGCAACATCGGCCAGGTGAACTACGCGGCCTCGAAGGCGGGCATCATCGGCATGACCAAGGCCCTCGCGAGGGAGCTCGCCCGCAAGGGCGTGACCGTGAACGCGGTCGCCCCGGGGTTCATCGACACCGACATGGTGCGGGGCATCCCCGAGCATGTGAGGGAGAAGCTGCTCGCGCAGGTTCCTGTGGGGCGCTTCGGGCGCGCAGAGGAGGTGGCGCAGGCCGTCGTCTACCTCGCCTCGGACGCCGCCTCCTACGTCACCGGCCACGTCCTCAACGTCAACGGGGGCATGTACCTATGACAGCACGGAAGAGTGATGCCAGCAGCGAGCACGAAGGCGAGGGCAAGGGCGAGGGCGAGGGCGCGGGCGAGGGCGAGCGCGCGGGCGCGTCCGGCGCGGATGACGTCGCGGCCGCCTGGGCGCGAATGACAAAGACCATGGCCGAGACCATGCGCACGAGCATGGACATCAACGCGCGCTCGTACGTGCAGATGCAGAGGGCCTGGTCCGATGCGGCCAGCGACATGGCCACGCGCATGGGCGCGATGGACAGGTCGGACCCCGACGTGGCCGAGGCCTGGAACGTGTGGCGCAACTACTCGGCGAAGCTCGTGCGCCGCATGGACGGCACCGCGCGAGCGAGGAGGGAGGCGCTCGAGCGCCTTGGCAGGGGATGGTCCGTGTCCGCGGCGGAGCTGGGCGCGCGCATCGCCGACGCAGAGTCGTCGGGCAGCGCCATGGCGTTCGAGGGCACCTACAGGGCCTGGGTGGACTTCTCGGGGGCCTTCCTCGGGCAGCTTGCCCAGGGTGTCGAGTCCGGCGGGCGCGAGCTCGGCGACCTCACGACGTTATGGTCGGACCTCACGAGGGACATGGGCGCCGCGATGGACCGCCTCGGGGGCAGGGACGACGCCGCGGTCAGGGAGCTCGAGCGGGCCTGGACGGACCTGGCCAGGACCATGGGCGAGCGCGTCTCCAGGGACGCCGCACAGCTCGCCGGGGAGATGATGGGCCTGCACGAGATATGGGCCAAGCAGGCCGACGGCATGGGGCGGCTGATGAGGTCCACCATGCGCAGGCTCGAGTCGGAGCTCGAGCAGCTCGCGCGCGACTATGGCGGCTCGAGCTCGTGCCTCGCCTGCGGCTCCTCGATGCACGCCGGGGGGGAGGGGGACGGGGCCGAGGGGGAGGACGAGCACGGGTGCGCAGAGGAGGTCGCGCGCCTCGGGGCGCGCGTGGACGAGCTCGAGCGGGAGCTGGCGGGGGCAAGGGCGGCACGAGCGCCCAGCCAGATAGTCACGGGCGTGGACGATCCGAACATGACGAGGAGCTGATGGTATGACCGAGAAGAACACTATGGAAGGGCTCTTTGAGGCCTGGTTCGACATCTCCAACGAGATGGGGAAGGCCTGGGCCGAGGCAGCGAGCGCCGGTGGCGAGCAGGTCGCCAAGGCGTACCGGAAGTGGACCGAGAGCACGGCCGACATGGGCCGTCTCATGGCAGGCGCGATGGCGGGCGACCCCGCCGCCGCGAAGGAGATAGCGCGCTCATGGGAGCGGTGGTCCGAGGAGATGTCGAGGAACCTCAGCGCGCTCCCCGGCGCCGACCGGGCCGCCCTGCGCGAGCTGCAGGAGGCCTGGAACAAGGGCTACGACCGAATGAGGGGCCTCATGACGGAGCAGGCGATGGCCCAGATGCGCATGGTGTCGAGGATGGGGCTCCGGTCCGGGACCGGGTCCGGGGATTCGACTCCATCGGCGCCCGACATCCCTGGCACCGGCATGGCCAAGGCGGCCTCCGACTACTGGATGGGCCACTACCAGGAGGCCATGGCCCGCACGACGCGGGCCGTGGAGGGCGGGGGCGACGCCGCGCAGAGGGGTCGCGAGGTCTTCGACATCTGGTCCGGCTTCTACTCAGGCCTGCTCAAGGAGGTCATGGCCACCTCCGACTACGCGCGCGCCATGGGCGCCATGCGCGACGCCAGCATGGACGCGATCAAGCGCTCCCGCGATTCGACCGAGGCATCCCTGAGGAGCATGGGCGTGCCCACCCGCAGTGACATGGACGAGGTCCACCGCGCGCTCAAGGAGCTCGCGATGGACGTCAAGGACATCCGCTCTGGGATGAGGCGGCTCGAGGGGGGGGCGGCCCTGACGCCCGGCCGCCCCAAGGCAAGCGGCAGGGGCGGTGCCAAGGGCCGTTCCAAGGCCCACGCCAGGCGCAGCGCCATCGCCGGCGCCAGCACCAGCGGCGCGCGCGACAGGGACGCGACCGAG
>Ga0316628_100002856_pt1 | contig 13040 bp, 10 predicted proteins | sample OWC_Aug_M2_C1_D5_FD_207648 | JGI IMG/M metagenome (GOLD analysis project Ga0316628, IMG submission 207648) | Wetland soil microbial communities from Old Woman Creek delta, Ohio, United States - OWC_Aug_M2_C1_D5_C | ecosystem: Environmental > Terrestrial > Soil > Wetlands | place: USA: Ohio... | reverse complement strand
GCGGTGATGGAGGCCCAGGTAGGGCAAAGGTCCCGCGCCGCGCGCCCGGGCGGAGCGCGCGGCCAACAACTGCCTCACCGCGGTGAACAGATCGGGGCGATGCGGGTCGGCCGTCGCGTGCATGACGAGCCCGGCCGGCTTTGCCACCGCGATCAGGTCGTCGTCTTCGTAGAGCACGGCCGGCGGTTCGCGGTCTGCACCGGCGTCCTCCCCCTGGAACGGTGGCAGCGCGGCCGCGTCGATCCGGGCGTGCAGCTTGACGTCCGCCCCGAGCACGAGCCCCGGGCGGCGGACGGGCCGGCCGTTCAATCGAACGGCGCCCGCCATGATGATCTTGCGGACGACGGCCCGGGAAAGGGGGTATCCGAGCGCGCGCGCCAGCCACGCCGCGACGGTGGCGTCGAGCCGTTGTCCGTCTTCGCTCCGCGTCACCGTGTGCTCGAACGCGGCTCGTTCCGTTCCCCGGGATGCGCGGCGCCTCTCCATCGGGCGCCACGTTAGCCGCCCGCGGGGGGTTCCGTCAACGCGGCTGTTACGCTAGCATTACACTCGGTTTTGCCCGCACGGGACGCGTGACCGCGCCCCGCGCGATTCGCGCTCCCACCTTGGAGGTCCCGATGAACCGAGCCCGGCACGCGTGGCTGGTCGTGTTGGTGCTGGCGGCAGCGGCCGCCCTCGGCCCCACGCCTCACGCCGCCCCGGCCAACCCGTTGCTCGCGGTGCTCCGGTCGGAGCTGGCGCGCAACTTCGACGTGCTGCGCTCGCAGGAAACGCCGGCGTATTTCGTCGGGTACACGGTGGCCGATACGCGCACCGTCAGCATCGCGGCATCGTTCGGCGCGCTGACGCGGAGCGCGGAGGATCACGGCCGCGTTCTGACGACCGAGGTGCGCGTCGGCAACTACGTGCTCGACAGCACTCACCAGGTGCGCGGCGGCGCGTCCGGGCCCAGGTACTCGCGCACGCCGCTGCCGCTCTCGGACGACGAAGCACCGGTGCGCGCGGTGCTGTGGCGGAGCACCGACCGCCGCTACAAGGACGCGGTCCAGGCGATGGCCCGCGTGAGGACGAACGTCGCCACGAAGGTGAAGGAGGAGTCGGCCGCGGACGACTTCTCGCGCGAGGAACCGCAGGTGTCGATCGGCCAGCCGGCCGCCTGCAGCCTCGACACCAGGGAGTGGGAGCAGCGCCTGCGCCGCGCGACCGCCCCGTTCGCCGACGACCCCGAGATCTACCTGGCCGAGGCGGCTCTCTCGGTCGCTGCGAACACCCGGTACTACGTCAACAGCGAGGGCACCCAGATCCTGTCGGGCGACACCGCGTGTCGATTGTCGATCCAGGCGCTGACGAAGGCTGGCGACGGGATGGAGCTGCCGCTCTACGTGACGTACCACGCGACATCGCCCGCGGGACTGCCCCCGGAGTCCCAGCTGCTCGCCGACGCGCAGCATCTGATGAAGCTGGCAGCCGCCCTGCGGCGAGCACCCACCGTGGAGCCGTTCGCCGGCCCGGCGATCCTGTCGGGGCGCGCCGCCGCGGTCTTCTTCCACGAGATCTTCGGCCACCGGATCGAGGGCCACCGGCAGAAGAACGTCGACGAGTCGCAGACGTTCGCGAAGAAGATCGGCGAGCCGATCCTGCCGTCGTTCCTCAACGTCGTGTTCGACCCGACGCTGGCGAAGTACGGCAGCCAGGAACTGGCCGGACACTACGCGTACGACGACGAAGGCGTGCAAGCCCGCCGGGTGACCGTCGTCGAACGGGGCGTGCTGAAGACCTTCCTCATGAGCCGCGCTCCCGTCCCGGGCTTCTCCCGTTCGAACGGCCACGGTCGCGCGCAGATAGGCAATGCGCCCGTCTCGCGCCAGTCGAACCTGATCGTCGAATCGTCCCAGGCGCTGCCGTACGACCAGTTGATGCGGCGGCTGAAGGCGGAGATCAGGGCACAGGGGAAGCGGTTCGGCCTGTTGTTCGAGAACATCGAAGGCGGCTTCACGTTCACCGGCCGCGTGACCCCGAACGCCTTCGCGGTCATCCCGACGGTCGTCTACCGCGTGTACGCCGACAACCGGCCGGCCGAACTCGTGCGCGGCGTGGACATCATCGGCACGCCGCTGGCCGCGTTCTCGAAGATCGTGGCGACGAGCGACAAGGCGGACGTCTTCAACGGCGTCTGCGGCGCCGAGAGCGGCGGCGTCCCGGTGTCGGCGGTGTCCCCGGCGCTGCTCGTCAGCGAAGTCGAGGTGCAGAAGAAAGCCCACTCGCAGGAAGCGCCGCCGATTCTCCCGGCGCCGCCGCGCGGGAAGACGGTCAGCTGAAGGAGGCAGCCATGCGAAGAGCGGTCATGACCGTGCTGGTGTCCGCGGCGTGCCTCCTCCTGGCGGCAGGTCCACGCGCTCAGCCGGTACAGCCGATCCTGCAGGCGATGCAGGACGAGATGAGACGCGCGATGGACGGGCTGCGGGTGAAGGACGAGCCGGCGCCGTACTACATCGCGTACGTCGTCGAAGACACCGCGTCGGTGCGCCTGGTGACGAAACTCGGGGGCATCGTCAACGATTCCCCCGATCGCGGCCGCATGTTTCGCGTCGAGGTGCGGGTCGGCGACTACCAGTTCGACAACTCGCGATTCCTGGGCGGCTACGACAGCGACCCTGGCATCCTGCCGATCTACGCCCAGTACATGCTGGGTGCCCCGCTCGACGACGACTACGACGTGATGCGGCGTCAGATATGGCTGGCGACCGACGTCGCCTACAAGCGCGCCCTGCAGGCCCTGTCGAAGAAGCAGGCGGCCGCCGCGAGCCGCGTGGCCGACCCGCAGCCGATTCCCGACTTCTCACGTGAAACGCCGAAGGAGACCGTGTTGCCCGTGCCACCGGGGCCACCTGCCCTGGCCGCCCTCGCCTGGCGGGACGATCTGCGCAGGGTCTCGGCGGTCTTCCTCGGCTTCCCCGAGGTGGACTCGTCGGAAGTGGCGCTGTCGGAGAGCCGGGGCGTTCGCTACTTCCTCAACAGCGAAGGCTTCAAGGTTGTCGAACCCATCGCGTCCGCCTCGGTGCGCATTGCCGCCGACGCGCAGGCGGACGACGGGATGGTGCTGCGCGATTCCTTCGCCGCTCACGCGAAGACCGTGAAAGAACTGCCGGCCGCGTCGGACCTGCTCGCGCGGGCGAAGGACCTCGGCAGCCGGTTGACGGCGTTGCGCCGAGCGCCGGTCGGGGAGGACTTCACGGGGCCGGTCCTCGTCGAGGGGCAAGCGGCCTCGGTGCTGCTGGCGCAGACGTTGGTCCCGCTGTTCCTGAGCCAGCGCGCGCCGGAGATGGAGGGCCCGGCCGGAGCGGCGATCGCACGCATGCCTCTCTCGCCCTACCTGACGCGGATAGGCGCGCGTGTGCTGCCCGAGGGGTTCTCGGTGGCCGACACCCCGTCGCTGCAGCAGTTCGAGAACCGGCGCGTTCCCGCGTCCTACGTGGTGGACGACGACGGCGTCCCGGCGCAGGACGTCACGCTGGTGCGCGACGGCCGGCTGGTCACGCTGCTGACCGCGCGCGTCCCGCAGAAGCGGTTGCTGCAGTCGAACGGCCACGCGCGCGGCGGGGGCGCGCAGGCCGGCGTGTTCCAGCTGGACAGCGCGCGGGGCCTGCCGTCGTCCGAGCTCAAGGCGAAGTACCTCGAGCTGCTGAAGACCCAGGGGCGCGACTTCGGGTACATCGTGCGCGCCGTCGTCGATCCGAACGAGATGCAGCTGTCGAACTTCGATCAGATCGACACCGACGACATGGAGAGCATGTATTCGACGATGATGTCCGGCTCGCCGGGCGGGGCGCGGGTAGGGCCGACGATTGCCCGGGTCGTGAAGGTGCTGGCCGACGGCACCGAACAACCGGTGCGGGGCCTGAGCTTTGCGAACGTCCAGTACACGTCGTATCGAACGATCGCGGAGGCGTCGAAGGAACGCAGCCTCTACACGTGCCAGCCGCCCCAGGGCATGAGCATGGGAACGTCGATGCCGATGAGCAACCGGACGCCGGTCGTTTCGATGATCGTGCCCAACCTGCTGTTCGAGGAACTGGAGGTCGAGCGCAACAAGGAGGTCCCGCTGAAGCGTCCGGTGGTGCCACCGCCTGTCAAGTAGCGAGGAGTCCGCAACACTGCTCGCTACTCGCTCGTTGCTGGTGACCCTCAGAGAGCAAACCGGCACCGCACAGTTGTCCGTGACGTCGTAGTCCACCACCACGTCCACCATCTGGTGATTGACCGGCCAGGGACAATCGTCCTCCCGCGCAGACACACGCTGTCGCACGCCGTAGACAGATCAACTCGCTTTCGGCCGGGCACACGCGGAGTTTGCGGCTTTTCTCGAGATTCCGTTGGCGGGAAGTGGCTCGACGGTTGCTGGAGCCCTGCCTTTGGAGGGTTGTCGATGCGACAGCACATGAAACTCGCCCTTCTTGCCGCCTTGGTTGCCGGCGTATGTGCCCCGCTCTCGGTTTCAGCCGATTCCGGCCAGTACACGCCCGCACCGGGCCCAGGTCCAAGAGCACTCACGAGCCTGCGGCTCGACGTTACGCCAAAAGACACGCACGTGTACGTGGATGGCTACTACGTGGGCATCGTCGACGACTTCGACGGCTTGTTCCATCGGCTGCGCGTGCCGTCGGGCGAACGCGAGGTCGTGCTGTACCTTCAGGGCTATCGCACGATCCGGCAGACGTTGAAGCTGAGGCCAAGGGGTGACTACAAGATCCGCGAACAGATGGTCAAACTCGCGCCGGGTGAATCGAGTGAGCCGCCGCCCGCTCCTCCTGCCGGCGCGGCCATCGCGCCCGAACAGCAGCCGGCACCCGCCGAGGCACCGCTGCCTCCCGCTGCGCGACCACCACGTCCCGGGCGGCAGCTCCCACCTGGGCGCCCGGCTGAAGGGGCCGGGTTCGGGACGCTTGCCATTCGCGTGCAGCCGGCCGGAGCCGACGTGATAATCGACGGCGAGCGTTGGCAGGGCCCCGAAGGCCAGCCGCCGCTCGTTGTGCAGCTTGCCGCGGGACCGCATCGGATCGAGATCCGCAAAGAAGGGTACGAGACCTATTCGGGCAACGTGCAAGTGCGCGAGGGCGAAGCGACACCGCTGAATGTCAGCTTGCCGCCGCGACGATAGGACCGCGGCGACTCTCGGACGCAGGAAGGTCGGCCCTGCGACGTGTTGTCAGGGCTGTTGGTTTCCAGTCCGCGCGGGCGACCTACCGGGTCGCCCGATCGCGATTTCCGTGGAGTGCGCCGCCCACTCGCGCGAGCGCAGCAAACTCCCTGAAGGGCGGGCTACAACAAGGCGACACGGTCGCCGAACATCCGGGAATTGTTCGCGGTGCGCTCGCTGGCCCTCGGCGGCAGTACCGACCCATGTTCCGGAAGCTCGCCCGACTTCTCGCAGGCCCAGTGCGCGCTGCAGGGAGTGCCCGCCAACTGGTACGGAAAGATCCAGCCGAACCCGGCCGGGCAGTACAACACGATCACGGGCGGCAACACGCTGTTGAACCCGGAGACCGCGAAGACCACCAGCTTCGGCGTGGTGATCTCGCCGCGGCAGCTGTCCGGTTTCACCGCCGCCGTCGACTACTACAACATCGATCTCGACAGCACGATCAACGCGCTCAATGCCGACGACATTCTCAAGCAGTGCGGTCTGACCGGTGATTCCACGCTGTGCGGCCTGATCCACCGCGATCAGTTCGCGTCGTTGTGGCGCACGCCCGCCGGCTACACGGAGTCGACGACGCAGAACGTGGGCAAGAAGCAAGTTCGAGGCGTGGACACCAACATCAACTACGTGGTGCCGGCCGGTGGCGCCTCTGTCAGCCTCAACCTGATCGGCAGCTACCTGATGAAGGCAGCGATCGACACCGGCCTGTTCTCGTACGACTGCGTCGGGCTGACCGGTGCGATCTGCAACGACCCGTACAGCGACCACCCGGCCATGCAGCCGAAGTGGCGGCACCTGTTCCGCGCGTCGTGGGAGAGGGGCAATAACACCATCAGCGCGGGCTGGCGCATGATCGGCTCGGTCATCGCCGAGGAACTGAGCGACCAGAAGGACCTCGCGAACTCGGACCCAGTGCTGGCCCAGCAGCTGAAGGACAACTTCGCCGACAAGTACAACGCGTGGCACTACGTTGACCTCGCGTTCAGCCGCAGGCTCGGACCTGGCGTCCACGCGACGGTGGGTGTCAACAACGTGTTCGACAAGAACCCGCCGTTCGGGTCGGGCAGCAACGCCGACGACTACGCGAAGGGCTTCTACGGCACGTACGACTCGTACGGCCGTTTCGTGCACTTCAGCCTGCAGTTCACCTTCTAGTGAACCGTATCAGGCAAGTCGAACGTCGCGACAACCGGCGTTCGATGGTGCTGTCGCGGGCGCGACAGCGGAGCGTCCGCTTTCACTTTCGCTGACACGGTCCACGAATCAGCGCGCCGAGCGCGCTGCCTTCGCAGGGCGGTCCCGGGCGGGGCTCCCAACGCGGGGTGCCCCGTGGGGGCCGCCCTTTTTTTCAGGGATCAGGGGTCAGGGATCAGGGGCAGTAGGGCGGGCCTTCAGCCGCCGGCAAGAAGGGCCGGCCTTCAGGCCCGCCGGAGTACGCGGTTCGCTTCGGTCACGACGCCGACGACGTGTGGTCGTGGATGATCCGCCAGCCGCGGCCTGTCCGCCGGAAGATCAGCGTGAAGCGGCCGTGTGGCGCGTCCTCCTTGCGGGTGAGCTGCCAGCGCCCTGCGGCGAGGATGTAGGAGTCGCCGAGCGGCTTGAACTCGAGTTCCGTGAAAGCCAGCGTCCCCATCTTCGCGCGCGTGTCGTAGCGCGCCTTGTACCGTTCGAGCACGGTCTGCCAGCCTCGCGTGACGCTGTCGCCAGAGACGAACGTGGTCGCAGCCTCCTTGGCGTAGCCGTCCATGTACCCGGCGATGTCGCCGCGATTCCACGCCACGGCCTGCGCGTCGATGACGGCGCGCACCGAGGCGACGTCCTTGTCTTCCTTCTGGACTTTGGTCGCGCCGACCTGTCGGGCGACGACGGCGGTGAGTGCAAGCAGCAGGGCGAAGGTGAAGAAGTGTTTCCGGCGCATCGGCGTCTGGCTCCTTCCGGGGCGGGGTCCCACGCCGGCAGCCGGCGTGCGGTGCGGCGGGGGTGCCCCGAGAGAGGATACGCGCGTTCGCGGGGAACCGGACCCGACAATTCTCGCCCGTCGGATCGTCCGACGTTGGCGTCAGACGGCAGTCGCCGGCGCCGCATCCGGGTGACGGCTCCACCCGAGGAAGTCGTTGAGCTCGGTGAGCAACACCTGCCAGGCCGGCTCGCGGGCCAGCACCAGGTGATTGCGGGTCGGCAGCGGCACGAACCTCGCGCCGCGGATGCCGGCCGCCATGAGACGGCCTTCGTCGAAGGGAATGGCAGCATCCCGTTCGGAGTGGAAGACGATCGTGGGCGCCTGGATGTCGGCCAGGGCCGCGTGGACGTCTACGCGGGAGAATTCCTCCATCAGCCGTGCGGCGTTCTCGGGTGAGGACGAGACCATCTGCAGGTCGTTGAACCACTGCATCTGCTCGGGTCCGGCGTCGGGGATGAAGCGCAGCGTGAAAAGCTGGCGAAATGCTGGGTTGTTCCGGCCCCATCCCAGTCCTACGAGCTTGATCAACGCAGTCCGCCCTTCGATCTCCTTCGGGTTGCCGCGTAGCCGCCACCCTCGCGCGTAGGCGCCGATCAGAATCAGGCGCTTCACGCGTCCCGGGTGGCGGGCGGCGTACGCTGCCGCCACCGCCCCGCCCTGCGAGATCCCCAGGAGGTCGAACCGGTCCGCGCCCAGCGCGTCCACCACCGCCTCGAGGTCGCGGACCCACGCCTCGAACGACAGGTCACGAACCTGCCAGTCCGATAGCCCGCACCCCCGCTCGTCGTACCGCACGAAGCACTGCCGCTTTGCGATCGCCTCGATCCAGTGCTTCCACACCGGGCTTTCCCATTCGTATTCGAGGTGGTTCAGCCAGTTCGCGGCTTTCACGAGCGGGGGACCGTCACCCACCGTCGAATAGGCGATCCGGACGCCGTCCTTCGCCGCGCAGAAGCGGATCTCCTGCCGAAGGCTGCGCTCGGGAGCTGCGGGCGGGGCTGGTTCGAGCGCGACACCGGAATCCGCGGATCTGGTGACCGGCGCTACGAAACGGTATCCGACGCGCGGCACGGTCTCGATGTACCGCTGGCCGGTCACCTGCTCGCCCAGCGCGCGCCGCAAGGTCGAGACGTTGTGATTGAGGTTGTTTTCCTCGACCACCGTGTCGGGCCAGATGCGCTGCATCAGTTCGTGTTTCGTGAGCAGGCGCCCCGATTGTTCAACCAGAACGCGCAGCGTGTCGAAGACCTTCGTCCTCAGCGGGACCTGGCGGCCGTCCGCGAGCAGGCGGCGCTCACCGACCTCGAGCCGGAAGGGGCCGAACTGGTAGATGGGGGAGCCTTCTGCCATTTCAGAAAGGTTTCAGAAAACCTCCAGGGTTGCTAAAGGACGCAGGCCGTCGGTCTCGGGCGTAATGACCGATGAATCCGCGTCGGGCTCGTGCGGTGCTTTCAATTGTACGCAGGCCTGGCAGCGGGCGGCAACCGAGAGGAGAACCGAAATGCCGAGATTGACCCCCGATCCCAGTTTCTACCCGTCTCCCCGCCTGGCGATGGCCGCCGAGCCGGAGACGCTCGCGTACGTGGCGATGCTCAACCCCGACCCGCAGAAACCGGATGCGCTTGCCGTCGTGGACCTCGAGCCGTCGTCATCCAGCTACGGCCGTCTGATCGGTCAGGTGGACATGCCCGGGACGGGCGACGAGCTCCACCATTTCGGATGGAACGCCTGCAGCTCGTGCCTCTGCCCGTACTCGCCGCACCCGCACATGGAGCGGCGTTACCTCATCGTCCCCGGCATGCGCTCGTCGCGCATTCACATCCTCGACACGAAGCCCGATCCCCGGAAGCCGCGCCTTATCAAGGTCATCGAGAGCCGGGAAGTGGCCAGGCGCACGGGATACAGCCGTCCTCACACCGCGCACTGCGGCCCGGACGGGATCTACCTGAACGCGATCGGCTCCGCCGACGGTGGAGGCCCGGGCGGCATCTTCGTGCTCGACGCGGAGACGTTCGATGTCAGGGGACCTTGGGAATCCGATCGCGGTCCTCAGAACCTCGCGTACGACTTCTGGTGGCACCTGAATCACGACACGATGATCACGAGCGAGTGGGGCACACCGGACATGGTCGAAGCAGGCGTCAACCCCGAGTTGCTCCTGGGCGGAAAGTACGGCCACGCGCTGCATGTCTGGAATCTGCGCACGCGCGCGCACCAACAGGTGCTGGACCTCGGCGCCGAACAGCAGATGGTGCTGGAGCTGCGGCCGGCGCACAACCCGGCAGAGACGTACGGTTTCGTGGGCGTGGTGACGTCGCTGGAGGATCTCTCCTCGTCGATCTGGGTGTGGCATCGCGAGGGCAGCAACGGCAGCAGCCAGTGGAAGATCCGCAAGGTGATCGAGATCCCGGCCGAGCCGGCCAAGCCCGATCAGGTGCCCGACCTGTTGAAAGGATTCAACGCGGTGCCGCCGCTCGTCACCGACATCAACCTGTCGCTCGACGATCGCTTCCTCTATGTCTCTTGCTGGGGGACCGGCGAGCTGCGTCAATACGACGTGTGCGATCCGTTCAACCCGCTGCTCACCGGAACGGTCCGCCTCGGCGGCATCGTGGGGCGGACGCCTCACCCGAAGCAACCCGCCAAGGCGTTGAATGGCGGGCCGCAGATGGTCGAGGTGAGCCGCGATGGACGTCGCGTGTACCTCACCAACTCGCTCTATCGGACCTGGGACGAGCAGTTCTACCCCGACGGCATCCGGGGGTGGATCGTGAAGATGGACGTGAAACCGGCCGGCGGCATGGCGTTGGACCCGAGTTTCCTGCTCGAGACCGACGGGCTGCGCCCGCACCAGGTCAGGCTCCAGGGCGGCGACGCGTCCTCCGACTCGTACTGCTTCCAGTGAGGTGACACGTGCTGGACACGATAACGTGGCCTTCCATGGGGCTCATCGCTCTGGGGGCGTTTCATGGAGTCAATCCCGGCATGGGCTGGCTGTTCGCGGTGGCGCTCGGCATGCAGGAGCGCCGCCGCGCCGCGGTGTGCCGCGCCATGCTGCCCCTTGCGCTCGGGCACGCGCTCGCCATTGCGGCGGCCGTTGCCCTCGCGATCGTCGCAGGTGCGGTCATGCCGCTGCGAGCGATCCAGTGGAGTGTCGGCGCGCTGCTGCTGGCGCTGGGCGTTTCGCGGATCTTCCGGCATCGCCACGTCCGTTGGGTAGGCATGCAAGTAGGGCTGAAGGACCTGACCCTGTGGTCCTTCCTCATGGCTTCGGCTCACGGCGCAGGCCTGATGGTGGTGCCGCTCGTGCTGGCCGGCGTCGCGATGCCCAACTGCACGATGCACTCGTCGGGCGGGGCGTTGGCGGCGGTGTGGGCGACGTTGCTCCACAGCGCCGGCTACCTCGCCGTGAGCGCCGCCGTCGCGCTCGTGGTGTTCGAGAAACTGGGGGTGGGATTGTTGCGCAAGGCATGGCTCAATCTCGACCTGGTGTGGGCGGCAGCCCTGGTCGTGACGAGCCTTGCCACGCTGGCGTGGGCTCGATGAGCTCACCGTTCGCGGAGAACCACTGCGCGGCGGCTACGGCGGAATCGTGAGATCCAGAGCCGACTCTCAGGAACGCGGGCCTGAAGGCCCGCGTTGCAGTCCCCAAGGCCTGGCGTATCGTTCGCGCGGTTTGCGGGTATGATGCGCCTCACGCGTTCCAAGTCAGGGCGGAAGCCGTGACGCGAGCAACGCGGCGGAATTAGGGACGGGAGGCGGGTTGCCGTGGCCAGTCGAGCGTTTCTGCGCCGCTACGCGTCGATTTCGATCGCAGCCGCCGTAGTCACGATCGCGCTGAAAGCTGGCGCCTATCTGCTGACGGGATCCGTTGGCCTGCTGTCGGACGCCGTCGAATCGCTCGTCAACCTCGCCGGCGCCCTGATGGCGTTCTGGATGCTCACCGTCGCCGCGCGCGAGCCGGACGAGGAGCACGCGTTCGGCCACGGAAAGGCGGAGTACTTCTCCAGTGGCGTCGAAGGGTCGCTGATTCTCGTTGCCGCAATCAGTATCGCCCTCGCCGCCGTCGATCGACTGTTGTCGCCCAGACCGCTCGAGCACATCGGCTTGGGGCTGGCGGTGTCCGTGGCGGCCGCAGTCGTCAACCTCGTCGTCTCCCGCATGCTGATGGATGCCGGGCGGCGGTTCCAGTCCGTGACGCTCGAGGCCGACGGCCGCCACCTGCAGACCGACGTGTGGACCACCGCCGGCGTCGTGGTCGCGCTTGCCGCGGTCTCCCTGACCGGATGGCAGTGGCTCGATCCTGTCATTGGCCTCGTCGTTGCCGTCAACATCGTGCTCACGGGCCTTCGCGTCGTTCGCGAGTCGATCGGCGGCCTGATGGACACCGCCTTGCCGGCAGAAGACCGGGAGCGTCTGCGGGCCGTCATCGAGCGTCGCGCCGCCGATGGCATCCAGTTCCACGCGCTGCGCACCAGGCGATCGGGTGCGCGCACGTTCGTCGCCGTCCACGTGCTCGTGCCCGGCGATTGGACGGTCCACCGCGGCCACCAGCTGCTCGAGGAGATCGAGGCAGACCTCAGGGCCGCTCTCCCCGGCGTCGCCGTGTTCAGCCACCTCGAATCGCTCGAGGACCCGACGTCGTGGGACGACCAGCAGCTGGACCGGCCGTCCCACGAAGGGTCGTGACAGGGGGATCTGTTGCGCCGCCCGATCGCGAAGGGATAACAGGCGGCCAGGCCATTCCCGCGCGTGATTCCCCTTGATCCGCCAGGAACATTGCCGCACCATAGACCGTATAGTTAGACTGAGCGGTCTAACCACGTAGACTACTTTCCTGCGGAGGCTTCATCCATGCCCCGCCCACGCTTCGCCCGGCTCGAACTGCAGCGCCGGCGACAGATTCTCGAGCGCGCCGCCGAGGAGTTCGCCTCCCACGGTTACCAGCACGCCTCGCTCAACCACATCATCGAGGCGTTGGGCCTCAACAAGGGCGTCTTCTACTACTACTTCGACGGCAAGGCCGACCTGTTCGCGGCTGTCATGCGAATGGCCTGGGAGACCACCGTGCCGGCCGATGCGATGGATGTGGGGCGGTTGAGCGCGGAGACGTTCTGGCCCAGCTTGCAGCGCCTGCTCCAGGAGAATCACCGGCAGATGCGCGAGCGTCCCTGGTTTGCAGGCATTCTCCGGATGCTCCTCGACGCGCCGCACGCCGCAGGACTCGACGCGGTCATCGCGGATCAGTTGTCTCAGGCCCATCTCTGGGTCAAAGGGCTGCTGCGCCGGGGCCAGGAGGTGGGCGCCGTCCGGACGGACCTGCCCGAGGACTTGCTGCTGGAAGTGCTCACAGGGGCCGACCAGGCGGCCGACCGCTGGCTGCTCGCCAACTGGGACCGACTGACGCCGGAAGAACGTCAAGAAGCGGGGCTGCGGACGATCGATCTCTGGCGGCGGATTGCGAATCCTCCGCCGGCCAGCGACGCGCCGGAGGCCAAGCCGTCATGACGCCCATCTTCGAGGTTCGCGCGCTGACGAAGGTCTACACGATGGGGGAGGTGCAGGTGCACGCCCTCCGCGGCGTCGATCTCGCGCTGGACGAGGGGCAGTTCCTCGTCATCCTCGGCCACTCGGGGAGCGGCAAGTCCACGCTGCTCAACATCCTGGGAGGCCTCGACGTGCCGACCAGCGGGACGGTGCACTATCGCGGGCAGGACATCACGTCGGCCCAGGAGCGCGCGCTCACCTCCTTTCGACGCCATCGCGTCGGGTTCGTGTTCCAGTTCTACAACCTGATTCCCAGCCTGACGGCACGCGAGAACGTGGACCTGGTCACGGAGATCTCCGACGACCCGCTGCCCTCTGACGAAGCCCTGCGAC
>Ga0316628_100002855_pt1 | contig 13041 bp, 8 predicted proteins | sample OWC_Aug_M2_C1_D5_FD_207648 | JGI IMG/M metagenome (GOLD analysis project Ga0316628, IMG submission 207648) | Wetland soil microbial communities from Old Woman Creek delta, Ohio, United States - OWC_Aug_M2_C1_D5_C | ecosystem: Environmental > Terrestrial > Soil > Wetlands | place: USA: Ohio... | reverse complement strand
CGACCCCCTTCTGCATCCTCGACGAGATCGACGCCGCCCTGGACGAGGCCAACCTCGTCCGTTTCCTCGACCTGATGAAGAAGATCAAGAACGAAACGCAGTTCATCATCATCACCCATAATTACAAGACGATGGAAGTGGCCGACTACATCTACGGGACGACCATGGAGGAGCCCAACGTCACCCGGGTCTTCTCCATGAAGCTCGACAAGAAAATGGAGGCCGAGCCCGTTGCCTAAAGTCCAGCTCTTCGTGCCGCCGGGCGGGTACTTCGCCGAACGCTGGTCCAAGGGCTCCTCGATGCCTCCCCTGGGCCTTCTTTATATCGGGGCGGTCCTGGAAAAGGAGGGCGTCCCCGTCGAAATCGTGCCGACCGACGTCCTCGGGATGACATGGTCGGACATCCGGAAAAAAATCCAAACCGAAAAACCGGATATTGTCGGGGTGACGATCACCACCGAGAACCGCTTCCAGAGCTTCCGGCTCATCCGCCTGGCCAAGAAAGCCCATCCCGGAGTTCTGACGGTCCTGGGCGGCCCCCACGCTTCGATGGCCGCGGAGGATTGCCTCGAGCATATCCCGGAGCTCGACCTTGTCGTCCGCGGCGAGGGCGAGGAGACGATGCTCGAGATCTGCCGTCTCTGGACCGCCAAGGGCGTCCCTCCGGCATGGGACGGCATCCGCGGCATCGTCTACCGCCGGGACGGCCGGGTCATCGCCAATCCCCCTCGGCCGCCCATCACCGACCTCGATTCCCTGCCGTATCCGGCCTACCACCTGGTCCCCTTCGAAAAGTACAATTTCACCTTCGAAGTGCCGGGCCGGGGCCCCCTTCCCGCGGTCAACATCATGACCAGCCGGGGCTGTCCGTTCAACTGCTCCTTCTGCGCCACACCGATCAATTGGGGGCGGCATGTCCGGATGCGGAGCCCGGAAAACGTCGTCCGGGAAATCGAGCTCCTCAAGGCGCGGTACGGCGTCAAGGTCGTCTTCTTCTTCGACGATACTTTCAACGCCAGCCCGAAGCGGGCCGACGCCATCTGCGATTTGATGATCGAGCGCAAGCTCGACGTTTTCTTCAAATGCGATGTCCGGATCGACATCATGAGCCGGCCGCTCCTCGAAAAAATGAAAAAGGCCGGGTTGTTCCACCTGTCCTACGGGTTGGAAGCGGGCTCGGACCGGGTCCGCGAGGAGATCGTCGGCAAACAGATCGACATGAAGGATTTTCGCAACCTTACGGACTGGTGTGTGGAGCTGGGGATCATCGCCAACGTCTTCTTCATCTTCAGTCATCCGACCGAAACCTGGGAGGAAGCCCGGGAAACCATCCGGACGATCGAGCAGTATCGGGAAAAAATCGAGGGATCGGTGGCCATCCTCCACATCTACCCGGGCACGCCGCTGGAAAAACTCGCTCGGGAGCAGGGCGTTCTCCCCAAGGGGTTCACCTGGACCCATCCCCACCGGAAAGGGATCATCACTCTCCCCCTGGCCCAGGGCGATGTCCCGCTTTATATCGACAAGCTCACCTGGTCCCAAGTCAGCGAGCTTGTGCTGCGCTGGTCGCTCAGCTCCGGCCGGACATCGCTCCATAAAAAAGCCCATAAAGCCCTTCGTTCGGTCCGCACGTTCGGCGACCTGAAGCGGCTTCTGATCATGGGCGGGAAATACCTCCAATTGAAATATTCTAGACATCAGGGAAAATCTCAGGCATAATAAACCGCCGGATTTGAGCCGGGGGACTGTTTTTCGCCTCCCGCGGCGAAAAACAAGCCCTGATGTCCGCGAGTTTTCGAGGAGGCGTGATGTCTTTCTATCTCTATATCATCCTCGCATATCTCATCGTCCTCACCGGGATGAATTTCCTCCGGGCCCGCAAAATCAAAAGCCAGGAGGATTACCAGGTCGCCGGCCGCAGCTTGAAATGGCAGGTCATGGTCTTCACCCTGATTTGCACCTGGATCGGGTCCGGCACGTTCATCAGCGGCGCCGAATTCGCGGCCAAGGCCGGCATCTCGGCCATCTGGCTTTCGGCCGGCGCCTGGGTCGGCATCGTCCTGATTTATTTCCTCGCCGCCAAGATCCATAATTTCGGGCAATTCACGATCGGGGACATCCTTGAAGTCCGCTACGGTCCCTTGGCCCGTCTCGTCGGGGCCATCGCCCTGATCCTCTCGTTCGTCTCGATCGTCTCCTACCAGTTCGTCGCCGGCGGCTTCATCCTCAATGTCGCGACCGACGGCAAGATCTCGGAAGCCCTGGGGACTCTGATCGCGGCCGCATTCGTCATCCTGTTCACGGCCGTCGGGGGCATGGTCGCGATCGCCTACACCGACCTGCCCAACGGGATCATCATCGTCCTGGCCTGCCTCGTGGCCGTTCCGTTCGTCTACTTCGCGGCCGGCGGCCTGGCCGGGGCCCAGCAGGCCCTGCCGGCCGGCCATTTCGACGTCGTTAACAGCCAGTTCGGAGCCCATCCGATTCTTAAAGCCATGGGTTATTTCCTTTCGACCATGTTCCTGCTCCTGGGCGTGCAGAGCATGTACCAGAAGTTCTTCAGCGCCAAGTCGGCCCGGGACGCCCGGAAGTCCGTCATCTGGTGGACCATCGGGACGATTTTCGTCGAATCGATCGTCGTGATCATCGCCGTTCTCGCCTATAGCAAGCTCCAGGGGCAGATCGACCTCAGCATCCCGAAAGCCGGCGGCAAGGTCGTCCTGATGGCCGCCCGGAGCCTGGTCCCAGCCCCCGTCGGCGTCCTTCTCCTAGGCGCGGCCTGCGCCGTCGTCATCTCAACGGGCATGAATTACTTGCTCTCCCCCTCGACGACGATCATGCGCGACATCTACCAGCGCTTCTTCAAAAAGAATTCCGAAACCAAGAACGTCGTCGCCCTGCAGAAAGTCCTCGTCGTCGTTATCGGCGTCCTCGCCTTCCTCCTGGCCACGCAGCTGAAAAGCGTCTTGGAAACGAGCATGTTCGCCTACACGATCTACGGGGCGGCGATCACCCCCTCCCTTTTGGCCGCCTTGGTTTGGAAAAGGGCGACCAAGGCCGGAGGGCTGGCCTCGATCATCAGCGGCACGGTCGTCTGCGTCTTCTTCTTCATCATGACCAAGGTTCTTCCCCCCGAACAGGTTCCCGACGGCGACCCGTGGGGGATTCCGCTCATCTACCCGGCCCTGATCGCTTCGATCGGCAGCCTGGTCATCGTCTCGCTCCTGACGCCGAAGCCCGAGCAAAAAGTCCTCGAGACGTTCTTCCCGGCGAAATCCAGCTGACCTGAAGGAATGAACACCGGGATCGTTCTCGATCCGAGGTTCAACGACCACTTCATGGGGCCGGGGCATGTCGAATGCCCCGAGCGGCTGGAAGCGATCGCCGACGCGCTGGAGGAAGCGCCGGCCGTCCCTCTCGTCCGGATCCCGGCCCGGCCTGCCGATATCACGGAAATCACGGCGATCCATTCTTCCGAGTACGTCGAATTCCTCTCGCGGACCAAAGGGCGATCCTTCGTCCAGCTCGATCCCGACACCGCCACCTCGTCCCTATCCTACGACGCGGCCCTCCTGGCCGCCGGCGGAACGATCGAGGCCGCCGACTTCGTCCTGGCCGGTCCGGACCGAAATGCCTTCGCTCTTATCCGCCCGCCCGGCCATCACGCGGAACGGAGCCAGGCCAAAGGATTCTGTCTCCTCAACAACGCCGCCATCGCCGCCGATCATCTGATCCGCCGGCGGGGGCTCCGCCGCGTCCTCGTCGCCGATTGGGACGTCCACCACGGCAACGGTACCCAGCACGCCTTCTATTCCCGCCGCGACGTGCTCTTCTTCTCGACCCACCGCTCGCCGTTCTATCCCGGCGGCGGCGGCTGGGACGAAATCGGCGACGGCGAGGGCCGCGGATTCACGGTCAATGTCCCGCTTTCGGCCGGGAAGACCGACGGCGATTACCTCTTCATCTACCGGAACATCCTCGGCCCTATCGCCGCGGCATTCGAGCCCGAATTCATCATCGTTTCGGCCGGTTTCGACATATTTGCCGGCGATCCCCTCGGGGGAATGGCCGTCAGCCTGGAAGGATTCGCCGGCCTTGCCTCCGAGCTTATGGCCCTCGCGGGGGAACTCTGCGGCGGCCGCCTGCTCCTGGTCCTGGAAGGGGGCTACAATATCGAAGGCCAGGCTCAAGCGGTCAGGCAGGTTCTCGGGCGGTTGGCCGGCATCCGCCCCGCCCCGGAGATCAGGGCCGACATTTCCATCACCACCCAGAAGGAGCTCGCCCCGGTCATCGACGTCCAAAGGGCTTTTTGGCCCCTGTGACCCCCCCAGCCGGCCGGAGTCCTTTCCAGAGGACAGTCCGTCCCCTTCCCAGGACAAAAATCGCTTGAAAATCCCGGCTTCCCAGGGGAGAATATTGGTATAATTCTTGCAAAAGAAAGAGTCGGAAGGAGAAATCCGATGAGAAACAAAGCATTGATCGCCACCGCGGTGATGCTCCTTTGGACCGGCGCTTTCGGCCAGGAACCGGTTCTCAAGAACCGCCCTGTCCAGGAGCCGGCTGTCTCGGACGTCTCCTATGCCCGATTGAGCTTTATTGAAGGCCCGATCTTCCTCCAGCGGGCATCCGACCTGGGCTACGAAGAAGCGACCATCAACACCCCAATCGGCGAGGGAGACCGTCTCGGTGCGACCGAAGGGCGGGCCGAAGTCGCCTTCGGGGAATTCAGGTACGCCCGGCTGGACCACAACTCCAAGATCGACATCCTGACGCTTCCCCGGGGCTCGTCGCCGCTCCTCCGCCTCCGCCAGATGTCGGGGAGCCTGTTCCTCGACCTGGGCCGGCTGGATAAGGAAAAAAGCGTCGAGCTGCTGACCGCCCAGGCCACCTTCTATTTCCTGGACCGGGGCCGCTACCGGATCGATATCGATGAAAACGGGACGACCGAAATCCTCGTCTTCTCCGGGCTGGTCGAAGCCGCCGCGGAGGAAGGCTCGATCGTCGTCAAGGAAGGCCAGCGCCTGTCGCTGACCGGGGGCCGCTTCAACGGACGGCCGGCCTCTTTTATCGCCGTGGCTGAAGACGCTTTCGATCGCTGGAATGAAGAGCGGGCCGCGGCCGCCCCGCGTCCGGCCGCCGAAAGCCGTCTCCCCGAGGATATCGCCGAATACGAATCCGAGCTGGATGCCTACGGCGACTGGGTCGACGTCGATCCTTTCGGCTATGTCTGGGTGCCGTACAGCATGGGTCCCGACTGGAGACCGTATTCCTGGGGCCGCTGGACCTGGATGCAGATGGCCGGCTGGTGCTGGGTGCCTTACGAGCCGTGGGGATGGAGCACCTATCATTACGGCCGGTGGCACTGGTCCGCTGTTTGGGGCTGGTATTGGATCCCCCTCTCCGGCTGGGGCCCGGCCTGGGTCAGCTGGTGGTGGGATGACTTCTATTACGGCTGGGCTCCGATGAGCTGGTGGGGTTACCCCGGCGTCCTTTACAACAACGTCTACTACGGCTACGGCTGGGACGGGGACTATCCCTACAACTCGAAAGCCCTGACGATCGTTCGGAAGAACCAGCTCCAGGATCCCAACGTGGGCCGCGCCGCCCTGCGGCCGGAGGAAATCCGCGGCCTCGGCCACCTCAAGCTCGGCGCGCACATGCCGGATGTCCGTCCTTCCCTCAATCCTTCGCTCCGGATCGAGCGTCTCAACGAGCGCGGCCAGGTCCTCATCCGCAAGGAGGCCGCGCCCTTGACCCGGGAAGACGCGGCATCGTCCGTCTCCCGGGATCTCGGCAAGACCCCGTCGAGCTCTCCGCGGGTGATCCGCCCGGCCGACCAGGCCAAGGCCGGAGATAAAGCCTCGACCGCCCGGACGGTCGATCGCAAGGCCGAGCCCGCCAAGCCCGCCACTCCTCCGGCCGAACGCCGGATCCGGAAGAAAGAGGGCGACGGGTCCATGGAGATCACGCCTTTCCCGTCCTCGAACGCCATCAGCCGGGAGAGCCTCGGCCGGAATTCTTCGACCTCGGGGACCCTGTTGGATAAGTTTTATCGATACTTCCAGAATGACGGCTCCTCGAGATCGTCTTCCGGAAAATCGTCCTCGATCTCGGGACGGAGCTCCACCTCTTCCTCCTCGCGCTCGTCTTCGAGCTCGAGCCGCAGCTCGTCCTCCTCGGTCAGCCGGAGCTCTTCATCGCGGAGCTCCGGATCGTCCTCGTCGAGGAGCAGCGGCGGATCTTCGAGAAGCTCAGGATCCTCCTCACGCTCTTCCGGCGGCGGCGGAGGCGGCCGCAAAAAGTAGAACCTCCTCTTCCCTATCCTCTTATCCTCTATCCTCTCAAGGGCGGGCGCCTCAAGCGCCCGCCCTCTTTTTTTCGAAGGAAGCGGACCGATTGACTTCGCGGCCTTTCGCCGTTATTCTTGCGGGACGAATCGCAAGGAGCACCGGCGATGCGCTTTCCCTTCCGCAAATCCGAAAATACGCGGCCGGCCGCGGCCCCCGGTCCGGATGAGGCCGAAGTCCCCTCCCACCTCCGGGCGACCATCGACCTCCAGCAGCTCCATTGCCTCCGGCCTCCTTCGCCGCAGAACCTCGTCGACATCTTTCCCGGCGGATGGCTGACGGGATTCCCCCCGGAAATCGGCGTCACCGCGGGTAAAGTCAGCTACTTCGATTTCAAAGAAGATCCCCGGGTGTCTTGGGCGGCCGAAAGAATCGCCGGCGGCCTCCGGAACGCGCGCGTCCTGGAGCTCGGCCCATTTGAGGCGTACAACACCTGGCAGCTCGAACAACTGGGAGCGGACGTCGTCGCCGTCGAAAGCAGCAAGGTCGCCTTCCTCAAGTGCCTTCTGGTCAAGGAAATCACCGGTTTAAAAGCCCGGTTTCTCCACGGTGACGCCTTCGGCTTCATCGAAGCCTGCATCGAGGAAGGCCGTCGCTTTGACGCGGTCTGGGCCAGCGGCGTTCTCTATCATCAGACCGAGCCTCTCCGGCTTCTTTCCTTGATCGGCCGGGTCACCGGTGCGGTCTTTATCCACACCCACTATTACGATGAGACGGCCGTTCGGGCCAATCCCCCGGTCGCCGGGCGGTTCGAACCAGGTCCGGCCGAAGTCAAGGAATGGGAGGGATTCGAGGCCGTCCATCACCGCTTCGCCTATAAGACGACCGACCAGGGACCCTATTTCGCGGCCGGCCCCGAAGGATTCAGCTTCTGGCTCGAGCGGAAGGATATTTTCGCTTTCTTGAACCGGTTGGGATTCTTGGACATCGAAATGGAAGTCGACAATCCCGGCCATCCCAACGGCCCGGGGATGTGTTTCCTGGCGAAAAAACCTGGAGCCTAACCTGGATTATTCACGAGGCGAGATGGCTGCTTTTATCTAATTGAAAATAATATATATAAAAAGATTTAGAATTTTTATGAATAGTCCAGGTTGATCCGGTCCGGCCTTAGGGCCGGTGTTCTTTCTTGATCGTTCCGGAGTAATCGTACGTGGCGATATGATCCAAGTTCGAGCAGGGGCGCGAAGGCTCGGTCCCCTCGAAAAAGGCCTCCATGAACCGCCATTTGCAGGCCGGCATGGCTAAAAGGCCGGTTTTCCGGTCGATGGCCACGAAGCGGATATTGGATGGGACCTCGAACTCCTCCGGATAAAGCTCCGTTCCGGCCTCCTTGGCCTTGACCTTGAGGTCGTCGAGGACATGGCCGAAGAATTCCATCCAGATCGGAAGAGCGGCCAGCGCGCCTTCCTCGCCCTTGCCCAGGGTGACGTTATCGTCTCTTCCCACCCAAACGCCGACACAAAGCGACGGGGAGTAGCCGATGAACCAGGCGTCGGAGTAATTGTCGGTCGTTCCCGTTTTTCCGCCGAGGGCGATGTCGTTGAGGAAGATATTGGCCGCCTGTCCCGTTCCGCGCTGGACGACGCCTTCCATGAGGTTGGTCATCAAGTAGGCCGTCTGGGGGGAAAGGACCTCTTCCGCCTCGAGAGGCGTTTCTTCCAGGAGGTTTCCATCCCGGTCCTGGATCTTGCTGATGAACGTCGGCTTCATCCGGATGCCCTTATTGGGAAACACGGAGTAAGCTGAAACCATCTCCAGCAGGTTGATCTCGAACGTCCCCAGGGCCAGCGAAAGGTACGGGTAGAGCGTCGCGGTCAGGCCGAACTTCTTGCAGTATTCGACGCCGGTCTGCGGGGAGATGCTGTCGAGCATCTTGGCGGTTACGACGTTGCGCGATTCCTCGAGCCCCTGCCGGACAGTGATCGTCCCTTTGTACATCTTGTCGTAATTTTTCGGGGTCCAGACCGTACCCGACCAAGGGTCGGGGAAATCCGTCGGCTCATCGACAAGGCGGCTGGCCGCGGTGAATCCGTTTTCCAGGGCGGCGGTATAAAGGAAGGGCTTGATCGCGGACCCGACCTGGCGGGCGGTCTGGGTCACCCGGTTGAGCTGCGTCTTCCGGAACGACGATCCTCCGACCATGGCCTTGATTTGCCCGGTCCGAACATCGATCGCGACCATCGCCGCCTGGGCCAGGGATTCCTGCTCCAGGGTCGCCACGGCTTCCTTCTTCCCCGAATCCTTCGATTTGATCTTGACCTGGACGACATCGCCCGGCTTGAGGATCGCAGTCAGGTTTTTATTTCTGACGGCCCATTCCACACCCTCATTGACAAGCTTGACGGCATAATCCTTGACCCGGACCTTGGCTTCCTTGGCCGCGACCTCCAGGACGATGCCCTCCTCGATGTCATCCGGCTCAAGTCGGGGCGTGGCCCAGGATTTCAGCCGGTATTCGGCGAGCGTCTTGCCCGAGGCTTTGAAAGCCTCATCCTTCAGAAGATTGGGCTTGTCGCTCCGCCAACCCCAGCGCTTGTCATATTTCCGGATGCCGTTTTGGACCGCCTGCTCGGCATACTTCTGATAGGCGGAATTAAGGGTCGTGGATACGGTCAATCCGCCCCGACGAAGCTCCTCTTCGCCATATTTATCGACAACGGCCTTGCGGACTTCCTCGAAAAAGTACCCGCCGAAATCGTAATCCTCGCGGCCCTGGGGGAGGACGGCCAGCGGCGTTTTCTTGGCCTCCGCGGCTTGGGCCGCGGTCAGCATTCCCTCCGCTTCCATCCGTGTCAGGACATGGTTGCGGCGCTCCAGGGCCATCTCGGGATTCCGGTAGGGCGAATAGAGCGTCGGGGCGCGGAAGATCCCGGCGATGAAGGCCGCTTCCGCCAAGGATAAATCGGAGATGGATTTTCCGAAATAAAGGCGGGAAGCCGCTTCGATGCCCGAGATTCCGGGGCCGAGCTCGAACTGGTTGCAGTACATCTCGAAGATCCGTTCCTTGGAATACTTTTTTTCGATCTGGATCGAGACGTACCATTCGGCGAACTTGCGCTGGAGCGTCTGGAGGGGATGAAGAAAGAGCTTTCGGGCCACCTGCTGGGTGATCGTGCTCCCGCCGTGGAGCTTCCGGCTGCGGAAGATATTGAGGGCGTTTTCCTTGATCGAACGGAGAATGCCGGCCACATCGACGCCATGATGTTTGAAATAGCGGGGATCCTCGGTGGCCAGAATGGCGTTGCGGAGGACCTCGGGGATTTCCGCATAGGTGACGATCGTTCGCTTTTCCGTCCCGATCTCCCGGACGACCTGGCCGTCATCGGCCAGGACGCGCGTAGCCAGGGCGGGCTCGTACGTTTCGAGGCCGGAAATATCGGGAAGGGTCTTGCGCACGGCGAAGTAAGTCCCGAAAATCGCCCCAAGAAGGAGGGCGGTCCCGAAGATCACCGTCCAAAGAAGGGCCTTCCAGGCTTTTTTCCGGTTGAATTTCTGGACCTTGATTCGAAATATCGTTTTCCCGGAGGACATGAGATTTTACCTTTCAAGGAGGGCCAGGACCCGGTTCAGGATCTCCCGGCCCAGTTCCCGTTTTCCGCGGCGCCCGTCGAAATGGACAAAGGGCCGCCCCTGGAGACCCTGGAAAATGCGCCGGACCCGCCGAAGATAATCCTCCCGCTCGAAGAGGAGGTCCCGGGACTTCCGTCCCGCGATCCGGGCCAGGCCGCCGGACGCATCCATGTCGAGAAGGATGACGAGGTCGGGTTTCGGGGCGAATCGCTCATTCATCTTCCGGATGCGGCTGGGATTGATCCCCTTAGCCCCCTGGTAAGCCATGGTGGAAAAATAATAACGGTCGAGGATGACGATCCGCCCCGCCCGAAGGGCCGGGAGGATGTTCCGGGCGACGTTTTCCCTCCGGTCCTTGATGAAAAGCTCGAGCTCCTGGGCCGGCGTCAGCGATCCGGCGGTTTTGGCCGCCGTCCGGAGCTCCCGGCCCCAACGGCTCCGGGACGGCTCCCGGAAAGAGGAAACCGCACGCTCGCGGGCCCGAAGCTTGCGGAGGAGCATCCGGGCTTGGGTGGATTTCCCCGCCCCGTCGATGCCCTCGAAGACGATCAGCCGTCCTTTTTTCATATCTTGACGATGATAGCCGCGCCGGCCCGAAAATGCAACGACGGGGCCCGGTAAGTCGTTACAATCTGTCGGTCGAATTCCGGAATATTCCCGGCCGGATCCGTCCCGGGCGACGGTTAAAAGCTTAGGAATATTGAACTTCCGGACAAAGGCCGGATTGATTCGGGCGGCCGTTTATGCTAATTTAAGGCGTTCTCAAACCGCAGAAACGGCGACGCCCAATGGAGGAACGGTCATGAAGAAGAGCATCTGGATCGCGATGGGGGCCTTTTTCCTCGGCGTCTTTCTCGCCGGCTACGTGTTCGTCTACCTGCCGGAAAAGAAAGCCGAGGCGAAGAGCATCTTGGCCCAAACGTCCAACCCGTTGGGAACGCAGCTTTTCGCCGACGGCGCCCAACAGCTCGGGCCCAACCTCGATTTCGTCGCCGTCTCGGAAAAAGTCGGCCCCTCGGTCGTCCGTCTCCAGACCGAAAGGCCGGCCCAAATGGAAGGGCAGGATCCATTTCAGGATTTCTGGGACCGGTTCTTCAATAATCCCAATCCGCAACGAAGAAATCAAAACCCTCGGGAAACACGGCTCGAGACCCTCATCGGAACCGCGTTTTTCATCTCTCCCGATGGTTACCTTCTGACCAATAACCATCTTGTAGAAAAAGCCAAGAAAATCACGGTTTTCACAATCGGCGGCGACGAGTACGAGGTGAAAGTCGTCGGCACCGATCCCCAAACCGATGTCGCCCTGATTAAAGTCGAGGGGAAGAACTTTACCTTCGCCGAGTTGGGCGATTCGAAGGCGTTGAAAGTCGGCGAATGGGTCCTGGCCATCGGCAATCCTCTCCAGATGGAGCACACGGTCACAGCCGGCATCGTCAGCGCCAAGGGACGCCAGATCGGGAGCGGCGACGGCAGCTACGAGGACTTCATTCAGACGGACGCGGCCATCAATCGGGGCAACTCCGGAGGCCCGCTCGTCAATATGAAGGGCCAGGTCATCGGCATCAACAGCAACATCCTCTCCGCTAGCGGCGGCAGCATCGGGATCGGATTCGCAATCCCCTCGGAGATCGTCAAGAAAGTCGTCCTTCAGCTGAAGGACAAGGGGCGAGTAGTCCGGGGCCGCCTCGGAATCACGATCCAGGGCGATATCGATCAGGATATCCAGAAAGCCCTCGGTCTGAAGGATCGCAAGGGGGCGATGCTCACCAACGTCGACAAGGACGGGCCCGCGGAAAAAGCCGGTCTCAGGCGTTACGACATCATCATTGCCATTAATGGCCAGCCGGTTGAAAACAACAACGACCTGAGATTTAAAATATCCGAAATCGCGCCGGGCACAACCATTGACATCACGTATATCCGTAACGGCAAGGAAATGACGACCAAGGCCACGGTCGTCGAGCTCACTCCCCAGCCGAAAGTGAAGCCCGCCGCCGCGGAAACAAACGAGAGCGTCGGCCTCAAGCTGGAAGCTCTGAATCCGGCGACCGCCCGCCGCTATGGCTTGAAAACCGAGCGCGGCCTGCTCATCACCGACGTGGCCGAAGGGAGCTACGCCGAGCGGCGGGGCCTCCAACCGGGCGATATCATCGTCGAGGCCAACCAGAAGAAAGTCGAAACAATGGATCAATGGAACGCCCTGGTCAAGCCCCTCAAGCCCGGAGACGCCCTGATTCTCGCCGTCCGCCGGGAAGACGAATCCGGCGAATCCCAGGAATTCATCGTCACCCTGCGGATTTCCGACTGACCATGAAGTTCACCAAGTTCCACGGCCTGGGCAACGACTTCCTGATCGTCGATTCCGACGAGGTCGTGGTCCTGGAGGAGCCCGGCGACCTGGCCCGGCGGCTGTGCCAGCGGCACACCGGCGTGGGGGCCGACGGGATCCTCCTCCTTTCGGTCAAGGACCGGGCCCGGAGCGAGGTGAGCTTCCGCATCTTCAACGCCGACGGCTCGGAGGCCGAGATCTCCGGAAACGGCCTCCGCTGCGCCGCGGCTTATATCCACTCCCAGCAGAAAGTCGAAGCCCCCGTCATCAGGTTCCAGACCGCGGCCGGGGAACGGGCCTGCGAGATCGTCGGCCGGACCGAGGATGGATTCATGGTCAAGTGCGAATTGGGCCGCCCGAAATTCGCCTCGGCCGACATCCCCTTCGACGACGGCTCCGTCCACGACCGGATCGTTGATTATCCGCTGATGATCAACACCAAGACATACCCCGTGACGGTCCTGTCCGTCGGCAATCCCCATTGCGCCGTCTTCATCGACCGCTTTCCGGGCCGGTTCGAATGGCACGAGCTCGGCCGGGAAATCGAATCGCACTCCTTCTTTCCCCGCCGGACGAACATCGAGTTCATCCGGGTCCGGAGCCGGAAGGAGATCGAAGTGCTGTTTTGGGAACGGGGCGTCGGCGAAACGATGTCCTCCGGCAGCGGCTCGGCCGCGGCCGCTGTGGCGGCCATGCTCAAGGGGCTGGTCGACCGGACCGTGGACATCTCAAACGAGATGGGCTCGCTCCGGGTGGAATGGCCGTCGGAGACCGAAAATATCGTTCAGA
>Ga0316628_100002854_pt1 | contig 13045 bp, 11 predicted proteins | sample OWC_Aug_M2_C1_D5_FD_207648 | JGI IMG/M metagenome (GOLD analysis project Ga0316628, IMG submission 207648) | Wetland soil microbial communities from Old Woman Creek delta, Ohio, United States - OWC_Aug_M2_C1_D5_C | ecosystem: Environmental > Terrestrial > Soil > Wetlands | place: USA: Ohio... | reverse complement strand
TTCGCGGTCGGCAAGGGCGCGAGCTTCTATCTGCACAACCCGGTCTTTTACATCAAGATCGCGCTGTTCGTGGCTGTCGGCCTGATTTCCATCCTGCCGACGCGGCAGTTCATGCAATGGAACCGCGCGCTCAAGGCCGGCGCCAACCGCATCCTGCGAGACGACGATATCGTGACTGCACGTCGCTACATCGTCCTCGAGCTGGCTTTACTGGCGCTGATTCCTTTGATGGCCGTGCTGATGGCGCGCGGCATCGGTGTACAGCCCTGATTGCCGCAGCTCGCCCGCGTTTTTCCACTCCACCAATACGAACAACCATGCCCGCCGTACTGCAATCCGTCGTGCTGTTGTCGCTCTCCAACGTGTTCATGACGTTCGCGTGGTACGCTCATTTGAAGAATTTGAGCGGCAAGCCCTGGTTCGTTGCCGCCATCATCAGCTGGGGCATTGCCTTCTTCGAGTACCTTCTGCAGGTGCCGGCCAATCGCATCGGCTACACGGTGATGTCGCTGCCTCAGCTGAAGATTCTGCAGGAGGTCGTCACCCTCAGCGTCTTCGTGCCGTTCGCGTTGCTCTACATGCACCAGCCGATCAAGCTCGATTATCTGTGGGCGGCGTTCTGCATACTGGGTGCGGTTTACTTCATCTTCCGAGGCTGATTCCGTGAGCGCACAAGAGCTTTGCTTTCTCCCGGCAACCGAGCTGGCGGCCCGCATTCGCAATCGTCAGGTCTCGTGCGAAGAAGTGATGCGCGCACATATCGCTCAGGTCGAGCGCATCAACCCGAAGGTCAACGCCATCGTCACGTTTCTGCCGGAACAAGCGCTCGAAGCGGCGCGCTCGGCCGATGTGAAGCTGGCGCGCGGCGCTGCGCCGACCCCCCAAGCCGCTCCGCTCTACGGGCTACCGGTTGCGCACAAGGATCTGGCGGTCACCAAAGGCATTCGCACGACGTTCGGATCCCCGATGTTCCGTGACTTCGTGCCTGACGTGGACGCCGTCATCGTGGAACGGCTCAAAGTGGCAGGCGCGATCACCGTCGGCAAGACCAACACGCCCGAGCTCGGCGCCGGTTCGCAGACCTTCAACCCGGTGTTCGGGCCGACCCTCAATCCCTACGACCCGACGAAAACGTGCGGCGGCAGCAGTGGGGGTGCGGCCGTCGCGCTCGCCTGCGGAATGGTGCCGATCGCCGACGGCAGCGACTTCGGCGGCAGCCTGCGCAATCCGGCCAGCTTCTGCAACATCACCGGCTTTCGCCCTTCCGCCGGGCGCGTGCCCGTGTGGCCCGTGCCGAATGCCTGGTTCCCGCTGCCGGTAGTCGGTCCGATGGCACGGACAGTACGCGACATCGCACTCCAGCTCACGGCCATCGCGGGGCCCGACTCGCGCTCGCCCATCTCGCTGGCTGAGCCAGGATCGATCTTCGCGCGGCCGCTCGAACGCAGCTTCAAGAACGTCCGCCTGGCGTGGAGCCGCGACCTGGGGGGACTTCCCGTCGACCCCCGCGTGACCGATGTCTTGCAGGCGCAACGCAAGGTCTTCGAGGAAATCGGGATGGTCGTCGAAGACGGACAGCCGGATTTCACGGACGCCGACGAGACCTTCAAGGTGCTGCGCGCGCACAACTTCGCAGCCTCGTACGGGACGCTGCTGAAGACGAAGCGCGACCAGATGAAAGACACCGTCGTCTGGAACATCGAAGCGGGAATGCGGCTCACGGGCCCGCAAATCGGGCGTGCCGAGACCAAGCGCACCGAGCTGTACCATCGCGTGCGCAGCTTTATGGAACAATACGACTTCCTCGCAGCACCGGTCGTGCAGGTGCTGCCGTTCGATGTGAATCAACCCTGGGTCACCGAGATCAACGGCCAGCGCATGGAGACCTATGTGGACTGGATGAAGTCCTGTTATTTCATTACTGTCGCAGGGCTGCCGGCCATCTCGGTGCCGTGCGGCTTCAGCGCGAACGGCTTGCCGGTCGGGCTGCAGATCGTGGGGCGGCACGAGGACGACTTCGGCGTGCTGCAGCTTGCGCACGCTTTCGAGCAACAAACCGGCTTCTGGAACACGCGGCCCGCGGTCGCCACCAGTCAAACCCAACAACAAAAGAGCGCATGACAGACCAGCATCGCTTTGGGCGCGTCCTATGCGCGCTTTTCGTTGTCCTCGTATTCAATTCGGCAGCCCCAGCGTGCGCACAGGAGAAACCCGTAACGGCTCCCCCTGCAGAACCCGCACAACACGGCGCGAAACCGCAGCAGCGGCCCATCCGCAACGATCGCGTGTTCGTCTGGGATATGCAGGGGACGTGGATTTCCAAGGCTTATCTGGACCGCCTGAAGGCATCGCGCTCGCCTCATGCCGCCGCGCGCCGCACGCCGGCTCTGGTCATCAAGGTCGACAAGCAGGACAAGAGCTATCCGATCCTGATCACCAACTTCCAGAATGCAGTGTTGAATTTTCTGCTCGAGGTCGAGCCGGGCGGGAAGCCCGACACTTATCGCATGGTGACCGCTGCGGACGACGGGGTCGTGAGCTCTACCGAGGCGACTTACATCTACTTCCGCGGCACCCGCAACGTTCAGGGCAAGTTCGACGCGCTTTCGATTGCCGACCCGCATTTCGCCAAGCGCAAGTTCCTGCCGTTCGTACGCCTGTCCGATTCGCTTGATACCGTCGTCAACCGATTGACCATCGCAGGCAAGTACATCGATGCCGCGGGTCAGGCTTACGAGTTCACCGACACCGGCGAGGCGATCCTGCCCGAGCGCAAGTTCGCCTACGAGGTCTCGCTCGATCCGCGCGCGGCTAACTGCGAGCTTCTCCAGAGCCACCCCGAGCGCGAGGCCGGCGGCCAGAACCGCGTCGGATTCGCGTGGGCCGGCGCGAACCTGCAGTTGTTCAACGTCAAGAGCGTAAAGAAGGACCGCTTTGCCTGCGAGGCCAAGCCGTTTGCCGTGCTGACGCCGCAGTAGGCAGTTCCGCCCGCTTGGGCATGTTGCACCGACCGGTTCAACCGGATCACGAACGGAGGAGACCAAAATGTTGAAGCTGTTGCTCCAGACTCTGTGCGGCTGCCTGGCACTGGCGGGCGTGTCGAGTAGCAGTGCGCTCGCCGAGGATTGCAGCGGGACCATCACGGCCGAGGAGGCATTGCGCGCCGAGGATGCGCGCTATGCGGCACAAACCGGCAGCGATTTTGCCGCACTGGCGAAGATGATCGGCGACGATCTGGTCTACATTCATTCCAGTGCCCTGGTCGACGGCAAGGCCAGCTACATCGAGGCCCAGCAGGCCGGCACCGTCAAGTACCGCGTGATGAAGCGCAGCGACGTCAAAGTACGGACCTATGGCTGCCTGGCGATCATCACGGGGCTCGGTAACTTCGATGTCACCGTCAAGGGACAGGACATGGCGGTCGAGATTCGCTTCCACAGCATCTGGGCCAAGCGTGCCGGGGGAATCCAATTCGTGTCCTGGAACGCGACGCGAACGCCAGCCAAATAACACGCCCAGGCGGCGTTCGCCGCAATATCGAAGGCGCAGCGGAACCGGCCCGCTGCGCCTTTTTCGTTTCAGGGTTCGAGCATAGCCCGTAGAATCGCGTATCTCCAGCGGGCACTGGCGCGATCCTCGCTTCGCGTCGGACCCGCACTGCCGGAGGCCCGTGGCCGAAGCCCGCATGTCCGAAATCGAAGAGCCTAAACCGCAGGAGAGCGTGCAGGACACGCTCCACCAGATCATCGAGCTGCTCGACAAGCAGCGGCTCGTGGAAGGGCTCGTCCATAAGCAGGAAGGTCCGCGCCACGACCTGGTCGAGTCGCTTGTGCACAAGCAGCACGTAGCCGAGCTGCAGAAAGTGCTCGACTCCCTGCATCCGGCCGACATCGCCTACATCCTCGAGGCGCTGCCGGTGTCGCAGCGCTTGCGCGTCTGGGATCTGGTCAAGGCCGACCGCGACGGCGAGATCCTGATCGAAGTCTCCGAGCCGGTGCGCGAGACGCTGATTGCGCACATGGACCCGGAGGAGCTGGTCGCCGCCGCGGAGACGCTGGATACCGACGAGCTCGCCGACCTGGCGCCGGATCTGCCCGAAGACGTCATGGACGACGTCTTCAAGGCGCTGCCGGTGGAAGAGCGCGAGCAGCTGCGCGCCGCCATGTCCTACCCCGAGAACGCGGTTGGCGCACTCATGGACTTCGACCTCGTGACCGTGCGCGATGATGTCACGCTCGAAGTCGTGCTGCGCTACCTGCGCCGTCTGGACGAGCTGCCCGATCACACCGACCAGCTGTTCGTCGTGGACCGCGACGAAGCCCTGATGGGCGCGTTGCCGATCAACAAGCTGATCGTGACCGACACCGAGCGGCTGGTGCGCGATGTCATGAAGACCGACATGCTCGTGCTGCACGATGCAGAGCAAGCGCAGGAAGCGGCCCAGGCGTTCGAACGTTATGACCTGGTGACGGCCCCGGTCACGAACGAACGCGGAAAGCTGGTCGGACGAGTGACTGTCGACGCAGTGCTCGACTTCATTCGCCAGCGCAGCGAAGCCGAGCGTCTGAACCTGGGCGGCCTGCGCGAGGAAGAAGATATATTCGCGTCGGTCTGGGCCAGCGCCCGCAACCGCTGGACCTGGCTCGCGATCAACCTCGTAACAGCGTTCGTCGCCTCGCGCGTGATCAGCGTTTTCGAAGGCACCATCGAGAAGCTGGTGGCGCTCGCGACGCTGATGCCGATCGTCGCCGGGATCGGCGGGAACTCGGGCAACCAGACTATCACGATGCTGGTACGCGCGATCGCGCTCGGTCAGGTCAATCCGGCGAGCGCCAAGAAGTTGCTCGTGAAGGAGCTTGCGATCAGTCTGCTCAACGGACTCGTCTGGGGAGGGATCATCGGCGGCTTCGCGATGCTTCTCTACAACAGCGTCGCGCTGGGCATCGTGATGACCGCAGCGATGACGTTGAATCTTCTCGTGGCCGCAACCTTCGGCGTGTTGGTGCCTCTCGTGATGATGAAGCTCGGCCGCGACCCTGCCGTAGGCTCGAGCGTGCTGATAACGGCCATTACCGACAGCGGCGGCTTCTTCATCTTCCTCGGCCTCGCCACGTTGATCCTGATGCGCTAGCTTGCGCATCCAGTGCGTCTGGTGCTTCGTATTGGATGTTGCATGCTGCACGGACACCCGGCCGCGACGAAGCTTACGCATCCAGTCATCTGCCAGCTCCGTAAAATGGGTGTAATTTAGACGCCCTCATCGCGACCAAATGCAAACGCCAAGTCAAAGCACTGGAGTGAGACCATGCTGATCAAGCGCCCGCACGACGTTCCGCCCTCGGAGATAACCTCCAGAGAGCTGTTCACGAACCGCCGCGAATTTCTGAAGTCGACGACAGCGCTCGGCGCAGCGCTGGGCCTGGCCGGAGCAGGCATCGCATTTCCGAACGCCGCGCACGCGACGATGAAGCTGCAGGGGGTGCGCAAGAGCCCGCTGTCGACGACCGGCGAAGACCTAACTCCGTTGAAGGACGTGACGACCTACAACAACTACTACGAGTTCGGCACCGGCAAGGAAGACCCGAGCGAGACCGCACACAAGCTGCATCCTGCGCCGTGGTCGGTCGCGATCGAGGGTGAAGTGAAAAAGCCCAAGGTACTGAGCATCGACGACCTGCTCAAGCTCGCTCCGCTCGAAGAACGCGTGTATCGCATGCGGTGCGTGGAAGGCTGGTCGATGGTGATTCCATGGGTCGGATATTCGCTCTCGGAGCTGATAAAGCGTGTCGAGCCAACGTCCAAGGCGAAGTTTGTCGAATTCGTATCGCTGGCGGACGAGCAGCAGATGCCTGGCGTCAAGATGCCGATTCTCGACTGGCCATACGTCGAAGGCTTGCGCATGGACGAAGCGGTGCATCCGCTGACGATTCTGTGTCTGGGACTCTACGGCGAGACCTTGCCGAACCAGAACGGCGCGCCGGTACGCGTCGTGGTGCCGTGGAAGTACGGCTTCAAGAACGGAAAATCGGTGGTGAAGATCCGCTTCGTCGAAGAGCAGCCGAAGACCACCTGGATGCTGGCCAACCCGCGCGAGTACGGCTTCTATTCCAACGTCAATCCGCAGGTCGACCATCCGCGCTGGAGCCAGGCAAAGGAGCGGCGCATCGGCGAATTCGGCAAGCGCCCCACGTTGATGTTCAACGGCTACGGCGACCAGGTGGCGCCGATGTACACCGGGATGGATCTAAAGAAGTACTTCTAATCGGAACCACGGAGACACGGAGAGCACGGAGAAGTTCGAGGTTCGAAACTCATACCGACAGAGCCGTTACGTGACCTGACACAGAGCACGATTTCGGACTGTCTCGCCGTTGTAGAGTTCGGCTCTTGAAGTTCTCCGTGCTCTCCGTGCCTCCGTGGTTAAAGAATGGCTTTGAACCAACTCAAACCTGACCAGATCAAATGGCTCAAGGCCGCAGTCTTCGCGTTGTGCCTGATTCCGCTCGCGCACTTGATCTGGCTTGCCGTCCGTCATGGTCTCGGCGCCAATCCGATCGAGTACATCACGCGCTCGACGGGATTCTGGACGCTCACGTTTCTGCTCATCACGCTGACCGTAACGCCGCTGCGCCGGGTCTCGGGCTTGAACTGGCTATTGCGCTTGCGGCGGATGTTCGGCTTGTACGCATTCTTCTACGTCTGCCTGCATTTCACGACATACATCTGGCTGGATCAGTTCTTCGACGTGCCCGGCATGCTGAAGGACATCGCCAAGCGTCCGTTCATCACGGTCGGCTTCGGCGCTTTCGTGCTGCTGATTCCGTTGGCCGCGACATCCACCAATGTGATGGTGAAGCGCCTGGGTGCCCGCCGCTGGCAGCTGCTGCACCGGCTCGCATATGTCATCGCTACTTTGGGGGTGCTGCACTTCTGGTGGCTCGTGAAGAAGGACATCACCGAGCCCGTGATCTTCGGCGGTCTGCTGGCCGTATTGTTTCTCGTGCGATTGATCTATACAGCGCGGAAGGCGGCCGCCGCCGCTCGACCGGCAGCCAGCTCGCAAACCGCCTGACGGCGTCGTGTGCTGAACCGCCGGTTCATGGCATAGTCGAACCGGCAACGCACCCGAGGAGCGAGCTATGCTGATCGGCGTCCCGAAGGAAACCAAGGACCACGAGTATCGCGTCGGACTGACCCCGGCCGGCGCCTACGCTCTGGTACGACATGGCCACGAGGTGCTGGTGCAAAGCGATGCCGGCGCGCAGGTCGGCTTCTCCGACGCTGCGTATCTGGCAGTCGGTGCGCGCATCACACGCGAAGCAGCCGAAGTGTGGTCGGCGGAGATGGTGGTCAAGGTCAAGGAATTGCAGGAGGCCGAGTACGCGTTCGCGCGCCGTGGTCAGATCCTGTTCGCCTATCTGCATCTCGCGCCGGAACCAAAGCTGCTGGACGCGTTGCTCCGCTCGGGTGTGAGCGGTATCGCTTACGAAACCGTGACCGACGCAAGCGGCGGCCTGCCGCTGCTCGCGCCGATGTCGCGCATCGCCGGCAAGCTCTCGATTCAGTTCGGCGCCTGGGCGTTGGAAATGACCAACGGCGGCAGCGGCGTGTTGCTGGGCGGTGTGCCCGGCGTCGCACCTGGCCGCGTCGTGGTGATCGGTGCGGGAGCGGCGGGCGCCAATGCGGTACGCGTCGCGATCGGGTTGGGCGCCGACGTAACCGTCTTCGATCTGAATACGGCCACGCTTGCGCATCTCGAGGACTTGTACCAGGGTCGCGTGAAGACGTGTTACTCGGAGGCGCTCACGCTCGGCCAGCATGTGGCCGCCGCAGATCTGGTGATCGGCGCGACACTGACACCGGGCAAGCTGGCGCCCAGACTCCTGTCTCGGGAGCTGCTGCGCAGCATGCGGCGCGGTTCGGTGCTCGTGGACATCGCGATCGATCAAGGCGGCATCGCGGAGACGTCGCGCCCGACGTCGCACTCGCATCCGACCTACGTCGAGGAAGGCGTGATTCACTTCTGCGTGCCGAACATGCCTTCGGCGGTCGCTCGCACCGCAACTCTCGCATTGACTCAGGCGACGTTGCCGTACGTAGTGGAATTGGCCAATCGGGGACTTCAGGCCGCGATGTCGCGCGACGCAAGTCTGCGCGCAGGCCTGCAGATCTTCGCCGGAGAGGTAACGCATCGCGGGCTCGCGGAAGACGTCAAACGACCTTGGAAACCGTACGAGGATCTAGCGTCCCAGCTACGCAGCGCATAGCGTCGACGCTTGCCGAGCCAGGCGTTCAGCCGCTTTCGCCGGTTTGCGGAGCATCATCCTGCGCCCCTCTCACTCTGCAGACGATCCGCTTGCACGCCGCGCTCGCCGCGCGCGGCCAGGTAGATTCCAACCAGCAACAGCACGAACCCTGCGAGCTGCACAGGCGCCAGGCGCTCGTCGAAGATCATCAAAGCGAGTAGCGCCGAGCCCACGGGCTCGCCGAGAATGGACAACGCAACGAATGTCGCGGACAGATGCCGCAGCGCCCAGTTGAACGACGTGTGCCCGAGCAGTTGCGGTCCCAATGCCAGACCCAACATGGCGGCATATGCAACGGTCGAGTAGCCGGACAGCGTCGACCCGGACGCGCCGACAGCGAACAGCAGTAGCAACGCGGCACTGCCGTACGCAAGCCAGATATAGGCCAACAATCCGACGCGCTTGCGCAGTGCTCTTCCGACCAGCAGATAGCCTGAGGCCATCGCCGCCCCAAGCAGTGCAAGCAGGTTTCCTAGCAGCGGATCGGGCTGCATCGCGGCTTGTTGTGCAGAGCTGTCGCTCGCAAAGATCAACACGCTGCCGGCCAGAGTCAACACGATGCCCGCAATGGTCGCGCGGCCCATACGCTCGCCGAGGATGAGCACCGAGGCGAGCCCGACCCAGAGCGGATTGGTGGTGACCAGCGCGGTACTGCTCGCGACCGATGTGTACGCCAACGACGCGATCCATGACCAGAAGTGCACGGCGAGAAACGCGCCCGCCAGCAGCGCGAGTAATAGATCGCGCACGCGCAGCGCCAACAGCTCGCGCGACGAGCGCAAGCACACGATTGGCGTCAGGATCAGTGCGGCGATGCCGAGCCGCATGGCAGCGATGGTGAGCGACGGTACGCCCTCGCCTTGCGCGTAGCGGATCAGGATCGACGCGGTCGAGACCACGAACACGCCGACCGTGAGCACGAGATAAGGCGCAGACGAGCGCGAAGCCATCGCGCCGTTATAGCACAGCTGTAGGGAAGCTCTGAACAAGTCTCGCATGCGCGACCGGGGCGCTTTGGGCTTAAGGCGCAAGTGGGCGAGGACGCCGTGTAGCCGGTCTACACAAGGAGGAGCCCACGCAGACATCGGCCCAAATCCCCCGGGTCCCTCGACAGAGACGAAGATCATCGGGTTGTGTCAGGTGCGGCGTCTGCGTTGTTGCGCTCCTCCTCGCCAAGGTACCTACCCGGAGCTTCGTCGCGACAGCCTGCCATCCATTAGACCCGATGCATCCATCCGCACCTGACGCAACGCGCGTCGCGAGACTTGATCAGAGCTTCCCTGACGCGCTGCACGCCACGCCCCATCGCGCTACCATCCAGCCGCTCACGACTACTAGACAAGAGGAGAGCCGACATGAGCCGAATCACGCGCGTGGAGATCCACGTATTCCAATTCGACGCGATGAACCTGGGCATGGCTGGAGGCGGCGTCGGCGGGTTGAGCTTTTCGCGCGGCGCGAAAGCGCGGTTGACCAAGTACGCCGTGGCCATCATGACCGACAACGGATTGCGCGGCGAATACGTGACGCATTGGGTGGGCTCCAGCGCGGCGCTCGGCCAGACGTTGATGCTCGCGCCCATGCTGATCGGGCGGGAAGCCGAGGAGCGCGAAGGCATCTACGACGATCTCAAGCGCGAAGCCCGGCAATTCGACCACATGGGGCATGGCCCGATCGACATCGCACTGTGGGATCTCGCCGGCAAGAAGTTGAAGGCTTCGGTGAGCGAGCTCCTGGGCGCGTATCGGAAGCGTCTTCCCGCCTACGCCAGCACCTATCACGGCGATCACAGCGGCGGTCTGTCGAGCAAGGAAGCATTCGCGGACTTCGCGCAGCAGTGCTACGAGATGGGTTATCGCGCCTTCAAGATCCATGGCTGGCACGAAGGCGACAAGCACATCGAAGCCGAGAACCTACTCTATACGCGCCAGAGAGTCGGCAGCCGCATGGAGCTGATGATCGATCCGGCATGCGAGTTGCGCACGTTCGCCGACGCGCTATATGTGGGTCGCGCGTGCGACGAAGCCAACTATTTCTGGTACGAGGATCCGTTCCGCGACGCGGGCACGTCGGCATTCGCGCACAAGAAGCTGCGCGAGATGATCAAGACGCCGATCCTGCAGACCGAGCATATTCGCGGCGTCGAGCCTAAGGCGGACTTCATCGTCGCGGGCGGAACCGACTTCGTGCGTGTCGACCCCGAGTACGACATGGGCATTACGGGCGCGATGAAGATCGCGCATCTGGCCGAATCGTTCGGGTTGGACGCAGAGGTGCATGCGTGCGGTCCGGCGCATCGGCACTGCATGGCGGCGATGCGCAACAGCAACTACTACGAAGTGGCGCTCGTCGGTCCGGACTGTCCGAACGCCGTGCCGCCGGTGTACAAGTGCGGTTACACCGACCAGCTCGACTGCGTCGGCAAGGACGGCTGCGTCGCCGTGCCGCAAGGCTCGGGAATAGGCGTGGAGTACGACTGGGAATTCATCGCGAAGAACCGCGTGGCGCTGCACGAGTTCAAGTAGCGGACAGCCGGCCGCGTTCGCTTCGTGGCGAACGCCGGTCTAGTGCAATTGTTCGGGCGGGACTGGAGCAACCGGCAGCGCAACGACTTCAATACCTTCTTCGCGCAGTTGCTCGACTTCCTGCCTGGACGCCTGGCCGCGAATCGCGCGCTCGGGAGCCTCGCCGTAGTGAATCTGTCGCGCCTCTTCAGGGAAACGCTCACCCACGTCTTCGGTATGCTTGAGCGCGTATTCGATGACTTTGGCGCGCAGTCTTGCCATGAACTCCGGGCCGCCCGTCACAGCCGTTTCTTTCGTCGGCTCGGTCCGCGGCAGGTTCACGTAGGGCGCGCTGGGCAGCTTCGCGACCGCGGAAGACCCGCACACGGGACAGAACACATGGCCACCCGAATGCTGATGCTGAAACGCCTCGGGCGAGGCGAACCAGCCTTCGAATTCATGTGCGTTGTCGCAGGAAAGGTTGTAAACGACCACTTTGGCAGCATCTCGTCTGGCAGGTGGAGCAGCCCGGAGTCTATGGTGCCCGCGCCGACGGCGCAAGGCCGAAAACATTTGACATTCAGACCAATTGCGGGGCCATCGGTTCGCGAGGATAACGCGCGAGGTGACTACAACGGTAGCGCCAGTCCGCGGTTGACACAGCTGCCGCTTGCGCTCACGACCGTCATGGCGCCTGTCCGTTCGCGTGCCGCTGATGCGGCTCCTACCGCAGCGCGATCATCGTTGAAACGCACATCGCGCGCAAATCGTTCCGATGCAGCTTGCTGAGCTTGCCGATGCTTCACGTCAGGTCGCCGCGACGAGCCGTCGTCTCGATAAGATCGCTGCGCTCGCCGGTTGTCTGCGCCGGCTGTTGCCTGAAGAGATCGAGATTGCAGTCGGCTACCTCTCGGGCGAGATCCGTCAGAGCAAGCTGGGCGTGGGACCGGCTGCCATCATAGGTGCCCGTACGACTCCCGCCGCTGCGTCTTCCACTCTGACTTTGATCGATGTCGACAGTGCATTCGCACGCATCGCGCGCACCAGTGGAGCAGGCTCGACGACGGAGCGGAAGCGCTTGCTCGGTGAGTTACTGGCGAATGCCACGGAGCACGAACAGGAATTCCTCGTGCGCCTGCTGTTCGGTGAGCTGCGCCAAGGCGCGCTCGAAGGCGTGATGGCAGATGCGATCGCGCAAGCCGCGCAGGTGCCCGTGCGGGAAGTGCGGCGTGCGTCGATGCTGGCCGGTGGCCTCGCGAGCGTGGCCAGAGTAGCGCTGACCGAAGGCAGCCCAGGTCTGCAGAAATTTGCACTGCACGTCTTTCAACCGGTGTTGCCGATGCTCGCACAACCCGCGCAGGACGTGGAGGATGCGTTGCAGCAGCTCGGCACCGCAGCGCTCGAATGGAAGATCGATGGCGCGCGGATTCAGCTGCACAAGTCCGGCGATGAAGTGCGCGTGTACAGTCGTGCCCTCAACGACGTCACCGCCGCGGTGCCCGAGATCGTGGAGAGAGCGCGCGCGTTGCCCGTACGAACGCTGATGCTGGACGGTGAGACGATCGCTCTTCAGTCAAACGGCAGACCGCAGCCGTTTCAGGTCACGATGCGCCGATTTGGCAGACGCCTGAACGTGGACCATATGCGGGAAGAGCTGCCGCTCACCGCGTTCTTCTTCGATTGCCTGCGAAGTGGAGAACAGGACCTGATCGATCTGCCTGCATCCGAGCGCTTCTCGATTCTGTCTGGCGCTTGTGCGCCCGAGCTCGTCATTCCGCGACTCGTCACAGCCGATGTGGTGAGCGCGCAAGCCTTCCTCGACGAGGCCCTCGAGCGCGGGCATGAGGGCATCATGGCCAAGTCGCTCGATGCTCCCTACGAGGCCGGCGGCAGAGGCAGCAGCTGGCTCAAGGTCAAGCAGGCGCACACGCTGGATCTGGTCATCCTCGCCGCCGAGTGGGGGAATGGTCGCCGCAGAGGCTGGCTCTCCAATCTGCACCTTGCCGCACGCGCTGCGAACGGCGGCTTCGTGATGCTCGGCAAGACGTTCAAGGGCCTCACCGACGAGATGCTGGCGTGGCAGACGAAGGCATTGCTCGCGCTCGAAGCCAAGCGAGACGATTACACCGTCTACGTGCGGCCCGAGCTGGTCGTGGAAATCGCCGTCAACGAAATCCAGGAAAGTCCGCAGTATCCCGGCGGGCTGGCACTGCGCTTCGCGCGCGTCAAACGCTA
>Ga0316628_100002853_pt1 | contig 13046 bp, 9 predicted proteins | sample OWC_Aug_M2_C1_D5_FD_207648 | JGI IMG/M metagenome (GOLD analysis project Ga0316628, IMG submission 207648) | Wetland soil microbial communities from Old Woman Creek delta, Ohio, United States - OWC_Aug_M2_C1_D5_C | ecosystem: Environmental > Terrestrial > Soil > Wetlands | place: USA: Ohio... | reverse complement strand
GCGCCGCCGCCGGTAGACACGTGGGAGACCTTTTCGGCCATGCCGGCCTTTTCGATGGCGGCGGCTGAATCGCCGCCGCCGATGACCGTGGTGGCGCCGGCCGCTGTGATCTCAGCCATGATCCCGGCGATGGCGAAGGTCCCCCGGGCGGTCTTGTCGATTTCGAACACCCCCATCGGGCCGTTCCAGACAACGGTCTTGGCGGCCTCCAGCACCTCGCGGAACCTGGCAACGCTCTTCGGACCGATGTCGACTCCCTTCCACCCGACAGGGATCTTTGCCGACTCCACCTCCTTGAGGGCCCCCAGCTTGCGGGCCTTGATGTCCAGGGCATCGGTCACCAGGAAGTCGACCGGCAGGACGATTTTGTCCTTACCCTTGGCGAGCAGCCTGCCTGCGAAGTCCACCTTGTCTGCTTCGACCAGCGAGCTGCCGACCTCAAGCCCCTGGGCCTTGAAGAAGGTGAAAGCCATTCCGCCGCCGATGAGGATCTGGTTCACCTTGGGCAGAAGGTTGGTGATCACGTCGATCTTGCCGGAGATCTTGGCGCCCCCTAGAACGGCCACGTAAGGCTTGACGGGGTTGCCAATGACCTTGCCGAGGTAATCCAGCTCCTTCATCATGAGGTAGCCGGCCGCAGCTTCCTTGAAAAAGCGGGTGACCCCCTCGGTGGAGGCATGGGCGCGGTGGGCGGTGCCGAAAGCGTCGTTCACGTAGAGCTCGCCCAGGCGGGCCAGCTTCTGGGCGAATCCCGGATCGTTTTTTTCTTCTTGCGCGTGAAAGCGCAGGTTCTCGAGCAGCAGCACCTCGCCGTCCTTCAGCTTCGCTGCGGCCGCCTCGGCCGGCTCCCCGACGCATTCGTCTGCGAAAAACACCTTTCGGCCGAGCAGTTTCTCCAGGACTCCCCGGCAGGGCCGCAGGGACATCTCATCGACCCGTTTGCCGTCCGGGCGGCCCAGGTGCGACATCAGGATGAGCCGTCCGCCTTTCCCCGTGATGTACCGGATGGTGGGCAGCGCGGCCCGGATGCGCGTGTCGTCGGCGACCTTGCCGCCCTTGAGCGGCACGTTGAAGTCCACCCGCATCAACACCTTCCTGCCGTTGACATTGAGGTCTTCGATCGTGAGCTTCATCACACAAGCCTCCCGTGCATTTGTTTAAAAGCTTAAAAAAAGAACACTTGCAGTCCTCTGTATTCTCTGCGCCTCTGTGGTGTGACCCCCTTTTCGAATGGCGCATCCTCTATAATGCCTGAACGACCGTGACCGCATTTGTAGTCTTGCAGCGTGAAAAATTCAAGACAAATCCCCTGCGCCGTTTGACTTCCGCAAGCAGGTGTGAAATGAGGAACACCCATGAAAACCGTGCATCGGGCGTATTTCAAGGACTCCCGGGACATGAGGGAGATCGAGCCGGAGAGCGTGGAGCTCGTGGTCACATCACCGCCCTACCCCATGATCGAGATGTGGGACGATGTGTTCGGCGGCCGCGCCTCCGCCGTCCGCAAGGCCCTCAAAAACAAAGACGGCCGCGCGGCCTTCGCACTCATGCACGGCGCGCTTGACCCGGTCTGGAAAGAAACTTTTCGGGTCCTGAAGCCCGGCGGGTTGGCCTGCATCAACATCGGCGATGCCGCCCGGACCGTCGGCGGTTCCTTCATGCTCTACCCCAATCACGCCCGCATCCTGGCCGGCCTGCTGGACCTCGGGTTCACGCCCCTCCCCGCCATCCTGTGGCGCAAGCAGACCAACGCGCCGAACAAGTTCATGGGCTCCGGCATGTACCCGGCCGGAGCGTATGTCACCCTCGAACACGAGTACATTCTGATCGTGCGCAAGGGCGCCAAGCGCGAGTTTGCAACGGCGGAGGAAAAGCGGCGCCGCCGGCAGAGCGCCATCTTCTGGGAGGAACGCAACGCCTGGTATTCCGACGTGTGGCTGGAGCTCAAAGGGACCCGCCAGGGCCTTCGCAGGGAAGCCGGCCGGAACCGCAGCGGGGCGTTTCCCTTCGAGCTCGCCTACCGGCTGATCAGCATGTTTTCCGTCAGGGGCGACACGGTGCTCGACCCGTTCCTGGGAACCGGGACCACTCTCAGGGCCGCGGCCGCGGCCGGCCGGAACAGCGTCGGCTACGAAATCGAGGCGGGGTTCCGCGAGGACATTTTTTCAAACCCGCGCGACCTGATCGCCCGTGCCAACCGCAGGATCCGCTCACGTATCGACGACCACCTGGCGTTCGTGGACCAGTGCCGCGCCACCGGCCGGGAGCTGAAACACCTCAACCGGACCTACCGCTTCCCGGTCGTCACACGCCAGGAAACCGAGCTCCAGTTGGACGTCCTCGAAGACGCCACCCCGGCTGAACCCGACGCCCTCCAGGTGGCCTACGCCGAAGACCCCCTCCGGATCCTCGACCCGCCGTAATCCCACCGGGATTTCTCCCATGAAATTCCCGATAGTGTACAGCAAAGCGGATTTCACAGGGACACTCTCACCGTTGCCTCGTTCACGAATTTCCTCGCTCCCAACGCTTCCCGTTTAACGAACCAAGGTTTATACGGTTAACGAATCCCCTGTCCCGTTTAACGGTTGTTCCAACTAATTAATCAACCCAATTTGCCCCACACGAAAAAAGACAACCATCTGAAGGCCTTCCAGCCTTTCCCGAGGCCCAGCAAGCCTTCTGTTTGCTGAAAAATAGAAGACCGGCGTTCCCGTGGCTGCCGCACCCCTCAGTGCAACCCCTGCAGGGAACCTATAGACGCGGACCAATTTTCTATCGATCCGCATAGGCGAGGCGCCAAACGAATCGGCCGCAAGTATGCCCAATTTTAGACAAATATTTGCCCCTTCATAGGTAGAAAGTTAACAACAAAAACATGCCGAGCCTTGCCGCCACGCTTCGCCCCTCAAGTTCAAGTAATTACAATAATTAAGTAATTTTGGATGAGGCGAATGCGAAGCTCGTAAACCAATCCGAACATTTAAACGACTAAACATTACAAAACGTATCCGGCATGCCATGAGGAATGACTGGACACCGGCAAGGCTGGAACCTATACTTTGAATGCCATTTGCCCCGAATGCTCAAGGAGGTTCAAGATGAGTAAACCCATATCCAAAATCAACCGGTTGGCTGCGGCCGCCGTGGCGATATTGATTTCCGCCTGCGCATTGGCCAATATCGGAGGGATTCGGAACAGCCAGGATGTCGAACGGGCTTTCGAGACATCGCAGGTTCCCGCCGACTCCCGATACTGGTATCTTTACCTGGAGAACAGCCCGTACGCCGTGGTCGGCTTGAGTCGCGACTACCGCATCGAAGACATCTCGTGGACCGAAGTGCAGCCGGGCTCAGAAACGTTCCAGAAGGTGGTCGCGCTCGTCCAGCGTTTCCCGGTTCCGGGTTCCAGAGCCTTTGGCGCTCAGATCCTGGACCCTAGCTCACAGCCGATCGGCGTCTGGTATTCCAGCATGAGCGCCGGGATCAGCGTCGATCCGGCCACCAAGGTGGTCTCCGTCGCGACAGGCACCCCGTGGCTGGGTGATGACGGCCACAACGGCAGCAGGGATTGAATATGTGCAAGGCTGGGGGCGCTGCTGACAGAAGGCCGGTGGAAGCCACCTCGGCCACGCATCGGACGCCCGATGATCCCGCCGATGGCGGGGTTCCACACCTCTGAAAATACACTGCGGATCCCGCCCCGGATGGGGCCACGCCTGTTCATCGGCGTGTGCCCTGCCCCCGGGCGGGATCTGCGGTTTTGAGAGGGCTTCGCGGGCAGGGGGCGGACAAAGGTCATAACCCCCGAAACGGGGCCGTCCGGAGACCGGCGGGTGTGCGGGCTTCACCGCAGGCGCATGGTGGCCGCATACGTTCCGTCACTGCTGATGAATTCATATTCCTTCTCGTCGATCCGGTAGATTTTAGAACAGCTTTCTTCGCCTCTTCTCAACCTGGTCCACGTGCTGCAAAACTCTTCGTTCGCGATTCGAAAGGTGCCGGTATCCTGCCCGCTGTGCCAGTCGATTTCCTGCCGGCCGTCCGGGTGATAGGTCACGCTGGCCAAACCGTCCGGGCTGGAAAAATCCACCATCCGCTCGGCAAAAAACAACTGTTCCAGCTCGCCCCGGTTCAGCATCCGGGCACCGGCCAATTGGATCTGGAATTCATGAGTGACGCAGCCGAGCAAGGCAGCGACGATCCCCATCGCGGCAGCAAACGTCATTGGCTTCTTCATGGGGCACCTCCCACCAAAGCATCATCCCTAACCCTTCTTGAAATATTAGATACTTGAAACATTAGATATAGGTTGTGCTGACCACCGTGCCGGTCACTGGAAGTAATTCCGGTTCGGGGCGGAGGTCAGCTCCGGTGAAGCGGCGAAAAACGCATCCAGGGCCTCTCGAATTTCATCCAGGCTGCCGGCGCTCTGAACCCGCCTGTACAGGTCGTGGCCGAACCGGAAGTTCGACGCGAAGTAAAGTATGAATTTCCGCAGGCGCACCACGGCAGCCTTCCCATCGAAGTGCCGGGCGGTCAACTCCAGCAGGTGTGCCGCCGCTTTTTCAAAAATATCCGGGACCGGCTTGAATCCGTCCGTCCACTCGGCAAAAACCCAGGGCCGGGCGATGGCGATGCGCCCCAGCGACACCCCGTCGCAGCCTGTCAGCCGCAGCATGCGCAGGCACCCCTTTGCGTCGAAGACATCCCCGTTTCCAAAGACGGGGATGGTGAGGGACTGTTTGACGAGCCCGATGTATTCCCACTTGGCCGGACGCGCCCGCCGGTCCGGCGCCACCCGCGGGTGAAAGGTCACGGCGTCGGCCCCGGCCGCTTCGAAGCGCCGGGCCAGGCCGACGGCCGCCTCGGGGTCGTCCCTCCACCCCGTGCGGAACTTCACCATCAGCGGAATGCGCACCGCGCGGCGCACGCGATCAATGATGTCCAACGCGAGATCGGGCGTCTTGAGCAGTTCCGCACCGCACCTGCGGCGGCAGATGGTGACGGATGAGCAGCCGAAGTTGAGATCCACCCCGAAAAACCCCTCGGCTTCGATCCGCACGGCGGCCTCCGCCATCTGGGCGGGGTCGGCTCCCATGACCTGGCAGACCAGGAATGGCAGCTCTTCGTCCCGCCACTTGAAATGCTTGGAGACGTGCCGGTTCTCGGTCGGGATGGTTTTGGAGCTGCACATCTCGGAAAACAGCAGGCCGAAGCCCCCGAACCCGGCCAGAAGCTCGCGGAACGCGATGTGGCCGAGAAAGGTCATGGGCGCAAACACCAGGCGCTTCGGGATCGTCCGGCCCCCGATGCTCAGCGGCCGGGCCAGAAGGGCGGAGAGTTCCGAGGTCGTGGAGGACGGGGGTAACATAAAGGGTTTTAGGTGTTTAGGCGTTTAGGGTTTGGTGTTCGGGCAAGCCGGCATTCAGGCGCCCGTGGATTTGGATGCTTGTAAATGATATAAAAAGAGTGCCTATAATGCCTATAGTGACTAAAATTAAGAAATGGCTACAGGGCACCAACCCAAGCAGCAGGCACTATACACCAAACACCATACACTATACACAAGACACTAAACACCTGATTCCCTTAATAGCAAACCCACGGCAGCCATGTCCATTCGCCTGATCGCCAGGGACCTCTACCGGCTGCGCCGGGATGTCGAAAAACTCGAGGCTGAACTGGCGTCGGCCCCGCCCGGCTCGCACGAAAGGCTCGAGGCGAAACTGCGGGAGGCCAGGGCCGAACGCGACCGCCTGCGCGCCATCCTCGACGGCCAGAAGGATGCCCCGGCCCGGCGGTGAGCGATGCCCTCGACCCCCCGGTCTTCAGACCACACCACGATCCGGCGCGGTGTCGCCGTTGTCGGATCGACCACCATCGACCGCAACGTCATCGGACGCGCCGCGTATTTAAAGATCGGGGGCGTCACGACTTACGCCGGCCTCACCTACCGGCGTCACGGGATGCCCACGTGGGTGGTGTCCAACGTGGCGCAAGCGGAAACCTGGATCCTGGAGCGGTTGACCGGCGAGGGCATCCAGGTGTCGGCAGGCCCAACCGAGATCACCACCCGTTTTGTCAACCGGGTCCATGGCGGCCGCCGGCGCCAGGACGCCACATCCCTGGCCTCGCCGGTGACCGATCGCCAACTCGCTGCGATCGAAGCCGGGGTGGACTGTATACACCTAGGGCCGCTTCACCCGGAAGATATCGAGGCGCCGGTCTTCAAGCGGCTGCGCGGATCGCGCGCCCTGGTCGTCCTGGACGTCCAGGGCCTGCTACGTAAAATATCCGGCAGCCGGGTGGTTGCCGCCGTATCAGATCATCTCGCGGCTGCACTCAGCGCGGCTTCTCTCGTCAAGTCCGATGAGGATGAACTCCGCCTGATTCTCGACACCTTAGGAACACGGGTGGAAGACCTCATGGCCCGCTTCCAGGTTGCCGAATGGGTGGTGACCTCCGGGTTCCACGGCGGATGCATTTACAGCGCGAACCAGGGGGTCTATCGCTACCCATCCGAACAGGTGCCCGCGGTCGCGGACCCCACCGGCGCCGGGGACGTCTTTCTTGCCGCCTACACGGCCGCCCGGTTCAGGGGTCGAAAGACCATCGCCGGAGCCAGCCAAAACGCGGCGAAGCTCGCCTCGAGGCACGTGGCCGGCCTCTATCTGCCTGATTTGCGGGTCGCTTGAGGCCGTCTCGAAACCGCTTGAGATCGCTTCTCACTGGCGGCCGCCGGCGAACCGTCATCCCTTTGGATGGTATTGCGTTGACAACCGGATGAATGAAGGGTAAGAATTCCTCTGTTAAGCGTGACGTTATGCCGTCCCGGCGTTCACCGCGACCCCAGATATCACTATAAGAAATGCGTCCAAGTTCAGCACGTTCCTCCAGCAGGCGTCGGATGAGCCCATGATCAACTCTTCGCGCAGACTGATCCCCGAGAGCCTTCAACGCGGCTTCATGCGTATGCTGGACCCCCTCGTGCGGCTCTTGACCAAATGGGGGGTGAACCCCAATTCGCTCACCCTGGCCGGGGTCGTCATTACCTTCTTCGCCACGGTGGCCTTTTTCATGAGAAGCCCGCGGCTCGGGGGTTTTCTGGTGCTGCTCGGCGGGTTGTGCGACGCCATCGACGGTTCGCTGGCCCGCAACGCCGGCAAGGCCAGCCGTTTCGGAGCGCTCCTGGATTCATCCGTCGACCGCTATGCCGAGTTTGTCATGCTCTTCGGGATCGGCGGCTACTTTCTGATGGTCGCGGATTACGTGAATTCAACCGTGACCTTCCTGGCCTTGTGCGGCTCGTTCATGGTCAGCTACACGCGCGCCCGTGCGGAAAGCCTGGGGCTGGCCGCGAAGGTGGGCATGATGCAGCGGCCCGAGCGCATCGTCTTCCTGGGCGCCGGGGCCCTGATCCATCCCATCGGCCTCGCGATTGCGGTCTGGATGGTCGCCATCTTCTCCAACTTCACTGCGCTGCAACGCCTGCGCTTTGCCTTCAAGCAGGATTCGAGCTCGCCCAAGCCGGACCATGAAAAACCCGAGCTCAAGTCGGTCACGGTTACCAAGAGCAGCACGTAGCAGCGGTTTTGAAACCGCTTCTGGAAACCCTGCGGTGCCCCGAGCCCCGTTGCCGACCCGTCCCTGCCCGCTCAACCCGTGCTGACCTGAGGAGGAGGAATGCGCTCGAGCCGCAAGACCGATTACGACGTCATCGTGGTGGGGGCCGGCCCGGCCGGCCTGTTTGCCGCCTACCACCTCTGCGAGAACTCCGACCTGCGCGTCCTGATCATCGAGAAAGGCAAGAGCCCCTCCAAGCGCCGCTGCCGCATCACCGACTACCACGAATGCTTCAAATGCAAACCCTGCGACATCTTGAGCGGCGTCGGCGGCGCAGGCCTCTTTTCGGACGGCAAACTGAACTTTATCTACAAGCTGGGCAAAACCGACCTCTCCCAGTTCATGCCGGTGCCGGAAGCCGAAGCGCTGATCGAAGAGACCGAAAAAATCTTCAACCGCTTTGGAATGGACAACCCCGTCTTTCCGACCGACATGGACCGGGCGCTCGGGATCCGCAAGCAGGCCAAACGCTTCGGCATCGACCTGTTGATCATCCGCCAGAAGCACATCGGGAGCGACCGGCTGCCCGAACGCATCACCGCCATCGCCGACCATCTCCGCACCAGGAAGGTGACCATCCGCACCTCGGAGGAAGTAAAGGACATCGAGGTGGCCGACGGCCGTGGAGCGGAGGTGATCACCACCCGCGGAAAGTATTCGACCCGGCACGTGATCCTGGCGCCGGGCCGGGTCGGCGCGGACTGGATGGGGCAGATCGCCCTGAAATTCGGGCTGGGCCTGAAACAGCGCGGCATCGAGGTGGGCGTCCGGGTGGAGGTGCACAACGACATCATGCAGGACCTCTGCGACGTCATCTACGACCCGACCTTTTTCATCCAGACCGCCAAGTACGACGATCTCACCCGCACCTTCTGCACCAACCGCGGCGGGCTGGTTTCGCTCGAGAATTACAGTGACTTCGTCTGCGTGAACGGCCACGCCTTTCGCGACCGCAAGTCGGAAAACACCAATTTCGCCTTTTTGTCCAAGGTGGTGCTCACCGAGCCGGTGACCGACAACCAGTCCTACGGCGAAGCCATCGGCAGCCTGGCGACGCTCATCGGGGGCGGCAAGCCCATCCTGCAGCGCTTCGGCGACCTCAAGCGCGGCCGGCGCAGCACCTGGAACCGCATCCACAAGGGCTACATCCGGCCCACGCTCACCAACGTGGTCTGCGGCGACATCGCCATGGCTCTGCCCGAACGCATCCTGACCAACATCATCGAGGGCCTGGACAAGCTCAACTGCGTCATCCCCGGCGTATCCAACGACGAGACCCTGCTCTACGCCCCGGAGATCAAGTTCTTCGCCACGCAGGTTGAAACCGGAAACGACCTCGAAACCGACGTCTCCGGCCTGTATGTCGCCGGCGACGGCCCCGGGGTGGCCGGAAACATTGTTTCGGCCGCCGCCACCGGTCTCATCCCTGCCAAGGCCATCATCGCCGGGCAATCCAAACGTTAAAGCTCGTTAAACGTTAAAAGTTAATCAATGCTCGTTAAACGAAAAACGTTAAGCGTTAAGCGGTTCCTCTCACTCGTTACTCGTTGCTCGTTACTCGTTACTTTCTCTTGTTGCTCGTTTCTCGTTACTCGTTACTTATTTTTTGTTACTCGTTGCTCGTTACTTATTTGCCGCCAGACAGCCTCGCATCAGGCGTTGACACACCCAGGGGTTTTCACTATCTATTATGTCTTACTGGTCGCATCCTTGGCCTTACGACGGAGTGGCGTATGTCTCAAATACTTGCCTGCAAGACCGAGTCGGGAATCATCTTCGCCGCCGACAGCCGAGCGGTTGATTTCACCCCGCAGGGGGAAATGGTCAGCCTTCAGATAACGCGATTGATCCAGCTTACGCCCCATGCGGCGATCCTGGCCGGAGGCGCCGCGGCCGGGGAACACATGTGCCGGTCCCTCAAGGCCTTCCTGGCCGAAGAGAAGCTGACGGATCTTACGGAGGTCTGCAACGCCGCCCTGCCCTTCCTGGCTGGCGAATACGAGCGTTTCATGCGCAAGACCTGCGCTTTCCTGCCGGTGGACCCGGTGCACCACGTGCATTTCATCCTCGGCGGGTATTCGGCCCGGAATGCCCGGAGCCCTTTCCAGCTCTACCTGATCTGGACCCGGAAGAGCCTGCCGCGGCTCGACATCGACGAGATTGCCTCCGCCTTCTCGGTGCCGCGGCTGATCAGCCTCGAGTATCGTCTGGCCCAGGCCGCCCGGTCGGCAAAATCCCCGCTGGATCTTCTGCCAGATATCCGCCCGCACCTTGAACGGCAGGCCGCCGCGAGCGAGGATATCGCCGGCCCCTTTGCCATCGGCGTCATCACCCGCACCGGGTTCGAGAAAGTCCCGGCCTGACCATGGGTGCCCATGCCCCGATTGCCGTCGTCGGGATGGCCGGCCTGTTCCCCGGCGCCCTGGACGTGGCCACCCTGTGGGCCAACGTCGCCGGCAAACGCGACGCCACCGCCGAGGTGCGCCGGGAGCGCTGGATCGCCCCGCCCGAAGCCATGGTCAGTGCGCAGCTTCAGCCCGACCGGGCCTACTCCTGCCGGTGCTGCCTGCTGCCGGATTTCGAGTTCGACCCCCGGGGCCTCGGCCTCAGCCCGACGCTCGCAGCCGCGCTCGACCCTCTCTACCACGTGGTGCTCCAGGCCGGCCGGGATGCCTTGACCGGCCCAGCCGCGCCAGCCCTCGACCGCGAGCGCACGGGCGTCATCCTGGCCGCCATCGTCCTTCCCACCGAAGCCTCATCCGCGCTGACCCGCGACATCATCGGCCGGAAGATCGAGGCCGCCGTCCTCGGAGGCTCGCCGGCCTGGAGGCCCGATCCGTCCACCGGCCGCGAACGTTATTTCGCAAGCCGCGTGGCAGGCCTTCCGGCGGCCATCCTGGCCCGGGCCTTCGGTCTTGGCGGCGGCAGCTACACCCTGGATGCCGCCTGTGCATCTTCCCTTTACGCGGTCAAGCTGGCCTGCGATGAGCTTCGCTCGGGCCGCGCCGACGCCATGCTGACCGGCGGCGTCTCGCGGCCGGACTGCCTTTTCACCCAGGTCGGCTTCAGCCAGCTGAGGGCGCTTTCCCCCAGCGGCCGCTGCGCGCCGTTTGATCGGGACGCGGACGGGCTGGTGGTCGGCGAAGGCGCGGGGCTGCTGGTGCTCAAGCGGCTGGCTGACGCGCTGCGGGAGGGGGACCGCATCCACGGTCTGATCCGGGGCATCGGCCTTTCCAACGATTTGAAAGGGAGCCTGCTCGCCCCCGACAGCGAGGGGCAGCTGCGGGCCATGCGTGCTGCCTATACCGCTGCCGGCTGGTCGCCGCAGGATGTGGATTACGTCGAATGCCACGGCGCCGGTACGCCGGTGGGCGACGCCACCGAGTTGGAGAGCCTGCGGGCCCTCTGGGCCGAGTCCGGACGGGAAGCCGGGCCGTGCGCCATCGGTTCGATCAAGTCCATGATCGGGCACCTGCTGACCGCTGCCGGTGCAGCCGGCACGATCAAAACGCTCCTGGCGATGCAGCACGGCCTCCTGCCGCCGACCCTCCACTTCTCCGAGGCCCCGGCCGGAAGCCCGCTGGAGCGGAGCCCCTTCCGCGTCCAGACCGAAGCGCAGCCATGGGACCGGCGCCGGGACGGCAGCCCCCGGCGCGCGGCGGTGAGCGCGTTCGGGTTCGGCGGCATCAACGCCCATCTGCTGTTGGAAGAATGGCTTCCAGAATCCGGGAAGCCAACCACGGCCGCGCCTCCGGTGCCCGGCACCCGGCATCAGGAAACGCTGGCGGTTTCGGTTCCCTCTTCCCCAGGCCCCGGGGTGGCCATCGTGGGCATGGCGCTCTGCATCGGCCGCGCCGCCTCGCTCGACCTGTTTGCCGCTGAGCTGGCCAAGGGACGCTCGCTGGTCGGACCGCGGCCGAAGGACCGCTGGAAGGGCTGCGACGACGTTCTCCTGCATTTGAAAGAACTGCAGGGCGCGTTTCTCAGCGAGGTTGCAATTGAAAGCGACACGTTTCATATCCCGCCCCGGGAAGTCCCCGACATTCTCCCCCAGCACCTGCTCATGCTCCAGACGGCCGCCGACGCCATGGCCGATGCCGGCCTTTCCCTGCGGGAGGAGCAGCCGGCCATGGGCGCCGTGATCGGCGTCGACTTCGATTTCGAGGCCACCAACTTTCATTTGCGCTGGCACCTGGACCAGGCCTTCCCCGGATGGGTGCGCTCCCGCTCCCCGGATGTGCAAGGGCAGATGGCGGCGCAGTGGCTGCCCCGGCTCAAAGAGGCCTGCAGCCCGCCGCTCACGGCCAACCGCGTGCTGGGCGCCTTGGGCAGCATGGTGGCCAGCCGCATCGCCCGCGAACTCCGCCTGGGCGGCCCCAGCTTCGTCGTGTCGGCGGAGGCGGCTTCAGGCCTCAGGGCCCTCGAAATCGGCGTGCGCGCGGTTCAATCCGGCCAGATGGACGCCGCCCTGGTGGGAGCGGTGGACCTGCACGGGGATTTGCGCAGCGCCGCCCTGCAGCATCTGCTCGCCCCCTCGAACGACGGTTTCCCGCCGCCCGCCGACGGGTCCGCCGCCCTGGTGCTCAAACGACTGGATCGGGCGGAGGCCGACGGCGACCGGATCTATGCGGTGATCCGGGGCCTGGGCGCCGGCAGCGGGGGGGGCATCGATGTCCCGAGACCCGACCGCTCCGCTTACATCCGCGCCCTCTCCCGCGCCCTGTCGGAGGCCGGAATCCCTGCAGGGGCCATCGGCCGGTTCGAGCTGCACGGAAGCGGGGCCCCGGACGACGACCGGCTCGAGGCCGAGGCGCTCGACGCCGTGTTCGGCACAGGACGGGCCTCTCTCCGGATCAGCTCGTCCAAGGCCCTGATCGGCGACTGCGGCGCGGCCGCCGGGCTGGCCAGCCTCATCAAGGCCGGCCTCGAGCTGCACCTCGCAGCGGAACCGGTTCCTCCCGCAGTGGCAGCCGCCATGACCACCGACGGCAACTGCCTGCACGCGGTCCTCGAGAAACACGACGCCGCGCCGCCGGACGGCCGGCAAGGGCTTGCACCGGCGCCCGGCGCGGCTTCCCGGAAAAGGCGCGACCTGATCCCGGTGGTGCGGCTGCCGCTGGTCCTCCCGCCGCCCCCGGCGGTTCCCCCCGGCCCGGATGCCCTGGCGGTTGCAGCGCCCGCGTTAATACCCCCTGCGGCGAAGCTCATGGAAAACCTGGCGGCCGTTTCCGAGGCGACGGCCAGAGCCCACATCGCTTACCTGGAAACCTCCGCCGGGATGACCCGCGCCTACGCCGAAGCGCTGCAGCTTCGCCACCGCCTGCTCGAAGAGGCCGCCGCGCGGAGCCGGGATGCGGCCGCCGCGGCCGGGCCGCCCCAGCCCACTGCCTTCAGCCGAGACCAATGCCTTGAATTCGCGC
>Ga0316628_100002852_pt1 | contig 13048 bp, 11 predicted proteins | sample OWC_Aug_M2_C1_D5_FD_207648 | JGI IMG/M metagenome (GOLD analysis project Ga0316628, IMG submission 207648) | Wetland soil microbial communities from Old Woman Creek delta, Ohio, United States - OWC_Aug_M2_C1_D5_C | ecosystem: Environmental > Terrestrial > Soil > Wetlands | place: USA: Ohio... | reverse complement strand
TCTCTCGGGTGCAGGACGGTATCCGCTGAGACGTCGGTCGCGAGCTTGGACAGGTCGATAGGCACGTGGCTACTCCTGCGGGGTTCTCTTGAACTGCTCCGGTGGAACTGCTCTACCGACGGCTTGCACGAGCCAGGAAGATCTCACGGGCGGACACAAATGCCCTCTGCTCTCTGACTGCGTATGCCTGCTTTTCGTCGAGCAGGATCTCGAAGGCGAGGTCCCCGTTGAGCACCGACCGGAGATCAACACCATCCATGAGAATCACCCGCTCAGCGGCCGCACGTTGACTCAGAGAGTCCAGACACTCTTGAGTGAAGCCATTGAAAGAAATGAAGAGCGCCTTCACGTCGCCACCGAAGCCAGCCATCGCTCGATCGCGAAGTACTGACACGTCGGCGGCGGTGGCTTTCTGCGCTCGCCAGCGAATCTCGCAGAAGAAGTGGTGGTTGTCGAACACGAAGTCTCCGTCGACCTGCTCCCCGGTGCGGCGAAAAGCCCCACGATTCCGCGGGCAGTAGTAGTCGAAGATGGCGTTCAGAAGAGCTTCCAGTAGGTTCCCTCGGACTTGGAGATTGGGTTCGATGAACGCCAGGTCGAATGACTCCCTGAACCCCCGAAGTTTGGTGTGATCCAATGCAGACACCTTGAGCCGTGCTTCGCGCTCGCGTTGCTGTTCACGCTCCCTCTCGGCAACGTACTCTGCCTTGTTAGCATACCCCTTGATTGTCTGCTTCAGTTCCACTTGGCTCGCCCGAGCCACCGCTCGCTTCTCCGGCTTCAGATGCGAGTAATCGTTCCAGTCGGCCACCTGCGAAATGAGCCGTTGGAGAGTCTCGCTGCCTTCCGGTCCCATTTGCTCCAAGAGGTCCACTGCAGATTGGGCCAGCTTGATGGTGGGCTCCTCGCGACGGCCTTCTAGGTCACGGAGCACAGAGGGCGGCACGCCAGCCCGCGCAAAGGCCCGCAGCACCTTGTCCTTGAACCAGAGGACATCTCGCGCTGCTACCGCGAATCTCGTAACCAATGACTCGGGGAGTTGCTCCACGGCCCCTAACCTAAGGGCCTGGCGCGCAGCCGCGATGCTGGATCTCGTGGCGAAGCTGCGCCGAGAACGGTGCAGACGGTTGCTATGTGGATGCTAGACAAAGCTCCCGAGTCGTGGGGTGCGACTCGGGAGCTCCGTAACTAATTGTATCAGAATTGTTTACCAAGTCGGGACGGCGGGATTCGAACCCGCGACCCCCTGAACCCCATTCGGGGGGCGCGCCGAACGCGCATGCACCCCAGCCCTCTTGTGGATCCCGGCAAGCCCGCCCATCCGGAAGCCTCAGAGCACCGGGCCGAATCCCGACTCGCACCGCCCGCCACCTGCCAACCCGTCCGCGCCGGGCGCTGCCGGCCGCCGCCGCGCTGCCCCACCGGCGGCCTTGCGCGGCTGGACGCAACTGAGGCATGGCGAGCACCGCGCGGCCCCTTCTCATCACCCTCGCCCCGCACCTTGTCCATCCCGCCTCCTCACCCACCCCACCCCCACGCTGACCGACCTGTCATACCCAAACCTCGGCGGCGCGCAGCCGACCTGCCCCTTCGCCGTCAGCGAGAAGCCCTTCCACACCTCGAAGGACAGGCTCGCGGCGGTGTTCGTCCGGCCCGCTGAGCCGCGCGACAGGTACCAGCCCGTGGACTCCAGGTTCAGCTCGAGGTTCTCGCGCGGCGCCCAGCTCACCTCGCCGCGCAGGTACACCCGCAGGAACGCGTGACCCTCGGGCTCCGCGAGGGCCCTCTCCCCGCGGAAGCTGTTCCCCACCCCCACGCCCAGCCACGGACGCCACTGCAAGCGCGAGCGCGCGCACCGCACACCCAGGCACCAGCGCATCTCGCCCAACGGCGACACCTCGGCGGCAATGACGCCCTTCTGCACGTCGAACCCGCCGTCCGCCTCGTACTCGCCGCTCAACGCGTTCACCCACTCGCCGATCAGCGTGTAGCCGCGCACCATGGCCCCGTACTCGCGCTCGGCCTTGGTCCGCGTGGAGCCCGTCAGCGTCCGCAGGCCGATCTCCAGGCTGGCGCCCGGCCAGATCGGCCCGCCAGCCAGCACGCCGGCCTGGATGTCGGTCGTGACCGAACTCCCCACACTCAGCGCGAACGTGGCCGGCTGGTGCAGCGCCTTCGCCGAGGAGTACGAGTGCCCCACCTCCACCCCCCACCTCCGCGACGACTGCGCGCCGGCGCCGGACGCCGCCACGAGCAGCAGCGCCACCACCCCCGCACACCTCACCTGGCCGCCGCCGGCTCGTCCATGCGGGACCACACGTACTTCACGAGGTCCCCCACGGTCTTCACCTCGTAGAGCACCACGTTGTCTTCCAGCGCCTCGTGCAGCCGCTTCCGGATCGGCTTGATGACCTTGAGCTTGTACCACTTGTCCCAGCCCAGGTCGGCCTCGAGCCTGGTCGCCCGCTTGAGAGCGCCCGGCTTTGCGCCCGGCGTCAGACTCGCGACGATGCGCTTGACCGCCGCCTCCACCCTGGCCTCTTCCCAGTTCTTCCCCGCATCGTCGACGCGCGTCATCGCTCATCCCCGCTGAGGAAGTTGGCCGTGGGGCGTGAGGGAGGCGCCAGACCGGGGCGCGCGCGGTCCCCCGCGCTCGCGCTCGGTCACGTCGTCTCCGTCCGAGAAGCTCCGCTCCCATCCATGGGCAGAGGCGCACAGGGCGCCGTTGGCTCGGGTGATGGCCGGATTGCCGGGCAACACAAATACGGCACGGAGGGCCGTCTGTAAAGACCCCAGATGTCGCGGCCCGGGCCGACTATAAGATCTTATAGTCCTGCCGGCCGCCGCCGCGTCACCGCACCGAGACCTCGATGCCTGCGCCGGCGTAGAACCGATCGGTGAGGCGGAGGCCTCTCCCCTCGCCCGAGAGGCGATCCAGGTAGCCCACCTGCCACAGGAGAGCCACCGGCACTTCGTGCCGTCGCGACCTTCAATCCGGCGGCGAAATCCTCCGGAGGTCCTGTCCCAGAGTGTCGACGCTCCACACCGACACCTCGCCGCCATCTCGCCGCGAGAAGGCGATGCGGGACCCGTCCGGCGACCAGCTGGGGTGGAAGGCGCTGAGAATCAGCAGCCGCTGGCCAGAGCCGTCCGGCCTGACCAACCAGATGTCGCCGGCCTGGCCGGCTCTCGCTCTCACGTACGCGATTCGGTCTCCGCGAGGGCTCCACGCCGGCTGGCTCGCTCCCGCATCGGGCACGCCGATGACGGCGGTATCCTGCCCGGCGAGCGAGGTGATGAACAGCCGATAAGGGGCACCCGCCTCCGTGGCCACCAGGTGCGTGCCCGCCGGCGACCAGTCGGGCTCACGAAGCTCCGTGCGCGGCCCCCCCGGCAGTGGCACCCGCGCCGCGGAGCCGCCCGCGGCCGGAACGGTCCACAGGACTGGCGGAGCGCTGAAGTAGCCACCGTGAGAGCTGAAGGCGATCGTGGCGCCGTCGGGGGACCAAGCCGGGCCGTAGCCCGCCGCTCCGGGCAGCGGCTGGACTGCGCCGGAACCGAGGTCCACAAGAACGAGCGCCTGCCCGACGTTGACGACCAGCGAACCTCCGTCCGGACTCCAATCCGGACCGAAGGCGCCGGCCAGAACTCGACGGCGACCTGCCCCGTCGACACGGGCAACGTAGACCGATCCCGGATCGGCCGAGTCGCTGTGCTCGAACGCTATCCACTGGCCGTCGGGACCCCACGACGGATTCCGGTCCTCGGGACCTGTCTCGATGGGCAATACCCCGGGTCCACAGGCCGCGGCCGCGACAACGAGGCCGGTGGCCAGGAGCCGAGACAGCTCCGCGAACCGCATGGGGACAAGGTACATGGGGCGGGGGCCGATCGGCCCCCCCACCGGCACCTCGGCCTCGATATCGGCGGTGACCGGGTCCACGATGCTCAGCGCGATCGTCGCCGGCCGGTGCGGCACCTGCGCCCCCGCCCCCGCGCTCGCCGCCCTCCCTACAGCGGGAACTGCAGCCCGACGAAGAACCTGAGCAGGCGATTGTCCGTCATGTCTTCCAGTTGCGAGGCCAGGAGGTTGCCACCAGCCGCAATACCCAAGTCCCCCCAAAGGCGATCCGCAGAGGCTCCAACCACGATCTCACTCAGAGGGGCACCGGTGAGCACATTGGTGCCGATGAAGATGCCATACGACCTCCGCGAACTCCCGTTGTGCCCCGGCAGCACGGGACGCTTGAAGGCGTTGAGGTGGGCTAGGAGGTACAGGTTGGCGCGCGCATCCTGCCCGATCCGCCCGAACGTGCTGTCCTTCCGCTCCCCGAAAGTCCTGGCGTCGAACGTGACACCCATCGCGAGGCTGAGACCGAGCCAAGAGCCGCTCGCGTTCGCCATGTTGGCCACGGTCCACTGGTCGCTGGGGAACCGACGGCCAGCGCCCGGAAAGACCGAGATCCGGTTCCAGGTGTTCAAGCCAAGCGGCAGCCGCAAGAAGCCGGCGTAGAGCCGGCGGGACGACGGGCCGAGGGCGACGTCGTGCAAATCCATCTCGTCCCTGGCCTGTGCGTCGCCCCGCTCCGAGTCCGATGCCGAGCCTCCGCCGAGAGACAGCTTCTGCAGCACCGTCGAGAGGAGGCGGGAAAGCAGCGGATCGACCTGGTAGCCCTCCACAGTCAGCCTCACGTGCAGGCGTTCGGCGGGCTCCATGCTCCACGCCTGCGTCGAGTCCACGCCCATGGGCATCGTATCAGTCGAGAAGAACAGCACGTAGACGTAGCGCTGACCGCGCAGCACCCCGCTCGGCACCGTGCGTCCGCCCTGGACCAGCGCCTGCTTGACTTGACCTGCGTGGAGGAAGATGACCAGATCGGCGAAGTGAGGTGTGTACGAGCTGCCGAAGTAGAAGCTCACCACGTTCGCCCAGTCCTCGGTGTCGCCATCCAGCATGTGGATTAGGGAGTCGACTCCGCCAGAGTCGAATCTGCGCACCGTACCGACAGGGTAGTCCGGTCGCTGGGGGCCGCGCGTGCGGTGTGCGCGCGGCGGGTTCGCCGTGACGGCCGCCGTGGCCACCGCGGGAGCCTGACCGGCCAGCGGCTGCAGAGTCACCAGGCCGAGTGCCGCGCCGAGCAGGATTGTACGCCACGCTCTCATAGCTGCCTCCACCGGGCCAATGGCCCGCTTCCACGCGTGTACGACTGGCCCTCTTCGACGTGCGCACGAGCGGCAGATCGAGTGTGCCGCGGCCGCTTCACACCCCGAACAACACCACCAGGAACCCGACGCCCGCCGCCACGACGACCCAGTACCGACCCATCATCCAGTTGGCCTTGGCCGCGAAATCCGCGTACGCACGGGGGTACAGGCTCTCGCGGTCCAGGTACAGCTTCTCCTCGTAGAGACCCAGCGCCTTCTCGCACTGCACCAGCAGCAGCCGCGTGTCCCGGTCCGCGCGGTGCAGCCACTCGGTGTTGAGCCATCCCACCACCACCAGCGCGACCGCCGCCACGCCCAACCCGATCCTCGCGGCGGTGCCGAGCTGCAGGCGCGCGCCGGGACTGGCCAGCGACGCTATCAGCGTGGCTCCGGCCCCGATGATGCCCAGCACCATCATCATCGTCTTCTGGTACTCCGCGTTGATCTCCGCCAGCGCGGTGGAGTGCTTCCTGTAGACCTCGCGGAGCGTCGCCGCCAGGTCCTCCGGCTTCGGGGGAATCGCGACCGGCTTGGCCAGCAGCAGCTTCGCCAACCTGTCGTCCAGATCGGACTCCCGACTGCTCTTGTCCGCCACTCGGTCCCCCTTTCGCAGCAGCGCTTCCTCGACGCCGACCCGGCGGCCGCCGGCCGGCCGACGCCCGGCCGCCCTACTTCCTCGTCCCGAACATGGCGCCGAGCGTGATGCCGACGAGCGAGTAGATGGCGGCGACGACCGCGGCCGAGCCCTTGAGGTCGGCGACCGGTGACCGGGACTGGGCGTACATCAGCAGCGCCACGATCACCACGACCAGGTAGACGACCGAGAGCCACAGGGCCAGGCGGTACGTGAGGCCGTCCACCGTCGCGCTCTGGTCGGGCGCCATGCCGAGCGCGACGACGGCCCCGATCATCAGAGTCAGCGTGGGAACGACGGTCGGCAGGAACCAGTCCAGAACCTCGGCGCGATGCGCCTCGTACACCCCGCCCGGCATGACCTGGAAGACCACCACGGCCAGCGCCAGGCCGCCGAGCACACCCCACACCGTCAGGAGCCGCTTCTGGCACGCGACGAGAGGCAGTCGCTGGTTCATCGCATCCCCCCGAGTTGATCGAGCGTCCACAGTCCAGCCGCCGCAAGGTGCCGGCGCGCTCCTACCGGAGAAGCGGCACGGAAGCCCACGGTGTCCGAGGCGGTCGGCCGCAGGTACTCGTACACGTGCGCCTCAACCTGGAGATCCCTGACCGCACGCCTGCGCAGCGCCCCCGGCACGGTGAGCGCTCCGCCGTTCACGAGCACGGTCGCAGAATCGAGCGAGAGCGGGGCACCGCCCGTGACGATCGGCCGGCTCGTCACGATGATGGCGATGATGCGGAAGTACCCCGGCCGTGCCCGGAAGCGCGAGATGATGAACTCGAGGAACCCCTGGCTTCCGCTCGCGGTCCTCAGGTCGGTGGGGAACCGATCGTCTCCGGGGTAGGGTGCGCCGGTGGGTTGGATCATCTCCGCGCGGGTGACGTAGACGAACCCCGAGTCGCCGATGAAGTAGACGGCGTGGTCTCTGATGCCGCCGCGACGCAGCGCGCTCTCGATGCTGTCGGCCACGCCCCCCAGCGTGTCGACGCTCCCCTCGGCTCCGGCCGGCGCCGGCCTCGTGACCAGCCCGCGCGGCACGACGTCGCGCGTGGTGGCAACGGGTGGAGGCCACGGGAACTGCGGCAGAGGGATCCGCTGCGGCATGGAGTCCGGCAGCGGCATCGCCGCCCCTATCCCCGTCACCTGCAGCGCGTAGGGACCCGGGGCGGTGCCCACTGTGAACGTGGTCACCGCCAGCCGGTACACGCCCGACATCGTGCACGTGTACGTGATGCTGGCGTTCAGTCCATCGCCCGAGTCGTCGTCCCGCGCGGCAACGTTGCCCATTGGGTCGAATACCAGGGCGTAGTTGTCCCAGACGGAGAAGACGTCCATCCGGAACGACTGGCCGGCCTGGCACGAGAACTGGTATGCCTGGAGGGGCCTGTTGTCCCAGCGGGCGTCCATCTGGGTGAGCTTGCCCTGCACCTCCTGGTTCGACCCGATCGTCCCGACGACCCCCCATGCGTTCGACATCGGCTGCTGGGCCGGGAGCGGGGGCGGGGCACAGGCCACGAGCGCGAGCGCGACTCCCGCGGCGACCAGTGGGGCCGCCGACCATCTCGACAGGCAGCACATGTGCATCTTCCTCCTCTCGCGCCGAGGCGCGGCCGGCGCCGCGCCCGGAGCCTCAGACCTTCACCACGTGCTCGATGAAGGCCACCCCCTTCTTCTTCGTGAGCTGCTTCGCCACGTCCGTCCGGAATAGCCGCGACTCGCTCTCGAGCGCCTTGAGCAGCGTGGCCCGCGGAACCTCGGTGTGGCTCTTGGCCGTGCCGTGGTGCCCCGACTCCGTCGAGAGGAACGTCACCAGCCGGCCCGGCGTCTCCTTCCTGTTCCTCTTCCTGAAGCGCCCCCACAGGCGGGCCTTCGGCGTGGCGTTGAGGCTCCCGTGGTGCCCCACCTTGTACACGTCCACACCGGCCAGCAGGGTCTGGATCTCCGGCTTCGAGAGGGCGTAGGACCAGCTCTCGATCTGCGCGTCGCCCGGGAAGAGCAGCTTCCTGCGGCCGATCTCGAACAGCAGGATCACGCTGGTGTTGTTGAGGTACTCGTCCATCCGCCGCACGATGCTCAGCAGCTCCTGCCGCAGCAGCTTGTCGGCGTGGCTGACCGTCCACCGGGCGAAGCCGGGAATCCCGGTCTTCCGCCGGTAGCGCGCGCCGAACGGCGAGCCCCCCGCCCCGCCTCCGTCTCCCGCGGCCGCTCCGGCGCCGCCTTCCGCCGTGGCGGCCAGGATGTGCCAGAACTCCGCGTCGTCGCGCTTGCGCTGCGCCTCGATGGCGGCGGACTGGCTGATGGTGGGCGGCCCGAGCACCCGCACCCCCACGCCCGGCAGCACCGCGCCCAGCCCCGACTCCGCGCCGCAGAAGACGTAGCGCCGGCCCTTCGGCGGGGCCATCGACTCGAGGTTCTTCACGGCGGCGGCGTTCCGCAGGCCGTCCTCGCCCAGGAACCCCAGCTCCCTGACCGCGCTCCCCCACCCGCGGGGCGGATCGGCCAGGCGGCGCAGCAGGGACTGCCGGAAGCGATCCATGTCGGCCAGCGCGGCCACGTGGGCGCGGTCCGCTGCGAGGAAGCCATGGGGCCCCGGCGAATCCACCGCGGCGTCGAGCTTCTCCGTCCACGGCTGCACCACGACGTCCGGCTCGCAGGCGCGGATGATGTCGCCCGATCCGTCGCCCTTCTTGGTGGTGGCGAAGCCGCTGATGTGGTCGGCGTGGCGGTGCGTCGCCACGACGGCGGTCAGCTTCCCCTTGCAGGTCGCGTGGATGTGCCGCGCGATCGCGGCCATGTTGCCGGCCGACTTGCGCTTCGGCTTGGGGAAGCTGCCGAAGTCGATCAGCACGTGCCGCTCCCGGGACGGATACGCGAACGTCAGCAGGAAGCAGTCGCCGAACCCGACGTCGTAGCAGCGGATGCGCACGCTGGTGGGCTTCTCGGTGGCCATGGTCCTCACCACCTCTCCGCGGAGCCGAGCAGCAGGTCGTCGATCGCGCGGCGCCGGTGCATCTCGTCGAACTGGCGGGCCGGCGCGAGGCCGCCCCGCAAGGCGTCGCGCTTGTACGCGAGCCGGTCGGCCTGGCGCCGCAGACTGCCGACCGAGTTGTGGATGAAGTACTTGAGCCGGCCGAAGTCGTCGAAGATGAGCGTCGCGCCCCCGACGAGCGGCGTGGTCTTGTCGTCGTCTTCGGCCTCGCCGTCGGACGCCGGGAGGCCCAGGCGGCGCCGCTCCCGCTGCGTCAGGTCCCACGTCTGCGAGAACTCAACCACCGTCTCCTGGAGCGGCGCCCCGTCCGGCGCGATGCGCCGGCAGGGGCGCACCGACATCACCTGGCTGTACGCCTCGTCCTTCAGCTTGAGCGCCGTGCGGTTCTCCCACAGGAACCGGAACACCTCGTCGGGGTCGCGGCGCATCGCCTCCTGGTGCACGCCGTGGTAGCTGAGGTCCCTCCCGTCCACCGGGCACCACAGGCCCCGCGTGCGCGGCTCGCGCTCGGCGCGGAGGCGGCTCGGCGCCCTCGCCGTGGGGGCGATCCCCAGCTCCGCGAACGACGCCAGCAGCTTGCGGCGGTACTGGAACCGGGAATCGTCGGGCTGGATCTCCTGGTCGGCGGTGAGGATCGCGCTGAGGAAGTCCCCGAAGAGGAGGTGCACCGGCGGCGTGTAGTCGATGCCGCGGATCGCGATGCCGAGCAGGTGCCCTGCCGCGCTCGCGCCCTCCTCCACGACCCGCTCCCGATCGAGGTCCCCGTGCCCGCCCACGCCGAGGGGCTGGAGGCGCGCCTGCCACACACGCACGAAGGCGCGCAGCATCGCGGCCACCAGCAGCTCGCCGCGCCGGTGCGGCTCGGCGAACCCCGGGCTCCGGTACGCGCCGCGATCGGGCCCCAGGGCGTAGGAGGAGCGCAGCACCCGCCCCGGAAGGTGCAGCGCGCCGCCCATCTCCTTGCCCATCCCGAGCAACACCCGCGACACGAAGAGCTTGTCGCCGAGGATCCCCCGCGGCACGCCCTTCCTGCGGCGGTGCCCCAGCCCGGCCAGCAGCTCGCTCACGATCTCGGGGATCTGGAAGACGGACAGGAGCGCGACCACGTCCGCGAACGCCTCGTGAAACGCCGCCTGGTCGGACGACGAGGGATCGGTGAACCGCGTGCGCAGGCCGTCGAGGAGCGCGTGGGCCGTCTCGTGCGCCACCACGTCGTGCGCGAGGCAGGAGAAGACCTGGCCGCTCCCGCCGGCGAAGTAGCCGAAGAACAGGCCCGCGCCGCGGTCGGAGTAGAAGGCGTTGGCGTCCTGGAAGGCGTGCGGCACGACCTTCAGCTGATGGGCGTGGAACCCCCAGCTGAGGCGCCGGCCCAGCACCCGCTCGAAGGTGGCGAGGGTGCGCGTCACGATCGCGTAGACGTTCTGCTGGTGGAACTGGGGGTTGGTGAGGAGCGCGCGGTCGCTCGCGGCGACGAACGGGTCCACGGGCAGGCCCCGCCGGTCCACTTGGTACACCAGCGGAGCGCAGTAGACCCGGGACGAGCTGTCGTAGTCGAGAACCTGGACCCGGTGGCCCCAGGGGCCGGGCTCGAGGCGCTCGGCGGGAACCGCCACCCGCGCGGTGAGCATCCTGCCGCCGGACTTGACGCTCGGGTCCTGCGCGACGATGCGCAGCAGGACCGTCTCCTCCGGCGTGATGGGGGTGTGAAGCACCTCGGGCATGTCTCGCCCTCCCCGGCGATGACGCCGCCGACCGGCACACCGCCGTGACGCTCGTGACCGCGGCGGAGCGCGCGCCGCCGCACGCCCGCCCGTGCCCCACAGCTTGTGCTGTTTGCGCTTGACCAACTGCTTGCGCTTGTCCAAATAGGAGGAGAAAGGCGACCTGTAAAGACTAGGAGATCTCCTGGTGCCGGGGGACTAACAGTACTGCTAGGGTTTCGCTGGAGGCGCCGGTGATGCAGAGTTGGTGTGGCGGATTCGGGCTACCCACCGGCCAACCGAAGAGGCGCCGATGCAATCCACGGATCAGTCCCGCGCGGGACGCGCGTCGCAGGAGCGGCCGCGGGTCATCATCGCCGACGACCACAAGCTGGTGGTGCAGGGCCTGCGGCAGATCCTGAGCCGCCGCTACCGCGTCGTGGGCGTGGCGTACAGCGGCGAGGATCTGCTGCGGCTGCTGCCGAGCCTCGAGGCCGAGGTCCTGCTGCTCGACCTCTCGCTCCCGGGGCGCAGCGGCCTCGACCTGCTGCCCCTGATCCGCGCCGCGCGGCCCGAGATGCGCGTGCTCGTGGTCACGATGCACGTGGATCGCGTCATCGCCGACGCCGCTCTCGCCGCGGGGGCCATGGGCTTCGTGCCCAAGGACGCCGCGCCCAAGGAGCTGCGGGCCGCCATCGCGTCCGTCCTCGCCGGGCACCGCTACGTGTCACCGGGCATCCCGCGCCACACGCATCGCGCCGCGCTCGAGGCGGTGCACGCGGGCCTCGCCAACATCACCCCCCGCCGGCAGGAGATCCTGCTGCTCATCGCCCAGGGCATGAGCACGGCGGAGATCGCGCACCAGCTCGGCGTCACTCCGGCCGCCATCTCCTTCCACCGCGCGTGCCTCCGGAAGGCGCTCGGCCTCGACAGCGAGTGGGCGCTCAACCGCTACGCGATCCTGGTGCAGCTGGCCTGCGAGGAGGCGCGCGCCGAGGCGGACGGCGGGATTCAGCCGTCAGCCGTCAGCCGTCGGCCGTCAGGGAACAGCCGTCGGCCGTCAGCGAGCCGAGCGCGCCCCTCTGAGGACTGACGGCTGCCGGCTGACGGCTGCCTCACCTCACCTGTATCCTGGCCTCCGCCGCCCGCCCCGAGGCCGCCACCGCCCTGAACGTGTGGGCCCCCGGCCGCAGCTGCCAGCGCGAGGCGCGGACCGGCTCGCCGTCCACCCACCAGCGCACCGCGCCGTCTTCCGGCGCGGCCGCGGCGCGCAGCGCGATGGTGGCGTAGCGCGGGTCCACGTCGGGCGGGATCTGGTAGCGATCGCCGTGCTGGGGCGAGACGATGCGGAAGCCGGCGGCGGAGTCCGAGCGCGCCCCGGCAGCGGCGGCTCCGCCGGGCGCGAGAGCGGATGCCGAGCGCGCCGCAGGCGCAGCCGCGTCGCCCGCCCCACCCTGCGCCAGCCACTCCGCGTACTCCGCCGGCCAGCTCACGCGCCCACCGGGGCCGTGCCAGTCGCACTCGCGCCGCGGCTCAGTGCCCGGCAGGAACCACTCGTCGGTCGCGCCGCCGCACTGCGCGCCGGCGCGCAGCCCCGAGAGCCGGCACACGGCCACGCGCACCGCGCCCGCCGCCGCGGGCGAGGCCAGCACGCCGGGATCGTAGCGCCGCGCCACCGCCAGCACCGCGCGATGCAGCAGCGGCCCCGCGCCCGTCACGCCGCTCACCTGCCGCATGGGGCGGCCGCTGAAGTCGCCCGCCCACACCGCCACCGTGAAGGCGCCCGTCACACCCACCGCCCAGTTGTCGGTGAAGTGCCGGCTCGTGCCCGTCTTCACCGCGACCGGGAACGGGAAGTCGAACGGCGTCTCGAGCCCGAATCCGGGCACGCGCGCCGCCTCGTCGCTCAGGATGTCGAGCACCAGCGCCGCCGCGCCCGCCGAGACGAAGCGGCGGCCCTCCCCGCCGCCCGCATCGCCACGCTCCTCCGCCCCCGCTGCGAAGAACCGCGGCGCCCGCCACACGCCGCCCGCCGCCAGGCCGCGGTAGGCGTTCGCCATCTCCAGCAGCGAGACGTCGCCGTTCCCCAGCGCCAGCCCCAGGCCGTAGTGCTCGGCGCCGCGATCCAGCGAGCGGAAGCCGGCCTCGTGCAGCACGCGCAGCAGGCTGGCCGCGCCCAGCCGCTCGGTCAACTCCACCGCGGGCACGTTGAAGGAACTGGCCAGCGCCTCGCGGGCGCGCACCGGCCCGTGGAAGCGCCGGTCGTAGTTGCGCGGCTGGTAGGGGCCCGACGCCGTCGCGTAGGTGCGGGCCACGTCGGCGAGCACGGACGCGGCGCTGTAGCCGCGGTCGAAGGCCAGCCCGTAGAGGAACGGCTTGAGCGCCGAGCCGGGTTGTCGCGGCGAGACCACCATGTCCACCTGTCCCGCCGTGTCGGACCAGAAGTCGGGCGAGCCGACCCACGCCAGGATCTCGCCGCTGCGGTTGTCGAGCACCACCGCCGCCGCCTGGCGCACGCCG
>Ga0316628_100002851_pt1 | contig 13048 bp, 14 predicted proteins | sample OWC_Aug_M2_C1_D5_FD_207648 | JGI IMG/M metagenome (GOLD analysis project Ga0316628, IMG submission 207648) | Wetland soil microbial communities from Old Woman Creek delta, Ohio, United States - OWC_Aug_M2_C1_D5_C | ecosystem: Environmental > Terrestrial > Soil > Wetlands | place: USA: Ohio... | reverse complement strand
CGGTGTAGCCGTACTTCTCCCCCGCCGGCACCTTCATGCCTTCCATGATCAGCTTGAAGTGCCAGATCAGGGACTCCATCTCCGTGTAGACCTCATCCTTGGGAGGGAGGGCCACGTTGTGGTTGTTGGTGATCACCGGGCCCGGCTCCAGACGCGCAAGCGCCTGCTCGACGATCCGCAGCGACTGGCGCAGCTCCTCGATGCGCACCAGGTAGCGTGCGTACGTGTCGCCGGCGTGGGAGATCGGCACCTTGAAGTCGTACGTCTCGTACCCAAGGTACGGGTGCGCCTTCCGGACGTCGTAGGGCACGCCACAGGCGCGCAGGCACGGGCCCGTCCACCCCCAGTCGATCGCCTCCTCGGCGCTCAGGGCGCCGATGCCCTCGGTGCGCCCGCGGAAAATGCGGTTCTCGGTGATCAGCGTCTCCATGTCGCCGACGAGCTTCGGGATCCGCTTCAAGAGGTAACGAACCGACTCCACGAAGTCCGCCGGCACGTCGTGGGAAAGTCCGCCGATGCGCACGTAGGACATCGTGAGCCGGCTGCCGCAGCATGCTTCGAGGATCGAGTAGAGCTCCTCGCGCGCCTCGTACATGTACAGGAAGGGCGTCATGGCGCCGATGTCGTTCAGGTTGGCGCCGACGTCCACGATGTGGTCCATGATCCGCGAGAGCTCCGAGAGGATCAGGCGGATGACCTGGGCACGCGGGGGCGCCTCCACGCCGAGCAGGCGCTCGACCGCGAGGGCGTAGCCGACGCCGTTCATCATCGCCGAGCAGTAGTTCAGCCTGTCCGTGTACGGGATCACCTGGTTCCACGTGTGGGTTTCCGACATCTTCTCGAAGCACCGGTGCAGGTAGCCGATCTCCGTCTCCGCCCGGGTGATAACCTCCCCATCCAGGCGCACGACGGTGCGCAGGGTGCCGTGCGTCGCGGGGTGCGAGGGCCCGATGTTGAGCACCTGGGTCTCGAAGCGGTCCTCGTCCTCCTGAGCCTCCCTCGCCCACGACGGCTCGTCCTGCTCCCCCTCGCGCAGCAGCCAGCGCTGGCCGGGGTCGTAGTCCTTGCGCAGCGGGTGGCCCTGGAACGAGGGGTGGCAGAGGATCCTCTTGAGGTTCGGGTGGCCCTCGAAGCGGATGCCGAACATGTCGAACGCCTCGCGCTCGAACCAGTCGGCGGCCTTCCAGACGCCAAACACCGACGGGACGACCGGGTCATCCTCGCACACCGGCACCTTCAATCGGACCCGGTGCCCGTGCCGGAGGGAGGTGAGATGGTAGACGACCTCGAAGCGGTCCGCTCGCCCAGGGTAGTCGGCTCCACAGACATCGAGGAGAAGCTTGAGGTCCAGCTCGGGGTCGTGCTTGAGGTAACGCGCGAGGTCCGGCAGCACCTTGCGGTCCACGCGGAACGTCTGCATGTCGCCGCCCGGCAGCTCGACCACCCCGCCGCCCTCGGGGAACGCCTTTCGGATCGCAGCGAGCCTCTGTTCGCGCTTGGCCATGCTCCCCCCGCCCCCGCTCACGCGCCCGCCGCTCGGGCGGCCTTCGCGGCGGCCTTCTTGGCGCCCACCGCCTGCTGGTAGCGCGTCTCACCCCTGGCGATCATCTCCTGCAGCTTGACGACGCCCTGCAACAGGGCCTCCGGCGTCGGCGGGCACCCCGGCACGTACACGTCCACGGGGATGAACTCGTCGATCCCCTGCACGACGTGGTACGCGCGGTAGAAGCCGCCGGTGCACGCGCAGACGCCCATGGAGATGACGTACTTCGGCTCGGCCATCTGCTCGTAGATCCGCACCATCACGGGGGCCATCTTGTCCGTCACGGTGCCGGCCACGATCAGGAGGTCGGACTGGCGCGGCGAGAACCGCACCACCTCCGCGCCGAAGCGGGAGATGTCGTAATGCGACATCATGAACGACATGAACTCGATCGCGCAGCACGCCGTACCGAACGGGAACGGCCAGAGGCTGTTCTTGCGCGCCGCGTCCAGGAGCTTCTCGAATCTCGTGGTGAGGAAGATCTGGCTGCCGTCCGGCTGCCGTGACGCCGCGGCCGCCTGTTTGGCCGCCCCGACCACGGGCAGGGTCGGCCTCTCTTCCGGGTTGCTCATAGCACCCTCCTGCACGCTCTCAACAACAACGAATGACCGGCCCGCTGTTCCCCCGCCGGACGAAGCACGCGTATTCTACAGACATTCACCATCAACCGCTCCCCGGGCCGCCGGCCGGGCAGAAATTGGCAAGCACCCGGCGCACGAACTCCCTGGTTTCGCGGTACGGGGGCATGCCGCCGCTCTTCTCCACTGTGGCCATCCCGGCGTTGTAGGCCGCCAGCGCCAGGGGAAGCTCCCCCAGCCGGTCGAGCAGCGAACGCAGGTGCTTGCACCCGAGGCGCAGGTTTGTCCTTGGGTCGTACGGGTCGGGCACCCCCTGCGGGAGCCAGACCGACGGCATCAACTGCATCAACCCGCCCGCTCCCACCCTCGACACGGCGTACGGGTTGAACGCCGATTCGGCCCGGACGACCGCCGCGACCAGCGTGGGGTTGAGGTTCGCGGAGCGCGCCGCCGCCACGATCTCGGACGCGTAGGGGGTGCCCGACGGCAGCGCCCGGTCCTCGAAGCCAGGTGTGCAGGCCGGGGCGGGGATCGGCTTCGGCGCCGGTTCCACGGTGTCGTCGATCACACGATCCACACGCGAGAGCGGCACCTCGAGGGCGCCGCCCCCGGGAAGCTCCAGCCTGATCTGCATCTCGCCCACGAGGCGCGCGCCTGCGACGCGCAGGATGCGGCCGTCCACGAAAACCGCCACGTACTGTGCGCTGGCCGCAGGCGGTCGCGCGAGCGCGAGAGCCGCAAGGGCGAGGCCCACGAGTGCAGGCCGCTGCTTCATGCCCGTGGGTGCTTGCTGTCGTAGAGCTGCCGCAGCCGCTCGCGCGTGATGTGGGTGTAGATCTCGGTGGTGGAGATGTCGGCATGCCCCAACATCGCCTGCACCGCGCGCAGGTCGGCCCCGTGCTCCAGCAGGTGCGTCGCGAACGAGTGGCGCAGCACGTGGGGCGACAGCTGGGTCGTGATCCCAGCGCTGCGCCCGTGGCGCTTCACCAGGTGCCAGAACGACTGGCGGGTCATGCCCCGGCCCCGGACCGTGAGGAAGACGTGCTCGTCCCGCTTCCTGTCCAATGCGGGCCGCACGTCCTCCAGGTAGCGGGCCAACCACCGCCGCGCCTGCGAGCCCACCGGCACGACGCGCTCCTTGTCGCCCTTGCCCCAGACCCGCACGAAACCGGGGTCGAGGCGAAGCTGCCCGACGGTGAGCGAGACGAGCTCGGAAACCCTCACGCCCGTGGCGTACAGCGTCTCCAGCATCGCGCGGTCGCGCACACCCAGAGGCTTGTCGGCATCCGGCGCCGCCAGCAGGGCATCCACCTGCTCGGCGGAGAGGAAGTGCGGGAGCGCGCGCATCAGCTTGGGCGATTCCAGCTCCAGCGTCGGATCCTGCGTCGCGATGCCACGCTCGAGCATGTACCGGAACAGCCCGCGCAACGCCGCCAGGGCGCGGGCCGCGGAGCGGGCGGCGAGCCCGCGTCCGCGCATGTCCGTGACGTAGCGGCGCAGGTGCGCGCGCTCGCAGCCGGGCGCGTCGAGATCGCGGGCCGCGAGCCAGCGGCCGAAGCTCTCGAGGTCCCTGCGGTAGGCATCGACCGAATTGGCCGACAGGCCGCGCTCCACCACCAGCGTCGCGAGGTAGTCAGGCAGGAGGCGCTGGAAGAACTCCGTGGTCGGGGCCGCCTTCCTCATCGGCGGATTCTAGCTCCGCGCCCCCTCTTCCCCTTTGGGCTCAACGGCCTGGAGGGCGGCTCCCAGCGGTAGCGCGCGAGGTCGAGCGTCCCGTTGAGACGAAACTCAACGCGCTCCGCCTCGAGGAGTGCCCGTTGCATCCCGAGCGGAAGATCGCCGCGCCGCTCCGTCGAGCAGCCGCCGGAGGCGTTCACCACCCGGTGCCAGGGAACGTCGTCCGGACAGGAGTGCATCGCCCAGCCGACGGCCTTGGGCGAGAGCAGGTGGCCCAGCAGGCCGGCGATCTGTCCGTACGTCATCACGCGCCCGCGCGGAATGGCCCGGACGAGCGTGTAGACGCCCTCCCAGGCGCTGCGCCGCGGCGCAGGCACCTCGCCGTGCACGCGGGTCGGCTGGGCCGACCTGGACCTTGGTCGCGATCCCGATCCTGCCATGTGTGTCTTCCCCCGTTCAGACGCCTGGGTGTGGGGGACGGCGCCCCACGAGAGCCTCGATGCCCTAGGTAGGGGTCTGAATGATGTGCTTCGTCGCCTTCTTCTTCGGGAAGTTGTCGTGGTACCGCACCTGCCAGGCCTGGTCGATGTGGCGGCGCTCGTGCGCCGCCAGATACATGAACATCTCCAGGAGGTTGAGGCTGATCAGCGGCCCTCCCGGGGGCGCCACCTTGATCTTCGACAGGTCCATTCCGTTGGCGCCGTTCATCAGGTCGCTGATTCGCCGATGAAGGTCGAGGAGCCCCGGGAGCACGACGTTGATCGACTGGCCCTGCGGCGGCACTTGGCGCTCGGGCGAGCGTCTCCGCCACCTGACGGGTGGCTCGGTTCCCTTGATGAACCAGCGGCCGAGCCAGGAGACCTTGAAAGGGCCCCACGAGAAGAGGCTGCGGTTTCGCGCCTGGTTGATCGCCTTGTCCAGCGTCGGGAGGAGCTCGGAGCCCTGGAGGTTGAGGTGCGCGAGGCACTCCGCGATCGACCAGCGGTTGGCAAACGGCCTCCAGTTGAACTGCTCCTCGGTGAGCCCGTGCGTGACCTCCTGGGCCTGGCGGCTGAGCGCCTCGAGCTCACGCTGGATCTTGTCGAGCTGCGGGATCAGCGCCGCCTTCTTGCCGCCCGGCTGCCCGGGCACCTGGCGGTCCCGGTCCGGCCTCAGGTCGAACAGATCGCTTCCTTCGTACTTCTTCCTCGGATCGTCCATCCAACCCTGCCCCCCTCCCGACCTGCGGGCCGTGACCGTGGGAAAAGCGCACGCGCCAAGGCTTTCCGATTCTACCCCGGGGCGGGCCGCACGTCACGTCCCGCAAGCCCCAGCGGGGGCCGCACCGCCACGGCCGCGTAGAATGCCTTCCGTGGCGGTCCGGATCGACCTCGAGAAGCGCCAGGTCGTCTGCTCCGTGCACGATCTCCTCCCGGAGTCGCTGCGCGGCGGGCTCGGTGCGCCCGGCGAAGGCCTCGCCCGCCTCTCGGTGGGCGCCGAGCTCCATCGGGTCGTGCAGGGCCAGCGCCACGCCGATGACCGCCACTACGCCAGCGAGGTCCCGGTCGACGTCACCTTCACGATCGACGGCTGGGAGCTGCGGGTCCTGGGACGGGCCGACGGCATGACGCGGGACGCCGGCGGGAGGGGCGTCCTGGAGGAGATCAAGACCCTCCACTTCCGCACCGAGCTCCACCACCTCTTCGCCCACGAACGCCTGGAGCGTTACCGCTGGCAGGCGCGCATCTACGCCTGTTGCCTCTTTCCACAGGGGGACGCCACCGCACGCCTCGTTCTGGTGGACCTCGGCGGCGAGGCGCACCGGACCGAGGAGGTGCCCTGGTCTCCGGGGGAGGTCCAGACCTACCTGCGGGCCCGTCTGCACGCCCTGGTGGCCGCGGAGCGGGCCCGCGAGGTCACCCGCGCGGCGTGGCGCGCCGCGGCGGAGGAGCTGGCGTTCCCGTTCCCCGCCCCGAGGCCGGTCCAGGACGAGGCGATGGGGGCGGTGGTGGCCGCGCTCGAGTCGGGCAGGCACCTCCTGCTGGCGGCTCCCACCGGGGTCGGCAAGACCGTCGCCGCCCTCTACCCCGCCGTGAAACTGGCGCTCGCCACCGGGCGCCGAGTCGCGTTCCTCACCGCCAAAACGTTGCAACAACAGCTCGCTGTGCAGACGCTGGCGTCCATGCAGCGGGGGGGGTGGCGGTCGATCCAGATCCGCGCCAAGGCCAAGATGTGCGCGAACCGCGAGGTCATCTGCCACGAGGAGTTCTGCCTTCACGCCCGCGAGTACGGCAGCAAGCTGGCCGAGCGCGGGGTGCTGCCGGCGCTCCTGTCCGGCCCGAGCCACCTCGACCCGGACCGCATCTACGAGGTCGCCCACGCGGCCGAGGTGTGCCCGTTCGAGGTCTCGCTCGAGCTTCTGCGCGAGACGAGCGCGGTGGTGTGCGACTACAACTACGTCTTTGACCCGGCGATCGCGCTCTTCGGCCTCGCCGAGGAGGGCGCTCTCGAGGACACCTTCCTGATCGTGGATGAAGCCCACAATCTGGTGGATCGGGCCCGCGAGTATTACTCCCCGCGCCTCACCCGTGCAGCCGTGCAGGCGGCGCGCGGGATGGTCGAGGGACACCGGCAGAAGGTGTGTCGGGAATTGGACGGCCTCTTCGGCGAGCTCGACCAGCTCATCGCTGGCCAGGTCGCCCAGGCCCTCGGCTCCCGCGAAGGCAGCAGCACCGTGGCGCTCGAGGCCGGCCCGCTCGCCGAGTTCCGCATCGCCCTCGATGCGCAGGTCGCTCCGTACTTCACCTTCAAGCGCAACGCCGAGCTCTGGCTCTCGAGAGATCCCGTGCTGGACGTCCTGCTCTCGCTGGCCCGCGTGACGGACCTGCTCGAGGACGGTGGGCGGGAGTTCGTTCCCCTTGCCGAGCGGGCGCCCGGCGGGGCCGAGGGCGAGGCGCTGCGGATCTATTGCCTGGACGCCTCGCGCTTCACCGGGGCCGTCCTGGAACGAAGCGCAGGCTGCATCGCGATGTCGGCAACGCTGGAGCCGTTCGAGTTCTACCAGGAGCTTCTGGGCTTCGACCGCGACCGTACCGATGCACTTTCGCTCCCCTCCCCGTTCCCTCCCGAGCACCGCCTGATCGTCGCGGTGGACGAGGTTGACACGACGTACCGGGCGAGGCCGCGCTGGTACGGCCGCATCGCCGAGCTGGTCGCCGAGCTGGCGCCGCCCAACCGCAACGCGCTCGTGCTCTTCCCGTCGTACGCGTTCCTCAAGGAGGTGGCGACGCGGCTGGCGGCCCCCGGCCACCGGGTCGAGGTGCAGCGGGGGGACGATTCGGACAGGATGCGGGCCGAGATGCTGGAGCGCCTGCGCGGGAACCACGAGCCGGTGCTCCTCCTGGCCGTGCTCGGCGGGGTGTTCGCCGAGGGGGTGGACTACCCCGGCGAGATGCTCTCCGAGGTGGTGGTCGTCTCGCCTGCGCTGCCCCAGGTCGGCACCGAGCGCGAGCTGCTCAAGAGCTACTTCCAGGACCGCTACGAGCGCGGATTCGAGTACGCCTACCTCATCCCGGGCATGACGCGGGTGATCCAGGCGGCCGGGAGGCTGATCCGGTCGGCCGAGGACAAGGGGGTCATCGCGTTGGTGTGCAAGCGCTTCCTCGCCGAACCCTACTCCTCCCTGCTGCCGCACGACTGGACCGGCGGCGACCCCGCCTCGCTCCGGCGGGAGGCCCCCGCCGCCGAGGTCCGGGCCTTCTTCGACGCCCTCGGCGTCGGATCGTGATACCTTTTGCTCAGGACAGCTCGCATCGCGGGGGGGAACGATGGACACGATTTCGCACATCCTCAAGGACAAGGGGGGCGACGTCCACCACGCCGGGCCGGACATCACCGTCCTGCACGCGGTGGAGATGATGAGCGCCATGCACATCGGCGCGCTCATGGTGTGCCAGGAGGGAAAGCCGATCGGCATGTTCACGGAGCGCGACCTCATGACCCGCGTGATCCTGGCCGGTCGCGACCCCGGGAAGACGACGATCGAGGAGGTCATGTCCACGGACGTGGTCTACGTCGAGCCCTCGACCCGCGCCGAGGAGGCCATGGCCGTGATGACGGAACGTCGTTGCAGGCACCTCCCGGTAGTCGCCGGAGGCAAGGTCGTCGGCCTGATCTCGATCGGCGACCTGGTGCGGTGGGTAAGCCGCAACCAGGAGTTCCACATCCGCGCCCTCGAGGACTACATAACCGGCAAGTATCCGGGTTGAGCTTTGCACCGCCTGCGCCTCTTCCACGCCGCCTCGCTCGACCAGGCGCTCGCCGCCTCCCGCCAGAGCGCGCGGCGGCGGGCCAACGCGAACGTACACCCCACCCTCGATGACCCCATCCAGCGCATGCTCAACATCTTCCAGCCCGGCTCCTACGTCCGGCCGCACAGGCACGACCCGGACCGCTTCGAGCTCTTCATCCTCCTCGCCGGAGAGGCCGCCGCGGTGGTCTTCGAGGAGGGCGGGCGGCCGAGCGAGTGGGCGGTGCTCGGGCAGAGCGGGGACTGGGCGGTCGAGGTGCCCGGCGGGGCCTGGCACACGGTCTTCGCCCTCGCCCCCGACGCGGTCCTGTTCGAGGTCAAGCCCGGACCCTACCGGCCCCTGGTCGAGAAGGACTTCGCCCCCTGGGCCCCTCGCGAGGGGACGCCGGAAGCGCAACGTGTGCTGAAGGAGTGGGAGCGCCGGGTCCTGGCGCGCCCAGAAGCACCCCGGGGACGCCTGGAGCGCTGAAGGCGTTACTTTGGCAGCCTGGGTCGCGGCGCCTTCTCGTCAGGCTGCGCGCGCGCCTGAGTTTCTGCGTCAGCCGCACCCTCGGCGAGGCGAAACCTGCTGAGGAACCGCTGCGGGTACAGGTCGGTGTACGTGAACAGCGTGGCGACCACTGCGACGTACACCGGCACCAGGAACCTGCTGAGGAAGCCGGGCGTCGCGAGCCAAGCCAGCCACATCATCAGGAACATCCGGCCGGTGAAGAGCGCCATCTGCAGCTTCGGCGGCAGGGCAGCGATCCCCTCTGCGCTCCCGCGCACGCTCCGGGCGATCCGCATGCCGTGCGAGGCCACCAGCATCGCTGCCGGCAACCAGACCCCGGCATCGCGGAAAGCTGTTGCCAGCGCCTCGCCGGGCGACCGTTCCATGTGGGCAAGGGCCACGCCGCCCGGGAACAGCGCGAACACCGAGAGGATGGCCTCAGTGATGGCGATAACCGCGGTCAAGAAGAGGACGCGATGGATCGGCCCGTACGTTTTCGGGACCATGGCCCGAAGCTCTCCGCGGTGCTCCAGCATCACCGACGCGCCAAGGCCGAGAATGCAGAGCCACCCGTCGAGCACGTAGAGGAAGATGACCGTCACAGCCTGCCATCCGAGCAGGATCACCCCGAAGACGGGAATGCTGTTGCCGACGATCACTTCGACCTTCGCCAGCAGGGGGGGCCCTTCCTCGCGGGGTCGCATGCAGCCTCAGGCTAGCAGAGCTCACCCGCCTGGAGAAGCGCCGCTCGTCCCGGCCCGCACGCGGGGATCGGCCGCACCGGGCACGTACTCGCCACCCACGCGCTCATCGGTCCCACACGTTGAACTTGAAGATGCACCAGATCGCCTCGAATCCGTCCTTCCAGCCGATCTTCTTCCCCTCCGCATAGGTCCGGCCGTGGTACGAGACGGGGACCTCGTAGATCCGCACGCCCATGCGGGAGACCCGGGCCGTGAACTCGGGCTCGAACCCGAAGCGCTCCGAGGTGATGCGCAGGCGGTCCCTGACCTGCCGAGTGAACACCTTGTAGCACGTCTCCATATCGGACAGGTTGAGGTCGGTGAACATGTTGGAGAGCATCGTCAGGAAACGGTTTCCGACCGAGTGCCAGAAGAAGAGCACGCGGTGCGGCGCGGAGAGAAAGCGGCTGCCGTACACGACGTCCGCGTGGCCGTCGAGGATCGGAGCCAGAAGCGCGGGGTAGTCCGTGGGGTCGTACTCCAGGTCCGCGTCCTGCACGAGCACGACGTTGCCGCTCACATGCGAGAGGCCCGTCTGGAGGGCGGCGCCCTTGCCGCGGTTGCGCTCGTGGCGGAGGAGAACCAGCCGGCACGCGCTCAGAGCACTCGGGGGCAGCCGGTACGCGGCCAGCCGCTCGGGAGTGGCGTCACGCGAGCAGTCGTCCACGACCACGATCTCGACCTCTGCCACCCCCTTCGGGAACGGCGCCGTCGCGACCCGGTCCAGCAGCTCTCCGATCGTCCCAGCCTCGTTGAAGACCGGCACGACGACCGAGACCTTCACCCCCTCCATCGCTCTCCTCCCGCTTCGACCGTGCGCTTGCGGAGCCCGCACAGGGAGTCTAAGGTGCACCCGTGGGCTGGCCCCTCTCGCTTCCCTTCCTGCTGCTGATGGCGTGGGGAATGGCAGGCCTGCTGTGGTGGGACAGCCGGCGCCACGTCATCTTCGGCCCGCTGATCCCCTGGACGATGGCGGGCATGGCCATGGTCGCCGTGGCAATGGGGCTGCTGCTCGCGAGCCGGGCGGCGCCGCCAGGGGAGCAGCTCGTGCGGGTCGTGCTGCTGATCGAGGGCGTGTACGGCTTCTGGGCGCTCGCCCGTCGCCACGCGCGAAGGTCCGGGGATGGACGACGCTGACGCTCCCCGCGAGGTCCCGATCGAGGACTCCCTCGATCTCCATGCCTTCGCGCCCCGTGACATCCCCGGCGTCGTCGAGGAGTACCTGCGGGCGGCCCGCGCCGCCGGCTTCGCCGAGGTGAGGCTTATCCACGGCCGCGGGCGCGGCATCCAGAGGGCCCGCGTCCAGGCGTTGCTCGCCACTCTGCCCGGGGTGGTCAGCGCTTTCGAGGCACCCCCCGAGCGCGGGGGATGGGGTGCCACCGTGGTCGTCCTTGTGCCCGAAGGGAAGGGAGACACCGCGGCGCCCGGCTAGTCCAGGTCCACGTCGCGGACAGGCTTGGTCACGGGCTGGTCCTTGGCCTCTTCGAGGAGCTTGCGGAACTTCTCCTCCCGAATCGCAGCACCCGACTTCTCCGCCCTCATCGCCTCATCCATCCTGGCGCGGGCGTCGGCCTTCTCCTTGCCCAGGGCCTGGAGGCGGTCCTCCAGCGAACTCGTGCTTCGCGGCTTCTCCGGAACCTTCGAGCTGACGACGAGCTGGGCGTCGCCGTCCAGCTCGAGCAACGTGTGACAGTGCGGGCAGGTCACCGTGAAGCGTGGCATCGGTCGTCCTCCGAGTGGATTGTACCCGCTCCGGGCGGCGATCCGCCAAAGCGGCTCGGCCCCGACGCGCCGCTCAGACCCCGGCCCGGCTCGGGACGAGCCGGTCGAGGGCGGCCAGGAACCGCTCGTTTTCATCCCTCGTCCCGAGGGAGACGCGGGCGCAGTTGACGAGCCCCGGCCCGCCCACGGGGCGGATGATGACGCCGCGCTTCTGGAACTCGAGGAAAAGCTCCTTGACGTCGCTCTCGAACTCGACCAACACGAAGTTGGTCACCGAGGGCACGAACCGGACCCCGCGCCGTGACAGCTCGCCCTGCACGAACGCGAGCTCGCGCAGGTTGTGCTCGCGCGAGTGCCGGACCCACTCGTGGTCCTCGAGCGCCGCGATCGCAGCGACCTGACCGAGCGAGGAGGTGTTGAACGGCGAGCGCACGCGGTTGACGGTGGCGATGACCTCGGGCGCCGCCAGCCCGTAGCCGACCCGCAGGCCGGCGAGGCCGTAAACCTTTGAGAACGTTCTCAACACCATTACGTTGCGCCCGGCCTTGAGGTCGTCCAGGGCGTCCGGATAGTCGGTCCGGTCGACGTACTCGAGGTACGCCTGGTCCACCACCACCAGCGCGCGGTCGCCCACCTCGGCGAGAAGACCGTCGAGCTCACGGCGGGTGAAGTAGGTCCCGGTCGGGTTGCACGGGTTGGCCAGGTAGACGAGCCTGGTACGCTCGGTCACGGCCCCAGCCATCGCCTGGAGGTCGTGACCGCGCCCCCTGGTCGTGGGCGTCGTTACGGCGCGGCCGTTCACCTGGTCCACGGCGAGCTTGTATGAGACGAAAGACTGCTGCGAGAAGACCGCTTCGTCGCCGTCCGCCAGGAAGGCGCGGGCGAGCATTTCGATGATCTCGACGGACCCGGCGCCGAGGATGACCTGGTCGATGTCAACGCCGTGGCGGGCGGCGAGGGCCTTGCGGAGTGCGTACCCGCTTCCGTCCGGGTACCGGTGGAGGTTTGGGAGAACTTGCGCGATCGCGGCGAGCGCCATGGGTGACGGGCCGAGAGGGTTTTCGTTCGACGCCAGCTTCACGATGTCCGACACGCCCAGCTCGCGCTGGACCTCCTCGATGGGCCTGCCCGGCACGTAGACGGCCAGCTTGCGGATGTACTCCGGCACCTTTGGTCCGCGCATCGTTCTGCCTCCCGGCGCTCCGCCCTCCGCGGCGCAGATCCTCGATCTCGTCCTCTGTCAGCTCCCGCCAACGGCCGGGCCTCAGCGAGGAGTCCCGCAGCTCCCCGATGGCCGTGCGGATCAACCTCTGAACCGGGTGCCCGATCCGGAGAAACATCTCCCGGACCTCGTGGGTCTTGCCCTCCCCCACCACGATACGCCACCACGAGTTCATGCCGGATGCGGTCGGCCGGACGAGGGCGCACTCGTGAGGGACGACGCGCTGCCCCTCGATGAACGTGCCCCTGGCCAGCGTCCCACGGTCCCCCTCGTCGGGGACGCCCTTCACCTTCGCGAGGTACTCCCGCAGGACCCCGTAGCGGGGGTGGGCGACGCGGAGCGCGAAGTCCCCGTCGTTCGTGAGGATGACCAGCCCCTCAGAGTGGTAGTCCAGCCTGCCAACCGGGAAGATGCGCTCGGACACCTTCCCTCCGAGGAGATCGAGCACCGTCGGGCGGCCCTCCGGGTCCTCGTTCGTGGTCATGACGCCCGTCGGCTTGTGGACCAGGATGTAGCGAGGGTTCTGCGCCGCCTTGAGGCGCTTGCCGTCTACCTTGATCGCGTCCGCCGACGGGTCCGCCTGGTCGCCAAGCACCGCCCGCCGGCCGTTGATGGTCACCCTGCCGTCGCGGATCAGCTCCTCGGCATCGCGCCGGGAGCAAACCCCGGCGCGCGCGATGAGTTTTTGAAGCCTCTCAAGGCTCACTTGGGCCTTCCCCGGCAACCTGCTCGACCTCTTCTGGGGTGGGAAGCGCGGAGAGGTCGGACAGCCCGAAGTGTATCAG
>Ga0316628_100002850_pt1 | contig 13048 bp, 14 predicted proteins | sample OWC_Aug_M2_C1_D5_FD_207648 | JGI IMG/M metagenome (GOLD analysis project Ga0316628, IMG submission 207648) | Wetland soil microbial communities from Old Woman Creek delta, Ohio, United States - OWC_Aug_M2_C1_D5_C | ecosystem: Environmental > Terrestrial > Soil > Wetlands | place: USA: Ohio... | reverse complement strand
ACCTCGCCGCTTCGATCAGTGTCAAGAGAACAGTTTGGTCTTCGAGCGATAAGAACAGCGAAGAAAGATGGGGTGTGCGGTTAAGGAGTGGTAGTTCAGTTTCCGGTCAACTCGACCGTCGGTAATATCTTGCCTGCCAGTACAGGGTAGTCCCGATTTGCAAGATCCAGGACCCGCTCGAACTCCGCGACCGACATCACGCCGAAGTTCTTGGACTCCACGACGACGCCCGCTTCGTCAATGATCTCGCCGATAACGTTGCCATCAGCCAAACGGCTGAAACAGAATGTGGCCTTCTGTTTATCCGCCTTACCCATATTTCATTATAACATTTAAACGGACGGGACTATTTTTTTTCAATGTCGCAGGCAGACGGCAGAGGCTGAGTTCCCTTGACCGGTGATATATATAGTACCTCAGAGCTCAGGGCGTATCTTTTCCCGTTTATTCGCCAACCGGCTGAAGGACCGGATGGCTGTTTATAATGCAGGGGGATTGATATTGGTTAAGCAGTATGCTTTGATATTGCTATACCGTTTAGGTGAGAATCTAAGCTTACAGAGGGGGAGAAAACGGTCAGGAAACTTACAATAGCCAAAATCAGGACTATGCTTCTTAATGAGGAACGCCTTAATGGTGAACTGAAAACGGCATTGCAGGAGATTAAAGAGCTGAAGAGCTGCATTCCGCAGAACGAGTCCGGTGGGGGGTGGCCGCATTATGTCAAGGGAAGAAAATGAATTGGCTGAGAGCTGAATGCAGATTGCTGCGGGCTTTGTTTATACTTTACTTCTCACAGACCATCATGAGAGTTCCTGGCCCGCGATCATTATCGTTAAAATATCCCAGTAGGTTACATAGTCGTTCATCCACTTGACAAGGCGCGTATTGCCGTCCTGTGATATAACAATGGCGAGTACATCCTGTATTACTTTGCAGAGGTGATAGGCAGCAAGATGGCGGGTGCCGACACCTTCGGCCTGCTCATACACCCTCTCTTCTCCTTCTGCGTCCATGGCGCGCGCAATCAGGTCTCCTTTGCTGAAGGCGCCTTTGATTACTCCTCCAAAGCCGATGAGTTCAAGACCCTTTGCAAAAACGACTGCTCCGTCAACCGCGGCCAGATTGGCAATGAAGCGCGCATATTCGAAGAGGGCCTCATCGAGTTCCAGGAGTGTTTCATGATTGCCGGCAACATACTCATTCCACCCGACAACTTTGTCAGGGTCCCCGTATTCACCATAGCGCCTTGCGAGTTCGTTCATGATACCGACTATAAGCGAACGCAATCGCCGCATGGGCTCTTCATTTCGGAACAGATACTTTATGAACATATGCGGATTGGGAGAAGATATTGTCTGGATCAGGCTGTGGGGAAAAATAACGATCGTCGCCCCATGCTTCATATTCCTGATGCTGCTGATCATGCGCTTGATGACCTGCTCGTATAAACTCGAAATTAAATCCTGACTTACAGTCGCCCAGGCTTCATTGGCCCCTGACCGGCTTGCTAAATGGGCCCCCATGATATCATTTTGAAAACTTACAGTCCTTTGCGCTATCCATCGTGAATGAAGGACATTCGTATGAGGCATGATTACGCGTCCTCCGCTCAGCTGCGCGAGCATGTTTGAACCTCGGGAAGCCCTTATGCTTCCCGGTCCGGTGACGTCTAGGACGAGAGAATCTGGTATGGGTATGACCACTTTGCTGCCACCTCGGAATGCTTGTATCCAGCGGGTTCCGGAATTTATCAGTCCCCATATCCTCAGGCCCTCCGCAGGATCGTGAAGGACGCCGATGAGCGAGCTTTCGTACTCGGAGGCGGGGCTAAGTTTGAGCAATTCGTATTCATGAAAGGCACGGGGTTCACTGAAAACAAGTCTGAGAAATCCGTGGGGAGGGCCGAGGTCGGGAGGAAACACCGAGGGATCACAGAGCATAATCCTGAACCGCTGGGGCCTCATCTCCTCTGTCATCATGCTCACCTGGTAGCAGGTTGATATGAGAAATTCGAGTGTCTCCCGGTCCGGCAGCTTGCCATATTCTTCAGATGTTTCCCGGCCTGAAGAAGTATGCCAGAGTCTCAAAATAGATTCTGATAAGTCTTGCGGATATGAGTGTTTCATACCAAATGCACCAAGGGTGCCACCGTCCAGACCTCGGCTGCGACCCGTTTACTACCACTTTACATCCTTTCTATTAGTATGTGAAGAGCAGGAAGCTTCATGCTCACACCCGGCATACGACATGGTAAGCCCTAAATAGAGGAGGCGGCCGCAGTCTGCTCACGAGACCTCTTCTTGACCGTGTACAGAGGACGCGGTTCGAGAAGCACAGCGTTCCGCGTAGCCGCCGATTGCTTAATATCTCTCTAAGCTGGTTATCGGGAACGATTGGCAGTGCTATACTTTATATAAGTAGAGAAGAAAAACTAAGGTTATTTCACAAGGAATTTCAGAGAACCATGAAGAACAATGAAGTAGTGGATCTGGACAAGAAAAAGTGTCTCTAAAGAAGTTCTTCCCTCCCTTGCAATGGTGGCCTACGGTCAGCCGTCGCAGTCTGCGGTCTGACATTATCGCAGGAATAACCGGTGCGATTATAGTTCTTCCGCAGGGAGTGGCTTTTGCAATCATTGCAGGACTGCCTCCTGAATATGGTCTTTATTCCGCAATAGTTCCTGCAATCATTGCCGCTTTATTCGGGTCATCCCATCACCTTATCTCCGGTCCTACAACGGCAATATCGATCGTGATCTTCACCACACTCAGCCCCGTGGCACCCCCTTCAAGCGCTGAATATATTCAGATGGCATTGACCCTGACCTTTCTCGCCGGGTTTTTCCAATTAGCGCTGGGAGTTGCCCGTCTCGGTTCCCTGGTGAATTTCGTTTCTCACTCTGTCGTTATAGGGTTCACCGCGGGTGCTTCAATACTAATTGCAACAAGCCAACTAAGCAATATGCTGGGCATCACAGCACCAAAAAAACACTCTTTCATCCATATTTGGGCAGATATAATATCGAGCCTTTCCGAAACCAACCTCTATGTCCTTTCCATAGGTCTTAGTACATTAATTATCGCAGTATTTTTTAAAATCCTGAAGCCCAAGTGGCCGGGAATGCTAATAGCAATGATAGCGGGCAGCGTCATGGCCCTGCTGATGAAGGGGAACGAGCACGGTATCAGACTCGTGGGCTCTCTTCCTGCTCATCTCCCGCCCCTATCATATCCTGACATTACGACCGTTTCATTGCGCCAGCTTGCGCCTCCCGCATTGGCTGTTGCCATGCTCGGGCTTGCCGAGGCAGTATCCATTGCCCGATCAATAGCAACAAAGACCGAACAGCGCATTGACAGCAATCAGGAATTCATTGGTCAGGGACTCTCTAATATCATTGGGAGCTTCTTTTCGAGCTATGCCTCATCCGGATCGTTCACCCGCACAGGAGTGAACTATGAATCAGGAGCTAAGACACCGTTGGCCGCTGCCTTTGCTGCGATAACGCTGGCTGGCATAGTACTGCTCATAGCCCCTCTTACGGCCTATCTCCCGATAGCCTCGATGGCCGGCATCTTGTTTTTGGTAGCGTATAATCTTGTCGACACGCACCATATCGCCTCTATTGTGAGGACGAGCAAGCCGGAGGCCGGAATACTAATTGCGACATTTCTATCTACATTATTTGTAGAGCTTGAATTCGCTATATATGTAGGGGTGATTCTTTCACTACTGCTTTATCTTAACCGGACATCCCATCCGACCTTTGTGACCCTTGCCCCTGACCCTGATAGCAAAAAGAAGAGTTTCATTAATATTGAGAAGAAGCCTCTGCCCGAATGTCCACAACTCAAAATAATCAGGATTGACGGTTCAATCTTTTTTGGCGCTGTAAATCATGTGGCAGAACAGTTGGACCAAATAACAAAAAAATACCCTGAACAGGCGCACATCCTGATTGTAGGGGGCGGGATAAACTTCATAGATGTTGCAGGATGTCAGACACTTAACCAGGAGGCTCATCGTCTGCGTGCTAACGGAAGGCAGTTATATCTCTGTTCGCTCAAGGGCGAGGTAATAGACGTCATGAAACGGGGGGGCTGTAGCAAGAGCATCGGAGAAGAAAACGTTTTCCACTCAAAGGTCGAGGCAATAAAAAGGATTGTGCCGAGACTGGACCCTGAAAGATGTCGGCGCTGTAAAGTGCGGATATTCAATGAATGTGCACAGATGCCGGGAGCATGAATCCCCATTCATAAAACTGTGCCGATCGGTATTAACCATTGGCTTACGGTCACATACAGCGCGGGGCCTCGCGATTCGAGCCAGTGCAAAAAAAAAAGCGAAAGAAGGCGGGCACTCATGCCCTGCTCATTCAGTGCAGGCAGTCCAGAAAGGCGCTGAAAACTTCTCTATCGCTCTCCTTAATATTCTGGAATTCTATGCTGGTGGTATAACGTTTTGAATGTTCATCTCCGATCGCTCGGCACGAGACAACTTTTCCGAATAACGTAACAGAGGTATTATCCGGCAAAGATAGCTCCACGTGAACCCCGCTATCGATATAAAAAGCATGAAAGGTTTCAATAATCATTCCACCGAGGTCTAGACTCTTTACATTGTAATGCTCGGGATGATGCAGAATCGGCTTTTTCAGCGTATTAATATTCAACTTTATCTTCACTCTCTGCCTGGCCGGCAGATGCACTTCTTTCGCGTTATGCCTGATAAAATCCAGAAGTGCGACTGTCTCTTCCGCCGTCTTATGTGAAAACTTCATACCCGCTGAATATATCGGAATCACTGTCTGGCTTGTCCCTTTCCTGCCTTCTTTCAGGGACGACCACATAACAACACCTTTTACCGAAAAGACTTTATGTTCATCCGCGAGCTTCAGCGCGTATTCTTTCCCGATATTAAGTCTCCTGTCCACACTTAACGAAACTCCGTCAACGCTTACGTCGATGATTTGTACTTTTGTCGCAAACATCATCTTGCAGCTGACCTTCAAGTCATCCAGCTTGAATCTTTTCTCCCGCCTTTTTCCCGTCATGTAGCTCCTCTGAGCAGTCATACTTGAATGCGGGTCGTTTCTCCCCAGCAGGCAGAGTCTGACCCTTTTCTAAAGTATAGCTCGTTGTCAGTCCTCCGAAAAGTCCTTTTATTTCTCTTGCTGCCCTGACGGCGCTTTCCGTCCCCTTCCCACGAAGGGTTTGGCATTATCGTGATATTCTTTCTTAATTCACATCACGAAAATGAGCTGCCTGTAAAACAAGAAACCGCAAAGATTATCCATGTTAGAGGTGTTCGGAAGTCACTTAGTCTATTGATTTACGCCTGTAGTCTTCAGTCTGATTATGCGCGACGCAGGCGTGGACTTCAGGAAGGATGTGATCGCCAATTTTAGACTATACTCAGGGACGTGAGTTTTACTCTGAGAAATGTAATCCAACCTTAAATAAAACCTGATGAGATTTATCGAAACAATACGTCTCATCATATTCTGCAATCCAAATTACCACTGCAGTCCGAGAAGAGAAGGTCATGAAATTCTTAATTGTTATCTCTTGTCCAACAGTGAGGCGGTGCGGCGAAAGTATACATAGTCCGACCTCATTAGCATTGATAAGCTCAGCCTCAAATATTTCATCGTTCGCAAAATTGCCAAAAGTATATTCCACATTATTATCTGAGAACTCATAGCGTTCATTCCTCCTGTTATCAAAAAACATGGCCTTTACTCTCCGTCCAAAATATGCATTTCACGACCTTGTTCAATATCACACTTCACATCTGAACTCTACAATAATATTAAGAGATTTTCCAGGGTAAATTACAGGAAGGACTCTTGCCTCTCATCTCCTGTCTCACAAAACGCCGGAAACAGAGAAATTAATCAGAGATAACGGAACTGCCTTACTGCTTCGGTCACGACAAAGACCCTCAGATTGTTGGCCTGAGGATCAGCCGGAATGACGAAAAAGCCGACGCGTTTTGGATCATAGCCCATAGTTGTTCCCACTATGACCTCTCCGTCGCAAAATGTCACTTCGACCTTGCGGCCTGCGGGGCGGTCGCCTTCCTCAAATCGCCGCTCGGTATATCCGGGGTCCCCCTTGAAGTCCTTGACGAAGAACACGGCCTTCAGTTCGCTCACGGTGACCACGATGGACTTCAGTTCGCTCATAGTAGTTTCGATCAACTGGTCTGCGGCCTCGGCCCCAAATTGAACATGAAACGCCGGCTTGTTTGGAAAGAAGTCGTTTGTATAGCCCTTGAGCAGCTTGCCGTCCCTATACCGTATAATGATCTTTACAGGTCCCGCGTCAACACCCATTCGGTAAAGATACTACAAAAGGGCTCGTGACATCAAGGGGCCTCACGGGTGTTTCAACCTTCAATCCCTGCTGAGTCGAAAGTGTAAGTGCACGTCCCTTCTTATCTTGATGTTGAGCAGTATAAGGTGACCTTCCCCCGATTTGATGGACACACCGAACAGTTTGTATTATGAACAGGAGGTGTGTGTATGGGAAAGAAGGACAGTCGGCATTTCACGCGCGAGTTTAAGAGGAATGCAGTACAGATGATTATTGAAAAGGGGATGCCGGTGGGCAGGGTAGCCCAGGAGCGACGATCATGCCAAAGTTGAGAGATAGGGCAGGGTGTCGAAAAAGGAACTGTACACCTTTTGTACACCGTGATTATGTAAAATAGACAAAGAAAAACCCTTGAATTAAAAGGGTTTTAATGGTGGAGGCGCCGGGAATCGAACCCGGGTCCGAAGGCACTACTCTCAAGCTTCTACGTGTGTAGGCTGTCTTTTCATCGTCAGGCATCGGGACGCCGGCAGTCAAGCTGCCCGATACCCCATCTCCCTTAATCTCGCCTCAGGGGCAGGAGAAAAACCCTGAAGCCAGCCCGCTGATTGACGCTGTCTCCGGTACGCGGGCACTCCCGGATAAGCGCGCAACTTAATTAAGCTGCGAGTGCCAGTTCGTTGTTGGCGTTTGTGTTTTTTTCCACCTTTTTACGTGGTGATGGAGCCACGACACGCAACGTGAGCCTCATAACCCCCGTCGAGCCCAATCGCCCCCTTTCTATATATAGTTTACCACAAGCAGCACACTTGGTGAAATAACGGGGTAATTGCGAGGGGCTGTTCACCTTGCGGGGGGTTCTTTGGCTGCATCGGGAACATGCTGCATTTGTTACAGAGGAGTGCTAGCGGGTCTTCATCGCCCGCTCTATCTCCCTGTCCGCCTCTCTCTTTTTGATCGTGTCCCTCTTCTCGTACATCTTCTTGCCCCTGGCGAGGCCTATCTCCACCTTGGCCCGGGATTCCTTAAAATAGATCTTGAGCGGGATCAGGGAATATCCCTTCTGCAGCGCCTTGGCCTGGATCCGCGCGATCTCCTTTTTGTGGAGCAGGAGTTTTCGCGTGCGCACAGGGTCGTGGTTCATGATGTTTCCGTGGGTGTAAGGGCTGATGTGGCAATTGAGAAGCAGGACCTCCCCCTCTTTTATTAGGACATAGCTGTCCTTTAGGTTCGCCTTGCCCTCCCTCAGAGATTTGACCTCTGTACCGGTCAGGACGATGCCCGCCTCAACAGTTTCCTCTATCGAATAGTCGTGGAACGCCTTGCGGTTCTGCGCAACGATTTTCATGCGAAATTTTAACATGCCCGCTGAACAAATGAAAGGACATGCACTCCCTTGCTCTGCGTTGATGAAGTCTTATGCGAGACTGTCACCGAGGGAAATAAAAAAAGTATAATAGTATGGAGCGTTTATTTCGATATGAATAAGAAATTACTTGAGAGGGCAGAATATCTCCTTTCGAAAGAGAAGGGGACTGTTTTTAAGGACCCGGGCGGCAAGATCAATATTGCCCTTGTGTATCCTAATTCCTATCCCGTGGGTATGTCGAACCTGGGCTTTCAGGGTATATACGGATTGTTGAACGCCATGAACGACGTTGTATGCGAAAGGGCCTTTCTGCCGGGGGCGGAGGAGATTGAGGAGCACATCAGGACAGGGGCGGAGATCTTTACGCTCGAATCGAAGAGGCAACTGTCGAGGTTCGATATTGTGGCCTTCTCGGTCTCTTTCGAAAATGATTATCCGAATATAGTGAAGATATTAAAGATGGCCAATATTCCGCCGAGGACCGCCGAAAGGAGCGCGGGACACCCCGTTGTCGTGATGGGCGGGGTCTGTGCCTTTTATAATCCGGAGCCGCTTGCCGCCTTCTTCGATATATGTTTTATCGGGGAAGCCGAAGAGATGCTCCCGGAATTTCTCTCTGTCTTCAGGGGCTCGTCGTCAAAGGACGATCTATATGAAAGGGCCGCGGGGGTCGAAGGCATATATGTGCCCGCGTATTACGAGGTCGACTATGCCGCCGACGGCCGGATACTGGCCAGAAGAGGCATTCATGACGCCCCGGCCTCCATCAGGAAAAGGACGGTTATCGATATCTCTGAATCTCCGATGAAGCCTGTCATCACAACGCCGGAGGCCGAGTTCTCGGACATGTTTCTGATTGAAGCGATGCGCGGCTGCGTCTGGTCGTGCAGGTTCTGCGTTGCCGGCCGCATTTACAAGCCCGCCAGAAGGAAAGATATCGAAGTAATCAGACGTGAGATCGAAGACGCCTCCGCAATGACGCCTAAGATCGGCCTCATAGGACCTTCCCTCTCGGACTATCCCCATGCAGAAGAGGTATTGGCGATCGAGGGGGTGGATTTTTCGATCACTTCTCTCAGGGCCAGTCCGAGGAGCGGCAGGATAGTTGGGTTGATGAAGGGACATAAGAGCGTTTCGATAGCGCCCGAGGCCGGTACCCGGCGGCTAAGGGACGTCGTAAATAAAAAGATCACTGATGAAGATATATTCGAGACGGCGAAGATCATCCTGGATGACGGGATAGAGACCCTGAGACTCTACTTTATGATAGGCCTGCCGACTGAGACCATGGCCGATGTCGAAGGCATAATCGCCCTCGTCAAGAAGATACGGGAAAATACTGCGAGGGGCTATATTACGCTAAGCGTCAGCACGTTTGTGCCGAAGCCCTTTACACCTTTTCAGTGGCATCCCATGGCGCCTCTGAAAGAGGTGAAGGAGAGGCTGAAGCACCTGAAAAAGGGGCTTACTGCGGTAAGGGGCGTAAAGGTCTTTCATGACGTGCCGAAATACGCATATATGCAGGGCTTCTTTTCACTCGGCGATAGGCGTGTATCTGAGACAGCTGAGCAGATCGCATCCGGAAGCGACCTTTATTCAGGAAACGGAGCTAAAGGCTTAGACAGGGATTTCTACATCTTCAGACAAAAAGACCGGGAAGAGATGCTGCCCTGGGACTTTATCGACATCGGTGTTTCGAAGGAAGAACTCTGGAGGGAATACAGGGAGGCGGTGGGAATATGAATGTGGCGCTTATCGCACTCTCCTCTTTTATCGTTGCGTTCTCGGGTGCGCTTGTGCCGGGACCTCTTTTTACGATAACCGTAAGTGAATCGGTCAAGCGGGGATTTATAGCCGGTCCGCTGATCATTCTCGGCCATGGCATTCTTGAGCTGGTCCTTGTCTTGCTTCTTGTGATGGGTGTTACCCCGTTTCTTGCCGGGGAGAGGACCAAAATTGCAATTGCCGCGGCAGGGGGCGTTATCCTTCTTATAATGGGCGGGATGATGATAAAAGACGCGGCAGGGGCGAGGCTGGTTATGACGGCGGGGAGGAGTGAAAAAGGGCTTCATCCGGTCTTAGCAGGGATCGTGGGAAGTCTTTCAAATCCTTACTGGCTGATATGGTGGGCGACCGCTGGTCTCGGCTACCTTGTCAGTTCTGTGAAGTACGGCTTCGTTGGAGTTGCGGCCTTCTTTGCTGGGCATATCGCCGCCGACCTTGCCTGCTACAGCCTGTTGGCGCTGGCGGTCTCGAAAGGCATCAGTATGATCGGGGACAGGGGATACAGGTACCTGCTTTATGGATGCGGTTTTTTTCTCATGGCCTTCGGGGGATGGTTTATCTCATGGGCTGCAAGGTGATTGCCGCTGACGGGGAGATAAGAAGCACACCGGATATTTATTGAATTTTCACGGTAGAGATACTACTATATATTTCCAAAAAAGACATGGAAAACAGACTCTCGGAAAACATAAAGAAGATATACAAGAGGATCGCACATGCCGCTATGAGAGCGGGAAGGGGGCCGGAAGAGGTCAGGTTGATTGCAGTGAGCAAGAACGTGCCGGCTTCTTCTGTTAGGCAAGCGGTCGAGGCGGGCCTGAGGGATTTCGGGGAGAACAGGATACAGGAGTTTAGTGCAAAACGCGAACTGCTTTCGCGGTATGTCGATCTTCACTCTCCGGAGGCGCCGCTCGGATACCGTGTCAGCTGGCATCTTATCGGTCACTTGCAGAAGAACAAGGCGAAGGCTGGGGTCGAGTTATTTGACATTATCCACTCTGTGGATTCTCTCGAACTTGCCGTAATGATTAATAAGTTTGCCGGAAACGCTGGAAAAATACAGAGAATACTTATTCAAGTAAAACTTTCAGATGAAGAGAGTAAGTATGGAATATTAAAAGAAGAACTGATGGATATTCTTAATGCTACGTCTGCCATGAAAAGCCTGCGGGTCGAAGGGCTTATGACGATACCTCCATTTTTTGATGACCCCGAAAAGGTGAGGCCTTTCTTCAGGGAATTACGGGAGACAAGGGACAGGGCCGCGGCCAGGGGTTTCAGCTTGGCCGGGCTGTCAATGGGCATGTCGCATGATTTTGAGGTCGCGATCGAAGAGGGCGCGACAATGGTTCGGGTGGGCACGGCGTTATTCGGTGAAAGGAGAAAGGAGGCGGCATGATCGGTTTTATCGGCGGCGGAAACATGGCGGAGGCATTGATCAAGGGGATGACGGCAAAGGGCATGGGGGACATCTTTGTCTCGGAACTCAGGGAGGACAGGCGCGGGGAACTTCAGAAGGCATATGGTATAAAGGTGACTGCTTCCAATACCGAAGTCGCAGCCGCCTGCGAAATAATATTACTTGCGGTGAAACCCCAGAATATGGATGCTGTCCTTACTGAAATTGCGCCCTCTGTGGACGATACAAAAACAGTCGTTTCGATTGCCGCCGGGATCACCCTTTCCTATCTTGAATCGAGACTCAGGACAAGACAATTGATAAGGGTCATGCCGAATACCCCCGCCCTGGTGCAGGAGGGCATGTCCGTGATGTCGTTGTGCGGATGCTCTTACGGTCCTGAACTCAATGTTGTGAAGAGCATCCTGATGTCCATAGGGAAGGTCCTCGTGCTGCCGGAAGAGATGATGAATGCCGTGACCGCCCTGTCAGGGAGCGGGCCTGCATTTATCGCCCTGTTCGTTGAGGCGATGATGGGGAGCGGGCAGAAGATGGGGCTTTCTGCATCCGACTCTGCAGAACTGGCCGTGCAGACCCTGCTCGGCACCGCAAAGCTTTTAGATGCTGGCATGCCGCCCGAGCGGCTGAGAATAATGGTCACGTCGCCCGGAGGGACTACCGAGGCGGGGTTGAAGGTGTTTGAGGAAAGGTCTCTGAGGGACACGGTCGGCGAGGCGCTCCTGGCCGCAAGGAAGAGGGCCGAGGAACTCGGGAGGAGGGAATAATGTTCGTATTCGGCGACCTGCTCATCTCCATCGCAACAATACTCAATTATCTTCTCGGATTGTATAAATGGGTTGTCATCATAGCTGCGCTGATAAGCTGGGTGAACCCCGACCCATATAACCCGATTGTAAGATTTCTTCACGCAGTTACTGAGCCCGTATTCAGACCCATACGGCGCCTCATAGGATACCGGCTCGGGCCCATTGATATTTCTCCCATAGTAGTAATTCTTGTTATTATATTCCTGCAGTCGTTTCTGGTAAGGACAGTAATAAAAATCGGTCAGCAGTTTGGAGGAGGATGATATATGAGAATCACGCCGCTTGATATCCAGCAGAAGCAGTTCCCGATGAAGTTCAGGGGGTTTGACGTTGAAGAGGTCTACGCCTTCCTTGAAGTGATCAGGGAGGAGATGGAGGAACTTCTTAGGGAGAATGCATCACTGAAGGAAAACGTGCAGAGGTCCGCAACCCATATCAAGGAATACAAGGACATGGAGACGACTCTGCGCGAGACCCTTATGACCGCCCAGCAGATGGTCGAGGACTACAAGACGAACGCGAGAAAAGAGGCGGAGCTTCTCATCAGAGAGGCCGAGATGAGGGCGGAAGTATTGATCAGAGACGCCCAGGAAAAGGTGATCAAGATCCATGAAGACATCGTCGATCTCAAGGGGATACGCCGTCATTTCAAGGAGGAATTGAAGCGGCTTATCGAAAACCACGTGAGGATGCTCGAACACGACGCTTACAGAGAAGGAGAAAACAGGGAAGAGGTCGCCGAGTGAGTTCTGAACGTTACAAGGCGCTGAAGGGCATGAAGGACATCATGCCGCCCGACATACACATATGGCAGGAGGTGGAGAGAAAGGCGAGGGAGATCTTTGCCTCCTACGGCTTCCTTGAGATAAGGACCCCGATAGCCGAATCCACATCGGTCTTCGCACGGGGTATAGGCGAGAGCACGGATATCGTCGAAAAGGAGATGTACACCTTCGAAGACAAAGGAGGCAGGAGTATCACGCTCAGGCCGGAGGGCACTGCTTCGGTAGTAAGGTGCTACACAGAAAACCATCTGTATAGCCTGCCATCGCCCCAGAAGTTCTATTACGCTGGGCCCATGTTCAGATATGAAAGGCCGCAGTCAGGGCGCTTCAGACAATTCTACCAGATAGGGGTGGAGGCCTTCGGTTCTCCACGTCCGGAGATGGACGCCGAGGTGATATCCATGCTCAACCGGCTGCTCGGAAGTATCGGCCTTGAGGCGCCGCATTTTCAGGTTAATTCAATCGGGTGCGAGAAATGCCGCCCCGCGTTTAAGGAGGCACTCCTGGCATTTTTTGCAGGCAGTCTGGATGACCTTTGTCCCGACTGCCGGAGGAGGTATTCC
>Ga0316628_100002849_pt1 | contig 13049 bp, 10 predicted proteins | sample OWC_Aug_M2_C1_D5_FD_207648 | JGI IMG/M metagenome (GOLD analysis project Ga0316628, IMG submission 207648) | Wetland soil microbial communities from Old Woman Creek delta, Ohio, United States - OWC_Aug_M2_C1_D5_C | ecosystem: Environmental > Terrestrial > Soil > Wetlands | place: USA: Ohio... | reverse complement strand
ATCGCCCAGACCTTCCCTGGGACGCGGAGCGCCGAAGAGGCCTTGCTCCGACTGGCGTACTTGCACTACGACGCCCAGAAGCTGGACGAGGCCCTTGCCACCTTCGACGAGTACGATAAGTCCTATGCACACGGACGGTTTCGCGTCATGGCGGACCTGGGCAGGGGCTATGCCCTTATCGGGAAGCAGAATCTCGATGGGGCCGCGCAGGCGTTCTCCGGCATCATTGCCAGAGACGGGATCGATCCCCTCGCTGGAGAGGCCTATATGAGTCTGGCCCGTGTATATGAGGCGCAGAAGAAGACGGATGAGGCGTTGAAGATCTACGGACAGGTCGTCGAGAAGTTCCCCCAGACAAATTGGTCGCAGGACGCACTCCAACGCATGAACGCCCTCCGGCAATAGCAATCCTCGTGTCCGCTTAGAGTCCCTCGCCGAACAAGTGCAGCGAAGTTCGTCTCCAGCAAGTCCGCAGCTAATCCCATCCGCAGGTTCCGCTGGCTTGCCTGATCCCGTGATCCGCAGTAGACCATTCCATGTACCCAGACATCGGCAATCGGAGGGGCGCTGCAAGCAACAGGGAGGCTCAGTAACAGACGCCCCGGTCTACCGGGGTATCCAATTCTAGTACTGATAAGGAATATTATGTTAAGTAAGAAGGGGCTCCCGAACCCCAGCCATCCAACCGTACAATCGCTCTCGGCCAATCGCTCCCCTCCCCAGAGCCGCCGGCCCAGTCTCCGTCATCGGGTCACGTCTCTCACGACTGAACCCGAAGGTCCCAGTCCGGATCGTTGCGTGCCGCACTGTGCATCCAAGGACCCTCTGATCCAGCCTCGAACATGTCTCCAAGACATGCACGCTCGCACCAAGGCAGCGGCTTGCCGAGCTCGGCCTTCCCAGCCCACGCGGCCCTCAGGGAACATCGGGAGCGGCCACCACTGGTCGGATGGCGCCTGGATACGCGAGAGAAACAGGTGGGGCGCTTACATCGCGCGGAAGATTGGTGGCGGCGGGTGGACTCGAACCACCGACATAGGGCTTATGAGACCCCCGCTCTGCCAACTGAGCTACGCCGCCATGCGTACGGAAACCTGCGGGGCTCTGAACGGCTCGAATTACCAGTCGGCATAATAAAAAAGCGGGCCCTGGGTGTCAAGTTCTGCGTGAACTCTTGGTGTGCCAAATGATGCACACCTCAGGGAGGGCGCAAGCTGGCTCGTTTCAACGATTCGCCGGAAGGGGCGTTGTCTCGCCTGCCTGGCGTTTCTGGAACTGCTGACGCTCGATGTCCTTTGGCTCGTAATATTGGGGCCGGTAGCCGCGAAATTCCTCGATCAGCCACACCAATCCGTAGGCGGCGAGAGCCAGCATGGCGAGACTGATGATCCCCACAAACACACGCCGCCGAATCCTCCGAGCGCTCCTCGCCAGACTGGGCCGATACGCGAGAGCGGGAGCCTCCGCGGCGGATTCGAATTCGAGGCCATGGAGCGTACCCTCCGACCCCCCCGCCTTGACCCAGCGGACCTTTCCCAGGCGCGAGGGCATGTCGGGAATCTCGACGTTGAGCACGCTCCCTTCGGGCAAGGTCATTGGGAGGAGGAGTCCCATACCGCCGCTACTGGCATTCTCGACCCGCCCGGCAAATGAACTCGTCGTTCCGTCTCCCCGGTACAGGGTCACCGCTGCCTCGGTGGCGAGGCTCCATCGCAACGGGCGAAGATGGTCGGAGCCCGTCGGGAGGAGAGTGCGCTCGACTCGCCGTCGTCGCGCACCCGGCGCAAATCTGTAAAAGCGGGCATTGCACTGGCCGCAGCGGAATGGGAACACGCCAATCCAGCTGAGGGGCCCGCGCTCAAGAAAGCCCCGGCGATGCGAAGCATAGATTCCATTTGTCGCGCAGACGGGACACGAACTCACCGGGTCCACTCCTTCGGCGAAATCTTCTCCCCTCCCCCCGGCTCCCGCAGGGGATCAGCGGATGCCTGGGCCCGCCGCGGGCGACCTCACTGCCCTCCATCTACGGGCACAAACTGCCGGCCGGCCACTCTCCCGCCGCCGGGGGTTGGGTCTGGTCCGGAGGCAACGCGTCACTGGAGACCGTCTCGCAAGATCCCTGCCTGCTCAGCGGCCCGACGCCATTCCTCGTCCCGAAGAAAGGTCTTCAGGTTTGCCCAGATCGTATGGAAGCCAAACCGAGGTAGCTCGCCAATGGCCTCCTCTGTCTTCCACCCCTGGACGAAGATGCGATACACAGCCACCATGGTCCCCGTCCGATCCGCCCCGTGCTGGCAATGAACAAGGATGGGGTAGTTCTCGGGGTCGGTCACGAGCTTCAGAAAGCGAACGGCATCTTCCGGCCTCACGTTCCACGCATTGAAAGGGATTCGGTAGAACTGGAGACCCAGCGCCTCCACGTCGCTCCGATCCGAATGGAAGGCTCGGAAACTGATGACGGTTCGAATACCGAAACGACTCCGGGCCAGCTGCAACCCCTCGCGGGTGGGTTGAGCGCTCCGATACAGCCTCCCGCGATCGACCTCCGCAAAATTGCCAAGGCCCGGGAACTCTTGCGGACAGGAGCTCAGGTCCTGCCCTTGCTCACTCTCTTCCGTCCCGGTGGGAATCTCGCGGGCAGGCCCGTTCGATGCCCCCCCATGGGAAGTCACGGGTGCGCATTCGCGCGGAGACGCCACCGCGTCGCTGCTCACGATCGTGAAGCAGACGAAGGCCAAAATCGATCCGAGGGCCGCCAAGGCTTCCACCCTCACAAAGCGCGTACCACTCGCCATCGGAACGCCCCCCCTGGAACGGGTTGCCTAAAGACTACCATGACTGACAGCCTAAACGACAAGCCCAAAGAAAGGCAAGTAGATATGAAGGGTGGCTCGCCTGTTCCTTTCCCCGGGATCTTTAGGCCTGTATCACCCTGCTACTGAGGCCTCATCCGGATAACTCCCGATACCTTTTGGGGGAATCGGGTTGACTTCAGCAGGCGCGCTCGGTACTTTCTACACACCGTTCGCGAGTCAGGAACTTCCCACGGCGACCGAGCACGGCCCGGCGTGTGGGTCCCGGGGAAGAATGTCGCTGAGGGAGGGGTGACAGCCGAGGTGGCGTAGCCGGGATCCCTATGGTCGCGTGCGAAGGAGGATCGTATGGCCGAGCTGAATCCCTTCAGCATCGCACAAAAACAACTGGATATGGCAGCGGAAAGACTGGGGTTGGACGCTGCCACCCACGAACTGCTCCGCTGGCCTCAAAAAGAGCTGGTCGTCACGATCCCGGTGCCCATGGATAATGGTAAGATCAAGGTATTCCGGGGATACCGCATACAGTACAACTGTGCCCGCGGGCCGAACAAGGGCGGCATCCGGTGGCACCCGGATGAGACCATTGATACGGTGCGGGCGCTGGCGGCCTGGATGACGTGGAAGACATCCGTGGTGGACATCCCGCTGGGCGGGGGCAAAGGCGGAGTGACTTGCAACCCCAAGGAGATGTCCGAGGGGGAGAAGCAGCGGCTGGCCCGCGGTTACATCCGCGCGGTGGCGGGGATGCTCTCGGTCACCAAGGACGTTCCGGCTCCGGACGTCTATACGACTCCCCAGATCATGGCATGGATGATGGACGAGTACGAGACAATTGTCGGCGAGCATCACCCGGGCGTCATCACCGGGAAACCCATCCCCCTGGGCGGCTCCGAGGGGCGTGGGGATGCCACCGCCCGCGGCGGAATCTACACCGCCCGCGAGGCCGCTAAACAGTTGGGGGTAAGCCTCTCCGGCAAGACCATGGCCATCCAGGGCTTCGGCAATGCCGGCCAGTTCGCGGCGCTCCTGGGCGCAGAGCTCCTCGGGTTGAAGCTGGTGGCAGCCTCTGACTCGCGGGGCGGGATCTACAATCCCAAGGGTCTGGATCCCCGCCAGATCGTGGATTTCAAGCTCAAGACCGGGAGCTTGCAAGGGTATCCAGGTGCGGACCCCATCAGCAACGAGCAGCTGCTGGAGCTGGACGTGACCGTCCTCTTCCCGGCGGCGCTCGAAAATGTCATTACCGGTGCGAACGCCAGCCGTATCCGATGCAAGATCTCGTGCGAGCTGGCCAACGGTCCAACCACCCCCGAGGCGGATGAGATCCTGTACGACAAGGGCGTCTTCGTCCTGCCGGACTTTCTCGCCAACGCGGGTGGTGTCACGGTCTCGTACTTCGAGCAGGTGCAAAACACCTACAACTTCTACTGGCCCCTCGCCGAGGTGCACCAGCGCCTTGACGAGAAGATGACCCGGGCATTCGACAGCGTCTACCGGATGTACGAGAGGGAGAAGGTGAGCATGCGCCAGGCCGCCTATTTGGTCTCGGTGGCACGCGTGGCCGAGGCGTGCAAGCTGCGGGGCTGGGTCTAGCACCGGCACCCCCCATCGCACCCGACAAGGACCCAGCGCCTGGCGCAGGCGGACGCGGGCCGGTTGCCGGTCTCCCGCGAGGAGTCCATGGACGTCCTCAAGCTCCACCGCCTGCTGCGGAAGATGACCCAGTACCCTACCCTGCTGGGGCTGATCCGCAGCATCTTCATCGAGGTGCTCGAGCAGCGGGGTCTCATGACCCGCGAGCGCCTGTACGCGCAGGCGCGGGAAGCGATGAAGCGCGAGGGGGTCGCCGAAACCGAGACCAGCCGGCAGGAATACCTCGAGGCCTTCCTCGACGCCTGCGTGGCGGAATGCCTCACCCGCACGGAGATCGAGAACTACATCAACCTCGCCCGCAAGAAGGAAAATGCGCAGACCCTCAGCATGATCGCGAACCGTGACCAGGCCACCACGGAGGAGATCCTCCGTGCACTCCGCGAGTTTTGCGACATCCCCATGGGCGAGGTGTACATCTCCCGGGAGGAGGCGGAAGGGATCCGGGTAGCGCTGATCACCCGGTTCTTCTCCGGCCAACTGCCCTTCATCAGCCTGGCTAAGAACTACATCACCATCCGGGACACGGACGCGATCCTGCAGAACACCCTCTTTAGCCGGCGCCGGCCGGGGAAGCTCGGAGGCAAGGCCGCCGGCATGCTGGTGGCCCACAAGATCCTCCTTCCCACCCTGGAGAAGAAGGACCCCGAGCTCGAATCATTCGTCCGCATCCCGGACACCTGGTACCTGAACTCCGGGGTCTTCTCCGAGTTTCTCGACCGGAACAACCTGTATCTCTTCCATACCTTCAAGTACAAAGACCGGGAGAGCATCGAGAAGGAGTTTCTCCGGATCGAGGAGCAGTTCAAGTTCGCGACCTTCTCTCCGGAGGTGGTCGAGGACTTCCGCCGGATCCTGGTCGGCATCGGCGAGCATCCCATCATCATCCGCTCCTCGAGCCTGCTCGAGGACAGCTTTGGACTGGCGTTCTCCGGCAAGTACCAATCCGTGTTCCTGACCAATCAGGGCGACCTCGAGACGCGCCTCAGCCATTTCATCACCGGGCTGAAAAAGGTCTTCGCCAGCACCTTTGGGCCCGATCCCATCCTGTACCGGCGGGACCACGGCCTCCTCGACTACGACGAGCGGATGGCCATGATCGTGCAAAAGGTGGTTGGTCGTCGCTTCGGGGACTACTTCTTCCCCTTCGCGGCGGGGGTGATGTTCTCGCGGAACGTCTACGCCTGGAATCCGCGGATCAAGAAGGAAGACGGCCTGGTCCGGTTGGTCTACGGGCTCGGCACTCGGGCCGTGGATCGGGTTGGCTCGGACTACCCCCGGATGGTTCCTCTCAGCGAGCCCACGCTCCGGCCTGAAGTCACCGCCGACAAGATCCGCAAGTACTCTCAGAAGCACGTGGATGTCCTCAACCTCAAGACCGGGGCGCTCGAGACCCATGACTTCCGCACACTGGCTAGGACGATCAACCACCCCGACCTGTTCTATGCCGTCTCGGTGGTGGAGCACGATCACCTCGCCCCGCCCCTCTTCAAGACCCAGAACCTCCACGACGGGGAGATGTGCCTCACCTTCGAAAACTTGCTCACCAAGACAGACTTCCCCGCGCTTGGCCGAAAGATCCTCTCGCGGGTCGAGGCGGCATACGGCCGTCCGGTGGACATCGAGTTCGCCTGGGACGAGAACCATCTCTACCTGCTTCAGTGCCGCTCCCTGTCCGTCAGGAGGGAACTGCATCACGTCGCAATTCCCGAAGATATCCCGCGCGACCGTATCCTCTTTGCGATGCAATCCGTCTTGTCGAACAGCGTTGTGCCCAACCTGGAGTTCATCGTCTACGTGAATCCGCGCGAGTATGACCGGCTGCCGACCTTTGAGGCCAAGATGCGAATTGCCGGCGTCGTGAACGTCCTGAACAAGCATATGGCCAACCGACGCTATGTCCTCATGGGGCCGGGTCGCTGGGGGAGCAACGACATCAATCTCGGCGTGCGGGTGACCTACTCCAATATCAACAACACAAACCTCTTGGTGGAAATCGCTTTCGCCAAGGAAGGCTATACACCCGAGGTGTCGTACGGCACCCACTTCTTCCAGGACCTGGTGGAAGCCGACATCTGGGTCACCCCCCTCTTCCCGGATGATCCTGGCGCCTACTTCAAAGAGGAGTTCATCCTGAGCGCGGAGAACCTGCTGAGCAGCATCTGTCCCGATCTGCGGGATTGCGAGCAGGTCGTGCGCGTCATCAGGGTGCCATCGGTTCGCGGTGGTGACTACCTCCATGTCTACATGGATGCGACCAACCGACGAAGCCTCGGCTTTTTCGGTCCCCTCGAGGAGTCAAACACCACCTTCGAGCCGGGACAACTGATCGAAGCCGAATCCCGGTTCGATGGCAACGTCTGATTCCCGCCGCGATCCCCACAAGACGAACAGCCTCCCGGGATGACCCGGGAGGCTGTTCGTCTTTGGCGTGGGTTGCGGTCGCTACCGGAGCGCCCTCTCGATCCGGTCCATCCGTTCCGCGGACAGGGGCAGCTCGGCTTGCTCCAGAACCGTGGTCAAGGCGATGAGGTTCTCGTTGCTGACCTGGTTCTCCGTGGACATGGCGAGGGCCAGACGCTCTCCCGTCCCAACCCCGCGCAGGAGGTCCAGGGCGAACTCCCGTGTCGCCTTGGGCCCGAAATCGTAGACGGAGCTGGGAAATCCGATCCAGACGGCCTTTTCGGGCCAGCAGCGCAGTGCCTCCCCGATCGACAGGTCCCCCATCGGGGGCGGATGCACCGCCTCGACGATGTCAACCGGCGTCCTTCCGATGAGATCCTTGATGACGTCGAGCCGGCCGTCCATGTGCACCGCCATCAGCTTCCCGTTCGAGTGCAGGACGGCAGCCTGCTTCTCGTACTCCGGCATGAAATAGGCCTGGAAGAGCTTCGGGTTCGCCAGCACCCCGTCGACATTGTCCCCGCACATGACCACTGGAGCGGGCGACTTGGCCGCGATCTCGTACATCGGCTCCCGGCTCTTGGAGAGGGCCCGATACAGCTCCTCCACGAGGTCGGGGAAATCCGTCAGGTGATAGAAGAACCGGCCCCCCTCGCTGCCCACCCAGTTGATCATCAGCATCTGCATGGGCGAGTGTGGCAGATTGGCCAGCACCACCCCTTCATCGCCCAGCCAGTCCATCGCCTGTTCGATGGGGAAATAATCCGGGAGATACTCGGTGTGCTCCACGATGTACTTCATCACCAGGTAGTCGTCCGGACCTTTGAGCAGCCGCTCGACGATCCAGGGCGTGTGGCTCTTCCAGCTGCGGTTGGCCTTCCACTGCCCCACCCCGGGCTCTCGGAACTCGTCCTCGGAAACGCTCCCGACGGGGGTGGTGTACGTCCGATGGATGACGGGCCGCCCGTCCAGCACCGTCCGGACCTCCGTCACCTGGACGCCGTGCAGCTTCTCGACATAGGGCGGCCGGAGCCAGTTCATGCCCATGCCGCGATTCCGGCACTCCCGCTCGGCCCAGCCCACCTGGCTATGCCGCCAGTAGTGAAAGAACGGCAGTCTGTCGGCCTGCTTCCGATGGGAAGCCGCCAGGATTCGCTCTCGACGGGTCATCGCCGCCTCCTTCCACGAGTGTGTGACTCGAGCGCCCCTTTCGTTCGAGTTTCTGCCTCCGGGAGATCATGCCGTGCTTGCGTTGCTTATATCAGAAAGCGAATCCGCAAGGCAATTTGCCAACGGCCACGCGGCCCACCCTGTTTGCCTCATCGTACCATCGTTTCCGGAGGTGGGCGCCACCCGCGAGACCTGGGGCTCACGCCTTGCGGGATGCGTCGCCCTTTGATAAGGTCCCCCGCAGGACGCGACTTGCAGCAAATGACGCTATCGCTTGAAGGCCAAATGAATTCCTGGCACCATCACCGAGGTTGCCAGGAGAGTTGCCCTGATCGTCAACAGCCCGTCTTGAACTCTTTGGAGGACCAAGTCATGCGGAAGAATAGAGTCAAGGGCAAGATGCGGCAGGGGAGACTCGCCATCGGGACATATGTAGGTGTGGCGGATCCGGCGGTTGTGGAGATCATCGGACTTGCGGGTTTTGACGCCGCCTTCATCGACATGGAGCACACGAGCTTTGATCTCGGTACGGTGGAGGCGATGATACGGGCCTGCGAACTGACCGGGATTACTTCGCTGGTTCGCGTCCCGGACAACAACCCCAAGACCATCTTGCGCGTCCTGGAGGCGGGGGCGCAGGGCATTCAGGTACCGCACGTTGCCGGCGCGGAGGATGCCCTTACGGCAGTGAAGGCGATCAGATACGCCCCGATGGGGGAGCGGGGAATGGCGGGTGCAACGCGGGCAGCCCGATACGGGGCCGTTTCCCTGGAGGAGCACATGGCGACTTCGAATGCCGAGATCCTCCTTGCACTCATGATAGAGGATCAGGCGGCCCTCAACCAGCTGGCGGAGATCGCCTCCCTGCCGGGGGTCGATCTCATCGCCATCGGGCCATACGACCTCTCGGCGGCGCTTGGAATCACTGACCCCCGAGATCCGCTCCTGAAGGGTACGATTGAGGGAATAGCGGCGACCCTGAGAAGAGTCGGCAAGGCGAAAATGGCCTTCCCGTTGGGTATTGCCGCGTACCCGTTGAGCGCCTTGGAACTGCAGCGTATGGGCGTCGCCTATGCGAACTGTAACCCTGGTGACCTGCGGCGGTTACTGCTCTCCTACACGCAGCAGGTCAATGACATCCAGGCCGAGCTCGGTTGATGATTCGATTATACCAGGTCGCACGCCTCCGCCGGCATCCAGTGGGCGTCCTGGCCCTCCCACTTCACGTTGCAGCCAATGGGATTGGTCAGCGGGGTGCGCAGCGGTCGCCCCGCGAGGAGGTCGTCCAGGGCCCGCTCGAGATCGTTGACCGTGCTTTGGGGGGCATTTCGGGGATTGTCCACCCCCCGCCCCGTGTAGACCAGTCGCCGGTCGCGGTCGAAGACGTAGAAATGGGGAGTCCGGAGAGCCCCGTAGGCCCGGGCCACCCCCTGGGATTTGTCGCGGGCATACACCCACGGGAAGCGGTGCGTTTTCACCCGCTCCACCATATGGGCAAAGTCGTCATCTGGATGGGTGTTCTCGCTGTTGGAGTTGATACCGATGAACGCCACGCCCTTGTCCCGGAACCGCTCAACGGTCGCCCGAGTCACCTCATCCGACCCCAGCACGTACGGACAGTGGTTGCAGGTGAAGAAGACCACCAGGGCCTTGGCATTGGCAAAGGTCGCTAACGTGTAGGTCTTGCCATCCGTGGCAGGGACACTGAATTCTGGAGCCTTGTCTCCAGGACGCAACGTGAAGGCCATGCTCTTCCTCCCTTCCTTGGTGTTTGGTGGGTGTCCATCGAATTGCGCTGGCCGCGTCGCACAAGATCGTTGGCTCTTGCGCATCCCGGAGCGGATCGAGCCGAGCAAAGCCGCCTTCGGGCTTGCGGCGAATCCAACACGATCGGATCGTGCCCGTCAAACATGCCCCACTAAGGACCTCCCGTCAATGTCGGCCCCACCCATTGCAGTGGAATCCTGGTGAGCCCTCCGGCAGCCCCGCGCCCACCCGTGCAGCGCAGGGCTGCCGGGGGGCGGACATTTTCACAGAAGACCTGCAGGCAAGCGTGCTTGACTGCATCTATCCACTAGCCGATCCCGAGCAACTCCACCCGCGCGCCTGACTAGCGTTCTCACGGCTCTGCAGCGCGGCCATCGGCACCGGATCGTAGCCAATGCCAGCGATCCGCTCGTCACGCATCCGCGCCTCCCGCTGCGCGATCCCGCTCGTGCAGCCAGTGTCGATGACGTCCGCGCCCGTGGGTTTTGATTCCCACCGTTCTTCTGCATCGGCTACCTCAGGCGTTCGCGGCTCCTTCCCTTCATGACGGCCTCGCATACCCCAACAGCGATAGGATCCGACCCCTCGGTGGCTTGACAAATCGGCGCTGCCGGGAAATACAGTGGTGGGTGCAGCGCTCGGCTCCGAGGCGTGCGCTCGACACAGGCCGGCGCAGGGCATGAGCCGGTCGGAGAGGAGATTCATGGCGATTCGATCTCGTTCGGTGCTTATTGCCATCTTGTTGGTGCTTGGCTTCGGCACCGACGTAGGAACCCTCGTGGCGCCGGCGCGCGGCGCGGGTCCGGCCACTGCTGGGCGCGAGGCCTCGGTGCTGCAACACCACAACAGCGCCGCCCGGAGCGGGCTCTACATCGTGCCGACGTTGACCAAGGCCGCTGCCGCCAGACTCCATCAGGACTCCGCATTCCGGGTTACCCTCCAGGGGCCGACCTATGCGCAGCCACTCTTCTGGGCTGCGGCCCACCCCAAGGATCGGGATCTGCTGATTGTGGCCACCGAGCAAAACCGGGTATACGCCGTGGACGCATCGACCGGCGCGATGGTGTGGCAGCGCTCGCTCGGGGCCCCGGTGCCGTTGCGGGCCCTCCCCTGCGGGAACATCGACCCCCTTGGGATCACCGGGACGCCCGTCATCGACCCCGCCTCGCGCACATTGTTCCTGGATGCGCTGACTACCCCCGACGGGGGACGCACCAAGAAGCACCTCATCGTGGCCCTGTCGATCGATGACGGCTCGATGCGACCTGGCTGGCCCGTCGATGTCTCCTCCGCTGCTCGGACGGAAACGATCGGGTTCGACTCCGCTGTCCAGAACCAGCGAGGCGCCTTGGCGCTGCTGGCTGGTACGGTGTACGTGCCGTACGGCGGGCACTACGGCGACTGTGGCGCCTACCATGGCTGGGTCGTCGGGGTTCCCCTGGATCGGCCGGAGCACCCACAGGCCTGGGCGACGCGCGCGCAGGGCGGCGGCGTGTGGGCCCCGGGAGGTCTCGCCGCCGACGGTGCCACCCTCTATGCCGCCACCGGCAACACCTTCGGTGCCTCGATGTGGGCGGACGGCGAGGCGGTCATCCGCCTTCGGCCAGGCCCGACTTTCAGTGGGCAGTCAGCCGACTACTTCGCACCCTCCGACTGGCGGGGGCTAGACTCGACCGATACGGACCTCGGCGGGTCGGGGCCAGTCCTGGTCGAGGTGCCAGAAGCTCGGCCTTCCTCCCTTGTAGTCGCCCTCGGGAAGAACGGCGACGCCTATCTGCTCGACCGGGCGGATCTGGGGGGAATTGGCAGGCCCCTCGCCCATCGTCACGTCTCGGATTCGGCGATCATCAACGCGGCTGCAGCCTATGTGACGCCGGCTGGCAGCTACGTCGTCTTCCGCGGACGCGGGAGTGGGTGTCCAACCGGGCAATCCGGCGACCTGATTGCCCTCCGCCTCGCTGCCACCGCGCCACCGAGCATCGGCGTCGCGTGGTGTGCGAGCGCCCAAGGACGCGGATCGCCGATAGTGACTACGACCGACGGGCAGTCCGAGGCAATCGTCTGGAGCGTCGCAGCGGAGGGGGACAATCGCCTCCGGGGTTTTGACGGCGAGACCGGTCGGCCCGTGTTCACCGGGGGCGGCCCGGTCGACCAGCTGTCGTTCGTCCGTCGCTTCCAGACCCCCATCGTAGCCAACGGTCGCCTAATCGTGGCCGCCGACGATCAACTGGTCGCCTTCACTCCACGGTGAGAAAAGCCGAGGTGCCCGCCGCGTCGCTGCCGCTCAACTCCGCGCGGCGGGCGCGTTCGGGCGATACGAAGGCCACGACCACCATGTTGTACAATTGCACGATCCATTCGGATGTCCTCTTGTTCTCTTCCCTTAATGTGTTACTGTCCCTGCATGACAGCAGGAGAAATCCCCGAGGAGACCACGCCGGCTGCCCGAGGGCCCGCGCGTTCCCCGCGGTCCACCCCTGAACTCATAGTCGAGCTGCAGGTGCGAGCGAGAGCTCTCGCCTTAGCCGCCATCGCCGTCGCGAACGGCGACACTACCGAGTTTGTCTTTGCTGTCGACGACGATCCCCTCGACAAGCTCAATGCCCTTATCCGCGCCGGCGGCCATCCCATCGGAATCGTGGGGGCGCGTATCGAGCGCGGGACTGTCGAATTCCATCCCGAACCTTTTGTCGAATTCCAGCACAACCCCCAAGCGCTGGCATATCTGCAGTCCCTCCGCGTCCCCTTCCTGACCCTCATGCAGACGCACGTCGACCGCATGCCGGATAACCCTCGCAATAACTAGCATCCACTCGGGATTCCGGAAGACCTACACGGCCACTCGGAACGATGCCCTACGAGGGCTTCTTCTCGATGGACTCGAGCAGGAGGCGGCCCTGTTTGCCGTCCATCTCAAATGGCCGCTCTGCTCCGGTGGCCAGGTGTGCGTGCGGCGCGTGGAAGTGCAATTGGTGACGCGGCATGGGGGACGGCTCGGGCGCGAGATTCGATCTCACTCGGTATGCTGCTATGACCTCTTCCTTTTCCTGCCGGACACCGAAGAGCTATTGCGTCGGGCGATACTGAAACGCGGCGTACGGGCGGGGACCTTTGCCGGATCTCACCGCACCCTCAGCGTCGAGGGCGGCGCAAAGCGAGTGAAGCGGCGTCTCTCTGTGTATGCGCCCCTTTCATGCCAGCCGCCCTACCCACAGGGCCTTCAGAGCTGCTCGATCCACACGT
>Ga0316628_100002847_pt1 | contig 13054 bp, 9 predicted proteins | sample OWC_Aug_M2_C1_D5_FD_207648 | JGI IMG/M metagenome (GOLD analysis project Ga0316628, IMG submission 207648) | Wetland soil microbial communities from Old Woman Creek delta, Ohio, United States - OWC_Aug_M2_C1_D5_C | ecosystem: Environmental > Terrestrial > Soil > Wetlands | place: USA: Ohio... | reverse complement strand
GCACGGTGGGGGAGGCCCTCGAGAGGTTCGGCGAGGACGGGCTCAGACCGCTGAGGGCGATCCGCTTCGCGTGTCAACTTGACTTCGACATAGAGGAGAGCACTTTCCACTCGATCGCGTCCGTTCTGGACAGAGTCTCGCTCGTCTCACTGGAGCGAGTGCGCGACGAGCTGATGAAAATACTGCAGTGCGAGAGGCCGTCGAGGGGCATCGACCTGATGCACCAGTGCGGGCTTCTTGCAATGTTCCTGCCCGAGCTGGACGGTTCGAGGGGCATAGCCCAGAACGAGTTCCACGCTTACGACGTCTACTGGCACAGTCTCTGCACGTGTGACGCTGTGCCGGCGGACAAGCCGCTGGTCAGACTCGCGGCGCTGCTCCACGACGTAGGAAAGCCCGCCATGAAGGAGGAACACGACGGCCGGGTCACTTTCTACAACCACCAGCACGTGGGCGCCGGGATGACGGCGAGCATAATGGAGAGGCTCCGGTTCAGCAGCGCACAGAGCGAATACGTTGTTCGGCTAGTGGACAATCACATGTTTGACTACCACAGCGACTGGACGAACGGCGCGCTGCGCAGGTTCGTCCGTCGGGTGGGAATCGACGCCGTCGCGGACGTGTTCGACCTTCGCATCGCCGATTACATAGGCAACGGTCTCAGGCAAGGCTTCCCTCACTACTTGGAGGAGATGCGCGCAAGGATCGACAGGATACTGGAAGAGGACAGCGCCCTGACGGAGTCGGACCTCGCCGTGGACGGCAACGACGTCATGAGGGAGCTCAGTGTGCCTCCCGGTAGGGAAGTCGGCGCGGCGCTGAGAGAGCTACTCGAGCTCGTGCTGGACGATCCCTCGCTCAACAGCAAAGAAGAGCTGCTGGCGAGGCTCAGGAACATGAAACGCTCGGGCCGGCCGCCGGCGTGACGGCCGCGGCGAAGAACTCGCGCTCAGTGGCGGGCGCAGATCCCACAGAGTGTGATGTCCCCAGCCCCGGGCGTCCAGCAAGGCTGTTTTTGGTTGACAACATTCTTGTGCGTAAATAGCATGGGCCAAACAGGGGTTGAAAGACAGAGGTGAGATGGAGCATCGCAACAATCCATCGCGAGTCCGGAGCCGCCTCAACGGATTGAAGCACGCGATCGCGCCGGCCCTGATCGTGGCGATTGCGTTTGCCCTCCTGTGGCAGCTCAACCAGAAGAAGGCCGTGGAACTTCGCACGCTGGAGTCCGCATCGGTCGGGGACAGCGTCATGAAGGGACTCCACTCCTACCGCGATACTCTCAAGCCCGGCGTCTCTCTCCACGCGTCTCTGCTCAAGACCGACATCTCCGTACAGCAAATCGCCTCTCTCTTAGGCGAGCTGGGCAACGTTCTGGATCTAAAGAAGCTCCTGCCCGGCGAATCCTACGAGCTCATCACTGACGGGCAGGACTCTCTCAGGATGCTGAGATACCGCAAGGCCCCGGGCGAAGTGTTCGTGGTCGAGCCGGCAGAGGAGGGCCTCACCGTATTCCAGGAGAACATCCCACTGACGAAAGTCGTGCGCAAGATCGATGGCACCCTGGACGTCTCGCTCTATGACGCGGTCTGCGCCTCGGGGGGTGACGCCGAGCTGGCGGTCATGCTGAGCGACATCTTCGCGTGGGACGTGGACTTCTTCACTGATCCGAGGAAGGGTGACAAATTCACGCTCATAGTCGAGCAGTACATGAGGGGCGGCAGTCCGCGGGGGTATGCGCGCATACTCGCGGCCAGCTACAGGGGCGAGGAAATCTCTAAGGACGCCTACGCCTACCGTGTGTCGGACGGAAAGAGCGGGTACTTCGACTCCGAAGGGAAGTCGCTCCGCAGGGCGTTTCTCAGGTCTCCGCTCAACTACAGGCGCATAAGCTCCTACTTCAGCAACGCTCGCTATCACCCGATCCTCAAGCGCTACAGACCCCACCACGGCATCGACTACGCCGCCAGGTACGGCACGCCGGTCGTCACGATAGGCGACGGGGTGGTCGAGTACGCCGGCTGGAAGGGCGGGTTCGGTAGGTTCGTCAGCATCAGGCACAACTCCACGTTCACGTCCACGTACGGGCATCTCTCGGGGTTCGGGAAGGGCGTGCGGCACGGAACGAGGGTCGCTCAGGGCCGCGTCATCGGCTACGTGGGCTCGAGCGGTCTTTCGACCGGCCCGCATCTCGACTTCCGCCTGAGCCAGGGCGGCACGTTCATAAATCCCCTGCGCCTGGCGCCTCCGCCGCTCGCCTCCGTTCCGGCGGTCGAGATGGCCGCGTTCGACAGGCACAAGGGACTTCTCATCCAGGCCATGAGCTCGATCCCCGCCTCGCAGACGATGGACTTCGCGGAATTCGAGTCCAAGTTCTTCCCCGACACTCTTCAGTCAAACCTCGCCATGAGCAACTAGCGCGGGCAGTTACGGCCGCGCCCGCGGCCCGTGAGCACCGCCTTTTCCCTTGACACTGACGGGGTGCAATGTTAGCGTTTTTTCGTGATATCACAATGAGTTCTGCGTATTATCCGTTGCGCGCGCCCTGCTTCGAGGATAGATGGGTTTCGGGCGGGCCGAGCTCTCTCACAAGTTCTCGCGGACCCCTTTGCGGTAGCATTCATGGAGCTTAAAGAGTTCCAGTATCCGATCAGGAAAGAGCTGGGAGACGTGGAGGAGCGTTTCCGAGACGCCCTGGTGTCTCGCCTTCCCCTCATCAAGAGCGTCGCAAGTCACATACTTGCGACCCGGGGGAAGAGGTACAGACCCACGCTGGTGCTCCTATCCGCCAGACTGAACGACGGGCCGACCGACAGGGCGGTCTGCGCGGCCACCGTGGTCGAGTTGATACATACCGCCACGCTCATACACGATGACTCCATCGACAAGAGCGAGCTCAGGCGCGGCTGTCCGACCGTCAACTGCAAGTGGGACGACGACGTCTCAATCGCGATGGGAGACGTGCTCTACTCGAAGGCGTTCTACATCCTCGTCAAGAACCAGTTGTACGACGTCATGGACGTCCTGGCCGAGACCACGCACAGGATGAGCGTGGGCGAAATGCTCGAGCTCGAGAAACGGAACGACGTGGAGATCAGCGAGGAAGACTACCTCACGATGATAGGCGAGAAGACCGCCTCGCTCATCTCCGCCTCGTGCGAGATCGGCGCTATGCTCGGAGAGTCGCAGGACGGGATGAGGGCGCGCTTCTCCAAGTGCGGACACGCGCTCGGACTGGCCTTCCAGATCACTGACGACGTGTTCGACTTCGTGGGAAGGGAACACGTGCTGGGGAAGAACATCGGCACCGACGTCGGGAGCGGCAAGTTCACGCTTCCGGTGATCGCGGCGCTGAGAAACGCCGGCTCAACGGACAGGTCCAGGATGATGGACATACTCAGGTCCGGACCGCTCATGGACGGCAAGTGGGACGAGCTCCTGGCTCTCATGAAAGAGTATGAGGGCATAGAATATTCGAAGAGAAGGGCACTTGCCTACGCTGCTGAGGCGAAGGAGCTCCTGGATCCGTTCGCGGGCTCTCCCTATCACTTGTCCCTTTGCTCACTGGTTGACTACACAGTCGAGAGAAAGAAATAGTCGCTGAATGATCGAGGCACGGTACTGGACTCAACTTGAAGACGGCGGGGTCCTGTGCGAGCTTTGCCCGCACCACTGCAGATTGAAGGACGGGCAGAGCGGCATCTGCATGGGCCGGGTGAACGAGCGGGGGAAACTCTACTCGAAGAACTACGGCGAGATAGTCTCCGCCGCCATAGACCCCGTCGAGAAAAAACCTCTGTACCACTTCCACCCCGGAACCGTCATCCTCTCCGTCGGACCGAACGGCTGCAACTTCAGGTGTCCGTACTGTCAGAACTGGGAGATATCGCAGACACAAGTTCGGACCACGCCCGTTCCGCCTGCCGACCTCGTCAAGACCGCCCGCAGAGACGACTCGATAGGCATAGCGTACACCTACGCCGAGCCGCTCATCTGGTACGAGTACGTGCTCGAGTGCTCGAAGCTGGTCAGGGACGCCGGCATGGTGAACGTCCTCGTCACGAACGGGTTCATCGAAGAAAAGCCGCTGAGAGAGCTGCTCCGGTACGTCGACGCCCTCAACATCGACCTGAAATCGATACGCGAGTCGTTCTACAAAAAGCTCTGCAAGGCTTCCCTCGCGCCGGTGTTGGCATCGTGCCAGATAGCCAGAGAGATGAGCCACGTCGAGCTCACCAACCTCATCATCCCCGGAGAGAACGACTCGGACGAAGACATAGGAGACCTCGTGGCCTGGGTGGCCGGGAAACTGGGGAAGGAGACTCCGCTCCACTTCTCGAGATACTTCCCGCAGCACAAGATGTCCAACCCGCCCACTCCGGAGGCCACTCTCCGGAAGGCCTACCAGATCGGCAAGAAGTCACTCTACTACTGCTATCTGGGAAACCTCTATTCGAAGGAAGGCAGCGACACGCACTGCCCGCAGTGCGACAACTTGCTCGTGGAGCGGGCAGGCTATTCGGTGAAGATAACAGGCATCGAAGGGAGGAAATGCTCGCGCTGCGGCAGGCCGGCTGACTTCGTGCTCTAACGAGGCAGTCGCGTCGGTCGGGCTCAAGACCCGGCCGGAGACGCACGGTTCTTAGCCGCCGCGCACGACATCTAACGATGGCAAAAACAACATCCGACGCATCCAGCAAGCTTGCGAGACGCGCGGCGGAACTGGCGCTGTCCAAGAAGGCCCAGGACGTCGTGATTCTCGACCTGCGCGGACTCTCTGCCGTGACCGACTTCTTCGTCATCTGCAGCGGCCTGTCCGACACTCACGTGAGGGCAATAGCCGACGCCGTCGAAGAGGGCCTCAAGCGCGAGGGATCCCGCAAGTGGCACGTCGAAGGCTACTCGCACAGAAGATGGGTCCTGCTCGACTACGTGGACGTCGTCGTCCACGTGTTCCACCACAAGACTCGCGAGTTCTATCTCCTGGAAAGACTCTGGGGAGACGCCAAGGTTGAGAGGCTCGATAGCTGACACCATACGGCTGGCCGTGCGCGAGGCAGCACTCAAGAGCGGCGCGGTCGTCGAGGCCGACCTGCCGCAGATAGTAATCGAGACACCGCGCTCGAAGGAGCACGGCGATTTCAGCACGAACGTCGCCATGGTCGCGTGCGCGAAGGCCGGCAGGAAGCCGATGGATCTGGCCGCCGACATCGCCTCACGAATCGACAAGAAGTCGGCCCGCCTGGCGGAAGTGGAAGTCCAGAAGCCCGGCTTCATCAACATGCGCCTCGCCAGGGATTTTCTGGAGGAAAACCTGCGAGCCATCCTGACCGAGGGAGAGGCCTACGGGAAGTCCGACTTCGGGGCAGGCGAGCTCGTCCAGGTCGAGTTCGTGAGCGCCAACCCGACGGGACCCTTGAACGTCGTGAGCGCCAGGGCAGCCGCAGTCGGCGACTCGCTGGTGCGCCTCATGAAGGCGTGCGGATACGACGCCAGGAGCGAGTTCTTCGTCAACGACTCGGGTAACCAGGTCGAGCTCCTGGGGCTTTCGCTCAAGGGGCGCGTCGAAGAGGCGCTCGGCAAGGGAGAAGCGTGGATCCCCGACCAGGGCTACCACGGCGAGTACCTGGCCGAGCTGGCGCGGGAAATCCCCAAGGACAAGGCGGAGGAGATGCTGGCGGAGGCCGGCGACGGCGTCGGCAGGTTCTCACAGTTCGCCGTCGAGCGCATGCACGAGGCGCAGAAGCGCGGCCTCGAGGCGTTCGGGGTCAAGTTCGACCAGTGGTTCAGGGAGTCCACTCTTCACGCGGCGGGCAGGGTTGAGGAGACGCTCGAGGCGCTCCGGCAGTCGGGCCTCGTGTACGAGAAGGAAGGCGCCGCATGGCTGAAGACCTCGGGCCTGGGCGACGACGAGGACAGAGTCGCCAAGAAGAGCACGGGCGAGCCCACGTATTTCCTGTCCGACATCGCATACCACAAGAACAAGTTCGACCGCGGGTTCAAGAAGGTCATTGACCTCTGGGGGCCGGATCATCACGGCCACGTGCCGAGGATGAAGGCCGCGGCCCGGGCGCTGGGATATCCCGACGACTGGCTGGAAGTGCTGATAGTCCAGTGGGTGCGGTTGATGCGGGGCACGACGCCCGTCTCCATGTCGAAACGGGCGGGCGAGTTCGTGACGCTGGCTGACCTCGTTTCGGAGGTCGGTACAGACTGCGCCAGGTTCTTCTTCCTGATGAGAAGGGTCGAAAGCCACCTCGACTTCGACCTGGACCTGGCCAAGAAGCAGTCGGAGGAGAATCCCGTCTACTACGTCCAGTACGCTCACGCCCGTGTGAGCAGCATCCTGGAATTCGCGCGCGAGGCCGGAGTGGGCCTCTGCAAGCTGGAGGAGGCGGACCTGTCGCTCCTTCAGACGCCGGAGGAAGTGGCGGTCCTGAGGGAGCTCGTCAACTTCCCCGAGTACGTGAAGGCCGCCTGCGGCACCAGGGAGCCGCAGAGGATAACGTCATACCTGACATCTCTGGCAACGGCGCTCCATCAGTTCTACCACCACAGCAGGGTGGTGGGGACGGAAGAAAATGTGATGCAGGCGAGATTAGTGCTTGTGCGCGCGGTCAGGACTGTGGTAAAGAATGGGCTCGACCTGATAGGCGTTTCAGCCCCGGACAAGATGTGACGCGCTCGGGCCTCGCCGCCGTGCGTGCGGAGGTCCGCTTCCAGGCAAGGAGAAAACCGTGAGCATTCTGGTAGTGGGTTCGGTCGCTCTGGACACGATAAAGACGCCGTTCGGCTCTTGCGAAGATGAGCTCGGCGGTTCGGCAGCGTACTTCTCCGTCGCGGCGGGTCACTTCGACAAGGTGAACATGGTGGCCGTCGTCGGCACGGACTTCCCGAAGGAGCACGTGGAGTTCTTCAAGGACCGCGGCTTGGGCCTGGAGGGCCTCCAGACGATGGAAGGGAAGACCTTCCGGTGGAGCGGCGAGTATGGGTTTGAGCTGGGCGAGGCGAAGAGCCTTTCAACCTGCGTCAACGTGTTCGAGCATTTCCACCCGCAGATACCCATCAACCTGAGGGACACCGAGTACGTGTTCCTGGCCAACATAGACCCGACGCTTCAACTGGAAGTCTTGGAGCAGATGCAGAACCCCGCGTTCGTGGCTTGTGACACGATGAACTTCTGGATAAAAGGGAAGCGCGAGGAGCTGCTCCGCGTCATCCCCAGGGTGGACGCGCTGATCCTGAACGATGCCGAAACGAGGCAGCTTACGGGTGAGCCCAATCTGCTGAAGGGGGCCAAGACCATCATAGCCATGGGCCCCAAAATGGTCATAATCAAGAAGGGAGAACACGGGGCTCTTCTCATAACGCCCGAGTTCAAGTTCTCCGCTCCGGCCTATCCGGTGGAACTGCTTTTCGACCCCACCGGGGCAGGGGACTCCTTCGCAGGCGGGTTCGTCGGATTCATGGCGCGCTGCGGCGAGCTGAGCGAGGATTCGCTCCGCCTTGCCGTCATGTACGGCACCGTGATGGCCTCCTTCGCCGTGGAGCGCTTCGGCGTAAAGCGCCTGGCCGAGCTCGACACCTTCAGCATCCTGGATCGCCTCAAAGAGCTGAAGAAGCTCAGTGAGTTTGAGATACAGCCGATGTAGGCGCATGGTGACCCCGCCGAAGTGAGCGTCCCTGCCTGCGGACACATCGCAGCGACACCACAATCCTCAAATTGTGACCTGCGCCTGCAACAATTCTCTCTTTACTTCACGTTTCCTCTTGACCGTCTTCCTGCATTGTGATATCATCTCTGTCGACTAGGCAAGAGGTCTGAAGGGACACGAACGAGGTCTCTTTTGCTTTCTCTCTCCATGTTTCGTTTCACGTCCGTCTGACACGCTCTTGATGCGGGAGTGCGCTTCGCAGCGACCTCGACCTGTGACCCGGCCGCGCGGCGGCGGAGTCGCACTCTCATGGCCGGAGTCCGTCTTCCGTAAGGAGGGCAACATGGAACGCCGTAGATGTCTGATACGCGGCTACAGGCTCGCGCTTCTGACCGGTGCACTCGCGGGACTGCTTCTGTGTCTGGCGCTGACCTTGCAGTCGCCGGTGGCGGAATGTCGGGAGACGATGAAGTTCGCCGAGGACGCGGGCGATCCCGACATGCCAGATCGAGTTGAGAGTGGATCTGTTCGAGCGTCCGGGTTCGCCGTCTACCTGACGGGTGACGCTCACCTGCCGGAGCTCGATTCACGCGAAACGGCGATAACGAAACCAGTCGTCTGCGAGTCGAGGCGGGCGAATATTCAGACGCGTCGCATTGTCATGTATCTGCTGAGTGTTTGGTCCTCCGTTGCATCCTGGCGGTTCGCACTCTAGTGAGGAGGTCTCCATGATTTTCCAGCATCCCGACATTCAGAGGATTGAGAAAAGGCTGGAGACTCTTCGGAGCGTCCCGGCCGATTCTGAGTACCTAGAGCGCCTCGAGCTGCTTGCGGACCTATATCTGCGGCAGGACGGGTATGAACCGGCGCTCGAGTATCTGGAGGAAATACTATCGAAGGCCTCGTGCATCAAGATGTCCAGGAAGAAGCGTCTTCTCCTGGAACTGAAAGTGATCGAGTGCCTTCTCAAGCGTTCGCGTTGTACGGAGGCGCTGGGGAAGTGCGGGGTTGTTGGCGCCGAGCTTTCCCGAGAAGCTGACGACGACGTCAGCGCGCAGCTGAACCTGTTGTTGTCCCATGCGCATTGGAAGATAGGCGAGTACTCGCGAGCGATAGAGTCGTGCGAGAAGGCGCAGAGGATACTAAGACGCAGGGGCGACGCACGAGGACTGGCGCAATGCCACAGCCTTTTCGGCAAGAGTTACCTGCGACTGGGACAATACGAGGAGGCCAAGCGCCACTTCGAGGAGGCACTCGGGGCATACGTCCGACTGGATGACAAGAATGGCGTCGCGGTATCTCACAACAACCTTGGGCTACTTCACAAAAACCATGGCGAATGGCAGCTCGCGTCCGAGCATCTTCTCAAGGCGCTCGAGCTGGACAAAGAAGGTGGGAACTACGGGAAGATTGCACTCAGGCAGTTGAACATCGGTCTCGTGTTCCTGCGCACCGGGCAGTGGAAGAAGGCCAAGGATGCGACCCAGGAAGCCCTGTCAATCGCGCAGCGCGTGGGCGACCAGCACACTGCGGCCGCGGCGTCGATAGCTCTGGGCAATTGCCTGCGGTTTCTAGGAGAGACTAGCGCCGCGGGCAGACTATACAGGCAGGCCGTCGAGATTGCGGAGCGAGAGAACCTCATACGCGAGCTGGCGCTGGCTCATGAGTTCATGGGAGAAGCAGAAGCCGCAGCAGGTGAACCTGGCAAGGCACTTGGGAAGTTCGCGTTGGCTCTTCAATTGGCGGAGCAGATCGCGCCTGAGGGTGACATTGTTGCCGAGGTGGAGAGGCGGAGGGCCGAGGCATACCTTGCGCTGGCGGACCTCCGTAACGCGAAAAAGGCTGCCAGACGCTCGCTTCGCCTTTGCAGATCGGTGGGTGACAGGTACGAGGAAGGGGCCGCGCTCTGCGTAGTGGCGAAGATCCGGGCGGCGACGGGGTGTCATTCCAGCGCGCGCGCCACGTTCGCGGCGGCCGTGGGTATTCTCGAGGCCGTCGGTGATAGGTACGGACTCGCGCGCGTCCTGCTTGCCTTTGGGAGACTTCTACGTTCGTATAGCCGCACGGACAGGGACAGGCTGGAGACGCGGCGAATTCTGGCAAGAGCAGTCGGCCTATTGTCCGAAGTCGGTGCCGAACAACTCCTCCGTGAGACTGAAAAGGACCTCGATCTTACCTGGAACCGAGAAGAAGGCGGCGCAGAGTCAGTGACTGTAAACCCCGGCGGTCTGCCCGCGGGCGTTGCCCCGTCCGATTCCGACGGGCGGGAAGACCGAGGACTTGACTCCACCTACGGATTCGTGACCTGTGATGCCAGAATGATCGGCGCCTTGCGTTCTGCGCAGCTCCTTTGTTCGGCCGACACGCCCGTACTCATTCAAGGGGAGACCGGAACCGGCAAGAACCTGCTTGCCTATGTGTTCAGGTCGCACGAGGAGAAGCGCAGTCGCCCGTTCGTCGAACTCAACTGCGCGGCAATTCCCGCGGACCTCCTCGAGAGCGAGCTGTTCGGGTACTCGAGAGGTGCGTTCAGTGGGGCCGTCTCCGACAAGAGGGGCATACTCGAGGAAGCACAGGGAGGAACCGTCTTCCTGAACGAGATCGGCGAGATGGAGGGCAGGATGCAGGCAAAGCTACTCCACGTCCTGGACGACGGTTGCTACAGGCGCGTCGGGGACACGGCGGTGAAACGGCTCACGGCGCGAGTCCTCTCTGCAACCAACAAGGATCTGTGGACGGAAGTCCAGTCGGGAACGTTCCGGCGCGACCTGTACTTTCGATTGGCGCAGGCCACGCTTAAAATCGTCCCGTTGCGCGAACGAAGGCAGGACATCATCGGCCTGTGCGAGCACTTCTTCCGAGTCTATTCAAGGATCTATTCTAAGCAGGTCGTCGCCGGGTCAGCTGCTCTGGACCTGCTTCGAGAGTACGGCTGGCCCGGGAACGTTCGTGAGCTGAGGAATAAGATTCAAATGCTGGTTCTTGCGGCGCCCGACCGGAGAATTCTGACGGCACGGGAGGTGGAGAAGGTACTTGGTGATCCCGCAGTCCCGAGCCATCCAACCACTCTCGCCGGGAAGATTGAGCTGCTGAAGCGGAACGAAGTGTCCCAGGCGCTGGCGAGCTGTGCCGGCAACAAGACGGAGGCGGCCAAAGTTCTCGGCATGAGTAGAAGGGGACTGTGCAAGATCGCGGAGCGAATGAGTTAGAACTCGTAGGCATCCGCTCCCGCGTTCGGAGACATGGTAACGGAGTTCCTTCGCTGCGGAACTCCGTTACTGTTCTTATGGCAATCTGTACATCTGGTTAGGCTCGCTGGCTTCCCAGGGCGAATACTCGGTTCTAAGCTTGGCGGCCACGCGCGCCCTGAAAGAGCAGTCACCTCAAAGTGGCCGGCGTAACCACTGGTGTGTCTCTACGTTATGATAGCGACGCACGTGCACCTGTGGCGTCGTGCAGGTACGGCTCTTGCTGAAGAGCAAGTCGAAGCACCAGTGATTTTTGCTCTTGCACGGGGAAATGCAGCATGATATATTTCTTGACGGCGGAAGCGTTCTTGAGCGAGAAAGGACGGGAGGTTCGTTTGGCAAACGTACTCCAGAAGCCGCCGCTTGCCCTGAAGGCAGAAACTGTCATCCGCGGGCTCAGAGACGTCTCCGCTGTATCCGTTCTGGTTGACGACGGGCAGATCAGCGAGATTCACCTCACCACCGAAAGCAACCGCACCCCCAAGCAGCTCGTCAGGGACATCGAGTCAGCTCTCGAAGCCGAGCTCGGCCTGCGCGTAGACCACAGATGCATAAGCATCGCCCAGAAGAAGGAACTCATTGAAGAAGAAGAGATTCCGGAGCTTTCTCCGGCCGATTTCTGCGAACCCGTGAAAACGCAAAGGGTCCGATTCGGAAACATAAGCGTTACCTACTCCGAGCTTCAGGGAAACGTCAAGGTGGAGCTGTCTCTGGATGCCCTTGAGGCGGCTGGGTTTGCGGAAGGTTCCTGCGACCACAATGACATGAATAGACTTATAGCCACTGCGACCCTGCAGTGTGTTCGGCAGCTCATCGCGGAGGATTGTTGTTTCTCTTTAAGCGACGTGGAGGTGATGCGTCTAGGACCGGATGATGTAGTCGTTGCTACAGTTAAGTTTCTTTGGGGCAGAACCGATAGAACTCTAGTGGGGTCTACTGTCGTCAGTCAGAACTTGCATCAGAGCATAGTTTATGCTGTTCTTGACGCCGTAAACAGGGTTCTCGGAAATCTGCGCCTGAAGGAACCGGTGGAATATGAGTTAAGACCGACATCAATTAGAGGCTAGAGCGAAGCGGCGTAAGCTGGAGCGAAGCGGCCATCTTTCTCTTTCTCAGTGAGCAAATTATGCTCAAAAGGAGGTGGCTGCCGGGTTATGCCGAAATTCATCTACGCAACGCTCGCCGCTCTACTCAGCTTTGCTGTAAGCGGCGGACACACCTGGTGGGCTAGTGGAGGCCACACTTGGTGGATGCTCAGCGGCGGGCACACTTGGTGGTAACATCATAGCCTCGATTGGTGTCGGTCATTTTTTCGAGGGTTTGTTCGTCTCGACTGTGTGCTAAGTTAGGTTCCTGCGGGTGATGGGCCGCAGTCCAGTCCGATTTTGACTAAGAGGAACGCAGACGCATGACGCCGGGCGCCAGGCAAACAGGCGGAAGCAAGGTTACCTTCTGGGTTTACTACTGCGTCGTTGTGGCAGCCGGGGCGTTCGCTCTCATCTTCTCGTCGATTCCGGCAGGATCGCTTCGCTGGTCAAGCTTCGGCTTATGGACACTTCTCTTGGTCCTGGCCGGGGTCGCCCCGATCCCTCTTCCGGCCGGGGCGTCGATGACGGTGTCTTCCGCGGTGAACTACGCGGGCATCATTGTCATGGGTCCCGTCCTGACGGCGTGGGCGGGCGTAATCAGTGCGGTATTTCTCCAGCTCGTTATCCTGAGAAAGCCCGCAGTCAAGAGCATTTTCAATACCGCGACGTTCGCGCTCACCGTACTTGGTGCCGGATGGGTGTATCAGGCGATGGGGGGGCATGTCGGCAAACTCAACCTGCCGTCGGACATCGTCCCTCTTCTTGTCTCCGGTGTGTGTTACTTCCTGATCAACACCGGTACCACAAGTATTGTAGTCGGGCTGGAGGGTGGCCTCAGCCCCGTACGAGTATGGCAGGTGAACTATATGTGGACCGTGTTCCACCTATTTGCACTCCTGCCGTTCGGTGCGTTGCTGGCGCTTGTCTACTTCACGGCCGGTATGTGGGGTATCGTCCTTTTCTTCATCCCCCTCCTGTTGGCCCGCTATTCCTTCAAGCTCTATGTTGACATGCGGCGGGACCACTTCGACTTTGTGCGCGCGCTGACCGGCGTCATTGACGA
>Ga0316628_100002846_pt1 | contig 13054 bp, 9 predicted proteins | sample OWC_Aug_M2_C1_D5_FD_207648 | JGI IMG/M metagenome (GOLD analysis project Ga0316628, IMG submission 207648) | Wetland soil microbial communities from Old Woman Creek delta, Ohio, United States - OWC_Aug_M2_C1_D5_C | ecosystem: Environmental > Terrestrial > Soil > Wetlands | place: USA: Ohio... | reverse complement strand
TCCATCGTGATCTTGGCGGTCTCGTCAGAGACATGGGGTCCCTTCACCACCTCCACGAGTTTCATCGCCAGAGCCGGGTTGAAGAAATGCATATTCACTACTTTGGAGGCCTTTTTGGTAGCATCGGCGATGAGGGAACTCACAATCGCCGAACTATTGGTAGCCAGAATGGCATGAGAGGGGGTCAGCCGGTCAAGATCTGCAAAAACCTTTCTCTTGACGTCGAGAACCTCTAAGGCTGCTTCGATGACAAAGTCGGCGTCCTTGGCCGCTTCCTTCAAGTCGAGGGTGAAGGAGATCTTCTTCCGCGCCGCTTCTGCCTGCTCCTTGGTCAGCTTCCCCTTCTCAACCCTTCCGGGTAAATAGGTGTCGGCGAATTTCTCAGCCTTCTTAAGGATGTCCGGGATGATGTCCGTGCAGGTGGTTTTGTATCCATGGATGGCACAGAGGAGCGATATTTGGTGCCCCATATTCCCGGCTCCGACCACGCAGATTTTTTTTATATCGTCGACGGTCATGTCCTAACTCCTTTCCTTCTTTGTGTTTGAGAATCTCTTGCGATAAATTGAATTCCCCTCCCTGCCTACCGGAGGGCAGGCGTAAAAGAGGAGGGGAATTTTACATATTTGTGGTTGCGCAAGTTTGGTTGGCCGAAGCTTACGCCTCTCTTTCAATGATGGTGGCCACCCCCTGACCGCCGCCAACGCAGGCATTGGCCAGACCATAGCGTCCACCCCTAACTTTCAAGATCCGGGCCAGGGTGCCTACCAGACGGACCCCGGTTGCTCCCAAAGGATGCCCGATGGCCGTGCCCCCTCCCATCACATTGACTCGATCCGGATCGATCCCCAGCTCCTTGATGCAGTTCAAGGCAACGATAGCGAAAGCCTCATTGATCTCCCAGTAGTCGATGTCTTTCGCCTGCAAGCCGATCTTCTCCAGGGCCATACGGCTGGCCGGCACAGGACCGACTCCCATGATGCTCGGGTCTACTCCTGCGAATCCAATGGATCGAATGGTCGCTAGGGGCTGGATTCCCTTCTTCTTAGCGGTTTCCTTGGACATCAAAATCATGGAGGTTGCTGCGGCGTTCAAGGGTGAGGAATTTCCGGCTGTGATGACCCCATCGGGTTTAAAGGCTGGTTTGAGGTCTCTCATCCCCTCGTATGTAGCATCATCCCTGACAGCCTGGTCACGATCCACGGTCAACATCTTTCCATCTGCCTGTTCGGCTTCGATGGGAAGGATTTCATCTTTGAAAAAGCCCTCTTTCTGAGCTTTGGAGGCCAATTGATGAGCGCGAGTCCCCCAGCGATCCATATCTTCTTTGGTAAAATCTCTCAGAGTGAAAAGCTTCTCCGCGGTGAGCCCCATATTTGTGGCGGTCATCATCTCCCAGTGTTTGTAGGCCGGGTCCGTAAAAAGGCGCATGTTCGGAGAGATGATCCCTTTTTCCATAAGGACTCCACCCATGGGAACACGGGTCATGTGCTCCATGCCTCCGACCATCGCAATATCAGCAAAGCCGGTCGCAATTTCCATGAAGCCAATATGAATACCAGCCATGGATGAGCCACATTGTTGGTCGACAAACTTGGCGGCAATCTTCTCCGGCAAATTGGCCAGGAGAATGGGGTAACGACCGCCATAAGTCCACTGCTCGTTCACTCCCATGGCGGATCCCACAATGAAATCATCGATCTCTTCAGCCTTAATCCCTGTCCTTTTAATCAACTCGGGAAGGAGTTTGGACAAAAGGTCGTCTGCCCTAAATTTATGAAACCAGTCTCTGGCCGGATCATTCGGTCTGGCCCGCGATAGTGCGGTCCTGAGATACCCGACAATCACCACCTCTCTCATAGTTTTAGCTTTGGCTGTTTTCCCCTTCACTGTCTTTTCCTTCATCGTTCTCTCCTCCTTGGTTTAGTTGGTCTTTTTGAGAAAGCTAATAAACTGCCCGCTGTCAGACATGCCTGACCCGCGAACTTTTTTTACTTGGACTTTTCCTGAGCCGGTTTGCGATCCTGAATCCCGGCCAGCTTCTTCACCATCTTCTTCCTGGCTTCTATGTCATACTGCGTCGTAATCGCTATTGCTTCCATGATCGGAGACCCGCCGCCATGATAGGCCCCGAGGAGATGAATTCCCCCAGTCGCCGAACAAATGATATCCCCTACATATCGCCACAACTGCGCCGCATCCTCAGGATGAATATCCGGGTTCCGGCTAATGTACTTGTACAAAAGATCCCTGGTCTCAGGATTCACAAAATCTCCCTCATAAGGGAATGTCGCCGGCATGCCTCCGGAGACGTCACAGAGAATCTCGGCCTCTCGAAAAACCGCCTCCCCGGTCAAACAACGCCCCACATTCGCATAGATCGAGTGAGGAATGTAACTCCCGGGCCCGTACGGCATAAATCCCACCCCAGGAATATAGACCTCGGGCTTTCCCATCTCAGATGCGGTAAATCCTGCCGCATAGCCCAACTCCGATACCCGGATAATCTCCGCCAGCTTGTCCCGCACGTGTGACGCCTTGCCAATCCCGTTGTACTCCGCCGCCAAAGCCACCGTTCCCAACATCAAGTCTCCGAGAGCCGGCTTGCAACCCGAATAGCTGTGACGGTGAAAAAGGGCGAAGAGAAGCGCACAGGTCCCGCCGTGAATTGTTTCCCCGCAAAGGAAGACTCTCTCCCACGGAATAAACGCGTTGTCGAAAATCGTATACGAATCCGTCGACCCAGGTGCAAAGCCCCTCTTGAAATGCTTCCGATCCCGCAGGTTATGCACCGTCACCACCTGCTTCACCCCTTCCCAATCCCCAGGCACCGCAAATGCCACCGCCCAATCCTTCTCCTCCGGCAAAAGCGCCCGGGTCGGCACCACCAAAATCTCATCGGCCACAGAAGCCTCCGAGTTGTGCACCTTGGAGCCCCGCACCACGATCCCGTCTTTCTTCCTCTCTACCACACGCACATAAAGATCCGGGTCCTTCTGCTGCGAAGGCCGCTTCATCCGGTCCCCCTTCACATCCGTCTGCGCACAGCAACCCACCAGATCCTCTTTCTGAAATCGCTCCAGCCATTTTTTGAAGTTGTTGTGATACTGGGTGGCCCCGTTGTTCTGCTTGTCGGCCTCGTAAGAGACGTTATAGATCGCGTTGGCCCCGTCAATCCCCATGCAGCGCTGGATACAGCCCCCGGCCGCCTGGCAGAGCAGTCGGGTCATGTCTTGCTTCTTGTGCAGGTCTTCCTTGCTGTGGTGAATGTGACAGAAACGGCTGATCTTTTGACCACTCAGGTGCGACGTGGCTGTGCACACATCCTGGTGCTTAGGGTCCGCGGCGTAATCAAAGGTCAACCCAATGGTGTTGATCGTCGCCATCTGCAATTCATCATCCCGGTCGATCTTCTGCCCATCGACGTAAATATTCCGTCGCATCTTCTTCAATCCCTCGACAAACTGCTTTTTGTTCCTCATCTTAATTTCCTCCTTCTTTTTATTTTGAATTGTGTCTCGATCCAAAAGCCTCTTGCTAAACTGGGCGGACCGATTATCGGCAAAGTCCTTTTACCATTATAAAAAAACCACTAGAAATGATTTAACCTGAATTCCATGTGTTTTCAAGCCGAAACCTCTTCTGGGGACCGTGTTCTTCGTGCAGGATTTCAGGTTCATTTCCGGCATTAAGGAATTTCATGAGAACCTTTATCAGCCGCCAAAGATCTCTTTTAAGCCCATCAATGGCCTGTTGGGTCAGAATGAATGAATGAATGATCGACAGCCTCCCTATCCCTGATCAGGAAAATCCCCCGAATTGAGATCGCCATTTTCTCGTTGCTTCTCCCCCGATTCCAGCAGTGCCAGGATATTCCTGTATTCCTCCCGGGAGAGTTTGCGGTAAAGATGGTAGAAGAAAATACTCATGATTTCTCTTCCCTGGACAACCCTTTTCGAGAACTCCCCCGGGTTAAGCTTTCCTAAGGCAACTTCGATGTAATGTTTGTGCGATGAAATGACGATCTCCCGGAACTTATCCCGATAATGCTTCAGGGCTTCGGGATCGAACCCCTCTACGGCACCCAGGCCGATGCTATCCATTTCCACGATCAATTTGCCAAGGGTAATATCGTCTTGGAAATAGACCTTCTGGCCATTGCGAACCTCCGGGGTGATAATCTTCCATTCTTCCATCTTGACCAACCATTTTTTTCCCAAACCTGTCGCCTTCAAGAAAGGCTCCTCACCCGCTATCTCATTCGGCAGAAGCTGGTCTATAGGCCTGAAGTACTCTCTACGGAGATCGAAGAGAGATTGCCACTCGGAGGATTTTTTTTGCTTTTTCAGAATATTCTTGATCACGGCGAGAGGGAGAAAATGGCGATCCTGAAGTTCTTTGATGAAGCGGATCCGTTCTACATATTTGTCATCATATTCCGCAGTGTTTCTTCCTCTCTTGGGGGGCTTGGGGAGGAGTCCTTCCCGGATATAGAAATGAACGGTTTCCTTGGATACACCAGTATGTTGAACCAAATCTCGGATTTTCAAGAGTCTCCCTCCCAGCCTGCGGGCCATTTCGAATCGACCGATTGCAACACTTCATTATGGCCCAATAAAGGTTCTTTTGCCTTTCGTTTCCTAATAAGTATTAATAAATACTATACATAAAAGTCAAGAAAAATCTTGCGATTAACAATTTTTTCTTGACAAATACCTATTTTTTAATTATTGATTGTCTGTTATCAAATCACCTACATTCAAGCTTGGGGAGAAAGGAACCCCATAAATTTCCATCAATTCCCTAAAGTAGAGATCAAATCACAGTTTTAGGCATTTCAGGCGCAGATTTTCGCATGTTTGAGCCTGAAATTTTCTTCTAACATATTAGATTTGCTTGGGATTCACTTCACACCTTAAACTTTACCTTGTCGTGTAAAGCACTTGTTCCAATGGAGGATGCGCTATGAAGACAAATTACAAGACTGTAAAAGTGGAAGTAAAAGACGGTGTGGCAATTCTGGCCTTGAATAACCCTCCGGTGAACCAGCTTTCCGAGCATTTTGTGCGGGAGATGGCCGATGCGCTCACCCAGGCGGCAGCGGAAAAGGCCATAAAAGCTGTGATCCTAACCGGCACAGGAAAGAATTTTATCGCCGGAGCTGACATCACCGAGGTTCAGAAAGTCAAAGATCGGAGCTATCTTGTCCCCCGGGTGATGGAAAACAATCGCTTCCTCAACTCCATCGAGGGAGGGCCCAAGCCCGTGATTGCAGCCATCAATGGTAATTGCCTGGGAGGTGGGCTCGAAATCGCAATGGCTTGTCACTACAGGATTGCCGCCCAGGGCGTTCAGATTGGCCAGCCCGAGGTACAGATCGGTCTCATTCCCGGGGCCGGAGGCACCCAGAGGCTTGCCCGACTGATAGGTTTTCCCGATGCCCTGCAGATGATTACTACTGGCAACCCCATTCCAGCCGAAGAAGGTCTGAAAAAGGGAGCGCTGGATGAGGTGGTTCCGGGTGACCAACTTCTAGATCAGGCTTTGAAAGCTGCTCGCCGTTTTATCTCGGGGGAACTGAATCACAAGGATCGGTTGACTAAAAATAAGAAAGATAAGCTTCCGAAGCCCGAAGAGAAGGCGGGGATCGTCGCATTTGCCAAAGGAATGGCTGCCAAACAAGCCAAAGGATATATTGCCCCATTCAAGGCCATTGAAGCCATGGAACAGGGACTCTCGGACGATTTCGAAGCCGATTTAAAAATCGAAGCAGAGCTTTTTGCCGATTGCGCAGTTTCGGATGTAGCCAAAAACCTCATTGGCATCTTCTTAAACACCAGGGCTGCCGGAAGGCTGCCTCGGATCGAAAAGATTGAGCCGAAAAAAATCAAGAAGGTGGGCATGCTGGGCGGCGGCGTGATGGGGTCGGGGATCGTCAACTTGTTTCTCAGCTTTGGGTTCGACGCTGTTCTCTGGGATATCAATGATGAGGCCGTTCGGAAGGGCGTGGAGGCCATCCGCAATACCTTTGCCTACCGCATCAAGAAGGGAAAGATGACTCAGGCCGAACTGGACAAACTGGTCCAGGACCACCTAAAGACCACCACTTCGCTGGAGGACCTGAAAGGGGTCGACCTGGTCATCGAAGCCGTTTTGGAAGACATGAAAATCAAACAGGATATCTGGAAGCGCCTCGAAGGAGTCTGCCGGCCGGACGTCGTCTTCGGAACGAACACTTCAGCGCTGCCTATTACGGGGATAGCCTCTGTTCTCAAGGACCCTGGCCGCATGATCGGCCTCCACTTCTTCAACCCTGCTGAGAGGATGCAGCTTCTGGAGATCATATGCGGAAAGAAAACATCTGATCAGACGCTATCGACCAGTGTTGCTTTTGGACGGGCGATTCGCAAAGTCCCTATCGTCGTGAATGACGGCCCGGGCTTTTATGTTTCCAGACAGCTGGGCAGTCTCATGGGGGAAACCATCTTCATGCTGGCAGAGGGTGTTGACGGGACCAAGGTGGAGGAGGCTGTGCTGGATTTCGGACTCCCCATGGGTCCGGCCACCCTGAGTGATTTGACCGGAATCGACATCAATTATCACGTGGGGAAAAACTTCGAGAAGTCATTCGGGGAGCGATGGAAGATGCATCTCCTGAACGAACGCATTTATCAAACCGGGTGCTATGGAAGAAAAACCGGAGCAGGGTGGTTCGACTACAGCGGAGAAAAGCCTGTCCCGAACCCGAAAATGGTCGAGGTGGTCCGAAATTATTTGAAGGAGAATGGAATTGGACCGAAGACCATGACCTCTAAGGATATTATGGACCGGATGATGGTCCGAGCCATCAATGAGGCTGCTTTTATGATTCAAGAGGGAATCTGCGACCGGCCCCAAGACATGGACCTGGCGATGATTTACGGGACAGGATTCCCCCCGTATCGAGGCGGGATTCTGCGATATGCTGACGCCTGGGGAGTGGGTAACGTGTATCAGCATCTGTTAAAACTTGAGAAGGAACATGGGGTGAGATTTAAGCCCTGCAGCGTTCTCAAAGAGATGGCGGAGCAGGGGAAAACATTTTATAAAGTGTGAGCAAGAATTGGAGATCGCCGGTCCAATAAACCTATATGGGATTGGAGACACGACAATATTTGAAATGATAAGGAGGAGTTTATGGGCAAGAGAGTACTTCGAACGAAACTTTGCGACATGCTCGGGATCGAGTACCCCATCATAGCGGCTGGAATGGGGCCAACGTTGATTGGCGAAACCACAGGGGCTCCGGTAGAGTTGGTGGTGGCTGTCTCCGAAGCCGGAGGCATGGGAGTCCTGGGCGGGAGCGGCTTCACCGTGGAGGGATTGCGGGAAGCCATCCGGGAAATCAAATCCAAAACAAAAAAACCTTATGGGGTCGATCTCCTCTTACCTCAGAAGCTTGATACAAGTGGCAGATTAGGTGTGGCGGGCATAAAGGAACTGCCCTTAAGCCAGGTCATCAAAAGCTTGCCCCAGCAGCATCAGGACTGGATAAAGAAGATTAAAGAAGAGCTTAATCTTCCTGAAGTGGAGGTGATGGTCAAGATGACTACCACGACCATGCGCCCCCAGGAATCCATTCAGGTGTGCATCGAGGAAAAGGTTCCGCTCTTTTGTGCGGGCTTGGGTAATCCGGGATTTATGGCGGCAGAAGCTCACGCGGCAGGAATGAAAGTTCTTGGAATCACGGGCAATGCTAAGAATGCCCGCAGGATGGCCCAATCCGGGATCGATCTTCTGGTCGCCCAGGGGCACGAAGGAGGAGGACACACGGGCCGCATCGGGACGATGGCTTTGCTGCCCCAGGCCATCGATGCCGCATACCCCGTACCGGTCCTGGCAGCAGGCGGCATTGGCGACGGCCGGGGAGTGGCTGCGGCCCTGGCAATGGGCTGCATCGGGGTGTGGGTTGGAACCCGCTTTCTGGCCACGAACGAAGGAGGAGCTTTGCCAGTAAACAAAAAGCATATCATCGATTCTACGGACGAAGATACCAGGGTGAGTAAGGCATACACTGGCAAGACCCTCCGCGCGAGCTACAACAAATTCCACGACCTCTGGGATGGATCAGGATTGGAGCCGCTTCCCTTTCCGACCCAGGTGTTGATCTCTTCAGGCCTCCTGGCTAGTTTCATCGAGGGGAAAAAAGACGATTACGTTGGCGGCCTCGCCGGCCAAGTCTCTGGGCTCATTAAAGAGATCAAACCCGCTCGTCAGGTGCTTGAGGAGATGGTGGAAGAGGCAGTGCGGATCCTGACCCACAAGCTTCCAGAAACCGTAGTGGCTAAATAAGAATATTGACGCGCGGACCTCTGAAGAAGCTGAGGTGAAATGTGAGAGAGTGGAGCCCCTGGGACTTTGCCGAGGCTCCACCCCGTTAGAAATGATACCCGCTGCTCTCCAGTCCCACCTACGGGGGATAAAGTCCCAGAATAATCCCGGCCGTGCCATTTCGGGGCTGGAATTTCTAACAGGGTCCACCTACTCGTAACTCAGGCAGATCAATTCTAAAGCATAGAACTAATAATGATTCTCTGAATCTGATTGGTGCCTTCATAGATCTGGAGGGCTTTTACATCCCTTAAATACTTCTCTAATGGCCATTTGCGGGTATATCCTTGCCCACCAAGAATCTGAATGGCATGACTGCACACCCTTTCTGCCATCTCTGATGCGAGTACTTTGCACATGGATGAAGCCATCGTCGAATCCATTCCCTGATCGATTAGCCAAGAGGCTTTCCAGGTTAGAAGCCTTGCTGCTTCTATCTCCGTAGCCATATCGGCCAGCATCAAGGAAATGGCTTGGTTTTCGATAATTGGCCGGCCGTACTGTTTGCGCTCGCGGGCATACGTGAGCGCCACTTCGAAAGCTGCCCTGGCCACCCCGACAGCACTGGCCCCAATGCACGGTCTTGACATATCCAGCGTCTGCATGGCTATCAGAAATCCGGTATTCTCAACACCGAGCAGGTTTTCGATGGGGACCTCGACGTTATCGAAGACTAACTCGCCGGTTTGGGAAGCCCGCAGTCCCATCATATCCTCGATGGTGCCAAGAGTCAGGCCCTTGGCATTACCATCCACAATGAACGCATTGAGTCCGCCATCACGCTTCCGGGGATCGGTGGTGGCAAAGACCACGTAGAAGCCGGCCAGGCCCGCATTGGTGATAAAGGCTTTTGTTCCATTGAGGACATAGTGATCCCCTTTTCTAGTTGCCAGAGTTCTGATACCGGCCATGTCCGAACCCGCATCGGGTTCCGTCACGGCCAGCCCTGCGAGCCTACCGTTCTCTCCACAAACCAGCGGAAGGTAGCGCTTTTTCTGATCTTCATTTCCTACAAGTTTAAGGCAACAGGTCGCCAGCCAGGTACCACCGGCCGGCTCGCTCATACCCAGACACGCCGCGCCCAGTTCCTCAGCAACCACTGCGGCAGTGAGATGGTCGACTCCCAGTCCACCGTACTCTTGAGGAACACCTAATCCCAGCAGATTAGCCTTGGCGAATCTTCGGACGATTCTCCAGTCGAACGTTGTGTCCCGGCGCCTGTCGAGCTCAGCAGCATACGGTTTCATCTCTTGTTCAGCAAACGTCCTGGCGAATTTCTGATAACGCAACTGTTCTTCATTAAGGTCGAATCCAATCATTTTAGACGATCCCTCCTCCACTGAATATATTCGAGGAGATTCTTCTTCTCCTCAGTAGGAAGTTCGGATAATAGGTTGATAATTTCAGAGATTATTTCATCCGGGGGCTCCCCCTTCTCCACATTTGTTGAGAGGGCGGATTCTTCCAGAAAATAGCTCAACGGCTTGTTTAATTCCCTTGCGATCTGTTCAATGTTTGCGAGATAAAGACGCCTCTTGCCCAATTCGTAATTTGAGAAAGCGGCCTGTGTATACCCCAGCCGAGAGGCCAATTCCTCCTGAGATAAGCCTGCCTCTTCCCTCGCTTTTTGAATCTTTCTACCGATATCTTTATAAATCATGGTTCTTTAAATTATTAAAACAAATAACAATTAGTTATTAATAGCATATTTTTTTGGATTTTACAACATTTTGTATTGACAAATATTACATAATGTTGTATATTGCCTTATAACAACATTTTGTTGTATAAACTATAGCACGAAAGGCGAACTTTTGGAATAGCGATTTTTAGCATTGGCAAGGAGGGAAATAATGATGGAAAGCATTGAGTTAAAGGATGTAGCCAGGGAGATGCTTGCGAAGATCCCTGTCGAATCGAAAAAGGAGATGGTTGCTAAAAGCCGCTGGACCTGCGAATCGAATTGGATGATGGCTCTGGTGTTCACCGCAGGATGGGATGTGGCCAACAAGATGAATCTTCAAGTTGGCCAAGCTGTCGGTAAAGCCGAAATGCACCGGCTGATGAAGGCTCTAGGGTTAGAGGGTCCAAGAAACGATATGGAATTCATGATGCTTGTGACATTGGGGATGGAGACATTTATTACCAAAGATTATTTCGACTACGAATTTAAGATATTGGGTCAGGGCAGGATATTAGGAATTGTCCGCAAGTGTTACGCGTATACCAAGGTGAGAAGCATTGGCGTGGAGAAAGACTACCAGTGTGGTTGTTTCGGTATGCGCGCCGGCTGGTACCAGGCAATGGGATTGGAAGTGAAAGAGAATCTGGTCAAATGCCTGAAAGATGGGGCCGATCGATGTGAGATCACGGTTGAGAATGTGGTGTATCCACAGACATAACCAAAGGTTCAATATGATCTTTGGACTAAATGAAGGCCACCGTAAGCGAACATCGTTGTGATTCGGCTGCTACGATACAAAGGTGCATTATGGAAAATTGCCAACATCGGAGAAAAATTCGAATGGTATTCCAAGAATCCGTATTGCATGAGGAGGGCGAGCAATGACAACTGAGAAGACCTCGTATATTGGCTTCACCTGCGCATACACACCTTTGGCCCTGATCGATGCGGCAGGCTATGTGCCTTACCGGATCCTTCCCATGGGGAATTCGCCCGACATGGCGGGACAGATTCTTCACGACAACCTGTGCCCTCATGTCAAACGGGTTCTGGATCGAGCCTTGGACAACGACTTGCCGGAGTTCGCTGGCGTTGTTCTACTCAATAGCTGTGATGCGATGAGGCGACTGGCCGATGCCTGGCAAAAGATCAGACCGAAAGATCGAGTCATTCTAATTGATCTACCTATAACATCGGATGACTCCGCCGTCTCTTATTTCGGGCGCGAGTTGTCGCGAATGGCAGATACCCTGTTCCATTGGAGAGGACGACCTGTCTCTTCCGAGGCTATTGCCAAAAGCATCGAGAAGTTCAATCAATTGGCATTCCTTTTCAGGTCTCTCCGTCAATGCCTTTATAGTGGAAAGGTGAGCGGTGGGGCGGCTTACCTCCAGAATCTTTATAATGTGGCTGTTACTCGGCCTTTTTATGAGACCTGTCGAATTTTGAAAGGTGTCTTGGAGGAGAGGAAAACCCCTTCGGCCGTTCATAACGGGGTCCCGATTTTTCTTTTCGGCAACGTGTTGCCGGATCCAGAAGCCCTCGACCTATTCGAATCGTGTGGGGCCAGGATAGTAGATGAGGACCTATGTACCGGGTCGAGAATGTTTGCTCCCATAGAGATAGAGATTGGGAAAGGATCGGAGGAGATCTTTACGCAACTGGCCCGCGGCCTTCTTGGGCGATCTCGTTGCGCCCGGACGCTCCTTCCAATGCAACCGGGTGTGATTGCAGAGGAGGTTCTTGCGCGAGCTACTGATTGCAAGGTGCGAGGTGTGATTGCCTGCACTGCGAAGTTTTGTGATCCATATATTGCCCGAATCCCGCGAGTACGGGAGGTCCTGCGAAAGGCCGGACTGCCGATGTTGCACATCGAGGGAGATTGCACCATGCGGTCTTTCGGTCAACAGCGAACCCGTATTCAAGCTTTTGCAGAAATGTTGAGGGGGTGAACCATGATGAAGCAGTTCTTTGATGATGCGGTGTCGAACATAGAGGCCCGTCTACATGACCATTACACTGCCAGGATGAGATTCACACTGGAGACCACCAGACTTTGCCAGAGGCTCTATTCCAATACCCATCGCCTGGCGTGGTGCGGTGTATGCGCCCCTTTCGACCTTCTGAGTGCGATGGGAATCAACTCGTGTTTCGTGGAGTTCCTTGGAGCGGTGCTTGCTGCGGCAGGAAGCGCTGGTCCGTTTCTGGAGGAGGCCGAGCACGCCGGCTTCCTTGCGGACAGTTGCGGCTGGCACCGGGCGGTGATCGGTGCAGCGGCCAAGGGGATGGTGCCGGTACCCGATGTAATGATAGCCACCAGCAGCCCTTGCACCGGCGGTGTTGCAGCAATCGAACACCTGGCGCGAACGTTTAATTGTCCTTTATACGTGTTGGTCATACCCCCAGACGATTCGGAAAGAAACGTTCGTTACTTAGCCGATCAGGTGAGGAGAATGGTCGATTTCGTGGCCGTGCACACAGGTGAAGCGCTGGATGAAGGTCGACTGCGAGAAGCCATCAATAAGACGAACGAGGCTCGGGAGGTCGCCATCGAAGTGTTCCGTCTTGCCCAAAGGATTCCTTCTCCGGTCAGAGGGACAGATCTCAAGAACCTCGGGATTACAATGCCCCTGTTTTTTGGGACTGAGGCCGCTGTTGAGATTACTCAGGCCTATCGAGATGAGTTTTCTGCCCGCTCAGAACGAAGCATCAGTGGCGCGCCGGGTGAGTGTCTTCGGTTGATGTGGTTGCAGGAAGCCATCCAGTTTAGACATCCGCTAATCAAAATGCTAGAGGAGAACTACCAGGCAACCATCGTTGTTGACGAGTTGAACGACGTCTATTGGGAACCGATCGATGTAGATGACCCATACGTCGGGCTTGCGCGGCGGACGATTGCATTCCCCTTCAACGGACCAGTGGAGCGCAGACTCAAGCAGATCAAGAAGCTTGTGCAGGCATACAAGATAGACGGAGCGATCAATCCGTGCCATTGGGGTT
>Ga0316628_100002845_pt1 | contig 13056 bp, 11 predicted proteins | sample OWC_Aug_M2_C1_D5_FD_207648 | JGI IMG/M metagenome (GOLD analysis project Ga0316628, IMG submission 207648) | Wetland soil microbial communities from Old Woman Creek delta, Ohio, United States - OWC_Aug_M2_C1_D5_C | ecosystem: Environmental > Terrestrial > Soil > Wetlands | place: USA: Ohio... | reverse complement strand
TCGGCCACTCGCGGCGACATTTCAGGGGGAAAGGCAGCGAAATCTCCGGCAGCGGCATCGATGCGGAACACGGACACGCCGGCGTCCGACTCGTTCTTGAGCGCGATGAGGTCGTGTAACGCCCTTTCGACTTGATCCGCTTTGTCCAGCCCCATGGATTCACCTTACCATACTTCCTAAGCATAGTAAACTGCCCTAAAATGCAGGGAAAAGCCTTTGCAAACACCTTCGGCTGTGCTAAAATAGGCGGTACAACGAAATCCGCAAAGGAACAACGAAATGAACAAGTTAAAAAATAAGAATCCAAAAGGGATTTTATTCTGGATCCTGGCATTCATCATCCTGATATTCCTCTGGAACATGCTGATAGACCTCCCCAGCGCCCGGACGAAGCGCTTAAGCTTCTCCGAATTCATGGATAAGGTCGAAAACAACGAAATCATCACCGCGACGATCGACGGCAACGTCATCACCGGCAAAATGAATCCCGACAATGAGAACAACAGCAAATTCGAGACCAATATCCCGCTGAACTACCAGGAGCTGATCAGCATCATGCGCAAGCATGTGGACACCATCGAAGTGGAAAAGTTGAACAAAAACGAATGGCTGTCCATTCTCCTTTCTTGGGCGCCGTTCGTCATCATCATCATCTTCTGGTTGGCCATCATGCGCCAACAGGGGGGCAATAAGGCCTTCACCTTCGGAAAAAGCAAGGCCCGAATGTTCATGGGCGACAAGAACAAGGTCACCTTCCGGGATGTGGCCGGTATCGAGGAAGCCAAGGATGAAATGGAAGAAATCATTGAATTCCTCAAGGAGCCGAAGAAATTCCAGCGCCTGGGCGGCAAAATCCCCAAAGGCGTACTGCTGATCGGGCCTCCGGGCACGGGCAAAACTCTCCTGGCCAAGGCCATCGCCGGCGAGGCCAATGTGCCCTTTTTCTCCATTTCCGGATCCGATTTCGTCGAGCTTTTCGTCGGCGTCGGCGCCTCACGTGTGCGCGATCTCTTCGACGAGGGGAAAAAACACGCCCCCTGTCTCATTTTCATCGACGAAATCGACGCCGTCGGCCGCCAGCGCGGTGCCGGACTGGGCGGTGGCCACGACGAACGCGAGCAGACCCTGAACCAGCTGTTGGTCGAGATGGACGGCTTTGATTCCAACGAAGGGGTCATCATTGTGGCCGCCACCAACCGGCCCGATATTCTGGACAGCGCCCTGCTCCGACCCGGACGCTTCGACCGGCGCATTGTGGTCTCCACCCCCGACGTCAAGGGCCGGGAGGAGATTTTCAAGGTCCATACCCGCAGCATTCCCCTGGCCAAGGACGTCGACCTCAAGACGCTCGCCCGCTCCACTCCCGGCTTCACCGGAGCCGATATCGCCAATCTGGTCAACGAAGCGGCCCTGCTTGCCTCACGCAATGGCAAGAAAGGCGTTGACCAAAAAGATCTGGAATTCGCCAAAGACAAGGTGCTGATGGGCTCCGAACGCAAGAGCATGATCATATCCGACGAGGAGAAACAAATCACCGCCTACCACGAAGCGGGCCATGCCTTGGTGGCCGCCATGCAGAAGGAGGCAGATCCCATCCACAAGGTGTCCATCATTCCCCGCGGCATGGCCTTGGGAGTGACCCAGCAGCTTCCACTCAACGACAAATACACGTATTCGAAGTCCTACCTCGAGGCGCAGCTGGCCGTGTGGCTGGCGGGCCGCATTTCCGAGGAGATCTTCCTCGACAAAATCACCACCGGCGCCGGCAACGACTTTGAACAAGCCACAAACGTGGCCCGGAAAATGGTCTGCGAATGGGGCATGTCCACGATCGGTCCCCTGACTCTCGGCCGCAAGGACGAAATGATCTTCCTCGGGCGCGACCTGATGACCCAGGCCGAATACTCAGAGAAGACCGCTCAACAGATCGACAGCGAAATCAAAAAGATCATCGACAATTCCTACGAACTTGCCAAAAAAATCATCATGGCCAACAAAGACAAATTGGAGACCATCGCCAAACAGCTGTTGGACAAGGAATCCCTGACGTCCGACGAAGTCTACGCCATTTTAGGCCAGCCGCCAAAAGAGATGGAAGCGACCCCCAAGAAAAGGAGGGCGAAGAGAGAAGCGGAGGAACCTGCCGCCGGTAATCCATGATCATCGACAGCATCGTCAACGCATTCGCCAACTTCACGCTCAAAGATATCGGCGATATTTTCCTCGTTTTCCTGCTGCTTTATTACCTGTTGTTACTCATCAAGGGCACCAAATCCTACCAAATGGCAGTGGGCTTGCTGCTCATCGGCATGGCGGCGCTATTGGCCAATCTGCTTAAAATGACGGCGTTCTCGTACATCCTGAACAATTTTATGACCTACCTCATCTTCGCCGTCATCGTGCTCTTCCAGGAGGAACTACGAAAAATTTTGGCCGAAATCGGCGCCAAAATTCGCACCAAATACAGCTTGACGGATTCGTCGAAAATCCGCGAAGAAATCGTCAATGCCGTCACCGTCATGTCGCTCTCGAAAATCGGCGCCTTGATTGCGATCGAAAGGGATATCAAATTGAAATCCTACATCGAGAAGCACATCAAGCTCGACGCCATCGTGTCCAAGGACCTGCTGCTTTCGATTTTCACTCCCAACACGCCGCTGCACGATGGAGCGGTCATCATCAGCAATGACCGCATTGCCGCCGCCAACTGTTTTTTCCCCTACCCGCCGCTGCTGGAGATCACCCCGGCCGGAGGCCGGCACCTGGCGGCCATCGGCATCACCCATGAGTCAGACTGCATCGCCATCGCCGTTTCCGAGGAGACCGGCAAAATCTCCCTGGCCGTCAACGGCGAGCTGATCCGCGGCCTCGACCGCGAGGGTTTGAAGACCAGACTTAAGCACTTCAAGGTGTGACACGATGACACGCTGGAAAGACATTCTCTTTAATAATTTCGCCCTGAAGCTGGCGGCTTTCGCCCTGGCCGTATTCATCTGGGCGATCATCGCCGGCAACGAGCGGACCTCTTTTTCCAAATCGCTGAAGATCCCGGTGGAAATCACCAATGTCGCCTCGCAAATCGAGATCAAGAGCATCAAGCCGGAAGAGATCCAGCTCACTCTCCAAGGTGCGACCAACACGCTGAACCGCATTACACCCGAAAATTTGCGCGTCACGATCAATTTGAAGGACTTCACCACCAGCGCCAAAATAAACTTTTTCGCCGAAGATCAGATCGTCCTGCCCGAAGGAATATCCATCGTCTCCATCCATCCCAAGATGATTGAAATCGCCATCGAGGAATTCAGAGCCAAAGAGGTGCCGATTCGCATCCGCTTCCGCGGCAAACTGAATCGCAACCTGAAATTGGTCGAGTACAAAGCCAATCCCGACCGGGTGACCGTGCTGGCGTTCCAATCGAACATGAGCCAGATTGCCGCCGTATTTTCCGAAGAGATTGACCTGGCAGAAATTGCTGGCAGCGAAACGCGGCGGTTGGGGCTCATTCTTCCTAAAAACGCTCTGAAATTCCGGGATCGCAAAGACGTCAATGTTCAACTGACCATCGAAACAGACGGCGATGAACGGCAGCGAAGATAACGCGCTTTTTGGGACCGACGGCATCCGCGGTCGCCGAGGTTCATATCCTTTCGATGACGCGTCGCTGCTCAAATTGGGAAGAGCCATCGCTCAGGTGCTTTCCGGTAGCCGCGTCTTGATCGGGAGGGACACCCGGCAATCGGGTCCGGAAATCATAGAACAACTGGCCGCAGGGATCGGCAGGGACGCCGAGCTGTACCTGGCCGGCGTGATCCCCACTCCCGGCCTCTCCTACCTCATCCGTTCCGGCGGATTCGACTTTGGCATCATGATATCGGCTTCGCACAATCCCTTCTTGGATAACGGCATTAAAATACTCGATCGCCACGGGGAGAAAATTCCCAACGAGACCGAGAAACAAATCGAGGCAAGATTTTCAGCCATCCCCGCCATGGTTTCCCGTTCCTTCTTTCTGCACCCCCCTCCTGCGGCGGCCGACGCTTCCGTTTATGACGATTTTTTGATTCGTTGCGGCGCCGATCTGCAGACCCTGCCGGCTAAGATCGTCATCGACTGTGCCCAGGGTGCCGCCGCGGCCGTCGCTCCGCGCGTGTTTTCTCGTTTGGGTTTGACGGTGGTCAGCATGGGCGATCATCCGGACGGCACCAACATCAACGCCGGCTGCGGTTCCACAACGCCGGCAGCGATCGTCCGGGAAGTGGCCGCGAGCCAGGCCGACATCGGCTTTGCCTTCGACGGCGACGCGGACCGGGTGATTTGGGTCGACCGTCAGGGCAATGTTCTGGACGGCGACCATACCCTCTTCACTCTCGCCCGCTTTTTCGCCGCCAGCGAGCCATCATTCCCGCGTATCGTAGTCGGCACGATCCTTACCAATCTCGGCCTGGAACGCTCCCTGCAACGCTTGGGCATAGACTGCGAACGCACGGCCGTCGGCGACCGGCATGTCTGGCAGGCGATGCAGCGCCGAGGCGCCATGCTGGGAGGCGAGCCTTCGGGACACACCATTCTACGAAATTGGCAACCCACCGGCGACGGTATTCTCACGGCATTGATGATCCTGCGCGCACTCGGCCATTCCGGTATGGAGGCCAGTGATATCCGCCGGGCATTGCCGCTCTTCCCCCAAAAAACGATTGACCTGCGCATTCGCGGCAAAAAACCTCTGGCCGAATGGGAGGCACTGAACCGCTTGATCAACGATTTCGACCGCCGCCACGGCCGCCATTCGCGGCTGGTCATCCGCTACTCCGGAACGGAAGCGAAAATAAGGCTGTTATTTGAAGCGGAGGATCAGGCGATCATTGATGCGAACCTGCAGCCATTTGTGGATTTGATTGCTTCGGAAATAGGAGAATGACATGAAATTGAGCGTAAACATCGACCATATCGCCACCCTGCGACAAGCGCGCCTGGCCAATGAACCCGATCCCGTATACGCTGCCGTATTGGCCGAATTGGGCGGCGCCGACGGCATCACCCTGCACCTGCGTCAGGATCGACGCCACGTCCAGGAGCGGGACCTCGATCTGCTTCGCCAGGTGATCAAGACCCGCGTGAACTTGGAAATGGCGGTCGCCATGGATATGGTCAAGATCGCCCTGAAACACAAGCCGGACCAGTGTACGCTGGTGGCCGAAACAGCCGAGGAGATCACCACCAGCGGCGGCATGGACGTCATTCCATTTGCCGAAAAAATCGAAGAAGCGTTACAGAACTTGCACGCGGCCGGGATCGCGGTGTCCACATTCATCGATCCCGACAGCGATCAAATCAAGGCCTGTTATCGCCTCGGCATCCGAGCGGTGGAATTGAACACCAACGCCTATTCGCAAAAGGCAAACACGCCCTATGCCCACTTGGAGATTGAAAAATTGCAGAAAGCCGCCATTTATGCCAAGAAATTGAACCTGCGGGTCCTGGCCGGCCACGGTCTCACCTATCAAAACGTTTCCCTCATCGCCGCCATCAAGGAAATTGAGGAACTCAATATCGGGCATTCCATCATAGCCAACGCGGCCTATTGGGGCATGCAGGCTGCCGTCGAAAAAATGAAATCTCTCATGCGGTCATGAAAAAAGCCATCCGCGTCATTCTGCTCGTTTTCTTGGCCACATTGATTTTCCAGTTCCTGCGCATCGTTTCCTTTCAGAAGCTTCGCAATCCGCGCAGCCTGCAGCCGTTTTTCAAAAAAGGTGTATTCCACGTGCACAGCCGTTTCTCCGACGGAGCCGGTGATGTGGCGCACATTGCCGCCGCCGCCGAGAAGGCCAAGGTGGATTTCGTGGTTCTCACCGATCACGGTCGTCCCAATGTGGAGGCGATCCATTCCACCTGCTGGCTTCACAATGCCTTGATCATCGGCGGATCCGAGCTTTCTTTGGAATCGGGTCATCTGGCCGCCATCGGGTTCGAGCCTCCGCCCTATCGCCTCCCCCCCGAAGCGCAGGACGCTGTCGATGAGATCAAGGCCGCCCACGGCTGGAGTGCCGTGTCCCATCCCTTCGACAAGAAAGTGCCCTGGCGCGATGGCAACGTACGCGGCGTCGACGGCATCGAGATATTCAGCGTTTACTACAGTGCCAAGAAAGCAAGCCTGTTCAGGCTGCTCGCCTTTCCCATGCAATACTTGATGAGCCCCGAATACGCCGTGACCTCACTTTTTACTTATCCGGAAAAGGAGATCCGCTTGTGGGACGAATGGAACCGCCGGTCAGCGACCGCCGGCATATACGCGCTCGATGCCCACGGCAAGCTGCCCTTGACCTCCCGCATCATGCTCCCCTTCCCGTCCTACGAAACGCTCTTTAAAACACTGAACATCTACGTAAAAATCGATCGCGAACTCGACCGCGATCCCCGCCTGGCCGCTGCCACCATCGTCTCCTCCTTGAGCCGGAGAAGGTTTCTAAACGTGATCGAAACCCTTGCTCCGGCGAACGGATTTGATTTTTACTATCTGGACAAAGAGGGCAGAAAAGCGGAAATGGGCGACCAAACGGAAAGCGTATCGGGCGCAGTCCACCTGAGTGTCCCATTCGACTTTCCCACCGATATCTCGCTGAAAAGAGATGGCCTTGTCATTGCCCGCGTCCCAAACAATTGGGGAAAGGAACTCACGCTGCCAGTATCCGGAGCGGGCGCCTACCGTGCGGAAGTCTTTCTCAGCGGCAGCCGTTTTTCCCGTTTGCCCTGGATTTTAACCAATCCCATTTTTCTCGGTAACCATCGTTCCACTCCGTCCCCGGTTCTCGCCGCCGTTGTCTCGAAGCCTCTCCGGATGGAAGCGGGTCTACATGCCGAAAACAACCAGCGGACAATGGCCTCCTATGCGTGCCTGCATGAGAACGATGCATCCGTATATAGCCTCGATTTCCGGATATGGCCGGAGTCGGACACCAATCCGAACTATTGGGCGGCCCTTGCTCGCCGGCAAAACGATGACTGGCGAGGCGCTCGCGGTATCTCTTTCCTCGCCTCGTCCAGCAGTCCCTTGCGCTTCTGGATCCAATTCCGCACCGATCGTGCGGCCCGCGAGTACGGTTATCGGCACTCGTTCTTCGCAGGACCGCAATGGCAAAGAGTCGTCATCCCCTTTGACCGCTTCGTGCCTCTGGGCGACGCCGAGCCCATCCCGGACCTTGAACGCATCAGCTCCCTTTTCTTCTTGATCGACGGTGACCTGGCTTATCCCGGAACCTCCGGCACGCTCAAGTTGAAGGACATCGGCCTGTTTTAAGACAGTTGAATTTTCAGCGCCGATGATCTATAGTGTCTGTGTATGAAGAAAGTCCTGTCCGCAACCGTCATCTCCGTGGTCATGCTTTTCGCCATCCAACAGGCCGCCTTCCGCCAGGCCGGATCAAAGCGGCGCACCGTGAGCATCGCCTTGAGTCCGGCCTACAAGATGATCCTACCCTCCGCCAGTCAGAATTATATCGACAGTGTGATCCATGACCTGATTTTCAGCAACCTGATTGGCGCCACTTACAATGGCGCCCTCTTTCCGGAACTCGCGGAGCGCTGGGAGGTTTCCGCCAACGGCAGACAATACTCGTTCACGTTGCGGCATCATGTCCGTTTTCACAACGGCCATCCCCTCACCGTTCAGGATGTGTTTTTTACCTTGGAAAAACTGATTGCCAGTGAATTTCCCACCTATCCGGAAATCCACGTCATCGAAGGTGCTACGAATTTCATCAAGGGCAGCAGTCCGCGGGTATCCGGATTGGTACGCGTCAACGACTATAAATTCAAGATCAATCTGAACCGCCCATCGCCATCCCTCCTCCCCTTTCTCGCCAATGAAAACACCGCCATCATACCCGCCGATTTCGCCGGCAAGTCTCCCGCCGACTTCAAGAATTCTCCCGTCGGCACCGGACCCTTCAAATTCGCCGGGTTAGAAGAGAAGATGCTGAAACACAAGAAATTCATGGTGCTGCATCTGGTACGCAATTCCGATTTTTATGCGCCGGCGGGAAATGTGGATGAGATCGAGATCTTCATGCTGAACACTCCCATTGACATCGGCACCCGCTTGCTCTTCGACCTATTTTTCCTGTCGGCCAACGAGATCCCGGAGATCTCCGCGTATCCCGGCTTCAAGATTGTCAATACTCCCTACAACACCGTCAACTGCCTGGTATTGAACGTCAACGGCAATCCCATCCTGAAAAACAAGCACATCCGCCAACTGATCAATTACGCGATCAACCGCGAAGAGCTCGTCCAAAAAATATTCTACAAACAGGCTCTCCCGGCCCACCAGATGATTCCCACCGGGCTGCTGGGGTACAATCCATATTACCGGATCGACTACCGCAAGGCAGCGGCCATTTTTAAGCGGGTGAATCCACAAGGCAGCCGGCTGAACATCCAGACGGTTTCCAACGACAATCGCTTGGCCGTGGCCAACTTTATCCGCGACGAATTGAAAAAGTTCAACCTGCAAGTGACGGTGTCATGCGTCGAAGACCAGCTCTATTATTTCAACAAGCTTATTTTTGAGACCCCGGATTCCTTCATCATCGGGGCCATTCCAGACTTCCCATCCCCGCCGGCATTCCTTTCGCAATTGATCGAGATAACCGGCTTGTACAATTCCACTCACTACGATTTCGGCTCCATCACTTCCCTGCTACAGACCTTTCCCGTGCAGAACATCAAAAAGGAGACTGAAACGCTGGCCCTGGTTAACCGCATGCTCGAGGAAGAGTCGGTCTATATCCCTCTTTTCTACCACTCTCAGTTGCTGGCGCTTCGGGAAAAAGTGAAAAAGCTTATCTTCAAGTATTCCGATGTCATCGATTTTTCGCAGTTGGAGGTCAGCGATGAGTAATGCCCTCACGCAGGTCAAGGAATCGGTGCAGGCCGGGCAGGCGTTGATCCAGGTCATTTCTTTTGAAGAGAAACGAGTCGAAGGGCAGTTGAAAAAACTGGCTATGCAGCTCCTGAAAACTCAGAATGTCCATTTCTGGGACATCAATAACGGTCTGCTGAAAAACGATCAACCCATTCCCGACACCCGCGATCCCATTCAGGCGTTGAACGCCATTTTAAAATCGCCAGATGCGGGATTCTACATTTTTCGCGACCTGCAACCCCTGTTACGCCAATCTCCGGGAGTCGTGCGCAAATTGAGGGAATGCTATGGCCAACTGAAAAATTCAAAAAAAGTGATTTTCTTGCTGTCCCCGGACGACTTCTTCCCCGACATGCTCAAAAAAGAAATGGACATCATCCGATTCAGTCTCCCGGACGCAGAAGAGCTGGAGAGCCTGTTCAATAAGTTTTTAGAATCGATCGAACGGGCGGGTATCCGCATTGCCCTCAGTCCCGAAGAGAAGCGTAACTTTGTCATCGGTGTCCAGGGCTTGACGCTCGACGAGGCTTACATGGCATTCATGAAGGCGTTTCAGGGAAAATCTCAAATCACGATTGACTTGCTTCCGCGCATACACCTGGAAAAAAAACAGCTCATCTTAAAAGAAGGCGTGCTTGAATACTTCACCCATACATTCACCATGTCCGACATGGGCGGTCTTGACAAACTGAAGGACTGGCTGATCAAACGCAAGCGGGCCTTTTCAAAAGAGGCTCGGGAGTTCGGTTTGGACAAGCCGCGTGGGATTCTGAGCATGGGGGTCACCGGCTGCGGCAAGAGCCTGGCCTCGAAAATCACGGCCACGCTGTGGGACTTGCCCCTCTTTCGCCTGGACATGAATCTCGTGTATTCGGGAATCGCCGGCCTCCCCGAGGACGTCTTTTCCCGCGCCTTGAAAACGATGGATTCCGTCGCTCCGGCCATCCTGTGGATCGATGAAATCGAAAGCGGGATCAGCGACAAGCAGACGGACAGTTCGTCGTCGCGCATCCTCGGATACTTCCTGACCTGGATGCAGGAGCATACGTCGGAAATTTTCATCGCCGCCACCGCCAACCGCATCGACCTGTTGCCGGCGGAGCTCCTGCGCCGCGGCCGCTTCGACCAGATATTTTTCATCGACCTCCCGACCCGGAAAGAACGGGAGGAAATTTTCAAGATTCACTTGAAAAAGAGGGAAAACAACATCGCCGATTTCAATATCGCCCAATTGGCGCAGATCACCAAGGGCTGGGCGGGCAGCGAAATTGAGCAAGTGATTATCTCCGGCATGTACGAGGCGTTCAACGAGAACCGCCGTCTGAACGAAGATGACCTCTTCGTCATCTTCGCCAATTCCGTGCCCCTTGCCACCACCATGGAGGAACAGATTAAGAAAATCCGCAGCTGGGCCCATAACCGCGCCGTGCGCGCGTCCTCAGAAAAAGAATATTGACGCCGCCGACATTCGCCGCCGACGTGATGCTGGGCAAGCTGAGTCGGTGGCTGCGTTTGCTGGGCTTTGATACGTTCTACTCCAATCAAGCCGAAGACGATTTCCTCCGCCGCTTGGTTGAATCCGAAGGGCGGATTCTCCTGACGCGTGATACCGAGCTCCACCGTCTCGTCGGAAGCTTGTCGAGTTACCTGGTCGAGGCCGATCAGCCTAAAAAACAATTGGCCGAAGTCGCCCGCTTTTTCAAGCTCGGAAGGTTTGCCGGCTTTCCACGCGCCTCGCGCTGTCCACGTTGCAATGGCCCGTTAATCAATTCCGACCGCGAGGCAGTGAAAGAGAGCGTCCCTCCCTACGTGTATTCCACCCAGGAAGGATTCACCGTATGCCGCGACTGTCTGCATGTGTACTGGCAGGGCACGCACGTCCCCCGCATCGATCGTTTTTTACACGCCTTGTGGCGCGAGATCAATTCCACCTCCGGCCGATCGCCCACTTAACTGTTTCCGCTTCAATGCGGACTGCCGCTTTTCCCCCCGCGATCGTTTGGTTCGCCTTCGTGGGATTGGTTATGATTGGCTTCCCGCCATTTTCTCTGACGTTGAAAGAGAGGATGCGGCCGGTAGGGAAAACGCACATGGGGCGGATCCACACCGATAACATTTTGCCAACGGTTGTATCCCAATCCCTCCCGATACGCGAGATTCAAATAAGGCACATCTTCCTCGTCAAAACCCATCACGTAGGTCGTAAGGGAATCGGCGAGAATCGGATCTTCAGAGGCGATGGAAAATCCATGGAAAACCGGGCTCCCTTTGATGGGCCCCTTGCCTTCCATGCCGTAAAGACCATCGATGACCACCAGTGAAATGGGGATTTGCTTCAGTAAGCTGACAAAATTCTGAGCCGCGCACTTGCAGATCTGGGAAAATTTTTCATTGGAGAAGGAGTTCAATTTTTTCAGCTCGGCGAAGGACACGCCGTACATCAGGGCGCGGTCCTCCGGCTTGACGAAACCGCAAAGGCTGGGAATGGCCAACGAAACCGGAAAGAGATAATGCGTCTTGGGCGGTACCACGGAAATCAGATAGTCGGCTTCGTAGGCTACAAAAGAAATTTCCTGGAGTCCGGCCAACGTCTGGACGCTCAGGCGGCGGTTGTGATCCAGGTCGTCGAGGTTGACCAGCCGCACATCATGCAGCTCCACCTCTTTGTATTTAAACTTGTAAAAAATTTCCCAGGTGCTCTTTCCAGAATAGAGAGCGCCATCCGCCCCTTCGACGACATGGATGGACGATACGGAAAATTTTTCCCGCAAATAGGCGATCAACGAATCCACCGTTTTATAGTTGGTGTTGGCGTAAATCTCCTTGGATCCGGCCAAACTAATTTTTATGGCCACGCGAGCGTTCGATGGGATAGTCAGGTACGGGGCAATCGTGTCCATAATTTTGGGCACCAGTTCGCTTTTACGCGTCTCTTTTATTAAGGCGATTTCTTTCCGTTGCACGAGCCTATTGCCTTGTTTCGCTCATCCCGGTCATTCACCCGGGGAGCTATTCGCTGATTTTGAAAGGGATATCGGCCTCTCCCTTGCCCTTGTCGCCCGGATTGTTGTTGTCCTTCAACTCGATCTTGAGCGTGTAGTCGCCGGCCGGTATCGGGGTTTTTTTGAAATCCTTTTCGGCCTTGGTAAACTCGATGGGCTGCCAAAACATAGGCGTTTTCTGCTTCAACTCGCCGAATTTCAAGACCGAGTCCTTGCCGCGGCGGATCTCCATTTTGATGGTGATGTCGCAGGGATTCTCCCCTTGAACCATCACTATGCCGGAAATGAAGAATGAGAGGATGGGAGTATCGCTCGCCTTAAACTGGAAAGCAGCGCCTATATAGGGGAAATACTCGCTATTCTGTGGATTGAAAACATAGCTGTTTTTTTTGACTTGAAATTCCATGCCGGCTGCTTGCGTCAGCTGCTTGTAGTCTTCCTTGTAGAAAACGGGGGTGGAAATTTCCAACTTGGCTTTCGGCTTCAGGATATCCGTGATGGTCAGCTGCGGCACAGTCAATTTCATGATCCGCGTCCCATATTGGAGGTTATCCGTGCGATTGACGACCATGTAGACGTCGAAATCACCCGGGTTCATCACAATTCCGAAAGAATAGTATTCGGTTTTTTGATCATCAAAGGGGATGTTCGCCCGGTGTTCTTCGATGATGTTGCCGTCTTTGACGAAGCGGACGTACATTACATGGAAAGCAGGAGGATACGCGAGCGTCGGCGGCATAAATGTTTTTTTGTCCTCCTCTTTCTTCGCCTTCTTGTTGAACTCTTCGATTTTTTTCTGTTCGCTGGCTACGAACTCATCATGTTTGGCCTTCGCTTTATCCTTCAATTCGGTTGTTTCCGCATCCAGATCGGCCGTGAACAGCAGGTTGACGAAGACGGACTGCTCACCGGGGAAAAAGAAGGAGTTCACATATTGGATATTGTAAATGCCGTTACTGGCATTCGTCTTTGCCAATCCGTCAAAAATCGTCTTGATGGCTCCCGGGAACGTCGATTTGAATACGGGAGCTTCTTGTTCTTGGGCGGACAGTACGAGAGAAAACAATGCAAGCACGAGAACGGCTCTACCGGCAACTCTTTTTACCATGTGACCTCCTCAAAGTCCAT
>Ga0316628_100002843_pt1 | contig 13057 bp, 9 predicted proteins | sample OWC_Aug_M2_C1_D5_FD_207648 | JGI IMG/M metagenome (GOLD analysis project Ga0316628, IMG submission 207648) | Wetland soil microbial communities from Old Woman Creek delta, Ohio, United States - OWC_Aug_M2_C1_D5_C | ecosystem: Environmental > Terrestrial > Soil > Wetlands | place: USA: Ohio... | reverse complement strand
GGAGTCGGCCAACAACGTGACCCCCCTGGCGTCCGGACCCAGCCGCGCCGCGATCGGGATCGCGGCGACGACGTTGGCCCCGGAGGAGGTCCCGGCGAACGGCGCCTCCTCCCGCGCGATCCGACGCGCCATCTCCTTCGCGTCGTCGGTCGCGACCGCGCCAACCTGGTCCACGAGCGCCGGGGCCCAGAGCGGCGGCGTGTAGCCGATGCCGACTCCCTCGATCTTGTGCGGGCCGGGTTGGCCGCCCCCCAGCACCGGGGATTCGACCGGCTCCACGGCCTCGATCCGGACGCTCGGCCTGGGCCGCTTCAGCACCGTGGCGACCCCGCGCAACGACGCGGCCGTTGCCACGCAGTGAACCAAGGCGTCGATCTCTCCCTTGGTCTGGCTCGAGATCTCCTCGTCAACGGACGCGTCGCCCGCGGTGCTGTCGTGGTTGTTGAGCTGGTCGGTCCAGTACGTCTTCGACTCCCGGCTCATCGCGCGCGCCGCTGCCGGGAGGCCCTGAGGCCCGCCCGGGCACGACCCCTGGCACCCCGGCTTCCGCCGCCCTGGGGGGTGCATCCGGCGACGAGGTCGTCCGGCGCGGCCACATCACCCGTACCGCGGCAAGGGGGTAGGATGGGGCGAGCGAGCGGGGGCGCGCCGTCGCATCGAGGTGGGGCCGATTGGTGCGGCGGCCTCGGTCGAGCGGGGGGCGACGGCACAGCACCGGAGGACTGGCGAGCCTTGAAGACGGAGCAGGTACGCACCCCCACGGAGTTGTCGGTGCCGACCGGCGCGACGACCGTGACCGACGCACGTGAGCTCGCCGACCGCGCCTTCTCACGCGCCGCCGGGGCCCCGCTGGTCGAGGGCAACCAGGTCCGCCTGCTCAGGGACGCGCGGGAGAACTACCCGGCTTGGCTGGCGGCCATCGCCGCGGCGCAGAGCCACATTCACTTCGAGAGCTACATCATCTACGACGACCACACCGGTCGCACCTTCGCCGACGCGCTGGCCGCGCGGGCCCGCGACGGGGTTCGGGTGCGCCTCGTCTATGACTGGCTCGGCGGCCTCGGCAAGGCGTCGCGACGTTTCTGGAGCCGGCTGAGGGACGGTGGCGTGGAGGTCCGATGCTTCAACCGGCCGCGCCCCGACAGCCCGGTGGGCTGGCTCTCGCGCGACCACCGCAAGATGCTCGCCGTGGACGGTCACGTCGGCTTCGTCACGGGCCTCTGCATCGGCCGGATGTGGGAGGGCGACCCGGAAAAGGGCGTCAGGCCCTGGCGGGATACCGGCGTCGAGGTGCGCGGGCCCGCCGTCGCCGACATCGAGGGTGCCTTCGCACAGGTCTGGGCGATGACCGGCACGCCCCTTCCCGCCGAGGAGATCGTCGCCCGGGACGACGTTCCTCGTGCGGGAGGGACCAGCATGCGCATCGTGGCGACCCTCCCGACCACGACCGGCATCTTCCGCCTGGACCAACTGATCGCGGCGCTGGCGAGGAGGCGGCTGTGGCTGACCGACGCGTACTACGCCGGGATGACCGCGTACGTGGACGCACTCAAGGCGGCGGCCGGCGACGGCGTGGACGTTCGCCTGCTGGTCCCGGGGGCGACCGACCTCCCGATCCTGAAGCCGCTCTCGCGCGCCGGGTACCGCACCCTGCTGCAGGCGGGCGTGCGCGTCTTCGAATGGAACGGCCCGATGCTGCACGCGAAGACCGCCGTGGCCGACGGAAACTGGGCACGCGTCGGCTCGACCAACCTCAACATCTCGAGCTGGTTCGGCAACTGCGAGCTCGATGCGGTGGTCGAGGACGAGTCGTTCGCGAGCGAGATGGAGGAGATGTACCTCGAGGATCTGGCAAACGCCACCGAGGTCGTCCTGGACGCGAAGCGGAAGGTGCGTCCGGCCGCCGACGTCCCCCGGCGGAGTCCCGTTCTGCCGCGCGGTGGTGGGAGCGTCGGACGCGCGGCCGCAGGCGCGCTGCGCATAGGGAACGCGGTCGGGGCTGCCATCAGCCGCCGCCGCGTGCTGGAACCGGTCGAGGCTCGCCTGATGGCGGCCGCCGGCGCCCTGTTCCTGATCTTCGCCGCCCTCGTCGCGCTCTTCCCGCCGTTGCTCGTGTACCCGCTCGTGGCCGTCTTGGTCTGGCTCGGCGTCGTGCTCCTCTACCGGAGCTACAAGCTGCACCGCGAGGGCCGGAGAGGCAGGCCAGCCGCGGGGGAAGACCCCGCGCCCCCCGCGGAGGGCGGACCGCCGGAGCGTACCCAGACGCCGGGCGGAGCCTGAGGGTCGTTCAGCGGCGGCCGGCGGCTGGTCTCGTCGGTCCCGTCGTGACCAACAGCTGGGGAGAACCTCGACTGCACTTGGCACTGCAGCCGCGGAGCCGTCCGCAGACCTACGCCCCCCCGGCTCCCTCGGGGCCCGGCATCGGCGGGTGGGGGCGATGGGGCGCATCCCCGCCCGAGGGCGCCAGGATCCGCTGGAGATCGAGCTCGCGTATCGCCCCTACCGCCAGCTCCCAACGGCCCTGGGCGCACAGTCCGCTCGTGCCGCCGTCCTCGTACGCGCGCTCGGCCGCCACGATGCAAGCCGCGCGCACCGCCTCGGCAACCCGGATCGCGTCCTGCACCCCCATTGCCGCCTCCCGCGTACTCAGAACAAGGGACGGGCCATCGGCATGCCGGCCGTGTCCGGGTGACGGGGGCCGACCGGCCGACCTTTGCGGCCGGGGGCGCTTGCCCTGCAACGGGGAGCCGCGGACCTCCTCTAGGCGCCGGCCACTCTCGGGAGCTGGATCCCTCCGCTACTGCTTCACCAGTTCCACACGCCTGTTCTTGGCCCTGCCCTCGTCTGTGTCGTTGGTGGCTACGGGAGCAAAGGGACCGCATCCGAACGCCTGGAGCCGCCCCGCGTCGATGCCGTGGTCGCGGATGAGCGCCTGCATGACCGCCTGCGCGCGGTCCTGGGAGAGCTTGAGGTTGTGCGCCACCGCGCCGGTGCTGTCGGTGTGGCCAACCACGGCGACCTTCAGCCCGGGGTCCGACGCCAGCAGCTTCGCGATCTCGGCGATGGCCTGCGCCGATTCCGGCTTGATGTCTGCCTTGTCGGTGTCGAAGGTGATTCCGTACACGGCCGCATGACCTTCCGCGCGGATGCCGGTCGAGAACGCCGCGGCATCGGCGACGATCGACTGCTGCATGGTCGTCTTCTCGACGATCCGCAGCCAGATCTTGCCGTTCCCCTTCTCGGCCTGGACCCACGTCTCCTGGCCGTTTTTGACGATCTTTGCGTTCACCCACCAGTTCGGCACGGTCTGGAGGATGGTGCCCCCCACCTGCCGGATCGCGTTCTCGTAGTTGCGGACGACGGCCAGACCGTTCGGTTCCTTGCCCCGCTCCCCCGTGTAGGCGTACGTGATGAACGTGAACTTGCCCTCGACCGGCGTCTTGGGGCCCTTCGTGGCAAAGAACTCGTACACCCCGTAGTCCTCGACCTTACAGTTCTCGATGCGATAGTCCGGCATTCGGGTGGGGAACAGCGGGTGGTCCTTGCACCCGGCCTGATCCGCGGGGGCCGCCAGGGCCAACCCAGCCACCGAGAGCGCCAACACACACGGCAACGCGATCCACGAGCTCCTCATGTTCGGTCTCCTCTCTCCATCTCGTCCCAACCTCGGGAGTGTTCCCCGATCGGCGCCGGTTCGTCCACGCCCCTTGCACCCCTCGCCGACCGCGTGGCGCCGGCCCAGGAACGCAAACGGCGCTCGGCGCAAGACGGCGCCGTGCGCCGTACCTGGCCCACCTCGAACCGCCCTGTGCCCCCGGAACACCGTCACCGCGGCTGCGGCTGAACCCATCGTAGAGGACCCTCGCGGAGACTTCAACGCTCCGAACTCGGCGGCGTGGATTGCGCACTGCTCGAGCAGGCAGTCGCGATGCTCCTCCTGGCACCCTCCGCACCGGGAGCGTCTCCGAGCGGGGACACAGATGTCTCCCGCCGGGACCCTGTCGCAAGCCGCAGTGCGCGGGTGGTCATGTCGAAACGCCTCCCCAACGGGCAAGAATCTTGCTGCTGCAAATGGCTGCAAAGCGCGTTCGGAGGGGCACCCTGGCTTCGGGCGCGGAGGGGCGCATGCGATCGCGGGTCCTTGCCCCGATTCTGATCGCCAGCGTGCTGGCCCTGGTCTTCCCCTGTTCGACCGAGGCAGCGGGAGGTGACCGCGGCCGTGTCGGACAATTTCCCAGGGACACGCGCTCCACGACCGGGGGACAACCAGCCCACTCCGCCCACGCGGAAACGACGCGCCCCGCGGCGAGCCAAGCTTCCGGGGATCCCAACGTTGCGCCCTTCGACTGGGGCCTCCCCTTCGAGTGGCGCGGCGGCTACGTCGGGCCGTCCATCGGCGACTACGATGGGTACCCGTATTCCTTCCTCTGGCACGTGGGGCCCGGCCCTGCGGAGGCCACTCTAGGCACGCCGCCGGCGGCGCCGGAGCCTGCGGCCGAGCCGGCAGCCGTCAGGCCGGACGCCTCGGCCGTGGATCTCCAGGTCTCCCCGCCGACCGCCCTGGTGTTTCTCAACGGCGTGCTCATCGGCTCGGCGGAGGAGTTCGGCGGCGCGTCCGACTATCTCTACCTGGAGCCCGGGGCGTACACGCTGGAGTTCCGCGCACCCGGATTCCTGGCGAAGACGCTGCGGCTGAAAGTCAGCGGCGAACCGATCGTCGTCAGCCTCGCCCTCGAGGCGGATCCGGAGGCCGTCGGCGAGCAGGCGTCACCGGCTCCCTCCCCCGGCCTGCCGTACGGGAGGCGGTTCGGTCCGGACTTCGGGTCGGCGACCGGCTCGACCGAAGCGCCTGCCGGCCTCACCGGTCCCGCAGCCTAAGCACCCGCGGCACATCCGCGCCCTCCCGCAGCACACCCGCCTGCCCCGGCGAACACTCCGCACCACTCGGTGAGGGTGCGTCCCCCGAACCCACCCGAGTGGCCACGCGGCGGTCGCGCGATCGCGATCCGCTCCTTGCTCTTGCGCTGCCCCGTGCCAGAGGGGCATGTATGTGCGGCTCGACCGGTTCTCCGTTGGGTAGCCGGCGGGCCTCGTCACGAGAAACGGGGTCACGCATCAGGCCTCGCAACCGCGCAGGCGGTCTCCAGGCTTCGAGGAGGAAGGGATGCTGCCGATCAGGAGCCACGACCGACCGGTTTTTCGCGGCGGGTCTTTGCGGTGCCACCAGACGAAGCCGGCCCGAACCACTGAGGAACCCCGGCGGTGCTGACCCCACCGGATGAGGCGCCCTGGTGCGCGTCGGCTCACGAGACGCGCATGTGGCGTGACAAGCCCGGCAGGTCGCGGACCGCCGGACGCCGGCGGCTGCTCCTGGTGCTCTCCTTGTCACTGCTTCCCGCCTGCGCCGCGGTGTTTCGGGAGGCCAAGGTCGCCTACGTCGAGTTGATGGCCGAGTACTCGCCGAACGATGTCAGCATCGAGATCCAGAGGTCGTTCATCGCACGGTTGATGAACCGGGTCACCATGGACGTGGACTTCGCCGTGAGGCACGCGGACATCGTGCCCCACCCGGCGTTCATGGACGGCGACCTCCACTTCGCCGGCCACAGTCCCCAGGTCGGGTTGCCGGTGGTGGGCGAGATCATCAACGCCGCGCACGAGAAGCAGGCTATGGACCTCGTTCACGAGGCAAAGCGGACGGGCGACCCGCTCGCGCTCTCCAGTGCATGGCGAATCTGGCCCGAGCACGCCGGCGACATCGACGAGAAGCAGGGCAACGAGAGCCACTCCGCCACGTCCACGAACCCCGACCACGTGTTCGAGATCCACCCCGTGACGACGATCGCCGGCATCAGCCTGCTCGACTCCTTCCACCCGGTCGAAGGGTATCTCCCGGGGGCACCGGCGGTCGTCGTCCCCAGCCTCGAGCACGTGCACTGCCGCCTCACGGCCAGAAGGGGCGTCGTCGTGGTCACGACCCAGAAGGGCCTCTACAACGACCTGAACTTCATCATGGAGGTGACGGGCGACCGGCAGGAGGTCGTGGCGGACGGCCGCTTCGTGAGGGCTTCGCTCCTGGACACGGACGGGACGGTGTTGGGCCACGACCGCCGCATGGTGTTCGTCAGGGACACGGCCCTGGAACGTGCGGTCCGCGGCCTCGGCCGCGGCGCCCGCCTCCGCGTCTACGGCCTGCCGCGGGTCGATCTCTCGGAGGTCTATCGCCGGGTGCAGGAGAGCGGACGCCAGCCCTCCCTCTTGGACGAGAGCCTTCCCTACGAGGTGGTGATCCTCGGCATCTTCAGGTGAGATGGCTGGCCGCCAGGGCCACAGGTTGTCGCTCTCTCGCCGGGTGAGCAGCGCGAGTAATCGGGAAGAACCCGGGCGGCGCGATTTACGTATCGAACCGGAGAAGACGCCGTCTTGGAAGACGGCCCGCACTGCCCGGATGAGGAGCCCGCTGATGAACAGCGCGAGGCTGGCACGAGGAGCATTGGCGCTGGGCCTGGCACTGGCGGTCACGGGGGCGACACGCGCCTCGGGCGCCGATCCTAATGACGATGAGTGGCGAGGGTCTCCGGAGCAGAAGGTCTGGGGCCTCATGCAGGTCTGGGGCACGGTCAAGTACAACTTCGCTTTCTTCGCTCGCCTGCCCGACCTCGACTGGGACGCCGCCGTACGGGCGGCGATCCCACGCGTGCTCGACGCACCCGACCAGGAGGAGTACTACCGGCGCCTGGGCGAGCTGACCGCGTTGCTCCACGACGGCCACACGCTCGTCGTCCCGCCATCGCTTCGCGAGGGGGCGTATGACAATCCACCGCTTGAGTTCCAGGTGGTCGAGGATCGAATCGTGCTGGTGCGGGCCGGCGACACCGAGGAGATCCGGGCGCAGGCGGTCCGCCCTGGCATGGAGCTGGTCACCGTCGGCGAGGGCATCCCGGCAAGACAGTGCCTCCAGGAAAACGCCCTCCGATACTACCCGGGCAGCACAAAGGAGGGCGGCGAGGCGTTCGGTATGTTCCTGTTCCTCCGCGGGCCGAAGAACACCACCGTGAAGCTGGGCCTGGCGGACGCGAACGGGGCGATCCGCACGGTGGTGCTCACCCGAAAAAGCCAGAACCTTGACGGCAGCGAGTTTCGGCTGCGCATTCGCGACCTCTCGCCGCTCGTCGAGGCGAAGAAGATGGCGCATGGGGTCGCGTACATGCGCATTGCCACCTTCGACGACGAGAAGGTGGTCGGGGAGGTCAACGCCGAGCTCGACCGCCTCGACCTGAAGTCCCCGCGAGGGCTGATCCTCGATCTGCGCTACAACCTGGGAGGCGACGACCGCTACGCGTACCCGATCATTCCCCGTCTCGTGGACCGCCCGGTGCTCGGGTCCACGTGGCGCACGCCCGAGTATCACCCGGCCTACGCCTCCTGGGGACGAGCCGAGAAGCCGCTGCAGGGCGACACCGTGCGCATCGAGCCGGCCCAGGGCAAGCGCTATAGCGGCCCCCTCGTCATCCTCACCGGTCCCAACACCATGAGCACCTCCGAGGACTTCATCGTTCCCCTCGACTACTCTGGCCGAGCGTTCATCGTCGGCGAGCCGACCGCCGGCACGACCGGCAATCCGGTCAACGTGCGGCTGCCGGGTGGCGCCATCCTGCGCGTCTGCTCGCTCTGGTCCACCTATCCGGACGGTCGCGAGTTCGTCGGTCGGGGGATCCAGCCGGACGTCGCGGTGCGTCCGACCCTGGCGGGCATCCGGGCGGGCCGGGACGAGGTGCTCGAGAAGGCGATCGAAGTCCTTGCCAACTGGGACGGTTTCCGCGACCGGAAGCCCCTCAGGTAGCTCGCGGCATCTCTCAGTCGCGCACCGCGCACGAGCGTCGTTGGGCGATCCCACCGCCCCGCGAACCTCGCCGGCCAACCTCCGGCGCGGCGCGTAGGCGCTCGCGGCGAGCCGCGATCTCCCCGCGGTCGAGGCTCGGGGTGAACCTATAATCGAGTCAGGACATCCAGGGAGAGAGCCATGGCCTACAGGGACCTTCTCAAGAATTCAATCAGGACGTTCGAAGACCTGGAGAAGTGGCTGATCGGCCAGAAGGCGCGGGTCGACCCCCGGCTGCGCGACGTCATCGCCAAGTACCCGATGCGGGTGAACACCTACTACCTCGGCCTCATCGAGAAGATGTACGACGGCATCTGGAAGCAGGCCATCCCCGATGTCGAGGAGCTCGAGCACTACATGGATCTGACCGAGGACCCGCTCGACGAGGAGGGCGACATCCCGCTGGGTGGCCCCCGAACGATCATCCACCGCTACCCCGACCGGGTCCTGCTGTTCGTCTCGACGGAGTGCTCCGTCTACTGCCGCTTCTGCACCCGCAAGCGCAAGGTGGGCGACGAGCGAAAGAATCCGACGGCCGAGGAGATCAACAAGGGCATCGAGTACATCGCCGCGCACGAGGACATCCGCGACGTGCTGATCTCGGGGGGCGACCCGTTCCTGCTGCCGACCAGGCGGCTCGACGAGATCCTGGGGAAAGTTCGGGCGATCCCTCACATTGAACTGTTCCGCGTCGGCACCCGCGTCCCTTGCGTCTGGCCGCAGAAGATCATCGAGGACACCGAGTTCGTCGACATGCTGCGGATGCATACTCCGAAGTCGCTCGAGGACCCGCAATTCTTCATCAACACCCACTTCAACCACCCCAACGAGCTCACGGAGCAGAGCTACCAGGCGTGCAAGATCATCCGCGACCTCGGAATCCCGATGAACAACCAGAGCGTCCTGCTCAAGGGAGTCAACGACGACACCGATGTCATGCGCGACCTAGTGCACGGCCTTGGCCGCATGGGCGTGCGGCCGTACTACCTGTACTACGCCGACTTTGTCGAGGGAACGGGTCACTTCCGCACGGAGATCTCCAAGGGGCGGGAGATCTGCCGCGACCTGTGCGGCTCCACCACCGGCTTTCTGCGGCCGACCTACGTGGTTGACGCGTTGGGCGGCCGGGGCAAGACCCCGGTGGATCTCGGCTACTCGGAGGGGATCAGCGAGGACCGGAAGGGCGGGGTGATCACGTCGCCGATCGGCCTCGGCAAGGTCTACGTGAACGACCCCATCGAGAAGGTGGAGGGGAAGCCGACCCGCCACAACCCAAACCGGAAGTAGTGCCCCGTATAGCTTCTCCCGAAACCCCCGGCAAAGGGGCGACTCCGTTGCCGACGGCGTCACCCGCCCTGCGCCCAGCCCGGTGTGACGCGTCCCGACAGGCTCCTGACGCGGCGGTCCATTGCGCCTTGCCCGGGGTCGACCGACATTACTCGTGTCCTTACCTGGACAAGGAGGAACTTCATGACCCCCCGCCCCCCCGCGTCAGGTCCCGTGCGGCTCCGAGCGGCCTTTCTGGTGTGCGTCGCGGCGATGGTAGCGGCCCTGCTCCTGCCGGCGACCGTCCTTGCCGCCGCGCAGCCGTCTCCCAAGGTCAAGGCCATCCTCGACCTTGTCGAGCGGAACCCCTCCCCGCAGGCCCTCCGCGACGCCCTGAAGCGCGCGAATCTCAGCAAGGCGGAGGCGCAGGAGCTGGCCAACGAGATCAAGAAGCCCCGATACGATGCCGCGCTCCAGTCGCTCCGCATGAAGGCCGAGGCGGAGAACTTCGGCCCCGCCGTGCCGCAGCTGGTTCCCCGGGGACTCGACCTCCAGACACTGCGTCAGACGATCCGGCAGGAGCACGCCGCCCGGCTGGCCCGCCTTCAGGCCCAGGCACAGGGCGCGCTGCAGCCGCCCCTCCGCGCCGTGAGGAGCGTGCGTCGCCCGGACCCCGCGCTCGTCACGCGGATGGCTTCCTTTGTCGGCACCCGCCCCCAGCCACAGGAATCGCCCATCTTCATGCTCGGTATCGGTCCCCGGCCGTTAGTCACGGGACAAGAACTGGTGACGGTCGGTCTGCACTTCGGCACTCCGGGATTCGTAACGATCATCCTCGGCGCCGAGGACCCTCGCCCCGAGAACGCTTTCGACTGCCGGGTCACCAACTGGGCTTCGAGCGGTGTCACGTGCGTCGTGCCGGCGGCGATCGAGGAAGTGCACCGCCGCCAGCCGTTCCCGAACTTCCGGCGCTCTGCCCTGGTCTGGGTCAAACCCCAGGGCGACCCGTCCGGCCGGGTCGTGCAGATCGAGGTCACGCTCAACCCCGACCACTTCCAGCCGGTTATCGATTCAATCGTCCCCAACGAGCTCACGCCGGGTTTGCGCTTCGCCATCCTCGGCCACGATCTCTCGGCAGGCCCCGAACCGCACGTCACCATCAACCCCGACACGACAGGGCCCGGCTACAACCTCCGGGTCAGACGATACGAGCCGGACTGGCTCGAGGTCGAGGTCCCGGACGATCAGGGGCACCTGCGTGCCGGATCCGTTAATCTCAAGGTTTCCAACGGACTGGCGGAGAGCAGGCCGAAGGCCGTCAACTTCATCCCGGCAGAGGAAGTCCTGCAATTCTCAAGAGAAGGCCATGCCTCGTGCTACTCGTTGACTGGGGAGTTGACCGGCGGTCAATTCGAGGGGCTGTGCTGGCTTGGGGAAATTGCCCGCTACCAACCGTTCACGAGCATCGAACACGACGGCCACACGGCCACGCGCCTGACGAACGACTGGACGGTCGTGGGCGTGACCGCCACCGCGACGTCGCATCACGGCGACCATATGGGCTGCTACCTGGATCACACACCAAGCTCTGGGGCGACGGAATTCGCCACCACCGAGCTGGTCTCGTGGGCCGATCCGTACTGTCGGGTCACCTGCCAGGCGACGCTGACGATCCGCGGCCCGCAGGGCGTGCCGATCACCCCCTAGCGGCCGGCGGCGGGCGTGCGGTTGCTCTTGCTGCGGCGTTGTACGGGGTAGGGAGGGTGCCGGGCCCGCGAGTCGGCGCCGGCATCGAAGAGGGAGGAACGTCATGGCGAAGCGCATCATGTTTCTGGTGGTTGGCGTGGTCTTTGCAGTCGCGCTGGGCGCGGCGCCCCCGCCGACGCCCACCACCGCGCCGGGTGGCGTGCAGGCGATCCAGCAGGTCCGCGCCCAGGTGGCGCGCCTGGCGGGCTCGCAGTGGGAAAAGGTCGCGGTGCCGGTTGGGGCGGCGGCGGCCGTCGCGCGCCCGTCGTCCAAGATGATCTGGCTCACGGCTGTGAACGTGCCCGGGCAGGACAACGCCGCCGAAGCGGGTTTCAGGTTCGGCCCATTGAGCTCCGGCGTCGCCGTGCCGGACGCGACGGCGAACGTCACGTTCGATATCCACATGTTCCGCGGCGGGGTGACCTGCAAGGTCGTTGTGGCCGAGGACATGGCGAGGCAGGTCGCCTTCGGCTCATGGAGAGCGAACGCGGCCGGGTCCCACGACGTGACGACACCCCGGTTCACGATGCAGCCGGGCAAGCAGTACACGATCATTGCCACCGTCCTGCTCAGGCCGGGCAGCGACCCGGGGGAGCCGGGGGCGGTCGCCGTGGCCAAGATCCCGGATATCGGGTGTCAGCTGTAGCCCGCGCCCAGCCGCAACTATCGGGCCGATCCGGCACCCGCGCGAGGTGTCCGTCGCGCGCTGGGACCGGGCCTTCCGGAATGCGTTGAGCGGTCGCGCGCACGAATGTCCGACACGGTGCGTAGGCGCATGCTTGGAGGCGCGCGGCGCATCCAGGCAAGCATCGGACGCGGCGGTCCATTGCGCTCGGCCGGGGGGGCGACCGACAATGGCCCTGTCCTTACCTGGACATGGAGGATCCCATGAGCGCGCGCCCCCCCGCCTCCGGCCCCGTGCGACTCCCGGTGGCTCCCCTGATGTGCGTCGTCGCGATAGTGACGGCCATGCTCCTGCCGGCGGTGACCGCCGCCGCAGAGCAGCCTTCCCCCAGGGCAAAGGCCATCCTCGACCTGCTCGAGCGCAACCCTTCGCCGCAGGCGTTCCGCGAAGCGTGCAAACAGGCCAAGCTCACCAAGGCGGAGGCGCAGGAGGTCGAGAACGCCGTGAAGACGCCACGTTACGAGGCCGCCTACCGTTCGCTGCGCATGAAGGCGGAGGCGGAGAACTTCGGCCCCGCCGTGCCGCCACCGGTCCCGCGCAGCCTCGACACCCGGGTCCTGCGAGCGACCATCCAGCAGGAGCACACCGCCCGCCTCGCGCGTCTGCAGGCACAGGCCCAGGGCGGGGTGCAGCCACCGTCCGGCCAGGTGGCGTCGGCCGCCCGCCGGCCGGTCGTCCTGTCACCGACGCAACTGGCGGCGTTCAACGCGGCGCGCGCCCCCTCCAACCCTTCTCCGGTCCAGCTCGAAAGGACCGAGCCCGAGCCGGCGGTCACCGGGGTCGTGCTGGTGATCTTCGGCCACCAGCTCGGCCGCCAGGGGGAGGTGAAGATCATCTTCGGCGCCGAGAACCCAAGCACCGCCGTCACCTTCGACTGCCGGATCATGGGGTGGGGGGCGGAGGCCATCCACGTCACCGTGCCGGTGGAGATCGAGGACCTGCACCGGACGCGGGCGTTCCCGAACGGGCAACGCTCCGCCCTCGTCTGGGTCAGGCCACAGGGCGATCCCTCCGGCCGGTGGAGAGACATCACGGTCAAGGTCAACCCCGACCACTTCGTGCCGGTGATCACCGCGGTCCACGCGACAGAGCTGACGCCCGGGCTGCGGTTCAGCATCCAGGGGCAGAACCTCACGGCGGGGGCCGAGCCGCGGGTCATCATCACCCAGTCTCTGACCAACCGCTGGCAGCGCATGCGCAACATCGCCTCATTCTCGTACTGGCTCGAGCTGGTGGTCCCTGAGGACGTCGGTCAGCTACGGGCGGGTCCGGTCGGCCTGACGGTCAACAACGGGTTGGCCGAAAGCCGGTCCTACGTCGTCACCTTCACCCCAGTCGAGGAGGTCGTGGAATTCACGTCAGACACCCTCGACGCCTGTTCCTGGGGGCTCTTCTCCCTCCTCTTCGGCGTATTCGACTGTCCCAACGAAGGCATCTACGGCGTGAAGGAGAGCATGCGGCCCTTCGAAAGCCTCAGC
>Ga0316628_100002842_pt1 | contig 13061 bp, 10 predicted proteins | sample OWC_Aug_M2_C1_D5_FD_207648 | JGI IMG/M metagenome (GOLD analysis project Ga0316628, IMG submission 207648) | Wetland soil microbial communities from Old Woman Creek delta, Ohio, United States - OWC_Aug_M2_C1_D5_C | ecosystem: Environmental > Terrestrial > Soil > Wetlands | place: USA: Ohio... | reverse complement strand
AAATAATTTCCTGGTGGTTGACAGGGGCTGACCTTTGAAATCGTATGCCGGGGTTTCTATTAACCCTCCGGTATCATAATGTTTTACCACCTGACCCCGCAGGTTTTTCAGTTTCGGGTTGGATTCAGCTTCTCCATAGAAAATCCTATCGAAAACATGGTCAAGGGTTGTGTCGCCATCGCCGCCCAGTACCTTGCTGTGGGTGGGACGGTGCAGGAGATCATAAAAAAATTGAAACTCATGATTACGTTCGTCCCAGGTACGTAACGGGTTTCCCAGTATATTGACTAACAACCAGCGCTGTCCGGCATCCATGCTGTTTTGATACACCTTATTACCCAGCATATCGTATTTGTACTGCATCACGATATTGTCGCGGGCATCGGTTACGGTGCGCAGATTGCCTTCGGCGTCAATCTTCACCCGGGTGAGATAAAACTCATCTGCTTCCGTGACTATATGCTTATTATGGCCAACGGCCAATACCGGCCTTCCTAAAGTATCGAAATGGTGTGTGTTGGGAGTGCCGGCATGTTTGGCGGCTTTATCGGCAGCTAACTTTTCTCTTCCCGGGTCTTTGCCTGCCGCTGTCAGTTCAGCATCGATGAGACGATTGGTCCGGTCGTGATACCACGTAGACTCCAGGATGGTGTCGTTTGGGTCATACACCTTTTGTTTCCAGGAGTCAAATTCGGTTTTGGTTAAAGTGCCGTCGGGCATTTCAGTCTTGACCATGCGTCCCAGGGCATCGTAATACAAAATAGGGGTAACCCCGGTTTCTACAAGTTCTTTCAGGTCTTCGTACCGGTGCGTTACCGAAAAATAAGGTTCGTATTGTTTAACGGCATTGCCTTTGTTGTTTACCACGGTTCTGCCGTTTCCTATCCAACGCAGTTGTTTGGGCAAAAGAGTTGAAGTGTCGATTTCGGATATGGTATAGGTATCGTCAGGGTTGACTATCACTTGTTTGGCTGGACCGGGCTCGGCCTGTACTTTTTTCATCACCACCTGCCCCAGCCCGTTGGAATACTCGAAACTAAGCTGCACCGGTGAATGATGGTTCTTTTGAAAATGCTCTTCCCGGACTATAGAAGCGGCGACTACCGGTTTTCCCGAATTTTTATAGACTTCAAAATCATAGACAAACCGGCTGGTGGCGTGCTGTAATAAGTTTTTCCCCACAGCAGCCAGGTCGGTTGAAGCCGCGGCATTAAAAAAATTACCAATTAAAGCGTTTTCGGCCGGGGAAGAAAATTCATTAAGCCCAACCAGGTCATCCGCTTCACTGCCTTTGCCCAATAGGGCCATAGCTTTGACCAACCCCAATTCATCGGTAATTGCTTCGGAGATATTGTCATTGGCATCTTTCATACGCTGGGGTGACAGGGTGCGAAAATTGAATTGTTCGACACTGGCCTTATTACCCAGGGCATCTTCTGTTTCTTCGATAAACAGGAAATAGTTGGCGTAGTACTTTACTTTGGTTTTAGCCCCATAGGGATCGGTATAGGAGATGGGCGAGTAAAAGCGGTTGCGAGCGTTTACTACCGTTTCTACTCCTGCTATAAATTGCATGGTGCCCGAACGAATCCACCAGTTGTTATCGCCCTCACTGTGGGTGAATTTACCTTCCAGCATCAGGCTGGCATTGACCTTTGCCCCGAAAATATCCGCGATTAGGGCCGGAGTATATGCCAACTGGTAACTTTCAAAGGGCAAACCTTTGGACTCTAACAGGTGCAAAGGTAAAGCACCGGAAAGATCATTTTTATAATAGGTGGTGCGAATATGCTCGATTAATCTTTTTTGTGAAGTCCCGGGGGCAGGATTGGTTTCTACCTGGTGGTAAGCCACTTCAATCGCAGCAGCCAGTAGGTTTTCAAAATCGGAGACAGAGTAAAAAGTACCGGTTTTTGCAGCACCCTTGATCTCAAAGGTTTTTACTTCCGAAAGTACCCGCAAGCGGTAATCGTCATTTCCCATTACATCATTGGTAAAATGATTCAGGGTGTAGATGATGGTGGTTTGGTTCTGCGCTTGTTGGGTATCCATTGGTAAAGATAGATCCGCAATCATCCTGGGATAAACCACAGCAGCGGATTCCAGGACATTGCCGTATTCATCCAATTTTATATTCAGGCTGTGGACGATGCGGGGGTCTTCGGTATTTCGTTCATAGTTGTAGGTAATGGCTTCGCTTTCTTTCACCACAAAAATGGCATGTTGGTTCTGACCTTTGGGCTGCAAGAGTTCGATGACGCAATTATGAGTAGATACGGAATAGGGTGTCAGTTCTTTTTGGAGCTGGCCGGGGGTTGCACCTGATAAAGGGGCGTCTTTAGCGAATACTTCCGAACGTAACGCCATACTCTTGCAGGCCCGCAGCGCTTCCCGCCATTCCTGGGGACTCAATTCATCGATGATGGCAGCATCCAGTCCGGGAGCGGCAATGAGTTTTGCCTCGGGTAAAGGCACTTCGTTGTTCACTACGGCAAAACCCTGCCGTGCCATTTCTTCATACCAGTATTCATGGGCAAACTGGTTGAGGATTTTGTCCCTGCTTAAAAAGGCACCGGTATGAAACCATGACCTGGTAAATACTGGCGCCTGGTGAAGCTCCTGATCAACAATATTGTTGGCATTCCCTTTAACCCAATGGTCGAAATGTTCGGTGTCCATTTGCTCCACCAGGCCAAATCCCCGGAATTCCCTTTCGGCATGATCGTAATAGCCGTGATGGTATTTGTAAGAGCTGACGAAACGACTCCCGGAAATTTTATCCCTGGTTTCGGTTTTTGAAATACAATGCACAGGAAAATGCAGTTTGGTAACCCAGGGTTTACCGGCCAGCTTATCTTCGAGGTAAAATCGAGTGGATGGGGTATATTCCAGGGAAACTTCTTTGCCCAGGTTGTTTTTGTAAGATATCATAATGTGAGGTTTCTTACTGTTCATCAGGTCGATGTACTTTAACGGTGCCTGGCTGTCCCTGGACAAACTGCTTGACCAAACGATACAGCCCACCCCATTCCCCAATAGATCGGTAACGGTAATTTTTGATTGTGGGTGTACTTCCGGGAAAGCATCTATTTCAAAGGGTGAGGTGCTGAAAGAGTTCCCGCTTAAATTCATCCAACAGGTAAACTTATTTTTCCCTAAATAAATGATGTCGGTGGTGCCGGAACCATCGATATCCGCCAGCTTTAGATAAGTGGCCTTGAAGGCGTGCGGATGATCGAAAACCGGGGCATTATCCATCGCCACTTTGGCCCCGAATTTTCCATAGCCTAAATTGGGCCAGTAACATACTTCCCGGTTGCGAATCCTGACGATGTCCGTCAAACCATCGCCTGACATGTCTGCCAAAAAAATGGTTTGTTGGGGTTCGGCAAATACGATATGCGGACCCGCTTCTTCATCGAAGGGTTTTGCTGTTTGGCGAAATCCTGCAAATCCTTTTCTACCGGCGGATTTGTACCAGGTAAAGACATGATCTTCGGTAACCAGGATTTCCGGCATGCCGTCGCCGTCCAGGTCCAGCATCCGGCTGTTGTTATCCCGCATATCGATATTGGGGAGAGTTTCAAAAGTGCGAAAGGCTTGCCATTCTTCTTCATCGCTTAACTCGAAGTAACCTCTGGGTTCGGTATTGAAGTTAACCAACTGTTTTCCGCCGTCCGCATCCAGGTCCAACAACTGCAGTTGACTGCCCAGGCCGATGAAGGAGGGTTTGGGCGAAACCAATCTGGCTGGTGCAAATTTGCCCTCTCCTAAATTATGTTTGTAAAACCAACCATTGCCCTGTTCGGTAAGTATACCGGATAAGCCTTCATTAAATAAATCGGTGAATTGATATCGAGTTTCATCCAGGCCCACCGGGGCATGCACCAGGTCTGCGGAGGAAATGCTCTTTAACTCCTTGTTCCAATCGTGTTTTTGATATTCGAATTCGATGGGAGGAAGGTTCTTCCGGGTATAAGTTCCATTGGTTTGTTTGATGTACCCCCAGGCAGTGATACTTTTTAAAAATGTAAAGCCCTGTTCTTGACCGGTATCATATTGGAAATCCAGAGATTTTACCAGGGCTGAGCCGCCGGGTAATTCATTGAAATAATGAAAAAGCAGCACCCGTTTACACAACCGGGTAGTCCGGATTTCAAAGCCGGCTTTGTATACTGAAAACGCATCTTTGCGGAAGTCCCAGGGTTTTATTTTATCGTAAGGTGCATCGGTATTGTATTCACCATAGTCAAATACCGTCCGGAAAAAGTAATCGGTTTCGGGTGGGAAAGGGGTATTGAAATTGATGTAAGGGGTTTTATTGCCATATAGGACCTTTTCCAGGTATAGGTTGGTATAGGTAATGCTGCCGTTTTCAATGCGGTTGCGATGGTGCAGGAGTAAAGGATCAAAACCGGCGCTGTCCTCTTTTTTATAAATATAGTGGCAGCAATTGCCTTTGTCGTCAAAGACAAATTCAGGCAGCCATTCAAATATTTTGCCGGGATCTTTCGGGTGGGAGATTCTCGATGCGGCACTCCAACCGAAGAGTGTGGTAACGTTCTCTTTGCTGATGACCCGCCATTTAATTTCCGCCGAGGTTTTGCCCGACCACCTCTCGATCCGGGCAAATAAACCTTCAATCCTGGGTTTATAGGAGCGGATCGTAAATAGGCCGTCCGGCGAATCTTTTTCATTGATTATATAGTTCCCATGGGCATCGACGCTGAAACTGCCGTCTGTCTCTTTCTTGAATTCCGGCACCAGGTCTTCAGCCTCGGAAAAAAGAAAGGTATCCGAATCGATGGTGTCGAGATATTGGGGGAGTTTTTTGTCGGTTTTACGTTTTATCGATGGTAAACTCAATGCCCAACCTAACCCGAAAACACCATTGCCGGCGCCGGAATTGTAAGATAAACTCAATGCGGGTGAAGCGCCCCGGGCCGGGGAGAAAGGCAGGGGAATGGAAAAAGAAGCCGTTCCATTGAGCGCATTGACGGAGAATTTTTCATCGATGCCTTTTATGGCTCCTCCGCCTTTGGGCAAGGCAATGGCAGGTGTTTCAATGGCATTGGACTTTGTTTTTCCTCTATCCGTTTCCAGGAATTGGGACAATGAGTTTTGGTTTCCAGTTTCTTTGTTCATATTATTCTCCGCTCATTTTGTTTGCCTATTGAATGTTAAATGTTGAATGATGAATGGCTGCGGTGACCGGATAACGTGATTTTAAGATGCCCTCACGCCCGGCAGCGGTATGAAAGGGTGCTGGGGCTGGGATCATTGGTTGGAAAAGCAAGCTGCCGCCCTGGGGGTGTTCCCAGCCTGGCGAATCAAACAATACGATTATACGTTTAATACGTTTATTTTTCATTGTTAAATTTAAACGAATAAAATGTAACCAAGGTTATCGCATTTAAAATGAAAAGTCAATAGTAATTTTTAATTTTTTTATTTTTTTTCCTGGAATTGCATATTTTCCTTGTCATCTATGTCTTTTACATAATTACTATATCCAGGCTTTCAAGTATGTCTTCGATGTAGACTTTTAATTCCCTGGTCATGGTTTAAATAATTGCAACTTGTTCTGCTAGAATTCTCGTTTTCAAAGGTTTCTTGATTGTTTCAAATTCGACCAGATCGACTTTTCTTTTGACGACGTCTTCCAGATCATTTTTAAGGCCGATAAAATCGAATAAGCTTAATTCATCGGATAACTCCACGAGAATATCAATATCGCTATTTTTTTTAAATGTTCCTTGGACGATTGAGCCGAAAAAAGAGGCTTTTTTAACATCGTATTTTTTCAATACCGGCAATATTTTGGCTTTTATGCTATCGAGTCTGTTCTTTGAGGCCATTTACTTATTGTATATTAATTCATTTATGGGTTATAATTATTGGTTGGAGGTTCAAGTAAAAAGTAAAATGAAAGCAATGGTGCTGAAGAATATATGCGATCTTACGCGGAATAAGACCCCGTTGGAATTGGTGGAGATGCCGGAACCGGTTCCCGGACACCGGGAGATTTTAGTTAAAGTTTCCTGCTGCGGGGTGTGCCATACGGAGCTGGATGAGATCGAAGGCCGGACCCCGCCGCCGCGGTTCCCAATTATTTTAGGACATCAAGTGGTGGGTCGGGTGGTAAAGTCAGGCAGCGGGGCCAGGAACTTTAAAATTGGGGATAGGGTAGGGGTGGCCTGGATATTTTCGGCTTGCGGATCTTGCAAATTTTGCCGGGGCGGCAAAGAAAATTTATGCGTTGATTTCAAAGCCACAGGTAGGGATGCCCACGGCGGATATGCCGAGTATATGACAGTTCCTGAAGATTTTGCCTATCTTATCCCCGGGGAGTTTTCCGATTCACAAGCTGCTCCTTTATTGTGTGCCGGTGCTATTGGTTATCGATCTTTGTCTTTAACCACGATGAATGATGGAGATAATTTGGGACTTACCGGGTTTGGCGCTTCGGCGCACCTGGTTTTAAAGCTGGCGAAGCATATATTCCCTAATTCAAAAATATTTGTTTTTGCCAGGAGTGAAAAGGAAAGGGCTTTTGCCAGGGAATTGGGTGCGGCCTGGGTGGGAGATACCAGTGAATCGGCACCGAGAAAACTGCACAGCATCATCGATACTACGCCGGTGTGGATGCCGGTGGTTGAAGCAATGAAAAACCTGGAGAGCGGTGGCCGGTTAGTGATCAATGCCATTCGTAAAGAGTCTATAGATAAGGAATATTTACTGGACCTGGATTATCCTGCTCATCTCTGGTTAGAAAAGGAGATAAAAAGTGTGGCCAATGTGACCAGGAGCGATGTCAGTGAATTTTTGCCTTTAGCCGCGGAGATTCCCATAATACCGGAAGTGCAGGAATATGCATTGGCGGAAGCCAATCAAGCGCTGTTGGAAATTAAAGAGAAAAAAATTCGTGGTGCCAAAGTATTGAAGATTAATTAATGTATCGGAAATTCTACAAATTGTTGATAATAGGTAATCCCCAGCCAGCTATTCTGCATATTCCAAACAGGGGTGATGGGGAAATGGGGTAATGGGGGAATATTTAACCTGGTATTTCTTCCATGAACGCTCTTTAAAGTTCTCTCCAATGACTAATGACCAATGACCGCACTTCTCCGAACTCTCCCAATGACCAATGACCATTGACAGCTCTTTAAAGCTTTCCCATTGACCGTTCCAATAAACTCCTTCTTACCGACTCACTGCCCATTACCCATTCCCCCAATCCCCCATCCCCCCATTTCCCCAGGTTGTGAGCGTAGCGAACCTAAGTTCTAAGAAGCTATAATTTTTTTTCTTTCCATTAAAGCCTTTACATCCTTTTCTACTGCTATCGGCTTAAAACCAGGGGAAAGCCCTGAATAATACATGGCTGTAGATAGGGTCCCGGGGGTAGGGGTAAAAATTTGCACATCCAGGGTATGTAATTTCAACTGTTTCAAGTGCCGGGCCAGGGTCACCACATCCTTCATGGTTTCTCCCGGATGACCCACAACCAGGTAAAGAGCCAATTGGATTTCCCGTTTCATTTTCCGGTTCAGCCGATTAAATAAAGAAACAAATTCCTCTAAAATATGGAACCCGGGTTTTCTCATCAAATCCAGTACGGTCTGCCCGGTATGCTCCGGTGCAATTCTTAAAAATTTCCCGGCATGATAGGTTAATATTTCTTCCAGCAGTTCCGGGTTTTTCAGCATGAGATCGTGCCGGACACCTGATCCCAAAAAAATTTTTCGCACCCCTTTAACCCGTCTCGCCTCCCTGAGTAATTGCAGGAATCTACCTGCTGTGGGAAGGTGTTGACAGGAGGATTTAGAGAGACAGGATACTTTTGGACACATTGGTTTTGTACAGTCGGTGCCATACAGTTCGGCAGTGGCGCCGCCAATATCGGAGACGATTCCTTTCCATTGGGGATGCCGGTTGAATCGCTTGATTTCTTCCAGGATAGAGGATTCCGACCGGGAAATCACCTGTTTGCCTTGATGGAGCGAAATCGAACAAAAAGCACATCCTCCGCCGCAGCCCCGGTGAGAGGTAACGGAAAAAAGATTCATCTTCAGGGCTGGTGAAGACACCCCGCCATCCGGGTGAGTCCGGCTGTATTCAAAGCCGTAATAGGTATCCAGGTCCTGTGTGGTATAGATTTCGTTGGGATGGGCCACCACATACCGGTCTGCCTGCTGTTGAACAATTCCCTGGTTGGCCATGCGGGCGGATTCCATTTTTAATGCCGCTTCCATTAGTTTTCCCGGTTCTTTGAGCAGGTCTTCCCAGGAGGGGAGCCGAACATAGTGGGTAAAACCGGAGATATCTTTAGTAACTTTCGCTGTTCCCGGTAGATTCAGGGTTTTTAAAGAGGCACCGGCTTTGGCATGGCTGGCAATAGCCAGCAGTTGTTTTTCTCCCATGCCGTTCACCAGGAGATCGGCCCGGGAATCCAGGAGAATAGACTGTTTGAGTCGATCTTTTTGAAAGTCATAATGGACAAAACATCGCAGTGAAGCCTCGATTCCGCCAATTACCATAGGAGAATCTTTAAAAACCTGGCGGATACGGTTGGCAAATACCACCGTGGTTTGGTCCGGTCTTATTTTGTATTTTATCGACGGGGGGTAACCTGGGAAAAATGCCAGGCCTTTTTCCTGGTAAAGGTCTTCTTTTCTCCTTTTCCGGGTGGAAGTATAATTGAGGACAATAGAATCCACCGGGCCGGGAATAATAGCAAAGAAAAGGTTAGGGGAACCTAACCCGGTGAAAGCCCCCGGTTCTTGCCAGAAGGGAGCAGCGATGATTCCTACACTGAAACCGTTGGCTTCCAGCGTTTTTTTTAAAAGACCTTCGGGAAAAGAGGGGTGGTCAGAGAAAATATAAGGGAGAACGAAAATGATATCGAATTTCGGCATGTTACTCATTTTCTCAAATTATCGATAAAAAGTCTATGTTGACAAAATTTTTTTTTTTACTATAATGTTGTAACTTAAAGAAAGCAAAATCATCTGCAATGGAGGTAATAAGATGTCAATTGAAAAAATTGGTAAAAATGCTGGTAATATATGGAAAACCTTAAAAGAACATGGCCAAATGAGTTCCAACGCCCTGAAAAAAACTACCCATTTGAGCGAAAAAGATGTAAATATGGGCCTGGGATGGTTGGCCAGGGAAAACAAATTGTCCTTTGAACAAAAGGGAAATCAAACCCTGATCAGCCTGACCGAATAACAAACAACTTTTTTTGTTTTTTTGTCGGATTAGCCAAAGCATCGCCAGGAGAAGGCAACTTTTTTGTGGAAAAGTTCGTAATATTATAGGCTTTCGTTGTAGATACCAATATAATATTTTCCTCGCTTCTCAAAGATTCACCTCCCAGGAAAATCATCCTGTCCGATACTTTCGATTTATTTGTCCCGAAATTTTTGTTTACTGAGATAAAAAAATATGAAGAAATAATTTTAAAGAAGTCGGGAATGAAAAAAGATGATTTTGAACTTTTACTTCTCCTTTTGCAATCTCATATCGCAGTGATTCCCATGAGCACATTTTCAGGGTATTTAAAGGAAGCCGAAGAAGAAATGGAGAACATAGATATAAAAGACGCCCCCTTCATTGCGTTGGGCATTTACTTTGCCTGTCCCTTTTTTTTGTGTCTTCTTTTGTTTTAATCATACCTTTATCTAAGCAAAGTAAATAGATTTGGTTCCAGGTCGATTTTTAATGATACCGGATATAATCGTCTAATTCCTGGTGCCACTGATCCGGTTACAATGTTTGGGGAACCGTTTCTTCTCCGAATAACAGGTCGATCATATAACGGGGTGTTTTCCCGCCGATAAATACCGCTTTGCTGCAGGATATGCAATAAACGACAACTTCTTCGGCTGGCATTTCGGCAGTACGCTTTATCATCTGTTCTTTGACTTGCGCAGTGGGGATTACCCCCCAAAAACTGTCACCGCAGCATGTGCTCCCGGTCCTGGTGTGTTTCGGTTCCACTAAAAAAATATTCATCCGGTGCAATAAAACCCGGATGGCGTGATGAACGTTTTCCCGGTCGCGGGTCGGGCAAGCATCGATGATCGACATGCACTTGCCCCGGTAATCCGGGAACGGAAAAAAATCGCAGCCGGCCAGGATTTCCCAGACCGATAAGGTGAAGGAATTCTGATAATTAAGTCTATACCTTTTATCGCACCCGGGGCAGATATTGATTACCTCAGTCTCGGTTTCAAATTGCGGATCTTTTCGGCAGCAAGTCGGTAATACCGCCATCTTTCCCAAATTTTCATCCAGCAGCGTATGCAATCGTTTCGCTAAATGCGGTTTGTATAACATTAAGGCACATCCCGGTGCAAAAATTCTTTTCATTTTATTCTCCGTACTATAATTTTTTTGTTTCCCGGTGTTGGGCAGTGTGATGCTTCCCAGCCGATTAGGGCGGTTTTACGTTCGACACCCCAGCGGTATTTGCCCGGAGCGCCGGTTGAGGTAATTACCCGGTGGCAGGGGATAAGAAACGCGATAGAATTATTGGCGATGGCGTTGGCAACGGCGCGTACCGAATTGGGCATACCGATCATAATAGCGATATCGCTGTAGGAAACCAATGTCCCGAAAGGGATACTCAGCAGTGCTTGCCATACTTTGATTTGAAAGGCGGTTCCTTTGACTAAACAGCCGGGCGAAAAGGTATTCGTATGTATGAATTCAGCCCATATTTCTTCGGAATAAGGCCTGGCTGTTTCCGCATTTTCATAAACGACAGAGTATGACCAACGTTCTTTTATCTCCTTTACAGCGGCTTCGCGGTTTTTACCCTTTACGAAGATTAACCCGCAAATACCGTTACCGGTTACCGCCAGCAAATATTCTCCGAAGGGCGAAGGGAAAAATCCATAGGCTATCTCGATACCTTTGCCTTTGTTTTTGTATTCGCCGGGAGTCATGGCTTCAAATTTTATGAACAGGTCGTGGAGCCGGCTGGGACCGGAAAGCCCGGAATCGATAGCAGTTTCCAGCAGCGATCGCGTACTTTGCATGGCTGCTTTGGCATGCTCGATGGTTAAGTGCTGGATGAACTTTTTCGGCGAGACGCCAGCCCAGCGGGTAAAAAGTTTTTGAAAATGATATTCGCTCATGAAGACATGTGCCGCTATCTCAGGCAAACCAGGCTGATTCGTGAAATTCTCGGCTATATAGCGGATGGCTTTTTCAACCCGCGCATAATCTTTACACAATCGACTGGCAATATCCATATTGCTGTACCTCACGGCAATAGGATAACATCATTTTTTAAGGAAGGCAACCCGATTCTTGCTGTTTTTAGTTGTAAGTTTGCCTGTCCCCCTAAGATTCTCTTATGCAGGTTAAAAAACGGCCTGGAGTCATTTCTCTCAGGGCCAAAAGAATTAAAGCAAGAACCATGCCATATCCGGATCAAGGGGGGGGAGACAGCCGGTATTTTTTGAGAAGAGTATAGAATCTTGAGCGGGACAGGCCGGAAATCCGGCAAACCTCATCGATATTTCCACCCACCAATGAGACCAGGTCCTTTAAATACTGCTGCTCCGCTACGGAAATAGCGGCCCTGCGAAGCTCAGTTAATTTGGGCGGCGTCGGGGGCGGCGTCCGGGGCGCGGCGGCGCTTATCACCGGCTTATCCCGGTTTAAGGACTTCTTGTGGACGCCGTTTCGCGCCACCTGTATACGAATATGCGTCGGCAGGTGTTTCGGGTACAGTATGGGTTCATCTTTTGCGGCAAGCAATGCTTTTTCCAGGGCCTGGATCAGTTCCCGGACATTCCCCGGCCATTTATAACTGGTTGCTGCATCCCAGAATTCGGGAGAGAATCCTTTCGGCCCTATCCCAAACCGGTCGCACAATGTCTTCATATAGTGAAAGGTTAATTCTTTGATATCTTCGAGGCACTCCCTTAAAGGAGGTAATTCGATAACCAGCGACCGGAGCCGGAAGAGCAGGTCTTCGCGAAATTGTCCTTGCCGGACCATGCTCTCCAGGTTTCGGTTAGTAGCCCCCACTAACCTGAAATCGCTGGTGACCTCTTGATTTCCTCCCACAGGACGGAACCGGTGTTCCTGGGTAACCCGGAGGAAACTTTTTTGAATCGCCAGCGGCAGTTCCCCGATTTCATCCAGGAAAAGAGTTCCCCGGTCAGCCTGCTTTATCAACCCCTCCTGGCTGGTGTAGGCCCCGGTGAAAGACCCGCGCGTGTGCCCGAAAAGAACGTTTTCAACCAATGTTTCAGGAAGCGCCGTGCAGTCGACAATGACAAAATTCCTGCCGGCCCTGGGGCTGTTGTAATGAATCGCCCGGGCAAAAAGTTCTTTCCCGGTCCCGGTTTCGCCCGTGATGAGAACATTGACATCGCTTTGCGCCGCCTGGCCCAGAAGCTCAAAGCTTGAATCGAGCCGCTGCGAGCTGCCGATGATGTCCTTCCTTTTCAAAGCCACGGGTGGTTTCCCTGCGCCTTTCTCGGCTTTATATTCCAGGACACGGGTCAGGTGAAGCTTTATGGCTTCCAGCGGGATCGGCTTTTCGATGTAATCCCAGGCGCCGTTGGTGATGGCGAGTTCGGCCTCATCCGGATCGCCAAACCCGGTGATGATAATTATTTCCGGGGCATACCCGTTGGCTTTTATTTTTGGTATAATGTCCAGGCCGCTGCCATCGGGCATTTTTGCCTCAAGGAAAATGACAGCGAATGGCTCCGATTGGGCCTTCCTGAGTCCTTCTCCCAGTGTGTGCGCGCAGGCTGATTTTTGCCCCATCCGGCCCACGGCCGTTGCGACCCAATCGCACATCACTTTATCATCATCGATGATTAATACATTTGTCATCGGTATTGCTCCTACTTTAACCTCTATTTTTATTTTACCACATTCGAGTTTTAAATTCAATCTCTTCAAATCTCCTAAATTTCCCATCAAAAAAGTTTTTTTTCTTAGAATGCCCATAATTATTGCCTATTGAGGCATGTCCTGGTTTTTATACCTTCACGAACTACGTGCATAAAAAAGTGAGTAATTTG
>Ga0316628_100002841_pt1 | contig 13062 bp, 13 predicted proteins | sample OWC_Aug_M2_C1_D5_FD_207648 | JGI IMG/M metagenome (GOLD analysis project Ga0316628, IMG submission 207648) | Wetland soil microbial communities from Old Woman Creek delta, Ohio, United States - OWC_Aug_M2_C1_D5_C | ecosystem: Environmental > Terrestrial > Soil > Wetlands | place: USA: Ohio... | reverse complement strand
GGACGAGGTAGATCTGCGCGACGTGAACCGTGCCGACAGACGGGCACTAACCCGCGGCGGCCGCCGTTCGACCGACCCGGGAAAGCCCTGGTGGCGCCGGAGGCGCCTCTGGCTGGCAATCGTGTCGATGGTGTTCGTGTGGTGGCGCCGGCTCCGCCGCAGGTCTATCGCCTGATGACGCGCCTTGATTTGAGACAGGCGCGGCGTGAAGCTCACTGCGGCAGTAATCTCCACGCCTCCCTCGCCTGCACGATCGCGGAATCTGCTTCGCCGCCGCGGCCAGACGCTCAAAGGCGCGCAAAACCGCGCCGTCCCGGCAGGCGTCCCGTTTGCACCGGCCGAGCGCATGCGGCCCAAGTGCATCGTGTACATGCTGCGCAGCCGGGCAGACGGCGAGCGTCGTTACGTGGAACTCGCCTCCGACGTCCGCGAACGTCTGGCCGAGCACAACGCCGGCCGTTCACCCCACACGGCCCGCTACGCCCCGTGGCAGCTCGTCGTGGCAGTCGTCTTCCCGGACGAAGCGCGCGCCTCCCGCTTCGAGAGGTTCCTCAAATCGACGTCGGGACGCGCGTTCGCGGAGCGGCATTTCGGGTAGCGGTCCTGCCTACTTCTTGACGGGCTTCTTCGTCTCGACGGGCTTCTCGGTCAACTTCACCGAGCCGGCCTTCGCCATGGCCTCGAAGTACTCCATCACGTCGGCGAGCGGGACCGGTTCGAACTCGCCGGAGATGAAGTCGCGGATCTCGAGAACGGTCTTCTTCTGTGCGATCAGGCCGTTCAGCTCCGATGTCATGTGGGACGGGATCTTGCGCTGCGCGGCCATCAGCGCCTGGCGCTCCGGCGTCATCGGCACGTTCGCCCCGCCGCGTCCTCCGCCCCCGCCGGCTCCGCGGCCCCCGCCCGCGCCTGCGACGCGCTCCACGATGAGCCGCGCGGCCCGCTGCTCCATCGCGTTTTGTGCCGGCTCGGCCGCTGCCACCTTCCGGTGTTCCGCCTGCAGCTTGTAGTACGCAGCCGCCTCGTTCTGCAGAGCGCCCGCTCGCTGGTCGATCAGCGCTTCGAACGTCGCGAGCCGCTTCTGCGCCTCGGCGGGGTTCGCGAAGAGCACAGACAGCGACCGCATCACGCCCTTCTCGACGTCCGCCTGGTGCCTGATCGCCACCTTGGCCTCGCGGTACGCGTCGGCGAGAGCGGTCGCGTCGGCGACGTCCGCCATGTAGCCGAGCCCCTTGCGCTGGGCGTCGCCCATGCGTTCGGCACCCCGGGCGAACGACTCGCCGGCCACGCGCGCCGCGCCGATGTCGTCGGCGCTGGCCACCACCATCAGCGAGGCGAGGCCCACGACGGCCACGCGCTTGAACTGCGTCGGATCCAGCTTCTCGGGCAGGTCCCTGGACGAGTGGTAGTACAAGTCCGGCCACGTGATGAACATGAGCGACGGGATCCCCTGCCCCATGTAGACGACGTGATCGCTCGCGCCGTAGAACTTGTCCACCTTGATGTAGAACGGATCCTGGCTGCCGGCCGGCGACACGACCGGCAGCGTGAAGCCGTAGCCGCCGCTGCGGTAGCGCACGCGCTCGCGATTGAGCTCGGCGATCGTCTCCATCACGCTCTGGCCGATGTCGTTCAGGAACGTCGGGAACGTGTCCGGCGTCCGGTGCATCACCCACATGCTCCGGTTCTCCGCCAGGCCGAGGCCTTCCATGTCGAAGTTCAGATCCGCGATCAGCTTCTTCGTCACGTCCTGGTGCCTGTTCAGCCACGCGGTCGTTCCGCTGATCTCGGGGACCCACAGGAAGTGGATGGTCCTCTTCGGCTTCGGCAGCTTGCCCTCGGCAACCAGCTTCAGCAGGGTGCGTCCCATCTCGAGCGTTACCGCGCAACCCGACGCGTCGTCGTTGGCGCCCTGCTTGATATATCCCTCGTAGAGGTGGCCAGACAGGGCAACGGCCTGGTCGGTGCTCCCGTCGCCCGGGATTTCCGCGTGCACCGTTTCCATCCGGCTCGGGTAGCTGTCGGCCTTGACGATCGATCGCAGCGTCACCTTGCCGCGGGCGGCAGCGGCCGCCAGGGCGCGGCCCGAGCGCGGTGAGACCGACCAGCCGAACATGCCGCCGCCGATGCTCTGCGAGCCGATCTCGTCGATGTCGGCTTCCGGGTGGATCGGGTTGTAGCTGATGACGCCGAGCGCCCCCGTCGCGAGCCGCGCGATGGACCCGGCGCCCGCCGACCCGAGCACGATCTTGCCCTTCACGTCCTTCCCCGCGTAGTCGTCGGCGCGGCCGCCGCTTCCGACGTCCACCAGGTCCGCGGTCACGTCGCCCGTGGGGCTTCCCGAACAGAGCGACACGGCGATGTCGTGCAGGTCGTACAACTTCACCAGCGTCGGCGAGGTCATCCACAGCTCGCCGACCGTCGCCTGCCACAGGCCCCCGCCGCCCCCACCCGGGCCGCCGCCCTGGCCGCCCTGGGGAAACTTCTCGATCTCCACGTTGCTGAAGCCGTATTCCTTCGCGAGGCGGGCCATCACCTCGCTCTCGCGGAAGTTCCCTTCGTACTCCGCCTTCGTGTGGATGCGCGCGTAGGGCACCATCTCCTGCACGGTGTGCAGGGCCCGGTCGCCGGAAGCTTCGTTGACGATCGCACGCAACTGGTCCCAGGCGAGCAGCGTGCGATCCTCGCGTTCCTGCGCCAGGGTTCGCCATCCAGCCACCGCCGCGATGCAGATGGCGAGGACACAAACGGTTCTCTTCATGACCGCTCCTCCGGGCGTGTGATGACGCGCAGGCACACGGCGTGCGGTGTCCCTGCGCGTGTTGAGGCTGCGGAAGATTACACCACGGGGTGCAGAAATTGAAATTCCCGGCTCGGCCGAGTACAGTCATCGCCGCCGGCAATCCGTCACGAGATGAACGGGCCAGGCCCGTCTATCTCCCGTGTCGCGGACCTGAAGGTCCGCCGAAGAGGAACAACCATGAACCGCGAACCGAACCGCGATCTGGACCGGCGGGAGTTCATCCGGGCAGGCGTCGGCGTGGGCGCTGGAGCCGTGCTCGCCATGAGAGGACGGGCAGCCGGCGCCGCGGCCGACACCGCGCTGCTCGATTTCAAGGTGCCGCCGATCAATCCCGTTCGCATCGGCTACGTGGGTGTCGGCGGCATGGGGTCCTCGCACGTGCGCAACCTGCTCAGGATCGAAGGCGTCGAGATCCGCGCGGTGTGCGACATCGTCGAAGAGAAGGTCGCCCGCGTGCAGCAGTGGGTGGTCGAGGCCGGGCAGGAGAAGCCCGAGGGCTACTCGCGAGGGCCGACCGACTTCAAGCGGCTGTGCGACCGGCACGACATCGACCTCGTGTACAACGCGACGCCCTGGGAATGGCACGTCCCGATCTGCGTCGCGGCGATGGAGGCCGGCAAGCACGCCGCCACCGAGGTTCCGGCGGCCACCACGCTCGACGAGTGCTGGCAGCTGGTCGAGACGGCGGAGAAGACCAGGCGGCACTGCGTCATGATGGAGAACTGCTGCTACGACCGCCCCGAGATGCTGTGCCTCGTGCTGGCGCAGAAAGGCCTCCTCGGCGAGATTCTCCATGCCGAGGCCGGGTACCTGCACGACCTGCGGGGCGTCAAGTTCAGCAACGAGGGCGAGGGCCTCTGGCGGCTGGCGCATTCCATCCGGCGCAACGCGAACCTGTACCCGACGCACGGCCTCGGCCCGGTCTCACAGTGCATGAACATCAACCGCGGCGACTCGTTCGCTTACCTGGTCTCGATGAGCAGCCCATCGCGCGGCCTGAACCTGTACGCAGCCAGGACGTTCGGGGCGGATTCGCCGAAAGCCCGGCAGAAGTACGTGCTGGGCGACGTGAACGTCAGCCTGATTCACACGTCGCTCGGAAAGGTGATCACGCTCTACCACGACACCAACAACCCGAGGCCGTACAGCCGGATTCACATCGTCCAGGGGACGGCCGGCATCTTCGAGAAATACCCGGACCGCGTGTACCTCGAGGGTCGCAGCAAGAGCGATCAGTGGGACACGCTGGACAAGTACGCGCAGTTCGAACACCCGCTGTGGACGACGCAGGCGGACAAGGCCCGGGGCGCGGGGCACGGCGGGATGGACTACATCGAGGACTACCGGTTGATCGACGCGCTGCGCCAGGGCCGGCCGCTCGACATGGACGTGTACGACGCCGCCGCCTGGAGCGTGGTCACCCCGCTCAGCGAGCGCTCGGTGGCGTCGAAGAGCCGGGCCGTGGACTTCCCGGATTTCACGCGCGGAGGCTGGAGAACGCCGCGCGCACTGCAGGTGATGACCGACGTACCGCAAACCACATGACATCGCTGAAAAGGGCTATGTGCTACCTGCAGACGGCAAAGTGCCGAAACCGCCAGCGCCTCCTTGCACATTGCACCTAGCGAGTAGCACTTATCGACGATCATCTCCCCTTCCGCTTCTTCTCCTCGTACATCATCCGATCTCCGGCCGCGAGCAGGTCCTCGACCGAGCAGGGACTCGAGGGGTCGTAGTACGCGACTCCCACGCTCAGCGACAGAGTGTAGCTGCGCTTTCTCCTCGCGTTGACGGCATCGAGGTTCTTGAACAGGCGGCCGACGATCGGCGTGATGTTGTCACCCGTGGTCCCGATCGGGACGACAACGAACTCGTCGCCGCCGATCCGCGCGACGATGTCCGATTCCCGGTACGTGCCTTTCAACAGTTTGGCAGTCTCGATGAGCGCATCATCGCCTTCCTGGTGGCCGCACATGTCGTTGATCTTCTTCAGGTGATCGAGGTCCGCGTAGAGCAGGTAGACGCCGGTCTTGTTGCGCCTCGCCAGCTGCAACTGCTTGATCGCCATCGTCTGGAAGCCGCGCCTGTTCGCCAGCCCGGTCAGTTCGTCGGTGACCGACAGCTTGCGCAGGCTCTCCTGGTGCAGCACGTGCCTGAGCCGAAGGAGGATCCCCGTCGCGGTGAACGGCTTGGCGATGAAATCGGCGACGCCCGACTCGATCGCCTCGTCGTAGCCGAAGCCCTCGATCTCCCCCGCCATGACGACGACCGCGATCTCCGGTTTCAGCCGCTTCGCTTGAGTCGCCAGCGGCACGCCGCCGATCGCGGGCGACCCCGCGTCCACGAGCAGCACGTCGAACGTGCCCCGGGACAGGCGGTCGAGTGCTTCGTCGGTGTTCCGGGCCACTTCGTATCGGTAGCCCGGCGATGACAGCGCGGACGTGATGACGGAAATCCAGCGGTCATCGTGCTCGACGACCAGGACGGCAATGCTCTTGTTCATGTCTGGCCTTCACTTCCTGCGCGTGCCTTTGTTGTCGGGCGCCGTGCTCGGCGCGGGGTGCAACCAGGTTCACCAGCCCCACCTTCGCGGCGGATTCGAACAGCTTCTCGATGTCCGCGCGGGTGACCGTGCCGTAGTACCAGGCGCCCGCGGAATCCGCCTCGGCCGCCACCGCGCTGTGAATGTCGCCCACCGTGGGCTTGCCGTCCGCGAAGTTCAACGCCTCGTACTGCATGAGAGGGTGCAGGGTCTGCGGCCGTTCGAGTTCTGAGCGACGCTCGAGGAAATCCCTCACGGAGTCGGTGACTACGGGAACGAGGTTGCGGGTCGGGACCGGCACGCTCGCGGAAGGCACGATGCCACCCGCGACGTTCGGCACGATCGTCTTCGGTCCTGCCCACGCCTGGATGACACCGGCGTAGTACGCCCACAGGCGTTTCACCGCGTCGTCGTCTTTCGGCAGCTGCGCGATCACCGCTTCGAGAGTCGGCGACGAACGGCTGCCGGCGGGGGCGAAGATCCGCACGGATTCGAGCGCGCGGCGTTCGCGGCGTGCGGCCTCGCGCACGAGCCGCGCGGCGCGATCGTAGGCCTCGGCGATCTCCAGCCGGTCGTTTCCCTGCAGCACGGCGCCTCCTGCCTTCGGGAGCGCCGCCTCGATCATCTCCATCGCGATTCGCGCGTCCCGGCTCATGCGCGAGGCAGAGAGGGATCGCGAGGGTGACGAGAATCACGGGACGCATGACGCACTCCGGACAGGAAGGAACGGCAGAGGCGCCCGGATTATAGCATCGCCCCTTCAGCCAGATGCGCGTTGAGACGCCCGCGGAGCCACTCCCGCCGTTGGTCAGTGACGAACGCCGTGTCGATGCCGTTTCGGGTCATGCGAAGCAGGTCAGCGGCGGTCAGGCGCAACGGCTCGCCGATCGCCCGGAACGTCTCCCGGACGCTGAAACGGCCGAACATGAGCGGGTCGTCCGTCGCCAGCGAGGCGAGCAGACCCTCCTGGAGAAACAGCCGCAGCGGGTGCCGGCGCACCGGTACGAACCCCATGCACTGGTTCGACACCGGGCAACATTCGATGCCGATGCCCCGTTCGCGCATCAGGATTCGAGCCGCGGGCGACGCGGCCAGCGACGTGCCGTGGCCAATCCGCCGCGCCCCGAGATGCTCGACGGCTTCGACGACGAGCGCGGGCGACGCCTGGGCGAAGTCGGGAAAACCGCCCTGCTCGCCCGCGTGCACCGTGACAGGCACGCCGGCCTCGCGCGCCGGTTGCAGCGCTTCGACGAACGAACGCGGTGGGTAGGTCGTCTCGGGAAACCCCGCGATGTCGAGGCCGACCGGCCGGTCGGCCCGATGGAGCCTGGCAGCCAGTTCCGCGACCAGGCGAGCCTGCTGTTTCCCCTTCTGGCGGCTGAAGGCCAGCACGAACGTGCCGCTGACCGACCGTTCGCGCCACGCCCGATCGACGCCGGCCGCGAGCGCCGCCGCGATCTCTTCCAGGTCGCGCAGGGGCACGCCGTGCCCTGGCACGTCAGGTCCGGAAGCCCCGAAGGACACTTCGGGGCCGCGGATGTTCTCGAGGTATGTGAACGGCGATCCGCGCAGTTCCGTGTGAAGGTCGCCGCCGACCGCGCAGTCGACGAGTTGCTCGAAGACGGCCTGCTCGAGATCTTCGGGTGATCGGAGCACCGAAAGCGGCAGCCCGAAGGAGTCGACGAAACGGGGGAAGCCGTCGAGGCCCCCGAAGCCCGCGGCAATCGAGCGGTAGTAACGACGGATCGATTCGGGGTCCTGGGGGTCGATGCCCGGGATGGTTGCGCCCGCCCGCGTGCGCGCCTCGGTGACGCGATGTCGCCCGGCAAGACGCGCGATCGTCTCCGGCCGCAGCCCGGCCTCGAAGTGGCGGTGGAGGTCGACGGTGAACATCGCAGAAAGTCGGCCCGAGGTCCAAGGCCCAAGGCCTACGTGTGCGCAGCCGCCTCAGGGCGCGCGTTCCTCAGCGGCGTCTCGTTCCACAGCCTCGTCATCAGCAGCGCGCCGACGATCGAGAACGGGATGATCAGCCATGTCCACACTGACCAGCCGTACCTGTCCAGCGCCCCGCCCAGCGCGAACCCGGTCAGGCCCGACGCGACGTACTGAATGCCGTCACAGATTCCCGTCACCGTTGCTGCCGCCTTCGTGCCTCCGAAGTCCATCGCCGAAGTCGCCGACAGCATCCCGTGCACACCGAAGATCCAGATGCAGGTGAACGGAATCAGCAGGGCGGCGAGCAGCGGCGAGCCGACCTGTCCCAGGCAGAGGAGCGACACGATCTGGCCGATGTAGAAGATGAACGCCACGGGCGGCCGGCGCGAGCCGAACACCCGGTCCGAGAGGTACCCGCACAGCAGGCCACCGATGATCCCGCCCACCGTGATCCCGATGGTGGCTACTGTGAAGAGCGTCGAACCGACCGCCACCTTGTGCACCTCGGCGAGGAAGGCTACGAACCACAACATGAGACCCTGGCGCACGAACCCCGTGCAGAACTCGGCGGCGATGATCGTCAGGATGATCGGGTTCGTGAACACGCGCCGCACGAGGTACCCGAAATCCACCGGCTTGTCGCGGTCCGCGTCCTTCGAGGTCGCGTCGCCCGTGTCGAAGTCCTCGAAGCCGGCCTGCGACGGCCGGTCCTTCACGACGACCCAGTCGACGACGAACATCACCGCGAGCGCGAGCGACGGAATCAGGAAGACGAAGTACCAGGGCAGATGCGCGAGGATCCAGCCGCCGACGGTGAGAGCCAGGAAATAGCCCGACGAGATCATCATGCCGAAGACGCCACCGAAGATTCCCCGCTCTTTCACGTGGAACCACGGCGCGTTCGCCTTGACCACCGACAACGCGCCGAACGACTGGAAGTACATGTTCACGGCGTTCAGCAGCGACATCCCGACGATGATCTTCGTCTGCCAGCCGTTGAGGAACAGGAAGCCGACGAGCAGGTTCAGCGCGCACGAGCCGGCAGCGCCGATCAGGATCGATTTCTTCCCGCCTATCCGATCGGCCAGCGGCCCGTTGAAGATGACGGCGAGCGCGTAGGTCCAGAAGCCGGCGGTCGCGATCATGCCGAAGTCCGCCTTCGAAAGATCGAACCGGTGCATGATCGTCTCGGACGAGGCATTGAGGTTGTAGCGCCCCATGTAGTAGGTCGCGTAGGTCAGGCCGAGCGGGAACCAGTTGAAGAAGCGCCGGCGCCGGTACTCGGCGGGGTGGTTCATCGGGTTGCGCATGGTGGACCTCAACGGGAGAACGGTCCGAAACTTTGAGAGTCCGAAGGTCCGAACGTCGAACGACTCCGGTACAGGTCGAGCAGAGTCGAGAGGGCCGCCGCGTAGCGTCGTCCAAGGATCGCCGGCTCGGTCGATTCGGGTTCGTTGTTCATCGACACGAACGGCACGCGGATTGGGCCAACCTCCAGCCAGCCTGCCCTGGCCCCGCCCGTCATCTCTTCCCAGTCGTTGCTCCGGAAGTACCCGAACATGTCGCCGTCCGGCACCTTGTGGAACAGGATCGACTCCTCCTGCCCGCGCCTGTAGCGCGCGCTGTTCCGGCGGTACGACTCCTCGAACGAGACGTCGATGTAAAGGACGGCCGCGCGGCGGAGGACCTCGGGGAGAAAGCGTCCCAGGCTCGCCCGAAAGCCGTCGTCCCGGCCGCGGGCGAACTCGACGAGCAGGGTGCCGTTCCCGTAGAACGCCCGGTTGGCCAGGTACCTCGAGGCGATGACGTCGTTGAAGCGCGCCACCAGGGAGCCGCGAAAGCCCGGCCGCGTGATGTTGTAGCCCTCGGGCGTCCGCTCGGACACCAGTCTCGGCTCCGAGCGCGCTTCGCGGGCGTCGTCCTCGACGCACGCCTCCCACAACCAGGGAAAATCGTCCACTTCTTCGAACCGCCCGATGCCGAACGCCGAAGCGCGCTCGTCGTCCGGCAGCCGCTTCATGAAATCGATGAACTCGCTCTTGCCGCCCGCGGGGCGGCCGAGCACGAACAGGTGCTCGAAGATCGCCGGCCGTGTCCGGTCGCTCATCGCACCGAGCTCCGCAGCTGCCACAACCGGCCGAGCGCCCGGCCGTAGCGGTCCTCCAGCACGACCGGGTCGGTGGATTCGGGTTCGTTGTTCATGGTCACGAACGGCACGCGTGTACCGCTCACCTCGATCCACCCGAACCGCGCTCCGCCGGTGAGGTCGTGCCAGTCGTTCACGTCGTAGAAGTAGTCGAAGGTCTCGCGCGGGACCATGTGGGCCAGGATCGAGTGCTTGAGCTTCTCCTGGTACCGCGCGACGTTTCGCCGCCACGATTCCTCGCGCGACACCTCTATGAAGAAGATGGCCGCGCGCTGCAGGATTGCGCGGTCGAGGCTGCCGAGCGCCTTGCGGAAACCGTCGCTGCCCCCGCGCGAGAACTCGATGAGCAGCGTGGAATCGGCGTAGAAGTCCGGCCGGGACAGGTACTGGTGCGCGATCACTTCGTTGAACTTGTACATGCACCAGTCGAGCAGCTTCGCGCCTTTCGGGGCCATGCCCGGGTTGCCGGGCATGTATTCCGCGGTGTACAGGCGCTCGTACCCGGCTCGCACCCAGATCGCGTCGTCCACGAACTTCTCCCACAGCCAGGGGAAGTCGTCCACCTCCTCGAACCGCCCGATGTGCAGGCAGGCTTCCCGGAAGTCGTCCGGCGCGTGCTTGATGAAGTCGATGAATTCGGACTTCCCGCAGGCGGGCCGTCCGAGAACGAGCAGGTGCTGAAAGATGTCCTTCATGGAGTGGCAATCGCTGATGGGGCCAAACCCGACCGGGGGTGGCCGTCAGTCTACCGTCTGGAACTCGATCGTGTCGACATGGAACCGCCGTCCAGGTTCGGCTCGCCCGGTTTCCCGCTGCCGGCGCGGCACCCCCCTACGGTACAATTGGATGCGGGCACCACCTTCGAGCCTGTCGCCTGCTCGACCATTCGACCGGTCGGAAAGACTGCGCCAGGCCCCGTTTCGGCCGCTTCACACGGATCCGGGAGGATTCGATGCTCGACTACCTGCGCCGCCTGGTCGCGCACATGCGGTGGGCGGACGAGCGCGTTCTCGAGGCGCTGAGGGCGGTGGGCGACCCGCCGCGGAAAGCCGTCGAGATCTATGCGCACGTGCTCGGTGCCGAGCACGTGTGGCTGGCACGGCTTCGGCAGGTGCCGCCGGCGGTCGCCGTGTGGCCGTCGATGGACGCTGGCGATCTGGTACTGCTGGCGCAGGCGAACGCCGAGCAGTACGAGCGTTTCGTCTCGACGCTCGACGGCCCCGCGCTCGATCGGGAAGTGCCGTATACCAACAGCGCGGGCCGTTCGTTCAGATCGACGGTCGGGGACATCCTGATGCAGGTCGCGTTGCACGCCAGCTACCATCGCGGCCAGGTGGCCCTGCTGCTGCGCGGCGCCGGCATGGCGCCCGCGCCGACCGACTACATCGGGTTCGTGCGCGGCGTGCCGGCCGCCACGCGGGCGGAGTCGCCTCCGAAGACGTGAGCAGAGCGACATCGTTCGATGTGACCCCAAGACGTGCAAAGAGCAACACGGCCCGGGGTCATGTCTGAAAAACGCGCAAAAAGTGTAGTTTTCAGATGTGACCCCATCGAGGAGACGGTCGAGGAAACCGAGTGCCTGCCCCCGCCAGCCTGAACATCGCGCTGCTCGTGTTCCGTGAAGGGCTCGAGTGCATCCTGGTCCTTGCCGCAATCACGGCAAACATGTCGGGCGCCAGGCAGGCGTACCGCCGGCCGGTCGTCGTCGGCGCCTTCGTCGGCACCGTCGCGACCCTGGCGACGTGGCACCTGGCCGTGGCCGTCCTCAACGACCTGGGCAACGACTTCACCGCCCTGCAGATCCAGGCCTTCACGGGGCTGCTCGCCGTGGTCGTCCTCCTGCTCGTCATGAACTGGTTCTTCCACAACGTGTACTGGGCCGGGTGGATCTCGCTTCACAGCCGGAAGAAGGAAGCGCTGCTGCGCGACGCGGGCACCCGGGCATCGCCGCGGCGCGCCGCGTGGTGGGGCCTGGTGGTGCTCGGCTTCACCTCTCTCTATCGGGAAGGCTTTGAGGTGGTCCTCTTCCTACAGGGCTACCGGCTGCGCGCGGGGAACGAGGTGGTTGCTTATGGCGTCGGCACGGGACTGCTGTTCACGGGCGTCGTCGCCGCCCTGACGTTCGTGACGCATCGGCACCTGCCCTACCGCAAGATGCTCGTCCTCACCGGCGTGCTGCTGGGTGGCGTGCTGCTAGTGATGGTCGGCGAACAGGCGCAGGAGATGCAGCTGGCCGGATGGCTGCCGAACCACGAGCTGCCGTCGCTCGCGCCGTACACGCCCGAGTGGCTCGGCATCTGGCTTTCGGTCTTTCCGAGCGCCGAAACACTGACGGCGCAGGCGCTGGCGGCGATGCTCGTCATCGGCTCGTACGTTGCCGCGCGGCCGAGAACCGCGATCCGAATGGGCGGCCCGATCGGTCGGCCCGCCCGCCTGAAATCCTAGTGGACTGTATCAGCGCAACCTAAACGGTCGCTCCGTTGTCGCGGCCCGCGATGCGCGGGTTCGCACCTTGACCGGACCAACCTGGGAGGGTCGCATGTCGAAGGCCACAATCTCCGGTTGCCTGCAGCGCTCCGTGGCGGGCTCACCGTGGCACGGGTACTCGCTGAACACGCTCGTTGCCGACGTGACGGCGGCGGAAGCGGCGGCGCACCCGATCCCCGGCGGTCACTCGATCGCCGAAATCGTGGCGCATATCGCCGTGTGGATGGACGAAGTCGCGTCGTGGCTCACGGGCGCGGCACGCAGCGACCGCGACTGGCCCCCGCCCGCCGGGTGGCCACAGCCGCTCGCCGAGATGGCGGCCGCGCACGAGCGCTTGCAGGCGGAGCTGGCGCGATCCCCGGACGCACGGCTCTCGGAGCGTGCGATTCAGGCGACGGAACCCGGGTTGTCCATCGCCGACGTGCTCGTCGGCGTGGCGGAACACAACGCGTACCACGGCGGCCAGATCGGCCTGCTCAAGCGCGCGCTGCGCGGACCGGCATCCGCACGATCGTCTTGATCCTGCCGGGTGGCACCCGCCGCGGATCGTTCAGGTAGATCTCGTGGCCGGGCCCCGCGCACGACAGCTTGCGGCTGGCGGCTTCGGCGGCCAGCCGCTCGTAGACGCTGCCCACCTGGTCGTACGGCCCCAGGTGCAGCACCTGCAGCGCGCGTCCCTCGGCCCACGTGATGCGCTTCACGGCGCTGGTGTCGAGGCCTTTCTTCTCGGCCAGCGCCTTCCTCACATCCGCGAGCACGCGGGCTGTCACCTGTTCCGGGATCCGCAGCTGCAGCCGCCAGTGCCACTGTCCCTGCTGGACCGTCGCCGGGTCGTCGAAGTACAGGCCCTCGAGCGCCGGGACCGCGAAATCGCCCAGCCTGGCGTTCTTGAGGGTGAACTTCGTCGTGTAGGCCAGCGCGTAGAGCGCGCCGATCGCGTCCTGGAACGCCTGGCTGCCGGGCGCGCCGACGCCGTCCACGGCCAGGAACACTCCCTTGGCCGCGCGCACCTCGGCGATCTCTCGCGACTCGCGGTACAGCTCGGGGTGCAGCTTCCGGAAATCGACTTTCGCCACCGCCCGCTTCGTGGTCTTCGCCATCGTCTTTGCCTCCAGCCCGGCACCGAGTGTACGACAGGTTGGCGGCCGC
>Ga0316628_100002840_pt1 | contig 13063 bp, 11 predicted proteins | sample OWC_Aug_M2_C1_D5_FD_207648 | JGI IMG/M metagenome (GOLD analysis project Ga0316628, IMG submission 207648) | Wetland soil microbial communities from Old Woman Creek delta, Ohio, United States - OWC_Aug_M2_C1_D5_C | ecosystem: Environmental > Terrestrial > Soil > Wetlands | place: USA: Ohio... | reverse complement strand
CGGGGCCGCGCGCGCGGCCTACGCCCTGGAATTCGTCGAACGCCTGCCGGCGGGATTCGACACGCTCGTCGGAGAACGCGGCGCCACCTTGTCGGCTGGCCAGCGGCAGCGCCTGGCAATCGCGCGCGCCCTGCTCCGCGATCCTCGCATCCTGATTCTCGACGAGGCGACGAGCGCGCTCGACTCGGAAAGCGAGCAGATCGTGCAGACGGCGCTCGCCCGCATCGTCCGCGGACGAACCACCCTCGTCGTGGCGCATCGCCTCAGCACGGTGCGGCACGTCGATCGCATCGTCGTCCTGGACCGCGGCAGGATCGTGCAGGCGGGCTCGCACGACTACCTCGTCGCCGTTCCCGGCCTCTACCAGCGCCTGTACGCGTTGCAGACGCTCGAGCCGGACGAGGCGGCCAACCCGGGAACCGCCCCATGAACGCCGCCACGGTGTCCGTTCAGATCTGCACGTACGACCGGAGCTCGATGGCACTCGCCTGCCTGGAAGCGCTCGCGCAACAGACGTACCCGGCGGATCGCTTCGAGGTCGTGCTCGTTGACGATGGAAGCCGGGAACCGCTGGCGCCGCTCGTTGATCCCGGTCGGTATCCGTTCGCGCTGCGACTGCTCCGCGTGCCGCATGGCGGCCTGGCACGGGCGCGCAACGCCGGGATCCGGGCGGCCGCAGGAGAGATCGTCCTCTTCCTCGACGACGACACGATCGCGGACCAAAGGCTCGTCGAAGAGCACGCTGCGAGTCACCGGCGCCACTCGCGGTCCGTCGTGCTCGGCTGGGTCAACCACGTTGACGCCGGCGCTCGGCCGGCACGTCGCCGCATTCGCCTCGCCGACTTCTCCACCTCGTACTTCTGGACGTCGAACGTGTCGGTGCGCCGCGAGGATCTGTTCGCCGCCGGGCTCTTCGACGAGGCGTTCGTCGAATACGGCTGGGAGGACGTGGAGTTCGGCGAACGGCTGAGAGATCTCCGACTCGCACGGCGGCGGAACCGCCGCGCCGTCGTCTCGCACGTGAAGCGCCCCTGGCGGGCAGCAGACGTCCCGGCGCTCCTGAGGCAGGCCGAAGCCAGCGGGCGGAGCGCCGTCGTGTTCCTCGCCAAGCGCCCGACCGTACGCACCCGGCTTGCGACGGGCATCAGCCCGGTGCGCATGGCAGCCAACAGGTGGCTCGAACGCTCGGAACCCTGGTGTCGAGCGCGCGTCGCGGCCGCCGGGGAAAGGAGGCTGCGAGGCGTCGACTGGGCGGCCGCGTACCTGTTGACTCGGATGGCCTACTTTCGCGCGGTTCGCGGGGCGCTTCCCCCCCGGCCGGCGGACGGGCAGCACGCTGCGCCCACGATCGGACACCGCTCGGGTCTGTCGAAGGCCGACGTTCACCACGTGGTCACCATCCTGACCGAGCGGCTGGGGGATCTGGTCGTGTCGACGCCCGCTCTCAGGAACCTGAGGACGTCGCTGCCGGATGCGCGCATCACCCTGGTGTGCCCGCGTTCGCTGGTGGAGGTCCTGCGCGGCTGTGACGCGCTGGACGAAATCGTCGCGTTCGACGTCGGCGCCGAGCCGGAGGACCGTCTCGGGTTCGTGTCCTCCATGCGGGCGAGACGGTTCGACCTGTCGATCGCGCTGACGAGCAACTGGCCGGCATACAAGCTGAGTCGCGCGCTCGGCGCCCGAATCAGGGCGGGCGTGGTCTACGGCGCCAACATCGCCCATTCGGCGCTGGCGCCCGTGTTCCTGACGCATCCCGTCCGCGTCTGGATCTTCGAGCCGCCGAGAGACGATCACTCGATCGCGCACCGGGCGGAGGAACTGCTGAAGGTGAACGCCGCCCTGGGCCTCGACGCGACCGTCCTCCCGTTCGAACTTCCGCTCTCGGCCGCCGATCGCGACGCCGCCCGCGCGCGCCTGGCACAACTGGGCGTCGACGTCCCGATCGTCATCCACCTCGCGGCGAGATGGCTGCAGGAAGGCTGGACGCCTCAGGACGTCGTGGGTGTCGCCGAGGCGGTCAGGGCGGGCGACGCATTCGGCTCCCGGGATCGTCCCGGTCGGGTGCTGCTCACCGCCGGCCCGTCCGACGCTAGGTGCGCATCGGCGTTTCGCGGCGACGATCGATTCACGCTGGTCGGCGGCATCGGCTTCCGCGAGTGGGCAGCGATTCTCGAGCGGGCGTCGGTGGTGATCACGCACGACACCTCGGCGGTGCACGTGGCGTCCGCGCTCCGGCGTCCGGTGGTCGCCGTGTACGAAGCAAAGCGGTACGTGGTGCAGTCGCGCCATTGGGGACCCTGGATGGTGCCGAACCGCGTCCTTCGCAAGACAGTCCCGTCGGTTACCGCGCGCGCGGTCGCCGACGCGGCTCAGTCGCTGCTGCGCGAGGTGGCGTCGGCGTGACGAGCGTCCCGCCTTTTCAGCACGCGATGATCCTCAGGACCGACAGGATCGGCGACCTCCTCGTGTCCACGCCGGCCATCCGCAATCTCAGGAGTGCCCTCCCCCACGCGCGCATCACGCTCGTCGTCAGCCCGCTCTGCGCCGACGTGCTTCGGGGGTGGGACGCCATCGACACCGTTGAAGTGTTCGACGCCGCCGCCACCGGCGCCGCCCGGAAGGAGGCCGCCCGGCGATTGAGCCTGGCACGGCCGGACGTCGTTCTTGTGTTCACCCCGCAGTCTGGGATCTACCGCCTGGCGCGCCACATCGGCGCCCGCATCCGGGTCGGCTTCGGCTACGCGTCGCGCCCTCTCGACTTTGCCGTGGCCCGCCTGGCACTCACCCACCCGGTGTTCAGCAGGGTGCCGGAAGCCGCGGGCCGCGCGCACGAAGTGCCGCATCACGCCGACGAATTGCTCGCCCTGCTGAGCGCGCTCGATATTCCCGCCCCGCGACGCCCGATGGAGGTTCCGATCGCAGAAGCGGACCGCGCCTGGGCGCAGCGGTTGGTGGCCGGCCGCGGCACCGGCGCGGCGCCGATTGCGGTGCACCTGTCCCACAAGTGGCTCGATGACGGGTGGAGTGCCGACGACGTCGCCGGGCTCGTCGGCGCGATTGCGCGCATTGACGCTGACCGGGGTGTCGTTCTCACCGTTGGTCCGGCGGATCGCAAGGCCTGGAACGCGGTGCGAGGCAAGCTGCCTCGATCGGTCGGCGCGCGCAGCCAGCTGTTGGCTCTCGACGACCTGACGTTCGGCCGCTGGGCCGCGGTCGTGGCGTCCTCGGTGCTCGTCATCTCGCCCGATACCGGCGCCATCCACCTCGGCTCCGCGACGCGCCGGCCGGTTGTCGGGGTCTATGCCGAACACCGATTTCACGTGTTCTCGCGGCAGTGGGCGCCGTGGATGGTACCGTGTCGCACGCTGGCCAAGTCACGCGGCGAGGCAGGTATCCGCGTCATCGTCGATGCGGCCGCGTCACTGCTTCGGGAGGTCGCGCCAGGCAGCCTTCGCGCCTGACAAATAGGCTGTCTCGAGGATGACGCGGCGAGCGAACCCGGACGAGTTCGCACGACGGCGCCAGGCGGACTGCGCCTCATCGCCGCGCAGCAGCGCGTGGATGCCCCACGTCACGGGATTGATGCCCATCCTCAGCAGGATGCGAGGATCGCGGTGCATGCGATACACCGCGATCGTGGCCCGTCCAGAGGCTTCCATCTTCGCGAGCCGGGCGTCGAGCGATTCCGGATGCCAATGGTAGTTCACGGCGGAAGGCTCGTACCGGATGCGCACGCCGTGCCGCTGCAAGCGGTAACCGAGCTCGAGGTCCTCGTGACCGTACGCCGTGAGGCGCTCGTCGAACATCCCGACGCGAACCAGGGTTTCCCTCGACACCGACGCGTTGCCGGTGACGAAGAACGGCCACGACAGGCGCCGCCTCCACGCCGGGTGCAGGGTGCGCCGCCCACGCGGGTCCGCGCGAGCGGCCTCGTACTCGTCGAGCGAACCCACGCGCACCTCGCATCCCACCACGGCGCTGCCAGGGTGGTCCCCTTGTGCGCGGACGTGCCGGGCGACCAGATCGGCGTCGGCCAGAATGTCTGCGTCGTTGAAGAGGATCAAGTCGCCGCGCGCGCATCGGATGCCGACATTGCGCGAAGGGCCCCGCGCGAGACCCGGGCATGGCAGCACTCGTAGATTGCGGACCGCCAGCCACTCGATGAGATCGAACGTGCCGTCGGTCGAACCCGCGTCGCACAGGAGGATCTCGTAGCCGCCCGCGGGGAACGTCTGGGCGGCGAGCGTCGGCAGCACGTGCGCAAGCGTGTCGCAGCGGTTCAGCGTGGGAACGACGATGCTCACTCTGAGTCCGGAAGCCGGAGTCACCCTGACAGCTCCTGGATGACCGCGTCGGCGATTCGGCCCGCCCCACCTGGCGGGCCGAGACGGGCTACGCCCAGCGCGCCACGCCGATTGCGTTCTTCGGGATGCCTGATGAGGTGGGTGACCGCCGCGGCGACGGCCTTGGCGTCCCCGCTGACGAACTCGGCCGCCCCGCCCAGCAGACGCTCCTGCTCGCGCATCCGCGCCGCGGCTGTCTGCGGGCCGCAGCCGACACACGTGATCACCGGCTTGCCCGACGCCGCCGCCTGCTCGTTGGCGGTTCCTGCAAGCCCGACCACGAGGTCAGCCTCGTCGACCAGCGATTCGAAGCACTCGCTCACCACCCTCACTGCGCGTCCCTCGCGCACCAGCACGTTTCCGGACGCCTGCCACCCCGCCGCGACCGCCGCGAGCATTCCGCGTCGCATCTCGACCGCGGGCGCCCACGCACAATGCCATTCGGCCTGCTCTTCCACGGCCAGAACGACGCCGAGCAACTTCAGCAAGTTCTCGGGCGCCTCGTTCCGGCTGCCCGGCAGCAGCACCACGCGCGTCGAAAGTGGGCCAGGCCCGTTTTCGGGGACGTGATGATCATGCGATCGACCGTCGGCGGCAGGCCGATCAACCAGGGGATTGCCGACGAACACCGCGCGAACGCCCTTCGCTTGCAGGTGGGCCGCGGTCGCCGCGTCGCGCGTGAAGACGAGGCGGGTCCAACGCTTCAGCAGGGCGCATTCCAGCACTGAATGCCGGCGGCCGTACACCGACTTGGCGAGCGCAACGTGCAGCCCGGGCTTGCCGAAGCCAAGCCGCGAGAGCCCGGTGAGGAACACGTCCCCCACGGCCAGGAACCGATCGCATTTGCTCGCCGATCGCCGCAGATGGCGGAGAAAGGCGAAATAGCCGGGAACGGCTCGAAGGTCGCCGATTGCCGTACGCAGGCTGGCCGCTGGAAAGCCTCCGGACCGGGGTGCGGTGCCAACTACTTCGACCGGGAAGTCGCAGCGTGAGAACTCGGCGCCGGTCGTTACGAGCGTGGCCGCAATCAGGCGCAGGTCGCCCCGCCGCGCGAGGAGTTCCCGTGCGACGGCGGCGCCGGCCCGGTCTTCCCCATAGCCGTTGGTCAGGACCCACAGGCGCACGGTATCCCTGACTGCGTCAGCTCGGCGGCCAGGCGAGCCGCGGCGCCCCGGGCGCCGGCCAGCTCGCGCAGCCGACGGCTGGTCGCTCGCCGCCGGTCGCCGTCGTCCAGCCATCTGACGAGTTCGCGCGCGACGTCGGAAGGCTGCAGCATCGTGCGGAGTTCCGGCACGATCTCCTCGCCGGCGAGCATGTTCGGGAGCGCGACGAACGGCAGCCGTTCGTTGACGCGCAGGAGCATTCGTCGTTTCAACGCCCGGGTCACGCGCCACCGGGTGCTGAGCCAGTTGATCGGCCCCTCGACCACCGCGTTCTCAACCCGGTTCAGCGGCACGACGACCAGCATCGGCGCGCCGAGCGCCGCCAGCTGCAGGGTGTTCGTGCCGGGAAGCGTCACCACCATCCGGGAAGCGGCCATTACCTCGTAGCGTTCGCCTCGCACGACGTGCGCGATGGCACCGTGCTGCGTCCGGATGACATCGGGGCGGCCGCCCGCCTCGCCGGCGAACCCCGCGCGCGCCATGGCGTCGGCAATCGAGCCGTCGTCGACGAACTCCGAGAACGGCAGAAGACACCGCACCGACGGCCGGCGGCGGGCGAGGTCGTCGATCAGGCCGGCGTAGAACGGCAGCATGAACTCGACTTCGTACGGCCGGCTGCCGGCCATGAGCGTAACCGGCTCTTGGTTCTCCGCGTCGATGCCGAGACGGCGCAGTGCGCTGACGGGGTCGACGAGGCCGGGGACACTGTCCACGACCATTTCGCCCACGCTGACGATCCGACCCGGCGCAACGCCGGCCCGCCGCAGCTTCTCGGCCGCCCGGGGAGTCGGAACCAGGCAGCGCTGGTAGCGCCGCGCGAACTGCCGGCTCGTGCCGTAGACCCACGCGGGAGCCCGCAGCAGCTTCGCGATGAGCAGCGAGTAGATGCGATCGCCACCCAGGTGCAGCACGAGCGTATCCGCGGGGGACCGGTGGCCGCGAAGGAGCCGCCACAGGAAGGGACGCAGTTCGACCACCTCGTCGAGGGCCGGATGCGCAGCGAGGATCTCGCGCTCGCGGCCGCCCGCGAATGGACAGGGTGTGATGATCGCCCGAATCCGCACGCGGGGATCGAGGGTCTTGACGTGTTGCGCGAGCGGCAGCAGCCAGCCGGCCACCTCCCCGGGCGCGTTCACCGTCACGTTCAGCTCAATCATGCGGGTTCCCGGCGCGATGCAAGTTGGCCGTCGATCAGATGGCGGCCGTGCCGCAGGCCGCGTTCGTACTGCTGGATCTCGTACGCCTGGCGGAGCGCCCACGACAGCGGGGTCCGCGATCGCCGGCGTGCGCAGGCGTTGGCCACCCGTTCCGCGTCCAGGCCGCACGCCGCAAGCGCGCGCGCGATCGCCGGACGGCCCTTGACCAGCCGTGCCACCTCCCGCGTGGGGTGCCTGGCCAGGAAGTACGCCGCGTTTTCGCCGGCCTCCCTCTGCTTCCGGCCTCGGTCCCGCCAATCGTAACCCCGTACGAGCCTGTGGAGCACGAACGCCCTCCGGTTTTTCACGCGCTCGACGCCGCGCCGGCGAAGCCGCACGCCGAGCTCCGTGTCCTCCCATCCATAGCGCGGGCCGAACACCGGGTCGAACCCGCCGGCAGCGAGCAGCTCGTCGCGACGGCACGACACGTTGACCGTGACGAACTCGGACCCCGCCACGTCGAGGGCCGCGAGCGCGCGTACCCACGGCGCGTCGAACGGCCACGAACCAGCCTGCGGGTTGCCGCGCACCGTGATGGCGGGACCGTCCACGAAGCACCGCCGGTTCGCGTGACCGCGCGCGTGCTCGGCGAGCAGGCAGGGCGGAGCCACCGTATCGCTGTCGAGAAAGAGGACGATGTCGCCCCGTGCCAGCGCAAGTGCCGTGTTGCGCGCGGGGCCCGAGCCCTGCCGCTCGGCGTGGCGGACGCAGGCGATCGGCATCGTCCCCGTGATCGACGCCACCACCGCCTCGGTGTCGTCCGAAGACCCATCGTCGACGACAATCACCTCCCAGCGGCGTCCGTCGTACGTCTGCGCGGCCAGCGACAGCAGGCACCCCTCGAGCAGGCGCGACCGGTTGTACGCGGGCACGATGACGCTGACGAACGGCGAAGACAGATCCGGCATCGCAAGATGATGGCTCATCGTACTGTCCCGCGAGACGCGCTTGCAAGGTAGAATTCCACGCGACGTGTCGACACCCACCCTGCTCGCCTGCGCGACGGAAATCTCCGGCGATGCCCGAGCCGCCCGGCTGGCGGTCGAGCTCCGGCGCCTTGCGCCGCATCTGCGCGTGTGTGGACTGGGCGGCGAGCGCATGCGGGGCGCGGGCGTGGAGGTCGGCCTCGACATCACCGACCTCGGCACCGTCGGGTGGTTCGACCACTGGCGCGAGGTGCCGCGCTACGTGTCGGCGCTGCGGTTCTGGCGCCGCCAAATCCGCGAGCGTCGCCCGTTGGCCGCCATGGTCGTCGACGCGCCGGGCATCAGTTACCCGTTCTCGCGCGTCGCCCGCGCCTCGGGCATCCCCGTCATCTACTTCGTCACGCCGCAAACGTGGCTCTGGAACCCGCGCGGAACCGTCGAGCGGCTGCGCGCGCACGCGGACGTCGTGGTGCCGTCGTTCGAGGCCGAAGCGGAGATCTACACGAGGGCCGGCCTCTGCGTGATCTTCGAGGGGCACCCGGCGCTCGACGATCTCGTCGAGGACCGCCACCGCGCGCAGGCCCGGCGGCCCCACGGGGAACCCACTTTCGCGTGTGAACGCGCGGCGCGCGCGCGCGTCGGCCTCGTCCCGGGCAGCCGCTGCCACGCCATTGCACGCCTGCTGCCGGCGATGCTCGATGCCGTCGACGTGCTCGAGGCCCGGCTGCCGCTCGGGGAAACGCTTCTCAGCGTGGCATCCCCGTCGCTACGGCCGCGGGTCGACACCCTGCTCGCCAGTCGGCGGCGATCGGTGTCTGTCGTGGAACGGGATCTCTGGAGGGTGTTGACCTCGGCCGACGTCGTGCTGGCGTCCACCGGCGGAAACCTCCTGGACGCCGCGTTCGCCGACACGCCGGCGGTCGCGGCGTATCGCGTGGACGCGGCGACGTACTGGATTGCCAGGCACGTGATGCGCCTGGACAGGCGGGTCGCCGCCTGCGCGCTACCCAACCTGATCGCCGGCGATCGGTTCGTTCCGGAACTCATCCAGCGGGACATGTCGGCGGCGCGCCTGGCCGATGCCGCCGCGCGGCTGTTGACCGACGAAAAGGCGCGTGAGGCGATGTCTCGCGGGTATGCGAAAGTGCGGGCGTCCCTGGGGATGCCCGGCGTGAACGCGCGAATCGCGGAGAGATTGCTGAAGGAAACGGGCGTGCGCGCAGGCATGTCGGACGGGGCGAAGCCCCCCGGTTAGGAAATTGGACCTGAGGCCGTCGGCCGTGGGCGGCCCTCGGGTTCAGGCCGGTCAAGGCCCAAGGGTCCAGGGCCCGAGGCGGGCTCTATCCCATCCGCTGCATCGACGCCAGGAATTCGGCGTTCGACTTCGTCTTCGACATCTTGTCCAGCAGCAGCTCCATCGCCTCGACGGGCGACAGCGGGTTGAGCACCTTGCGCAGCACCCACACGCGGTTCAGGTCTTCGCGGGTGATCAGCAGTTCCTCCTTCCGGGTGCCGCTCTTCTGGATATCGATGGCCGGGAACACGCGCTTGTCCACCAGCTTGCGATCCAGGTGGATTTCCATGTTGCCCGTGCCCTTGAACTCCTCGAAGATCACGTCGTCCATCCGCGACCCGGTGTCGACGAGCGCGGTGGCGATGATCGTCAGCGAGCCGCCTTCCTCGATGTTGCGCGCCGCGCCGAAGAACCGCTTCGGCTTCTGCAGCGCGTTCGAGTCGAGACCGCCCGACAGCACCTTGCCCGAGGGCGGGATCACCGTGTTGTACGCGCGCGCCAGGCGCGTGATCGAGTCGAGCAGGATCAGGACGTCCTTCTTGTGTTCGACCAGGCGCTTGGCCTTCTCGATCACCATCTCCGCCACCTGCACGTGCCGCTGTGCCGGTTCGTCGAAGGTGGACGAGATCACCTCGCCGTCGACCGACCGCTGCATGTCGGTGACTTCCTCGGGCCGCTCGTCGATCAACAGGACAATCAGATAGACCTCGGGATGGTTCGCCGAGACCGACTGCGCGATGTTCTGGAGGAGCATCGTCTTGCCGGTGCGCGGCGGCGCGACGATGAGGCCGCGCTGACCTTTCCCGATCGGCGTCATCAGGTCCATCACGCGCGCCGACAGGTTCTCGGACGCCGTCTCGAGCCGCAGGTGCTGCTGCGGGTAGAGCGGCGTCAGGTTCTCGAAGAACAGCTTGTCGCGCGCCTGCTCGGGCGGCTCGAAGTTGACCGCCTCGACCTTGATGAGCGCGAAGTAGCGCTCGCCTTCCTTCGGCGGCCGGATCTGCCCCGAGACCGTGTCGCCGGTCTGCAGGTCGAACTTCCGGATCTGCGAGGGCGACACGTAGATGTCGTCGGGACCGGGCAGGTAGTTGTAGTCCGGCGCGCGCAGGAAGCCGAACCCGTCGGGCAGGACTTCCAGCACGCCCTCCGAGAAGATGTAGCCGCTCTGCTCGGTCTGCGCCTTGAGGATCTGGAAGATCAGTTCCTGCTTGCGCATCCCGGTGGCGCCGGCCACGTTCAGGTCCTTGGCGATCTGCGTGAGCTTCTGGATGCTCATCTCCTTCAGCTCAGCGATGTTCAGCCCTTCGCCGGGACGCTTGGGCGGTGCAGGCGGCTGCTGCATCTTCGTGCTGTCGGTCCCTTCGCCGGTTGGGGCGGAAGGGGTGGTGCCGTCGGGCGCGGACTGGCCGTTGGGAGTTCGCGCCGTCGAGGATGGGCGCTTGTTGTTGCTTGGCATAACTTGAAAGGTAGTTGGATTTGGGTGTGCTCGAGGCTGTGCGAGCGGGGTTCAGGCGCCCCGCGGACGGCCCTGGGGGAGAAAATCCTTAAGACGCACCAGTATAGAATCCGCCGAAAGTCGTGTCAAATGAGGCTCCGACGCTCGGACCCTGGACGCTCCGACCCTCGAGCCTTCGGACTGTCGGACGTTCGAACGAAATCAGTACCGGCTCGGGCTGTCGCCGATGCCGATGATGCTGCATGCGCGGATGGCCTGAATGTCCAGCGCGCGCGCCCGCGCAGCCAGCGCGTCGCTGTCGGCGCCCGGGTTCAGCCACACTTCGCGAATGCCCTTGCGCGCCACCTCCTCCATCAGCGTCTCGCCCACCGCGGGCGGCACGTAGAAGGTCGCCATGTCGATCGTCCCGGGCACGTCGAGCACCGAGCGATACGCTTTCAGCCCTTCGATCTCGGCCTCCTTCGGATTGATCGGTACGACATGGTCCCCATGATTGATGAAGGCGCGTACCGCCTTGTTCCCGAACTTCGATCGATCGGAAGAAGCCCCGATCACCGCCACCACTCTGGGCACCTGCGTTTTCCTCCGGGCCGCCTTTTCCGACTCCCAGGCATCTGGTACCGGGCGTCAGGCGACCGGACCACCGCCGCCCCCCTGCTCCATACCTGAGCCCGACGGCGTCAGTTCCATCATACCGCGGCCGCACCGGGCCGCGCGGTTGCGTCGGATCCGGCACCGATGTAGAGCAGCCCGAGGATGATCGCGAGGTAGATCACCCACCCGACGGCCGCGACCAGCACGGCCCGCGCGGTACTCCGGTAGTCGAGCGCCTGTCGAATGCCGACGACCATCGCCACGAGCATCCAGACACCCGTGAGGATCGCGATCGGGTAGGCGAGGATGCCGATGCCCGCGAAGCGCAGGATGCCCGGGGCGCTCGCGAACCCGATGACCCTCAGCAATTGGCCGAGGTTCGCCTCCGTCGTCGGTTCGGACAGCAGCGTCGCCCCGACGACGTAAGTGAGAAGCGCCCAGATGAACCACGCGATGATCGACGTGACGAGCCCGGGCAGGATCATGCCCACGGGCAGCCAGATACTTCCGGCGACGCTCGCGAGCGCCACGACCAGCAGCGATTGCACCGTCGCTGACCGGTCGGCTTCCACCTCTTCGAAGAGTGCGGGCTCCAGCCGGGCGGCACGAATCAGGCGGGCGGTGAAAGGCATAGCGAAGAAGCCCCAGGGTTTCGAGGCTTGATCAAGGCTCAGGGGGCTCCGGGAAGATCTTGCCCGGATTGAGAATACCATTCGGATCGAATGCATGCTTGACGCGTTTCATCAGCGCGATGGTCTCGGGCGAGAGCTCGATTCCCAGGTACTTCGCCTTCGCAAACCCGATGCCGTGCTCGCCGCTGATGGACCCTTCGAGGCGGATCACGCCTTCGAAGAGCGACCGCTCGGCCCGGTGCGCGCGCTCCAACTGGTCGGCATCGTCACCGGCGACCATCATGTTCACGTGGATGTTGCCGTCCCCGGCGTGCCCGAAGCACGCGATCCGCAGCTGAAACTGCGCGCGGAGCCGATCGATCAGATCGAACAGATCCGGGACGCGACCGCGCGGGACCACGACGTCGTGGTTGATCTTCGAAGGCGAGATCACCTTCAGCGCGGGTGACATCTCGCGGCGGACGCGCCACAGTGCGTCCCGCTCGCCGGGGTTGTCGGCGCGCAGGATCTCGCTCGCACCCGCGGCCCGGCAGGCCCGCTCCACGCGCCGCGATTCCTCGACCACCGACTCCTGCAGCCCGTCCACTTCGAGGAGCAACAAGGCGCCGGTCCCCGGCGGCGCAAGAGATGCGCCGACGTATCGGGCCACGGCGTCCAGGCAATCGCGGTCCACCAGTTCGAGCGCCGCCGGCACGACGCGGTCGCGAAGCAGGCCATCCACCGCGGCGACCGCCCCGTGGACGTCCGAAAACGTCGCCCGCAGCGTCGACTGGACCGGCGGGCGGGGCACGAGCCTGAGAATGATCTGCGTGATGATCGCCAGCGTCCCTTCCGACCCGACGAGCAGCTGAGTCAAGTCATATCCGACGACGTTCTTGACCGCCTTCGAACCGGTACGGACGACTTCCCCGGTCGGCAGGACCGCCTCGAGCGCCAGGACGTAGCGACGGGTCGTCCCGTATTTGAACGCGCGGGGACCGCCGGCGCACTCCGCCACGTTCCCGCCTATCGCCGAGTCGCGGAGGCTGGCGGGATCCGGCGGGTAGAACAATCCAACGCGCTCGACCGCGTCCTGCAGGTCGCCGGTGATCACGTTCGGCTCGACGACCGCCAACAGGTTGTGCGTGTCGATCTCGATGATCCGGTTCATCCGCTCCATCGAGATGACCAGCCCGCCGCGCACCGGCACCGCGCCGCCCGTGTAGCCCGTGCCCGCGCCGCGAACGACGAGGGGCACGCGACGGCCGTTGCACAGGCGGGCGATCGCCGCCACCTCCGCTGTCGTCTGCGGCAGCGCGACCAGGTCCGGGAGGTGGCCCCGCTTCAGGGAATCAACCGCGTAGGTTTCGAGCGCCGCCGCGTCGTCGCGGACGTGTGCGGGACCGACGATCTGTTCGACTGCGTGGCGGAAGTCGGGGGGTAGCACGGGCAAGCAGGCTTAAGGCTTAAGACTCGGGAC
>Ga0316628_100002839_pt1 | contig 13063 bp, 9 predicted proteins | sample OWC_Aug_M2_C1_D5_FD_207648 | JGI IMG/M metagenome (GOLD analysis project Ga0316628, IMG submission 207648) | Wetland soil microbial communities from Old Woman Creek delta, Ohio, United States - OWC_Aug_M2_C1_D5_C | ecosystem: Environmental > Terrestrial > Soil > Wetlands | place: USA: Ohio... | reverse complement strand
CTGGCGAACCGCGTGTGCGAACCCGGCCGCGTGCTTGCCGATGCGCTCGAGACGGCGCGCGAGATCGCGGGGAACGGGCCGCTTTCCGTGCGCCAGGCGAAGAAGTCGGTGCACTACGGCCTGCAGATGGATTTGCTCACCGGCTACCGGTTCGAGATCGAGGCCTACAACCGCCTGGTGGGCACCGAGGACCGCTGCGAAGGCGTGCGCGCGTTCAACGAGAAACGAAAGCCCCGCTTCCGCGGGCGCTAGAGGGCCTAGCGCGGGCGTCAGAGCGCGAAGCGCTTCACTTTTTCCCAGTCGACCAGCGAGGCGTAGTCCGCGGTCTCGGGCAGCTCGACGCAGCCCTCCCGTACGGGAAAGTCGAGCGCCGCGACCTGCTCGGTCATGCCGAGGTAGAACGTCTGCTCCGCCGGCATGGTGCCGGGCAGCTGCAGGCTGACGAGCGTGCCGAGCAGGCTCTCAGCGTAGATGCCGACCGCCACCTTCGCCCGAGCGCGCCCGGCGAGCGCCGCGATCGCGCGCGCCTCGGACAGCCCGACGCGCCCCGGCTTGGCCGACAGCGCGCGCGCGCCGCGCTCGAGGAACAGCCGCGCGTCGGCCGCCGAGGCGCAGCTCGAGTCGACGAGGATCGGAATGCCGCAGGCACGCTGCAGCGCCTCGAACTCGCCGTCCGGCGCGAGCGGGCTCGGATCCTCCGCCACGCGGGCCCCGGCGGCGGCGACGGCGCGCACGTAGTCGAGCGCCTCCTCGCGCCGATAAGCGGAATTGGCGTCGACATAAAGCTCGACATCCGGGCCGACCGCGGCGCGGATGCTCTCGAGCGCCGCGAGATCGGTCTCCAGGCCCTGCCCGCCCTTAAGCTTGAGAGTCCTGAAGCCGTGGCGTTCGCACGCCTCCTTGGACTCGAGGGCCATCAGCGCCGGCGCCCTGCGCGTCACGGTCCACGCAAGCGCGACCCTGCGCGCGCCGCCCCACAGCTGCCACAGCGGCTTGCGCGCCGCGGCCGCGCGCATGGTCCAGCAAGCATTGTCGACGAGCCCCTTGGCGAGGCGGTTCTCGGGCACGCCGGCGAAGGCCCGCGGCACGTCGTCGACGTCGCGACCGATGACGCGCGGCAGCAGCACGTCCTCGAGCGCCGCCGCGAGCGAACGCGGCGACACCGCCGACCAGGTCGCCTTTACGGTGCCCTCGGCAATGCCGACGTGCCCGTCATCCGAGGTGAGCGTGAGCAGCGCGAACACGCCCGCGTCCTCGACCGCGTTCGACCACACCACCTCGCGCGCGTACGGCAAGCGGTAGAACTGCAGCGACCAGCGAGCGATCTTCAGGCGTGCATCGCGACCCCGGGGCTAGCCCAGAGTCGGCATATTGAAGCCCGGCGCGGGGGTGTCCTGGTGCGGCCAGCGGCGCGTGATCACCTTGGTACGGGTGTAGAACTTGACGCCCTCGACGCCGTGCACGTGCAGGTCGCCGAACAGCGAATTCTTCCAGCCGCCGAACGAGTAGAACGCCACCGGCACCGGGATCGGCACGTTGACCCCGACCATGCCGACCTGAATCTCGTTCTCGAAGCGCCGCGCGGCGCCTCCGCTCTCGGTGAAGATCGCGGTGCCGTTGGCGTAGGGATTCGAATTGACCAGCGCTATCGCTTCCTCGAGGGAATTCTTTCTCAGAACAACGAGCACTGGTCCGAAGATTTCGTCCTGGTAGATCTTCATGTCCGGCTTCACGTGGTCGAACAGCGTGGTGCCGAGGAAGAAGCCTTCTTCGGGCAGCGCCCGCGCGCGCCCGTCGAGCACCAGTTTCGCACCTTCCTTGAGGCCCTGCGCGACGTAGCCCGCGACCTTGTCGCGGTGCTGCGCGGTGATGAGCGGCCCCATGTCCATGCCGTCCTGGTCCCCCGGCCCGATCTTGATCGATTGCGCCTTTTTCTCGAGCAGCTTGACCAGCGGATCGCCCGCCGCGCCCACCGCGACCACGGCGCTGATCGCCATGCAGCGCTCGCCGGCCGAGCCGTAGGCCGCGCCGATCAGCGCGTCGGCGGTGAACTCCAGGTCCGCATCGGGCAGCACCACGGCGTGGTTCTTCGCGCCGCCGAGCGCCTGCACACGCTTGCCCGTCTTGGCGCAGGTCTCGTAGATGTATTTCGCGATCGGCGTCGAGCCGACGAAGGACACCGCGTGGACGCCGGGATGATTGAGGATCGCGTCGACCGCTTCCTTGTCGCCGTGCACCACGTTGAGCACGCCCGCCGGGAGCCCAGCCTCATGGAACAGCTCGGCCATGCGGATCGAGGCCGAGGGCACCTTCTCCGAGGGCTTGAGGACGAAGGTGTTGCCGCAGGCGATCGCCACCGGGAACATCCACAGCGGCACCATCACCGGGAAGTTGAACGGCGTGATGCCCGCGCACACGCCCACCGGCTGGCGCAAAGTGTGCGTGTCGACCGCGGTGCCGACGTTCTCCGAGAACTCGCCCTTCAGCAGGTGCGGAATGCCGCAGGCGAACTCGACCACCTCGATGCCGCGCTGCACCGAGCCCATGGCGTCGGGCAGCGTCTTGCCGTGCTCCTCGGTCACCAGCTGCGCGAGCTCCTTCTGGCTGGACTGCAGCAGGGCGAGGAATTTCTGCATGATGCGCGCGCGCCTGAGCGGCGGCGTGTCGCGCCACGCGGGAAACGCCGCAGCGGCCGCCTTGACCGCGGCGTCGACCATCTTCGCGTCGGAAAATACGACCTTCTTGGCGACTTGCCCGGTCGCGGGGTTGTAGACGTCGCCCATGCGCCCCACGGGCGCAACGGGCTTGCCGCCGATCCACAGCGGAACGGTGTGATGCCTGATGTCTGCGGGCTTGTTCATGGGGGATCTCCTCCTCGACCCCCCTATTCTACGCAGCGGCAGCGACGACGCGCGGCCTAACGGGACCCGATGTTGCGCAACAGCTGTGCGTTGGGACAGAACTGGTCGTAGCCCTCGCGCGCGCCCGAATCGAGCCACGCGGCGCACTCGTGCTGCGCAGCGCACAGCACGCAGCGCCGGTTCGCAACCGCCATCTCCCGGTCGGAGGCCGCCCATCGCACATCTGCGGGCGCGATGCCCAGGCGCTGCATCATGCGCCCGATGAGCAGTGGGCTTTCGCCGCGCAGCATGCGCCTCCAGCTCGCAATCAGGCCGTAACCGAGCATCGCTGCCCCGGCCAAGGCGGACGCAAACAGCACCGAGCTTGCAAACGAAGTTTCCATAGAGGCTCCCTTTTCGTTGCCAACTACGCGTAAACGCTACTCCGGATCGCGCCGCGGGGCTTGAGGCACGTCAAATCGCTATACTGCCCGCGCCATGCCTGCGCCGCTGGTACCCGCCCGTTTGGGCTACGCCCCCGACGGCACTCCATGGTCGGAGGCCTACGACGACGTGTACCACAGCGCCGCCGGCGGGCCGGCGCAGGCGCGGCACGTGTTCCTCGCCGGCAACGGGCTGCCCGGACGCTGGGCCGGGCGCCGCGTGTTCACGGTGCTCGAGACCGGATTCGGCCTGGGGCTCAACTTCCTCGCGACCTGGGCGGCGTGGCGCGCAGACCCGCTGCGCTGCGAGCGGTTGCATTTCGTCTCGATCGAGAAGCATCCCTTCCGCGCCGGCGACCTCGCCCAGCTGCACGCGCGCACTCCCGAACTCGCGCCGCTCGACGCCGAGCTACGCGCGGCGTGGCCGCTACTCGTACCCGGGATGCATCGCCTCGAGTTCGAGGGCGCACGCGTGGTGCTGACGCTCGCGTTCGCCGACGTCGCCGATGCGCTGCCGCAGCTGCGCCTGGCCGCCGACGCGATCTACCTCGACGGCTTCGCGCCGGCGAAGAACCCGGAGATGTGGTCGGGGGCGAACATGAAGGCGCTTGCCTGGCGCGCGGCGCGCGGCGCCACCGCCGCCACCTGGAGCGCCGCCGCCGCGGTGCGCGCCGCGCTCGAAGCCGCGGGATTCGAGGTCGAGAAGCGCGCCGGCTTCGCCGCCAAGCGCGACATGCTCGCGGCGCGCTACGCGCCGCGCTGGAGGACGAAGGACACGCCGGCAGCGAAGCCATGGCCCGAGCGCCGCGCGCTGGTGGTGGGCGCGGGCATCGCCGGCGCCGCGGTGAGCGAGCGCCTCGCCACGCGCGGCTGGCAGGTGACGCTCGTCGAGCGCCGTCGCGAGGCGGCGGCGGAGACCTCAGGCAACCACGCGGGGGCCTTCCATCCGGTGGTCACGCCCGACGACAGCGTGCTCGCGCGCATGACGCGCGCCGGGACGCTATACGCACTGCGCCGTTGGCAGGCGCTGCCCGCCGTAGCCTGGGCGCGCTGCGGCACGCTGCACCTGGCGCGCGAGGCCGAAGAGGAAGCCGCGCAGCGCGCGTCGCTCGAGGCGCTCGGCTACCCGCCGGAGTACGCGCGCTACGCCGCGCGCGACGAGGCCTCGCGCATCGCCGGCGTCGAGGTGGCCGCGGGCGGCATCTGGTTCCCGCAAAGCGGCTGGGTGCGGCCGCCGAGCCTGGCGCGCGCGCAGCTCGCGCACGCGCTCACTGAAGCCTGCTTCGGCCTCGAGGTCGCTTCGCTCTCGCACGACGGGCAAGGCTGGACTGCGCGCGACGCGACCGGCACCGCGATCGCGAGCGCTCCGGTGGCGGTGCTCGCCAACGCCGCCGACGCCGCGCGCCTCGCCCCTGGCGCGGGGATCGCGCTGCGCAGCGTGCGCGGCCAGCTGAGCTACCTGCCCGCCGACCGGGTGCGCGCGCCGCGCGTGGTGGTGCTGCGCGGCGGGCTCGCGCTGCCCGCGGTGGACGGCATCGCGGTGGTCGGCGCGACCTACGATTTCGACGATCTCGACCCCGCGCCGCGCGCCGCGGGCCACGCCGCCAACCTCGAGCGGCTGGAGAGGATCCTGCCCGGCGCGGCGCGCGGCCTCGATCCCGATGCGCTCGAAGGGCGCGTCGGCTTCCGCGCCGTGACGCGCGACCGCCTGCCGGTGGTCGGCGCGCTCGCGCCGGGCCTCTACGGCGCTTTCGCCTACGGCTCGCGCGGCCTGGTGTGGGCCGCGCTCGCCGCCGAGCTGCTCGCGAGCATCGTCGAGGGCGAGCCGCTGCCGCTCGAGGGCATGCTCGCCGACGCGCTCGACCCGGTGCGCTTCACGCGTCGCGCGGCGGCCGGCCGGCGAGCGCCCTGAAGTCGACGCGCGCGCGCGCGGCATCGGGCTCGCCGGCGCGCGCCAGGATCGCCTCGCGCGCCCGGTCGCGCAGCCGGATCGCCGCGTGCCAGTCGGCGCCGTCGGGCACGAGCGGCTCGCACACCAGCACCTCGAGCCGCCCCGGGCGCGGGAACCAGATCTGGTCGGGCAGCATGCTGCGGGTGCCGCGCAGCACCACCGGCACCACCGCCGCGCCCGCGGTCACGGCCGAGACGAAGGCACCCATGCGAAACGGCAGCAGGCCCGGCTCGCGCCGCAGCGTGCCCTCGGGAAATACCAGCGGCGCGATCCCGGCGCGCGCGCAGGCCTCGATCGCGCGGTGGTCCTCGACGCCGCGCGCGACGTCGACGCGCTCGACGAACAGGCTGCCGAGACGGCCGAGCAGCGTGCCGGCGAACAGCTGCGGCGCCAGCTCGCGCTTGGCGACGAAGGCGATGCGCGCCGGCAGCGCCGCGCTGAGCAGCAGGCCGTCGAGGTAGCTCGCGTGGTTCGACACGACCACCGCATTCAGCCCGGGGGCGAGGCGCTCGGCGCCGTCGACGCGCGGCGTGGCACCCCACAGGGCCAACACCAGCCGCGCCGCGCCGCGCGCGATGGCGCGTGCGCGCGCTTCGCTGCGCGTCGCCGCAATCAGCAACCAGGCGGGAAACGCGACGAGTACCAGGCTGGTCCACGCCCAGCCCCCCCAGAGCAGCTCGCCGGCACGGCGCAGCGCGCGGCGCATGCGCCCGGCGACGCCCTCGGCGGCGAGCAGCGCGAGCTGCAGCCAGGCCGGGCGCCGCTCGGCGCCCAGCGCGCCGCGCTCGTAGAACTCGCGGCAGGCAGCACGCCTGATCTTGCCGCTCGAAGTCTTGAGCACCGTGCGCGGCAGCGCGAGCACCACCTCGTCGGCCGGCATGCCGATCAGGTCGACGGCGAGGTGGTTGATCTCGGCGACGATGCGCGCGCGCTCCTCGGGCTTCGTCTCGCGCGTCTCGGCGAGCACCACCAGCCGCTCGGTGCCGGTGCGCGCGTCGCTCGCCGCGAACACCGCCACGCCGCCGTGGCGCACGCCCTTCACCTCGCCCGCGGCTTCCTCCAGCTCCATCGGATGGATGTTGTGGCCGCCGCGGATGATCACGTCCTTGGCGCGCCCCGTGATGAACAACTCGCCGCTGGCGAGGTAGCCGAGATCGCCGGTGTTGCGCCAGTCTCCGTCGATCAACTTCAGGGTCTCGTCCGGGTTCTCGAAATAGCCGCTGGTCGCGGAGGGTCCGGCGAACTGGACCATCCCCTGCACGCGGTCGCCGAGCTCACGCCCGCGCTGGTCGACGACGCGCAGCGCGTGGCCCGCCAGCGCACGCCCGCAAGCCACCACGCGCAGCGGCCGCGGATCGTCCTCGCGCGCCAGGCGCGCGATGCCGTGGCCCTGGAAATGCGCGCGGTCGAGGCGCTCGACGAGCGCGCCGCGCCCGAGCGGCGGGAAGGCGGTGCCGAGACAGCACTCGGCCAGTCCGTAGACCGGCGTCATCGCCTCGCGCCTGAAGCCGTAGCGTGCGAAGCGCTCGCAGAAGCGCTCGACGGTGTCGGCGCTGACCGCCTCGGCGCCGTTGAACGAAAGCCGCAGCGAGCCGAGGTCGAGCCCCTCGAGCTCGGCGTCCGAGAGCTTGGTGAGGCACAGCTCGTAGGCGAAGTTCGGCGCCGAGGTGATCGTGCCGCAGTGCTGCTGGATGCGCCGCAGCCAGCGCGCCGGGCGCGACAAGAACGCGAGCGGCGACATCAAGACCAGCGGGAAAGCGAACAGCATCGAGCCGAGGCAGGCCCCGATCAGCCCCATGTCGTGGTACAGCGGCAGCCACGACACGAAGGTGTCGGCCGAGCTGACGCGCGCGGCCGCGCCCATGGCGCGCAGGTTGGCGAGCAGATTGGCGTGCGACAGCACGACGCCCTTGGGCCTGCCGGTGCTGCCCGAGGTGTATTGCAGGAACGCAGTGTCGGCGCCCGCCGCGCGATGCCCCGGCACGGCGCCGTCGGCGTCGAGCACTTCGCCGACCGTCGCGACGTGCCGCAGCGACTCGGCGTGCGCCTGCAGCACGTGGGCGAACGCCTTGGCCTGCGCGATGGTGACGAACAGCCGCGCGCCGCTGTTGGCGACGATGCCGGCGATGCGCCGGAAGTGCTGCTCGAGCTGCGCCGGCCGCGCCGGCGGATAGAGCGGCACCGGGATCGCCCCGATGCGCAGCGCCCCGTAGAACGCCACAAAGAACTCGCGGCTCGTGGGCAGCATGATGGCGACGCGCTCGCCCGCTGCGACGCCGCGCGCCGCGAGGCCCGCGCCGAAGGCGCGCGCGGCCTCGGCCAATGCGCCGTAGCTGATTTCCTCGGGCGCGTCGCGCTCGCCGTAGAGCGTGATGTGCACGCGTTGCGGATGACGCGCGACGTGCCAGTCGAACGCCTCGGTGAGCGTCTGCACCGACGCGGGCGCCTGGTCGACCGCCTCGGGCGCCTGGGCCGGCACCGGAGCCGGCTCGGGCGCCAGGGACTCGGCCGCCGGGGCGCTGCCGACGAAGCGCAGCAGGTCGCGCGGCGTTTCGGCCTCGCTGAACGCTTCCTCCGGCAGGCGCACGCCGAAGGCCTGCTCGACGCGCGCGGCGAGCTCGACCCGCGCCAGGCTGTCGAGGCCGAAGTCGCGCTCCAGCGAATGATCGAGCCCCAGGGCGCCGACGCTCTCGTCCTGTGGACGCAGCTCGCGCGCGAGCACGCGCAGCAGCTCGAGGAGCCGCGCGCCGGACTCCGCGCTCGATTGTTCCGATTGCACGCGACTTATTTGCCTGCGCCGCCGACGCTTGTCAATGCGCCGCGAGCCCCGCCACTGCGCGCGCCAGCAGCGGCGCGACGCCGATCACCTCGACGCGCGCGCCGGGCGCGAGCGGCACGCTGTCGGTGGTCGCGATGCGGCCCAGGCGCGCCGCGCCGATGCGCTCCAGCGCGCCGGGCGCGAGCACCGCGTGTACGAACAGCGCATGGACCTCGCGCGCCCCTGCCGCGCGCAGCGCCGCCGCGGCGGCGGCGATCGTGCCGCCGGTGCTCGCCATGTCGTCGAGGATCAGGCAGTCTCGGCCGCGCACCTCGCCCAGCACTTCGAGCGCCACGGCGACGTCGGCGCGCGGGCGCGTCTTGGCGAGCACCGCGAGCGGCGCCCCCAGCGCCGCTGCGCAGCGCTGCGCGCGCTTGAGCCCCCCGGCGTCGGGCGACACGATCGTCATGGCGGGCAGCGCCCAGGCGCGCACCGCCGGCAGCAGCGCATCGTCGGCGAGCAGGTGGACGAGCGGCATCGGGAATGCGCTCTCCAGCGCCGGCGAATGCAGCTCGAGCACCACCAGCCGGTCGACGCCTGCGGCCGCCAGCAGGCGCCCCGCGAGCTGCGCCGAGCGCGGCTCGCCCGCGTGCTTGCGCACGTCCTGTCGGGCGTAGCCGAAGTACGGCACCAGCGCGGTGACGCGCGCCGCGCCCGCGGCGCGCGCCGCCTCGGCCATCAACGCGAGCGTCATCAGCCGCTCGTTGGTCGGCGCGCAGGTCGGCTGCAGGATATGGAGGTCGACGTCGCGCAGATCGGCGTCGATGCGCACGCGCGTTTCCCCGTCGGCGAACGCCGACACCGGGCACGGCAGCAGCCGCGCCCCGCAAAGGCCCGCGACTTGCGCGGCGAGTGCGGGATGCGCGTCGCCCGCGAGCACGGCGAGCGCCGGGTTCATCGCGGCGCTCCGGAGCCCAGATGGCGCACGAACCAGCGTGCGGCATGGCGCGCAACCTCCTCGAGCGTCCCGGCCTCCTCGAACAGGTGCGAGGCGCCGGGGATCACCACCAGCTCCTTCTCGGCCTGCAGCTGCCCGTAAGCGTCGCGGTTCCAGTCGAGCACCTGCTCGTCCTTCGCGCCGACGATGAGGAGCGTCGGCGCCTTGACCCGCGCCAGCGCGCGCGCAGCCAGGTCCGGCCGGCCGCCGCGCGAGACCACGGCGGCGACCAGCTCCGGCGCCTCGGCCGCCGCCGAGAGCGCCGCCGCCGCGCCGGTGCTCGCGCCGAAGTAGCCGATCGCGAGCGAGCGGGTGAGCTCTTCTGCGCGCAGCCAGCGCGCCGCGGCGAGCAGGCGCACGGCGAGCAAGCCGATGTCGAATACCTTGTCCCGCTCCTTGGCCTCGTCCTCCTCGAGCAGATCGACGAGCAGCGTGGCGAGGCGCAGCCTGCGCAGCTCCTGCGCGACGAAGCGGTTGCGCGGGCTATAGCGCCCGCTGCCGCTGCCGTGCGCGAACGCGACCACGCCGCTCGCGTCATGCGGCACGCGCAACTCGCCGCGCACCTGCCGTGCGTCGGACGCGATGCTCACTTCGACGACCTTCGGCAGCTGATCGGTCGGCCGGGTCATGCCTTGGGCTCCGCTTGGCCCGCCCACGCTAGCCCCCGGCGTGCGGCAAGCCATTGACCGAGATCAAATACGCCGCCCTTGACGCAAGTCAACCTTACACCCTCCCCGGTCGGCACACTCGGAGCAAAGGCACCAGCAATGGACAAACCGTCGCAAACTTCCGTTCGGCCGCTGGCATCCTCGGAGCTGCGCAGCGCCTGCGATCCCGCCCGGTTCGACTTCGACACCACCGCAGAGCTCGAAGATCTCGGCGAGGCCCTCGGCCAGCGGCGCGCGGCGGACGCGATCCGGTTCGGCATCGGCATCCGGCGCGAAGGGTACAACCTGTACGCGATGGGACCCGAGGGCATCGGGCGCCGCACGATCGTGCGCAACTTCCTAGAGCAGCAGGCGCCCGCACGCGAGGTGCCGCCGGACTGGTGCTACGTGTTCAATTTCGAGACGCCGCACAAGCCGCGCGCGCTGCAGCTGCCCGCCGGGCAGGCGTCGAAGTTCAAGCGATCGATGGAGCGGCTGGTCGATGACCTGCGCGCCGGGATTCCCGCCGCGTTCGAAACCGACCAATACCGCAGCCGGCGCCAGGAGATCGAGAGCACCTTCAACGAGCGCCAGGAGCAGGCATTCGGCGCGATCGGCGAACGCGCCAAGGAGAAAGGCATTGCGTTGCTGCGCACGCCCGGCGGCTTCGGCTTCGCGCCGATGCGCAAGGACGCGGTGATGAGTCCGCAGGAGTTCCACGAGCTGCCGGCCGCCGAGCAAAAGCGCCTGGAGGATGCGATCGAAGTGCTGCAGCAGGAGCTCGAGGGCGTGATCCACGAGGTGCCGAAGTGGCGGCGCGAGGCGCAGCACAAGCTGCGGGAGCTCAACCGCGCGGTGACCCAGACCGCGGTCAACAGCCTGATCGAGGAGCTGAAGGCCGAGTACGAGGCCTTGCCGCAGGTGCGCAAGTACCTCGCCGACGTGCAGGAGGACGTGCTCGACCACGCCGAGTTCTTCCAGCAGCCCAAGGACGGCGAGCAGCCGACCCTGTTTGGGTTCCCCGTGCTGCAAGGCGAGGCCTCCGAGCAGCCGCTGCGCCGCTACGCGGTGAACATGCTGATCGGGCACGAGGACGCGAAGGGCGCGCCGATCGTCTACGAGGACAACCCGACGCATGACAACCTCTCGGGCCGCATCGAGCACATCGCGCAGATGGGCACGCTGGTGACCGACTTCACGCTCATCAAGGCGGGCGCCTTGCATCGCGCGAACGGCGGCTACCTGGTGCTCGATGCGCTCAGGCTGCTGACGCAGCCGTTCGCCTGGGAAGCGCTCAAGCGCGCGCTGCGCTCGCGCGAGATCCGCACCCAATCGCTTGGCCAGGTGCTGAGCCTGGTGAGCACGGTGTCGCTCGAGCCCGAGCCGATCCCGCTCGACCTCAAGGTGGTGCTGGTGGGACAGCGCATGCTGTACTACCTGCTGCACGCCTACGACCCGGAGTTCGGCGAGCTGTTCAAGGTCGCGGTCGATTTCGAGGAGGACATGGCGCGCGATGCGCAGAGCGACCTGCTCTATGCGCGCGTCGTCGCCACCATCGCCCGCCGCGAGAAGCTGCGGCCGCTGGCGCGCGCCGCGGTGGCGCGCGTCATCGAACACGGCTCGCGCGACGCAGGCGATGCCGACAAGCTGTCGGTGCAAATGAGGGGCCTCGCGGACCTGCTGCGCGAATCGGACTACTGGGCCGGCGCCTCGGGACGCGAGACCGTGGCCGCCGAGGACGTGCAGCGCGCGATCGACGCGCAGGAGGACCGCTCCGGGCGCATACGCGCTCGTCTGCAGGAGGAGATCCTGCGCGGCAGGCTGCTGATCGACACTTCGGGAACGCGCAGCGGCCAGGTGAACGCGCTGGCGGTGGTGCAGCTGGGCGGATTCTCCTTCGGCGTGCCGCACCGCGTCACCGCGCGTACCCGGCTCGGCGGCGGCCGGGTGGTGGATATCGAGCGCGAGTCGGAGCTTGGCGGCCCGATCCACTCCAAGGGCGTGCTGATCCTCTCCGGATTCGTGTCGGGGCGCTACGCCACCGGCAAGCCGCTGTCTCTCGCCGCGAGCCTGGTGTTCGAGCAGAGCTACGGCGGCGTCGAAGGCGACAGCGCGTCGTCGGCCGAGCTCTACGCGCTGCTCTCTGCGCTGGCCGATGCGCCGGTGAAGCAATCGCTGGCGGTCACCGGCTCGGTCAACCAGCACGGCGACGTGCAGGCGATCGGGGAAGTCAACCGCAAGATCGAAGGCTTTTTCGACGTCTGCGCGGCGCGCGGCCTGAACGGCGAGCAGGGCGTGCTGATCCCGGCGTCGAATACGCGCAACCTGATGCTGCGCGACGACGTGGTCGAGGCCGTCGCGGCGGGCAAGTTCCACGTCTTTCCGATAGCCAGCATCGATCAAGGCATCGAGATCCTGACCGGCGTCCCGGCAGGGGAGCGCGACGCGCGCGGCCAGTTTCCGCCGCAAACGATCAACTACCGGGTGGAGCAGCGCCTGTTGGAATACGCCGAGCGCCTGCGCGGCTTCGCCGTCGTCGGCGCGCCGCGCCGAACGTGGCGCAAGGAATCGCCCAAGTGACCATCCGGCGCATCATCGTCGACCTCGATCCCCGGTCGCAGGGCCGCTCGGCGCTGGAGGCCGCGGCGCAGCTCGCCGAGCGCCTGCAGGCCGAGCTGGTGGGGCTGTTCGTCGAGGATATCGACCTGCTGCATCTCGCCGGATTGCCGTTCGCGCGCGAGATCGGTTTCCCTTCCGCGACCACGCGCGCGCTCGACATCGCGTCGATGGAGCGCTCGCTGCGTGCGCTCGCCAGCGATGTCCAGCGCAGCATGGCGGCGATCGCCGGCCGCGCGCCGGTGCCCTGGTCGTTCCGCGTCGCGCGCGGCGCCGTGATGAGCGAACTGTGCGCTGCGGCCGCGCAGGGCGACATCGTGGTGACCGGCGCGCTGCGCCTCACCCTGCCCCCGGCGCTGTCGGTGCTGTGCTCCGTCGACACGCCGCCGGAGCACGTCGTGCCCGCCGCGGCGGCGCTGGCGCGCTCCTTCGGCGGCGAGGTGGAGATCGTGCTGCTCGACGGCGACGACGCAGCGGCGAAGCGGTGGGAGCACACCGCCCGCCAGCTGCTCGCCGCGCAGGGCGGCGGGCTGCGGCTGCGTTCGGCGGCCGCAGGGCTGCGTAACGGAAGAAATATAGGAGGCTCAGCCAGTGGCCATAGGTGAAATCTGCAATCGTGAAGTGGTGTTCGCGAGGCCGAACGAAAGCGTGCTCAGCGCGGCGATCCTGATGCGCGAGCACCATGTCGGCACGCTGGTGGTGGTCGAGGAGTCGGCCGGCAAGCGCGTTCCGACGGGCATCATTACCGATCGCGACATCGCGGTCGGAGTGGTCGCGCTCGGACTGGACCCGGACGCCACGCTGGTCGGCG
>Ga0316628_100002838_pt1 | contig 13064 bp, 11 predicted proteins | sample OWC_Aug_M2_C1_D5_FD_207648 | JGI IMG/M metagenome (GOLD analysis project Ga0316628, IMG submission 207648) | Wetland soil microbial communities from Old Woman Creek delta, Ohio, United States - OWC_Aug_M2_C1_D5_C | ecosystem: Environmental > Terrestrial > Soil > Wetlands | place: USA: Ohio... | reverse complement strand
CGCTTCAAGCTGAAGTTCTTCATCACGCCTATGGTTCACTGGCCCGAGGCGATGATGACCTATGAAACAACGACGGGAACTCTCTTTTCGGGAGACGTCTTCGGCGGCTTCGCAACCCTCGATAACGGCATCTTCGACGACGAGATCGGTGATCTCGCATACCATGAGGATGAAACGCTGCGATATAAACACTTCGTGAAGTGCCCTCTTCAATTAAGCAGTGAGATGCTGTCAAGATGTGAGGACTAAATCCGTTAACCTTTTCTCCATTATTAATGCAAAGAGTGTGAGATCTTCTTTTTTGAAGCGCCTGATCATCACTGTTAGCCTGTCAAGTGAAGGTGAGTTTGTTTTTTATCTCATCTATCGAGCGCCTCTACTTATTTCGCCCGATCATAGCGGATCCAACCATCTCAGATCGGTTTTACCGTCATGTCCGTGGATAGCAATTACCTGTTCGATCGAATCATAGACCGTAACTGAAGGAATCTCCCTGATCCAGGCGATAACGCATTTCCCGGATGAGAACTGCACTCCCTCAACGATTTTTCCCAAACCGGAGATGCCGGTCTCATCTTCGAAGCGGATGAGTTCGAACCTTCTGAAACGCTGTTTTTCTATTATTCTTCCTCTTATTCTTTTGATATAGCGATAAGTAAATCCCAAAGGGCAAATGGCTTTTATTAACGCCTGTGTTGGTGATAGCGATAATAAAAACCGTGCCCGTAAGGGTAACTATAGTCGTAGTAGTAATAACGGTAACGCGGATATTCATAGTAGTGACGATAACCATAGTAACCATCGGGCTCGACGTAAGCGACACAGCCCCAGAGTGCAAGTACCAGGCCGATGACGAAAATTATGCTCAGCCTTATTTTCATTTTATCCTCCGTTCCTTTATTTGCCTTCTTTCGTCCTCTTTCCTTTTTCCGTCATCATCTTGCCCTGTTTTTTCATGAGCTCCCCTTTCTCTATCATAATGTCACCCTCCTTCATCATCATGTCCTTATCCATCATCATCGTTTCCATTTCCGTCATCGTATCGCCCTCTTTCATAGCCTTTGCCTTATCCATCATCATCTCACCCCGCTTCATCATCAGCTTTCCTCTATCTATCATTAATGCGCCTTCTTTCTTCATCGTGTCGTGATCCATCAGCACCCCTTCGGTCATCATCTTCCCTTTCTCCGTCGACACCGCGTCTTCTTTCATGCTCTTTCCTCTCTCCATCAACAGTTGTCCCCTGCTCATCAACAATTCTCCCTTTTCTATCAACACATCCCCTTCTTTCATCTGTATGTCCCTGTCGATCATCCCGCCTTCTTTCATAGCCTTTCCTTTGGCAGTCAGCATTTCACCTTCCTTCATCTGAACCTTGCCCTCTTCAATCCTCATCCGGCCTTCTTCAGTCATCATCTCGCCCTTCTCAATCATCGCCTCGCCTTCTTGCGCCGTCTTTTCTTTGTCCATCATTACTTGCGCATCGATGAATTTAACTGCCGGAAACAGCATTAAGGCCGTAAAGATAAGCACAACTAATGATATTCCTGCTTTTTTCATTTTGGTTCCTCCTTCTAAAAATCAGACATGCTAATACTCTTATTGTTGTCTCTCGTCTTTGCAGAAGAATCCTTGAATGCTATTAAATAACCTTTGGGATTTTTGCCATCACCTCCCTGAATCTTTAAAGACAATTCACCCTTTTAAAATTCCGTTGTCTGAGTAAACCATCCGAACAGAGGACGGAATCTCAATCCCTTCCACCTGATAACGGCGCTGAAGACGCTTAATGAACTCATGGACAATCAAATATTGATCGGTATATTCCTTTGCACGGAGGATAACCGTGAAGTTGATACCTGACTCACCAAAGGAGCTATAACGCATGAAGGGTTCAAACTTCTTTACTCCCCCCTCTATCTCCTGGAGGATTTGTTTAGCCACCTCCATTGTCACTTTTTCCACACGCTCCAGATCACTCTGGCAGCTCGCTCTTAAGTTGATGAAGACAGCCATTTCCTGTTCAGGGAGATAATAATTGATGATTCGGCTACCCACCAGTTTACCGTTTCAACTTTTTTTCTGATAGAGTTCTTTAGCAAGATAAATGCCTGATTGCAACTCATTGATTTTGTGAATGTTTAAGCAATGAGGTGTAAACATCTGAGGCAAATTGCCCTTCAACAGGGGCATATTGTCCCTTTATTGGAGAAACCTTCCCATGTAGATCTGATCTCCATGTTTCATTTATTAATGAAATCAAAGGGTTATTTTTCAGGCATGCATTTTGCTCCACTTATAGATCAGTTGAGGGTTGGCGGAGGTGCACTGGGTCTTCTGATTGCAATACCTATTATCTTAATTATCCTTCTTGTCGCGCTGCTCATATAAGGCGAAAGTAAACAACGCAATTGATGGCCTTGAGAAACCTTATGATAAGGTGCGGCAATATTTTAAGTCAAGAATAGAGCACTGTATGGTATATGAAATGAAATGGAGGAGTAAGCTATGTCGTTTCAGATGGACATCAGGGGGAATCATCGCTTTAGAATAGGAGTGTTTATTTTATCGTGTAGTCTCTTGCTGTTTGGGTGTAATGGCATAATGGCGACGCCGATAAATAAAATACTCGAAAACCCGAGAGATTACAGCGGAAAGACCGTTAAGATAACAGGAGAAGTTTCAGAGGTCTTCGGCCTTATCGTTGTCAAATATTTTGTTATTAAAAAATGGAACAGGTGAAATCGTCGTCGTCACAGAAAAACCTTTGCCGAAGGAAGGGACAAAGATTACAGTCAAAGGAACGGTTCAGGAAGCATTTTCAATCGGTGATAAACAACTTCTCGTTGTGGTGGAAAATGAAGAAAACAAAGCCTCTGGGGTGAAATAGTCCAAACTTGTCCTCTCGATCGGGAGGCCGCGAAATTTGCTTTCTATTGGCGGCATTAGTCTGGTTTGAGCAAATAAAACGGAGGCCCCTGATAAGAGCATTGATAACCTTTGGAAGCGTACCGCTCTTCTTTGTGCACGCTTTATCACGTGATATAATCAGAAGAGCAAAATAGATACCTGTTGGTATATGTTGATTTTAAAATAATGCGATTTGTATAAAGTAATAGTAAGGTGGGAAATGAACAACAATATTCCCATAAGCGACAATATCTTCTGGGTCGGCGTCAATGACCGCGATACGCAGCTTTTCGAAGAATTGTGGCCGATGCCGCACGGGATCGCCTATAATTCCTATCTCATCTGTGGTGAGCGGACAGCTATTATCGATGCAGTTAAGGGCGCTTTTGCAGTCGGATACCTTGAAAAGCTCAAAAGGATGCTGTCAGGCGCAAATAAGATCGATTACCTCATCATTAACCACATTGAACCCGACCATTCCGGGGCGGTTAAGGCCCTTCTCGAACTCTTTCCCGGGATGCAGATCATCGGAAACAAGAAGACTGTTGGTCTGCTTGAGGACTTCTACAACTTAAAGGAGAACGTTAGGGTCATCGGCGACGGCGATGAGATCGATCTCGGGCGCTTCAAGCTGAAGTTCTTCATCACGCCCATGGTTCACTGGCCCGAGACGATGATGACTTATGAAACAACGACGGGAACTCTCTTTTCGGGAGACGTCTTCGGCGGCTTCGCAACCCTCGATAACGGCATCTTCGACGACGAGATCGGTGATCTCGCATACCATGAGGATGAAACGTTGCGATACTTCGTCAACGTTATCGGCAAGTATAGCCTGATGGTCCAGAAGGCTCTTGCCAGGATAAAGGATCTCGATATTCGGACCGTCGCGTCTTCTCACGGCCCGGTCTGGCGCAAGTCTCCGGGCCGCATTATAAAGCTTTACGACCTCTGGAGCCGCCAGGAGGCTGAAGAAGGGGCTTGCGTCGTGTATGCTTCGATGTACGGGAACACCGAGAGGATGATGGAAGCGGTCTGCCGCGCATTATCCGGAAGAGGAATCAAAAATATCTCAACCCACAATGTTTCCCGCACTCATGTCTCTTACATCCTGAAGGATGTCTGGCGGTACAAGGCACTTGTGCTGGGGACTCCGACTTACAACACAGGAGTATTCCCTCACATGGACCATTTTATCCGTGTCCTTGAGAATAAGGTTTTGAAGGGACGCATTCTCGGGATTTTCGGTTCGTATGGTTGGGCGGGTGGAGCGATACAGGAATTGACGGCATTCGGGGAAAGGATGAAATGGGAGCTTGTATTGCCCATTGTCGAGGCAAAATGTGCGCCCACTCCGGACAACCTTGCAGCATGCGAACTGCTGGGCAAGAACATTGCGGTAAAACTGTCCAATGGTTTTCCCCAGTAAGTTTTGGATTCTTTAATATAATCGCGACGTTACATTAAGGCATTGATTTTGCTTCATTATTTGGAGCGGATCGGTATTTGGTTGCATGGATCAATTCAACCTTTATTCAAGGAGGAGGGAATGGCAAGGTATGGGAAAAAGGCGCAGGAAACGGTTAAGGAAACGATGAAGAAATTTAAGAAAGGAGAACTAAAGAGCGGTAAGAGCGGGAAAACAGTAAAGCGCAGGGAACAGGGGATTGCGATAGGTCTTTCAGAAGCGCGGGAAAAGGGCGCCAAAGTGCCCCCCCGTTCCTAAAAGATCAAAGTAAGTTTCTATGGTGCGGAGTAACCATTCAGTTATGGGATTCAATGCTGTCATTGCGAGCCCGGCTTTATGGGCGTGGCAATCTCCAGCCTTAACAACAAGATTGCTTCACTCCGTTCGCAATGACATGATGGCGTGCATTCTTTACCCGTAACTAAAGGGATACTTTGCGGGTAAATTATATGTTTACTTTTGAAAAATGGGAGGAGAAAATGAAACGACTTTGGATATTTGCTATGTTGATAAGTTTTATATTTACAGGCTTCTTTGTAGCATGCGCTGACAAGCAAAAGGATCTGAAAGAGACATATCAGAAAGAAAAAGACTCGGAGCTTAAAGAATTTGATAAGAAAATAGAGGAATTGAAGAGCAAAGCCGCCGATGTCAAGAAAGAATCCAAGGAAGAGTTCGATCAGCAGATGGAGGAGCTGAAGCAAAAGAAAGAGGCAGCGAATAAGAAGCTGGAAGAATTGAAAGACTCAAGTGCGGAGACTTGGGAAAAGATTAAGGCGGAAATGGATTCTGCAATGGAAGAGTTAAAAGGATTTTACGAAAAAACGATTTCTCGTTTTAAAAAGACGTAAACAAAAGGAGGTCACGATGCTTTACTGGGCTGCTGTTTTCTTTGTTATAGCGATTATAGCCGCATTCTTTGGTTTTTCGGGCATTGCCGCTGCAACAGCAGGCATCGCAAAAATTCTTTTCTTTATCTTTCTCGTATTCTTTGTCATTTCGTTGATCAGCGGAATGATGAGACGGGGTCCGAGGGGAGGGCTTTGAATCGAGTATTAACACCGCGGAAGGAACAATTGCATCCGACTGTTGCACGAGGATTTTTTCCCGGCTTCTCGATTTAATGTTGTTTTTCCAGCAGAGCCACCGGAAAATTTGCAAATGCCCCGGACAGATACAAGACGGTCCGTCCGCCACGGCTTACGGTGCCGACGGTTTCATCTGTAAAAATATTTCGATATATTGAGTCTTCTGTCTCAAAAGGTAGAAAAACAAACGAGTCTTTCCATACTTCTTCGCCGAAGGGCAAATCATCGGGCTGCTGTACGAGTTTTGTGAAAAACCTTGGGACAGCAACAAGAATTACGCTCTCATCCGACTTTCTTGCAAATGCACAGACGTTATCAGCCTTATATCCCTCTGCATAGAGAGGTATGTAATCGCCCTTTTCGAATACCTCCCTGTTTTCTTTCCGGAAATTGAGAGCTCTACATATCAGAAAGAGCTTTATCATTCCATCTTCTTTCTGAACGACTAATTCTCTCGCAATCTCCGATAATCCGGTTTTTGACTCACGCTCTTTCAGTTTTCCAAGAAGCCCGGTTCTTTCGGAATAATCGACAGGCCGGCGATTGTCAGGATCGACAAGACTGAGATCCCATATCTCGGTCCCCTGGTAAAAATCCGGAACTCCCGGAGAGGTTATCTTAAGAAGTGTCTGAGACAGCGAATTGTATATGCCGTATCCGGAAATCATTTTCTGGAAGATCTTAAAATCAGTGAGAAAGTGGTTTTCCGCTGTATCGCTCATAACAGCTTCAATAAAACCCATGATAGAATCTTCGTAAACCGTATCCGGATTTATCCAGCTTGTGTTAATCTTGGCCTCTCTTATTGCCTTCAGCATATAATCTTTGATACGGGTTTTGAAACTGTCATATTCTTTTTTATTCATGGGACCGTTTGGCCATGCGCCTATAATGGTTTGATATAAAAGGTACTCTTCGTTATGGTCTGGTACGGCTTGTGCGTCAATAATTATTTTCTTTTTCTTATTGTGCCGGCTCCATTTTGTCAGACATTCCTTCCATTTCTGCGGCATCTCTGAAAGAACATTTATCCTTGCCCTTACGTCTTCACTCCGTTTTGTATCATGCGTTGATGTAGTAATCAGTGCATGAGGCCAGAATTTGATTCTCTCGATATTCTGTCCATGGAAGGCTTCTGCGGACATCCCGAACCTGTCGGGACTTCCTCCTACTTCGTTAAGGGATATAAGGCGGTTGAAGGCATAAAAAGCAGTATCCTCAAGTCCCTTTGCCATAACAGGGCCTGTGATCTGCTGAAATTTCATGATAAAAGCAAGCCATTCGTACTTATCATTTTCTTCAAGTTCCTCGGGAATGTTAAGCAGAAGGACGTCTTTAAGGAAATCGAAGATAAATCTGCTGACAGCGGGATTTCTCCTCTTTGCCTTTGATACGGCCGTCTCGATGTACTGACGATCTCTGTCTTTTATATCCAATGAATTTATGTACGTCCTGTATACGGGAAAACATGCGATTATTTCTGTTATGATTTTAATAAGGCTGTTTAACGTAAAATCTCTCGTGTGTCTGTTTTTTTCCGAGATATCGATCAGATAATGAGCCAATGCGTTAATCTCCCCTGACATGGAAACCTGCATTACCAGTTTCTTCTTTTCATAAACAGTATCCTGAAAATTAACCCCGGACTTAATGAAATTGCTGTAAATGCTGTCAAATATCTTCGCATGCCTCGTTTCCACAAAAATACCGTTTACCGAGTTGAGAAATACATACCCGGTTGTGCCGTAAATCAGCCAATCATCGGGTATTTTCTCACCTTTAGTGAGGACCTTTTCACCGATAACGTAAAAGGGTTTAAACTGCGGATCTGACGGGATCATCTTTTCATACTGTTGCTGCAACTCCGGTTCCGGATTCGATTGTTCACGATCTGAAGGCACATCGTTTTTTGATTCCTCAGTCAAAGCCGATTGCATACGGACAAAGCAATTCTTCTGTAATTTATCGAAATATTCTTTGGGATTGTAAAGACCATCGATGTAGTCAACCCTCAGCCCCGTGATCTTACCTTCTCTAACGAGCTTGAAAGTCAATTTATGGGTTTCATTGAACACTGCGGCATATTCCATCCTGACTGCTCCCAGCTTGTTTATGTCAAAAAACCTCCGGTAATTTATCTCTTCCGTTGCAACGCGCCAGTGAGACAGCCTCCACACCTGTGTACTTAACAGTTCGTCCAGACGATTGAAGCTCTTGTGGTCGCCCTTTATTCCGTTAAATAACCGTATATTTTCTTTAATGAAAGAGCGGATTTCCTGACTCTCATTAAAGAGTTCCGCAAGACGCTTCTTTATGACCTCCTTCTCGCGATACCGCTCATCAATTTTTTCAACGTCTTTTTCCGTATATTTCGGCAAATGATTGAGAGCGGTGATAATGCTCAGGAGTTCTGCCAAGTGAGGATCATCGGCGGATAAAAGACTGCCCATATTTTCTATTCGATGTTTCAATATATATGAATATGTATCGGGGATGACCGGCAGTTTATGGTCGTAATAAGAGATAAAGAATGCGCCTCCCTCGAAGATCAATTGCAGTTCCTGGTTCTCGAGGACAGTGCCGTATTGATCGCCTAAAATCGGAATTAGTACTTTGTTTTCGAGCGCTTTTCTTACCGGGTTCCAGTCTATGTCAAAAAAAATCGAGTATGGAGAGCTTATGCCGTTTTCAAGTAAATCTGTCCACCAAACATTGTCATTGCATTCGATACACATATGGTTCGGAACAATATCAAGAATCTGTCCCATTCCATATTTCCTGAGTTCTTTCACAAATTCATCATATTCCTCTTCTGTGCCCAACTCCGGGTTCAGTGAATTGGGGTCCACAACCTCATAGCCGTGAAGGCTTCCCTTCTGTGCCTTAAAACAGGGGGATGTATAAATGTCGGTAATGCCGAGTTCATGAAGATAAGGAACAATGTTACGGGCGTCAGTAAAGGTGAACTGATAATTGAACTGGAGCCTGTACGTGGAAACAGGAATTCTCGGACCGGAAGGACTTTTTTCAGGCATCATCATTCACCTTAAGCCTCAGGCAATATAGTGTCCACATTGAAAAAGAGACTCTGCCCTATCTGCTTAAATTTGTCCACCCAGAGAGACGCGTCCTCATTGCCGGACTTCGCCTTCATCAGAAGCTCTCCATAGGTTATTCTTGATAGCCTGTAAAAGATATTCTGAGCCTGCCATAAATTTATGCTGAAAGGCAGCGACTTAATCAGCTCGACCGTTTTCTGAACTTTTAGAAGCAAAGAAATGTCCGGCGGGTTCTTATATAATTCATCCATCATTCCTTCCAATGCACGCCTGATTATGAACTCTATTTCGACGGTGTCTAACGTAATATTCCATCTTTTTGTGTCTTTCATTATGTCGCGGATTTTTTCGTCATCTACTCTCTCCTCTGAAAAGGCTTTTTTCATATCGAAATTGAGGATAAACTCCCCTGTAGTAAGAAATATCTTTGGTACCGGCAGCGCTGCTTCCTGTAAGAAAATCGCCAGAACATTATTATTCTCGTACATAATGCGATAAGAGTGTGCAAACTCCTCAATTTTTTCGCTGATAACAAGGTTTATGATTCTCCGCTGTTCATCCCCGAAGAGGTTCAAAAGAGAATAGCTATGTGTACCGAAGTGGGTATCCATAAGTCTTACAACTGCCGCAAGGTCTCCCTTTTCAAAGGCTGTTGTTATCTCGCGTTTGGTCGACTGGTATGCATCATCCTGAAGAGATGTTTGCACGCCACCGTTAAAGACATGGCCACCGAGATGAAGGACACAGAAGGCGACAGTTTCGGATTCCCGCGTTATTTCCGAGACAATACCGATCCTGCCAATGACGAGGTTTGTTTTCTCCACCTGCATTTTTTGATAGTCCTCTTTAATCACTCTATAACTATAAATCTTTGAATTATCTTCGTATTCCATAATTGTAGAACTCAGGGCAAAGTGGGCGGCGACTTTCTTGAGGTCTATCATGGTAGATTTCACAAATTTCTCATATATATGGGCGCCGTCTTTATGCTCGGGCAGATTGCTTTTTGCCTTTGAAAGCCTCTCAGTAAATGAACTTTCAATGTCCCCTCTAAAGAGACCTTCCGACAATTGAATTGCCCTGCCCGCATAATGAATGATTTGGACAGTTTCAAGGCCGGAGATCTCATCAAAAAACCATCCGCAGCTTGTGTACATCAACATGGCATGCCTCTGGACTTCCATGAGTTTTAAAACAATGGTCTTTTCATCTCCGGTCAGATCCTTAATAGCATGTTTTTTCAGAAATCCCTCGATCTTGTCTTCTGAACGGTCGAGAATTACCTCTATATATTCATCCCTGGCTTGCCAGGGATTTCTCAGATAATCCTTTGCTTTTCGCGCATACTCCGGCGCCAGTTCATCTCTGAGCCAGTCCAGAGAATCACGCAGGGGCTCTCTCCATTCCTGATTCCAGCTACCGTTTTTACCCGCGTTACATCCACAGTTGCTCCTCCATCTCTCGACACCGTGGGCGCAGCTCCAGGAAGTATTTTCTGTTATCTCAACTTCGTGCGTCGGCGGAAAATTTTCGAGATATTCTCCATAATTGGTCAGCTTCCCCAATCCATTGGACTCTATATGACTTAGAGCAAAGGCGAGGGCCATATCTCCGAATTTATGATGATGCCCGTACGTCTCACCATCGGTAGCAGTATTGAGGATCTGAGTCCACTCACGCTGGTCAGAGAAACCGGTTGCGAGACGGGTTACAAAATCCTCCCCCTTATGAAGCAACTCCCCTTCAAAGGAAACCGCGCGGGATATTTGTCCGTCATAAAAAAATATGCTTATTTTACGATTTGAAGGCAACCGGTAAAGATATGCTCTTGTCGGATCGATCCGTCCTCCGCTCACATCTTTCCACTTGCCTGTAGCTATTTTCCTTACACCGGATGCCTGATGAGGGGCGAGGATGGTAAACTTTATGCCGAACTCAGCAAGCATATCCAATGTTTCGATGTCTACCGCCGTCTCCGGAAGCCACATGCCCTCGGGATACCTTTTGAACCTGTACTCGAAATCCTTTATCCCCCAAATTATCTGAGTGCGTTTATCCCTGGCATTGGCAAGGGGCATTATAATGTGGTTGTAAGCCTGAGCGATTGCATTTCCATGGCCTGAACGCTGCTTCAAACTCTGCCTGTCGGCGTCCAGTACGGCCTGATAGGGTTCAGGAGCGTTTGTCTCCATCCATGATAGAAGGGTGGGACCGAAATCAAAACTTATTCTGTCATAGTTGCTAACGATGTCCATTATGCAATCTTCTCCGTCGAGGATCCTCGAAGCAGAATTAGGGGCATAACACTCGGCGCAAACCCTTTCGTTCCAGTCGTGATAGGGATATGCCGAGTCCTGTATCTCTATCGCCTCAAGCCAGGGGTTTTCCCTCGGGGGCTGGTAAAAATGGCCGTGAATACAAATGAAACGCTCCATCTATTCTCCGGTAAAATCCCGCATTTTATAGACCGCAAAGTTATAGGGATGCAAAGAAATCAAGATTTCAGCACTGGATGACTTTATCAATTTATCAGCAACTTCTCCTTTGCCTCTCCATTCTGTTGATGAAGAGTCCAATATCTTCGCCCAGGTTCCGGACGGAAGCGTCAGCTTAACATCTCTGTGCTTCCCGTTGAAGTTATAGATGCAGAGAATATCATCCTCGGCAAACCACCGCCTTACGGATAATACCTTTTCTTCAAGCTCTTTCACCTCCATGTTTTCTTTCAGGAGGTTATTGAAGGCAGGCATTTTTTTTCTCAAATCGATTAACACTTTATAAAAATTAAAGAAGATCTTGTGCTGCCCATGTTGATGAAGTTGAATATTTATCTTGGAAATTACAAAAGTACTTTCCGCCTGAGGGTCGGGGATTTCACCTTTCCATTTGAACGCGGCAAATTCCTCCTGCCTGCCTTTTCTCACGGCTTCGATAAGTGCTTCGTCAGAGTGGCTTGTAAAATACTGAAAGGGAGCTTTCTCTCCGTATTCTTCGCCCATGAATATCAATGGTAAGTATGGAGACAAGAGCACTACGCCAGCCGCAAGTTTGAGTTTTTCAGGGGACTGTGTCTGAGCCGGCCTGTCTCCGGACATTCTGTTGCCCACCTGATCATGGTTCTGGGAAAAAACGATGAATTGGCGCGCCGGCCTGTCTATTGCTGAATTTCCATGCCTTCTTTTCCTGAATTTTGAATACTGACCGGAGTAGACAAACCCCTCCCTTAAGGCCTTTGTCAAGTGTTCCATCTCTCCAAAATCCTGGTAATAGCCGTCATCTTCTCCGGTCATCAGCGTGTGCAGAGAGTGATGAAAATCATCATCCCATTGTGCGTCCAGACCGCAGCCGCCAATCTCTGCAGGATTTATAAATCTCACATCGTTGAGATCGCTTTCGGCGATCACATGGGAATTCTTGCCCATGAGGTCTGCTTGATTGTGGACAGCTTCAACGAGTTCCTGTAAGAAATGTTTTGCGCTTAAATCAAGGATGCCGTGTATTGCATCCACTCTGAGAGCATCGACGTGATATTCGTTTATCCAATAAAGGGCATTATTTATGAAGAAGCGTCTTACTTCATCGCTGTATGGGCCGTCGAAATTAATGGCGTCTCCCCACGGGGTCTTGCATTTGGTTGTGAAGTATGGCCCGAATTTCCCCAAATAATTACCTTCGGGACCAAGATGGTTATAAACTACATCCAATATGACCGCCAGTCTCCTTTGATGACATGCATCAACCAATGTCTTCAGCCCATGGGGACCTCCGTATGAGTTCTGGGGCGCAAAAAGATATACTCCGTCATATCCCCAGTTTCTTTCTCCAGGGAATTGGGCTACAGGCATCAGTTCCACGGCCGTTATTCCAATCTCTGTTAAATAATCGAGATAGGGGATCATTGATTCAAAAGTTCCCTCTCTGCTGAATGTACCGACATGAAGCTCATATATAATGAAATCCTTTAGCGGCAATCCTTCCCATTCTTTATCTCCCCAGGAATAGTCAAGAGGATCAATTATCTGTGAAGGTCTGTGAACGCCGGATGGCTGAAACCTCGATGCAGGGTCGGGGTAACGTGATTCATTCTCAAGCACATAAAAGTAGCAATCGCCGTCATAAACGGCTTGTCCTATGCCTTCAAAGTACCCCAGCTCATCTCTATCCAATCGAATTATCCGTGTTTTCTTTTGTGATGTAATTTCGACGGAAACCTTTTGCACCAAAGGAGCCCAAACCTTGAATCGCACCTCTTCTTCACTTATTAACGATGCTCCAATGTCTAATGTCCGGTTAAGTCCGTCCAACTTCTTTCCCGATATTACAGTTCCAAAACACTTTTCCCTTTATTTTCGAGTGAATGCCAGACGGAGAGATAGTCTCTCACCTGGCGTGTGATGAGAAAGTTTGTCCTCGCATGTTCTTTCGCCTTTTCCCCCATTGCTCTGGCCATCTCCGGATTGTTCAGAAGCTGCCGCGTCCTGAAAGCCGCACCCTCTACCGAATGAACGAGAAAGCCGTTAATGCCATGTATGATCTGGA
>Ga0316628_100002837_pt1 | contig 13065 bp, 13 predicted proteins | sample OWC_Aug_M2_C1_D5_FD_207648 | JGI IMG/M metagenome (GOLD analysis project Ga0316628, IMG submission 207648) | Wetland soil microbial communities from Old Woman Creek delta, Ohio, United States - OWC_Aug_M2_C1_D5_C | ecosystem: Environmental > Terrestrial > Soil > Wetlands | place: USA: Ohio... | reverse complement strand
GGTCGAAGCGTTCGAGGCCCTTGCAGAGAAAGAGCCTCGCCCGGCGATACAGAAAATACTTCGCCGGATAATCGCGAGTCTGTATGACGGTCGTCCGCTTTCGTTCGCCTTGCAACAGTTTCCCAACCATTTTCCTGTTCTCTACGTCGCAACCGTGCGTGCCAGCGAACAAACCGGTGACCTCAGCACCGCTTTGTCCCGCTTCGTTGCTTATCAAACACAAATGGATGTGGTGCGTAAAAAGATCGTGAACGCCTCGATATATCCGCTCCTTCTGTTAAGTGTCGGCGCGCTTGTGACGCTATTCCTCATTGGCTATGTCGTTCCGCGATTCAGTCTCGTTTATGACCAGATGGGAAAGGACGCTCCCCCGTTGTCTCGGCTTCTGATGAGTTTTGGACACTTGCTGAGAACGCAGGAATTGCCGATGCTTGCAGCACTCTTGCTTACTGTCATCGGTCTCGTTTACGTCGTGCGCAGACCTGCATCCAAAGAGTGGCTGGCACACAAATTGTGGCAGTTCCCAGCCATTGGAAACCGTCTGAAGATATACCAGCTGGCACGTTTCTTTCGCACGATCGGGATGTTGCTCAACGGCGGAACGCCAATCGTAGCGGCATTGCAGATGTCTTCCGATCTGCTCCACTCATCGTTACGCCAGAAAATGGCGCTTGCCTCCCGAAGTATCCAGGAAGGACTGCCCATCTCCAGTGCCATGGAGCGGCATGGTCTCACCACGCCAGTGGCATCTCGCATGCTGGCGGTCGGTGAACGCAGCGGAAAGATGGGTGAAATGATGGAGCGCATTGCGACATTCTATGACGACGAAATGTCTCGCTGGGTAGAGTGGTTCAGCCGGTTGTTCGAACCCATCCTGATGGCCTTCATCGGTCTCATTATCGGCTCCATCGTCATCTTGATGTATTTCCCCATTTTCGAACTTGCCGGGAGTATCCAATGAGCGCCGCCACCTCTCTCCCGCCTCGCGCCGCTATCTCGTCAGAACAATTCGCCGCTGCGCACGCCGCTGCGGCAGAGGCACAGCGCCCCGTCGTCGATGTTCTGGAACAACAACTGGCTCTCGCCGCCGGCGACTTTGTCGCGACACTTGCACATACCCTGCGCTATCCGTCGCTGGCGATGAGCGAGCTTGAGTTACTGACACCGGCATTCGATGTCCTTTCCTTCAGGGAGGCACTCAAACACAAATGCCTGGCATTCCGGAATCAATACGGAGAACTTCTCGTTGTATTCAGCGACCCCTTCGATGCCGAGTTGCAGGCATGGGCGGAGAACGAGATCCGGTTGCCCTTCGCCTGGTGGCTTGCCCACAGCACTGACATCGACGCCTACCTCGCACGGCAGGAGGAGATGATCCATGCCATGGACAGCGTATTGCCGTCGGGTGACAGTCTGGGGGCAACGCAACAGACGACCAACGATTTGTCGATCGCTGCGATTAACGAAAGCACCAGCCCGGTCGTCAAGCTCGTGCATTCGACGCTTTATGATGCCCTCAAGATGGAAGCCAGCGACATCCACCTGGAAAGTGATCCCAAAGGCCTTGTCATCAAATACCGCATCGACGGGGTGTTGTCCTCGGTCGGTGCCATGCAGGGAACGGAACTGGCGGAGCAGGTAATCTCCCGCGTCAAGGTGATGTCCGAACTCGATATCGCCGAACGGCGCATCCCGCAGGACGGCCGCTTCAAGATATCGGTACGCGGTCGCGAGATCGATATCCGTGTGTCGATTATGCCCAGCATCTTCGGCGAAGACGCGGTGCTGCGTATTCTGGACAAGCAGACACTTTCCGACCAAATCAAAGGACTGCGCCTCGATTATCTGGGATTCGACGCGGGCTCCATCGCCGGAATACGCCGCCTGGCGAGCGAGCCCTACGGCATGCTGCTGGTTACCGGTCCTACCGGGAGCGGCAAGACCACCACGCTGTATGCGGTGATCTCCGAAATCAATCACGGTCAGGACAAGATCATCACCATCGAAGATCCGGTCGAATACCAGTTGCCGGGCGTTCTTCAGATCCCGGTCAACGAGAAGAAGGGACTCACCTTTGCGCGCGGCTTGCGCTCGATCCTGCGCCACGATCCCGACACCATCATGATCGGTGAGATACGTGACACCGAAACCGCGCAAATCGCCGTGCAATCGGCGTTGACCGGTCACCTGGTCTTCACCACCGTACACGCCAACAACGTTTTCGATGTCATTGGCCGCTTTCTGCACATGGGCGTAACCGCGTCCAGTTTTGTCTCTGCCCTGAACGGCATCGTTGCCCAACGCCTGGTGCGGCTGAACTGCCCGCATTGCGCCCACGACTATACGCCCGATCCACAGATGCTTACCGCATCGGGAATTGCGGAGGACACGGTGGGTTTATTCACATTCCGTGCAGGCACCGGCTGCGGCCACTGTCGCGGCACGGGGTTCAAGGGCCGCAAGGCCATTGCCGAGCTGCTTTATCTCAACGACGAAATCCGCGAGGCGATCGCCGCGGGCGAACCCATCCGCCGCATCAAGGACGCGGCACGACGCAACGGTACGAGACTGCTGCGCGAAAGCGCACTCGAACTGGTAAAGCACGGCGAAACCACTCTACAGGAGATCAACCGTGTCACTTTTGTCACGTGACGAAATCCGCATCTTCATCGGCCCGCACCAGGTCGATCTCGTGCGACTTACCGGCCGGGGCAAGCGACAGGTTGCTGACGTGCGTGCCGTCGCTTTTCCGGCATCAGCCACGGATAAGGCCCCGTGGCACACGGCCTTGGCGGCCCTTGAGGCGCTGTTGGCAGAGTTTCGCGATGACAAGGCGAACGTCATGGTCGTGCTATCCAACCATTTCGTTCGCTATGTGCTGGTTCGCCACAGTGCAGAAGCCACTACTACCGACGAGGAACAGGCACTCACTCACCACTATTTCACCAATACCTTCGGACCCGCCGCGGACTTGTGGGAATATCGCCTCAGCAACAGCGGCCACAACGAGGAATTCCAGGTCGCGGCAGCCGTCACACCGGAGCTTCCAAACGCGCTCCGGTCGCTGTTCGGAGAGACGAAGCTGATCCTCCGCTCGATCCAGCCGCACCTCATGGCGGCTTTCAATTCAGTGCGTAACGCGATCGATGAAAGCGCCTGGTTCGCTCTCGTCGAGCCCGGCATGTTATGCCTGGTACGGCTCGACCATAGTCAGTGGCAATTTCTCCGAATGATCAATAGCCGTGACGATTGGATCGAGGAACTCACGGTGAATCTCCTCCGGGCGAAAGTCCTGGCAAAAGAAACGGCAACCGAGATCCCCGTCTATGTGTTTGCTCCGGGGTACACCGAAATGCAATGGTCGCCACTTGAACACCAGGCCAAGGACTTGTTCGGCGCCAACCGTATGCAATTGCTGCGTCCGCAGCCACTGTCAGCGGACAACCTTTCCACCGTGCCGCTGTTTGCGATGGCGCTTTCCGGATGACCTCCATGCCTACACTCATGCTCGACTTTCAAGACAACCGCCGACGGGCCGGACCTGTCGATATCGGTCTGCTGGTCGTCAGCCTTATTCTCGCGACTGCGTCGTTGATTGCCGCGGCCTACCTGTTCTCCACTATCCGTGCGCTGGAAACACAGCAGGCCCTTCGTCACCGGGTAACTACTGTCGCCAACACCGGCGCTGATGGCTCCGCGATTGATGCACGTCACCTTCGCTCCGAACTCACACAGGCGAATAGCGTGGTCGGATTGCTGAGCTTGCCGTGGGACGCCCTGTTTTCGGACATCGAAGCGTCACAGAACGCCCAGGTGGCACTCTTGGCCGTTGCCCCCGATCCGGACAAACGTACGCTGATGATCACCGCCGAGGCAAAAGACTTCAATGCCATGCTTTCCTATATGCGGGTCTTGCAGACACGGCCTTCGATCAAAGAGGTCTATCTGAAGAGTCACACGATCGATCTCAAGAGTGCCGAGCGGCCCGTCCGTTTTGTGCTTAGCGCATCATGGGTACTTCAGCCATGACTCGTCCCCACTGGCAATTAAAGCGGTGGCTCCGCCGGCGCAGTCGTGAAGGCTTCATTGGCTTGGCCCTGCTGGTCATCTGTTTATCGTTTGACCTGGCATTGCTCGGACCCACCCATAACCGGCTTGAGCAGTTGCGCAAAAATCTTGCCTCGGTCGACACGCATGCGTCAGCCAGGTTGCCGGAACAAACGCTCGCCAAGCAACAGCTGACCCACTACTACAGCTACTTTCCGCCGCAAAGCAGCGCTCCCGATTGGCTGAACAAAATTTACCGCGCCGCCGGTGCACAACAAATACAGATCATACAAGGCGAGTATCGTGTGCAACGGTCCGAGACAGGAAAGCTTATTCGCTATCACATTACGATTCCGGTCATTGGAACATACGCCCAGCTCCGTCATTTCATAGCCACGGTGTTGACCGACATACCAATCGCCTCGCTCGATAATGTCAGTTTCGAACGCCAAAAGATCGAAGACCCAACGATCACGGCAAAAGTCACCTTCACACTGTACCTGGCGGTGACCACATGATCACATCGTTGCAAAAGCGCTGGCGCTTTGTCTTGCTCACCGCCTCGGTGGTGCTGATCTTCATGCTCTCGACACTCGCCACTCATCAACCCTCGGCCACGCCAGAGGTGGTTCAGCCAGCGCCCCATCAACAGCGCCAGAGCACCACCGCTGCGCCTGCCAAAGCGGAACCGCTTGCCGCCATACCGCTGAAGAAAATTGAGCGCACCAAGTCCTCGCCGACAACCGCAGAATTGTTCAAGCCGAAATCCTGGTACGTTGCGCCGCCTCCACCGCCACCGGCGCCACCACCGCCGCCAACCGCACCGCCGTTGCCATTTGAATTTCTCGGCAAGGTCGAGAATCCCGACGGAACATTCACGATATTCCTGTCAGGCCATGACCGCGTCTACCTGATCAAAGGAGGCGAAACCATCGACGGCATGTATCACGTCGACGGCATCAAGGACGGGCAGCTTGTACTGACATACCTGCCGCTGCAGATACAACAATTCATGACCCTGGGAGATGCACCGTGATCGACCACATTTTTCACCGCAAAAATAGCCCCGCCGGTGTAGCACGGTCCCGCTCAAACACACCTGTGCGTATCGTCATCGTCTCACTGGTATCACTGGTGCTGCTCAGTTGCGCCGCAGACCGTCTGCACAAGGAAGGGCTCAGCTTGATTGACCAGGGGCAGGTCGAAGAGGGGCTCGCCAAACTGGAGGCGGCCGTCAAGGCCGATCCAAAAGACTTTTCGCTCCGCACCGACCTCGTCATCAAACGTAATCAAGCGATCCAGGGGCTGCTTCTGGCTGCCGAGCGACAACGCACAGCCGGACATTTCGATTCCGCAGCCATTCTCTATCAGCGGGTTCTCAAGATTGATGCCGAGAACCCTCGCGCGCAAAACGGCCTGGCAAAGATCGCCATGAACCAGCGTCACGAGACCGAGTTGAGCAGTGCGCAACAACTATTCGAAAAAGGCGACAACGATGGAGCCCAGCAGATTCTGCGCGCGGTACTGCTCGAAGATCCTTCACAACGCGATGCGATGGCATTGAAGCGAAAGATCGACGAACAAATCCAGAAGGCCACCATGCGAGGCCCATCGCTCAAACCCGATTTCAAAAAACCGGTAACGCTCGAATTTCGCGACGCCAATCTCAAGATGGTTGTCGAGGCGTTGTCGCGCAGTAGCGGGATCAACATTCTCCTCGACAAGGACGTGAGAGGCGATCTCAAAACCACCATCTTCGTCAAAGAAGCCTCTGTGGAAGACACCATCGACCTGATCGCATTGCAGAATGATCTGCTTGAGAAGGTACTTTCTGACGACACGATACTTCTCTATCCCAACACGCCGGCGAAGGTGAAGGAATATCAGGACCTCCTCATCCGCACCTTCGAGCTGACCAATGCCGACGCCAAGCAGATGGAGACCATGCTGAAAACTCTGTTGAAAGCGAAAAACCTCTACGTTGATGAAAAATCAAATTCACTGGTGCTTCGCGACACGCCGGACGCAATCCGGCTCGCTGAACGGCTTATTGATGCACATGATGCACCCGAGCCGGAGGTAATGCTGGAAGTCGAGGTGCTTGAGGTGACCCGCTCAAAACTCACCGAGCTCGGGGTAAAATTCCCGGAACAGGTGTCTGTAACTGCCTCGGGGATACAACCCACCACGACCGTCAACACCCTGCCTGGCGGCGGTGTCGTCACCACCACCACGCCTGCACAGCCGCTCACACTGGAAAATCTGAAACACCTCAGTGGCAACGACTTCACGGTCTCGCCGCTCAGCGCCACGCTCAACCTCAAGGATGAGAGCGGCGTAGTCAACATCCTCGCCAGCCCGCGCATTCGCGTCAGCAACCGCGAAAAGGCCAAGATACTGATCGGTGATCGCGTACCGGTCATCACCAATGCCATCACTCCGGTTTCGACCGGGACGCCGGTCGTGACGGGCAACGTGCAATACCTCGATGTCGGTCTCAAGCTGAACGTAGAGCCGGATATTCATCGCGACGATGATGTGGCCATCAAGATCAATCTTGAAGTCAGCAGTATTGTGAACCAGGTGGTGAGCGGCCCGACGCTGGCCTACCAGATAGGAACGCGCTCGGCAGACACGGTGTTGCGCCTGAAGGATGGCGAAACCGACGTCCTGGCCGGCTTGATCAACGATCAGGATCGTTCCGCCGCGCAAAAATTTCCCGGACTGGGCGAGCTGCCTATACTGGGGCGTCTGTTTTCCAGTCACAAGAACGATGCCAACAAGACGGAGATCGTTCTTTCGATTACCCCCCACATTGTCCGCGGCATGCAGCGGCCGGATGCGAGGGACACCGAATTCTGGTCCGGCACAGACGACACGCTGCGCAGCAAGCCGATTACCCTGCAACCCAGCCGCAAGGTCTCCAACACGGCACCAACACCTGCCGCGACGGCAGCACCGGCTGCAACGACAGCCCCGGCCGTTACAACAGAACCCGTCACTGCCGCCAACTCACCAACGACTGTGGCGATGTTAGCGCCCCCTGCCGCCCCCTCAGGCACCCCTCTCCCCACGGCAGTGTCGGGCGGAGATCCGGTCATCCTCAGCTGGCAAGGTCCGACTCAAGCCAAGGCCGGTGACGAATTTCAATTAGCGATCAACGCTCAAACGGCTGAACCACTGGGCACCGTCTCCTTCACCGTCGACTACGATCCGAAGGCGCTGCAGATCCTTCGCGTGGATGAAGGCGATCTGCTCCGTCAGGGCGGTCAGAAAACCATATTCACCTCGAAGATCGACACGAATACCGCACATACCTTCGTATCTGCAACGCGGCTCAGCCCCCAGGGCGTCACCGGTAAGGGCAGCATCGCCATCGTCACCTTTAAAGCCGGCTCCACCAAGGCGCAGTCGCCTGTGGTGATTTCCCTTCCGACAACGGTGACCAGTCAGGGCAGGAAACTGCCCCCGGCGCAATCATCACCCATAGTAGTGACGATCAAGCCATGAAGACTGCCGCCACACTTCCGGCCTGCCGCGGCTTCACTTTGATCGAGGTGTTGATCACGCTTGTCATCGTGGCCTTGTTGTCGACGATCGCCCTGCCGTTGAGCGAGCTTGCTGTGCAGAGGAGCAAAGAGCAGGAGTTGCATAACGATCTGCGCGAAATACGTACCGCCATAGATGCCTATAAAAAGGCCTGGGACACTGGCCGGATCGAAACCAGCATCGGCAAATCCGGCTACCCGGAATCGTTGCAGCTGCTGGTGGATGGCGTGAATGACGTCACCAGTCCGGAAAAGCGCAAGATCTACTTCCTGCGGCGAATTCCGCGCGATCCCTTTGCCACTGATCCGACCCTGACGGCGGAGGAGACGTGGGGAAAACGCAGCTATGAAAGCAGCGCCGATGATCCACAAGAGGGCGAGGACGTGTACGACATCTATTCCAGGGCGCAGGGTACGGATTTGCACGGTATCCCTTATCGAGACTGGTGAATGTGACCATGCGCCGTAGCGATACAACCGGTTTTACCTTAATCGAGCTGCTCGTCGTCCTGACGATCATCGGGATGCTGCTCACCTTGGCGGTACCCCGTTATTTCCACAGCGTCGATAAATCAAAAGAGACCATCTTGCGCGAGAACCTGGCGATCATGCGCAACTCTCTCGATAAATATTATGGTGACACCGGCAAATACCCTGACAGCCTCGATGATTTGGTAACCAAGAAATATCTTCGGGCAATCCCCAGCGACCCCATCACGCAAAGCACAACAACCTGGCAGATCGTCGCACCTGACGATCCCAACCAGGGTGCTGTTTATGACATCAAGAGTGGTGCGCCTGGAAACGGAATGGACGGAACACCGTATGCTAACTGGTGATATCACAAGACGGCCCGGGCAGCTCACCGGACCGGCAAAGCCGCTTCGCACCCGCAATGCAATCCTGCCGACAGCGGGCATGCACGGCTTCACCTACATCGCCATTCTGATCGCCATCGCTATCATCGGCACCGCTCTCGCCTCGGTCGGCGTGGTGTGGCACACCGCACAGCAGCGGGAACACGAACGTGAGTTGTTATTTGTCGGCGCTCAATTCAGGCAGGCGATCGGTCGTTATTACAATGCCAGTGCGGGTATGAAGCAGTATCCGCAGAGTTTGCAGGACCTCCTCCGCGATCCTCGTCAACCGGGCGTGGCGCGTTATCTGCGAAAGATCTACTACGACCCGATTACCGGCACGTCCGAGTGGGGACTCATCAAAACGAGTGGCGATCGCATTATGGGTGTCTACAGCTTGTCCGAGGCAATGCCGCTAAAGCAGGCCAATTTTGACTGGTCCGATCGTGAGTTCGAAGGCAAGGAAAAGTATTCGCAGTGGACCTTTGTGTATCAGCCGAACCAGGCCCATCCTCCGGCCAATATCCAGGCACCGGCTGCGCCCAACCCAGAGCCGCAGAGCAAGCAATGGTCAAGCACAAACTATTGATAATCGAAGAGCATGCCATTCTGCGCGTGGGGCTGAGCGCCCTATTGCGCGCGGAACCGGACTTCGATGTCGTCGCCGACTATGGCAGCCTGTCACAGGCACTTCCCGCCGTGGCCGGACTTGCGCCTGACTTGGTGATAACGGACTTCGATGTCAACGAACTCACGAAAGCGAACCCTGTTGCCGCATTAAAAGAGCAGTGCCCGACAACGCGGGTATTGATACTCACCCACCACACTCATGAAGCCTCTATACGCGCGGCCCTGCGAGCCGGTGCGGGGGGCTACTTGTTGAAAAACGTCAGCAGCACTGAACTGGTGACCGCTGTGCGTAGCCTGCTGGCCGGAAAGTCATACCTGAGCCCCAGTATCTCCGACAAGGTCATCAATGCATTTCTCGTGAAGGACACCGTGGTCGGTGCCCAAAAGCCCCTGCACATTCTCACCAATCGTGAACGCGAGATCCTGCAATGCGTCGCCGAAGGCTGTACCAGCCGGCATATCGCAGAACGGCTTAACCTGAGTATAAAGACCGTTGATAAACACCGTTCCAACCTCATGCGGAAACTTGATCTTCATAACGCATCGGCGCTTACGACCTTCGCAATAGGCCACGGATTGATCAACGCACAGGAGTGAAACACTCTTGCAGACGTTAGCGCGCGGCGGTCCCTGCCGCGCAAACGTTTGTTCTACGGCCAACATCCCTGTTATCTGGAGGCGAGCATGCCTCTGAGTTCTCCCATCAAGGTGTCAGCCGTGGCGAAGCCGTCAATCCTGATCCAGGGCTGACCGGGGGCGGCACGTATAAGCGTTACCGGAGTGTGTTTCATCTTGTCACCGCGATAGACGTCGAAGGCGCGCTGCGCGGCAATGCTGGCGGCCAGCGTGCCGGTATAGTGCTGCCACTCCGGCCCGGCATTGAATTTTTTCGCATAAGCAGCCAGCCGCGCTGGCGTGTCCTGCTCGGGATCGATCGAAATCGACACGATATGCACCCGTCCCCGATCGGCTCCGAGCTTTTGCTGCAACTGCGAAAGGGTCTGGCTCGTCACCGGACAAATCGTTGTACAGGTGGTGTAGATAAAACTCAAAACCACAGGACGGCCATCATTGAGCTCCGCCGGCAGTGACACGCTCTTGCCGTCATCGCGCACCAGCGAAACGTCGGGAATGGTGTAATCGGCCATGCGCCGGATCGTCTCGGGCATCACCATGTGGTGGTGCATATGCATGTCGTCGCCCATGGGCATGGCATCCTCGGCGAAAGCCTTCGGCCCCCCCATGCCCACAACCGCCACTACTGCTGTACACACAAAATTTTTTGCAAACATTTTCATATGAACTCCTCCAAAACATGACCTGTTGAACCAGCCCTGCTACCAGTCTAGTTGGTCAGATACGAAGCACACGTTGCGGCAGCCTGATTCCGGGACATCGTGCTCATCTCGTCTCGCAATCTGGAACGGATCGACTGATACGCCTGTTGATATTCGTCCGTTCGCATCGCGTTACTCACCGTCTCCCTGGAGGCGCTACCCACGAAGGTTTTCATTTGCAGGAGGTACGTCGATGCTTGCTGCGGAGCCACGTTGCTGCAGGTATCCAGGACGCCCCTCATGTATCCCAACTTCCCTGCATCGAAGGGAGCATCAGCCAGCACCACAGGCGAGCAAGCCAGCGCGCCCCCAAGGACAAGGATGTACAGGGTCTTCATGATTTACTCCTCTTTCCACATGCGCTCACAAACCTGAAGCGTTGTCGCAGAATTCCACTGCGTACAACGAACACTCTCACCACACTCATCATGTCTTCCATTTCAGGGAACCAGCCATTTGTCCTCAGCGAGCAAGCGCGCGTCCTGACTTCCGGAAAAATGAACGAGATATCCGCCCTTGGATGCAAAGCGCTGGCCCGTACCCAGCGTTAAGTGGGGGTAGTAACCGGTGATGATCCGGTGATCGATGGAGTCCTCGATACGTTCTACGAGATAGTCGGGATTAAAGGTGTCAGCCATGTGGCTGAGTGTTTCAGCAAGCAGACCGCAAGCGAGATAAGTATCCGCCTGAACCTGTTCAGACACGACCGGTATGTGATGGATGGCAAACCAGCCGAACGCAAAATCGACATTCACACGCCGTTGCTCCGGCAGTTCGAAGGGGTAAGCAAGACGTGTGCGCTCACGCCAACTCTCTGGCAACGGTGCCTGTTCAAGTCCGCCCATAAGCCCCGACATGAACACAGTGGTTGAAGCCGCAGGCGGATTGCCGAGCGCCGCGATGTCAGTTGGGCGCAACCACAGGACAAGCGCATCTGCGTCCGAAGAGTGACGCAACGCCTCTGCCACACCCTTGCCGGAGGCCGCCCCTTTAAGAACGCGGCTGCGGACTGTGATGCCATGGGGCTCCAGCCGTGCAGCAAGCTCGTTGGCAGCCGCTTCGCCGGAATCACCGGCGCGATAGATCTGCTGCACGACCTTCGCCGCCTTGTCGCTTTCGGAATTGAGGATTCCGTTTGCGATCAGGCCTGCCTCCAGCCGCACCCCCCTGGAGAAATAGACGGAATAGAAATCGTGATCCGCACCGAGCGGTGGCACTTCGACATTGGGAAAGAGACAGGGCACTGCCTCGTGCTCACAGAATTGATGAACCGGCGCCCAGTTATCGCCGCCGAGTCCCGACACCACGGCAAGGACCGGTTCATCGGCGAAATGGCGCTTGAGCTGCTCTTCCCACGTATTCGCCGGACCGGTCAACTGCCACACGTGCAGCTGCCAGTAACGATTGGCCATGAACTGCACCTTGCGCGTGGAACGCAGTCGCGGCGTCGGACCGATCGGAACCTGGTTCTTGTCGGCAAAATACTGATTGAGCACAGCGAGCATGCCCTGGCGCTTAACGGGATCGGCATCGGGTGTAATGATGGTGGCAAAATGCAGCACGGTATCGCTGACGCCCGGCTTTTTCCGCTGGTCGAGGCGCTTCAGGTAACCTATCAACGCCGCCATGTCGGCATCGTTCAACGCGAAATGCGGCATCAGATAGCTGAGTGGTTTGCCTTCCGAATTTGTACCGTCGCGGATCGCTCCGGCCAGGGTCGCATCGGTGTAAGGTTCGCGATCGCCACGCATGCCTTCGACGAACGGCAGATAGGCCTCCTCGCGGCGCGCGGCACGTGCATGGAAAAGATACTGGCCGGCAATCGGCGGGATGGTGAGGCGACCTTCCCTGGAACCGAGACCGCTCCGTCGGTGGCAATTGACGCAGGCCGCATCGGCACCCGTCACCCTCATGCCATCGTCACGTATCGCCACCAGCGCTTCGCCCGAGGTCACTACACCAGCCCGATAAATTCGCTCCCCCGCCGCGCTCATGGCCGACTCAGCCGAGTCGGCTTTCGCCTCGCACAGCGGCGCTGCCAACACAACGAGCAGCAGGGCCAAGGCAACAGCGCGCATGCCAGCGGCCCTATCGTTGATTTGGCAGAGCCGCTGTGGTGGGCGCCAGCGTGCGGTTGCCGGTCCGGGATCGGGCATCAACCGAAACGACATTTCGCCGCTCCTGCCTGCCGGGAAGTTCGAACAGCTGATCTTCCAGGGGCGAATTGATCAGGATTCTGTCGAGCATCATTTTGTCCGAGGCAGCCTTGGCCGCACCGGCAGTGGTTTCGATCGCGAAGGGTATCTTCACCCCTTCCACGGTCCGATAGTCGGCGTAATGGACCGAAACCTGATCGGTTTGACCGAAGGAGGTGTGCACCTCGCGATCGCACCGGATCTCCAGGAAGGTCCGGGCATCCACCCAGACAACCTCGGTGACGCCGGAGGGCAGACTGACAAGCAGACGGTAGGCCTTGTGTCCATCCACCTCGCCGCTGCCCGCCAACGTCACGTTGATACCCTTGGCCTGGTGATCGATGAGCGGCCCGTCGATGCCTGGCTCACTCTGCGCAAACTGCACCTCCTCGCTCGTGTAGGGTTGCACCTGCGGTTGTCCATCCCGAACCGTACGCAACTTCCAGCCGCG